>JAEHJW020003111.1_pt1 | contig 20298 bp, 18 predicted proteins | sample 9271431 | NCBI WGS metagenome assembly JAEHJW02 | reverse complement strand
CGCTGAGTTGTCCTGTCACCTGCGCAGCCGCCACGCTCGCAATCTGAGACGCGCTGAGTTGTCCTGTCACCTGCGCAGCCGCCACGCTCGCAATCTGAGCGGCGGTGAGCGTCCCGCTGATATTTGGAGCATCGACGCTGAGTGCCTTCCATGTCCCGTTGTTGTTCTGGTAGAGTTGGCCGTCTCCCGTGTTCCAGACGATCTTCTGATTCGGGTAATCCGAGTTGGGCAATGTGGGAAGCGCCGTAACTACTGCCGGAGACTGGATCGTAGTCGCATAGAGCGACGCCGCGCTGGATGCGGCTGCCGCAATCGCATTTGACTCTGCCGTTGCCGCTTGCTGGCTCGCCTGTGTGTTCGAGATCGAGGTCTGCAAAGCCGCCCGCGCCGTAGCAATTCCTGACCAATCGCCCGCAAGCGACGTTTGAATCCCCGGCCATGGGCCGCTCGTCGTTCCATCCGGCCAGATGGAAGACCAATTGGATGGTGCTCCCGCAGTCACCAGCGTGGTCCCGATATTCGCAACTGCGTTGTCGTAGTTCGTCGAAGGTACGCCCAAACTCTTTGCCGTGCTGTCGAGCTGCGTCTGCGTCGCCAGTTCCGCGTTGTACTCCTGCATCAGCAGTATCTTGTCGGAGTTAGTCAGGTAGTTCACGTTTTCGGCGCTGCTTCCCGCGTTCACCGTGGTGGTCGTCGGCGCTAGGGTGAGCGAGCTGGCCGTTTCGGCCCATGCGGAGTTAGGCATAGATGGCCCTCACTGCTGCATTCACGTTGTTGATCGTTGTGGTGAGTTGGACCGCAGCACTGTAGCTGAGTGCCGTTGGCCCAACGGTTGCAATCGGGAACAGGTAGTTAGCCGCATCCGTCGGGTCTGTCCCAGTAAATGCGACGACCTCAAATCCTGTCGGCTGTGTGTTGTTTGCTGGCCACTCCCAAGTCACAGTGAGCCAGATGGGATCAGCCGCAGTCAGTCCTCCAGAACTCGTCGGAGAAACGCCACCAGCAGCAGCTGCCGTCGCCGCACCAGCCGGAGGTGTGGCGCTCTGGGAGACTCCCACGGCGGTCGGCGAGACATAAAGGGTTCCCGAAGGAGAAAACTCGTAAGCGGGGCACACGCTCAGGCTCTGGAGGTTCTTCCCGGCAAGGTTGAAGCTCGGGAACTTGAAGTAAACTGGCTGACCAATAAACTGCGCGGGGTACTTGTAGCTGAAAAGCTCCTGTATTCCGATGAAGCTGAACTGCGCTCCAGCGACGTGCGCCCCGATGGGTGTCCCGTACACTCCCCGACGCAGATACGTCAGGTTGTAGCGGCCTTTCGCGGTGAGGGTTGCCGTCTCATAGGTGACCAACTCAACATTCCCGCTCGCGTCTACAATCGCGCAAAGTGACGCCTTTGCGTCGGCCTGCGCCTGTGTCGCGCTTGTCAGCGTTCCACCCGAAAGGTTCAGGTCCACGCTCAGAGTGTTGGCTGTGTCAGGGTCGCTCCCGACGGGCAGCGTACCGGTCAGTACTCCCAGGCAGTTGTTCGTGTTGACCGTGCCGACGTATTCATAGGTCTGCCCATCGGACGATGCGTAAATCTCGCAGCCGCCCCAATTTCCCCCGCTCCCAGCGACCGCAATCTGAACCGCGTTTGGCTCGTTCGTCTGCCCGATGGGCGCTGTCTCGAAAATCACCGGGAAGGTGTTGCCGGGCGCAGCCGTCGAGGTTGTCGGCTGGTAGCTCGACGCCGACTGCTTCGGGTAAATGGAGGCATCTGAGGCACCATAGGCCCACTGCTCTGCTTCGATGCCCAGTTCTCCCGTGGATTGCTCGTTCACAGCAGTGATCCGGATGGACTCGCCGTTCGGTAGCACCACAAGGTCCATCGGCTCCAGATAGCTGAAAGTGAACGGAAGCGCGAACTTGTAGCCCGTGCGCAGGTAGCAATATCGCTTCAGGCGGATATTGAGCGCCCACGTCGCAGCCGAAAGATTCGTTATCCAGTCCCACGTCTGCGGGGCTTCCGTGCGCTGCCCATAGGATGCAATGAAGGTATCGTTCTGCTCGTTGATGAGGTCGTTGTTGTAGTCGTTCTCGCGGTTGCACCAGTTCGCCTGAACGTAGTTGTTAGAGTCCTGCGGTGCGCGCACCGCGTACTCGATGGGGTCAGCTTGCGTGGTTCCCTCGCTACCGCTGCCGATCAGGTCGTCCCAGGTCAGAGTCGCTGCTGGAGCGGTGGGCGCTGTGTATGTGTAGCCGTTCGCTACTGCGGAGCTATTGCCATAGGGAACAACCTTCAGAACGCCCTCCGAAAAGAACGGCGCGACGTTTCCGACCTTCAATACTTCGGTCATCGCGTTTGCGACTGAGGTCGGCGTGTTCAGCTTCTTCGATATCAGGTAGTTGTTTGCGGCCAGGTAGGCATACGCGTTGGTCCAGTCGCCGATCCCGGAAGCCGGAAATCCCACGCCGAGGAAAGCATCCGTCAAAAGGGTGCTGAACATATCGAGCGGGTGGCAATCCAAACCTCCGAGGAAGGTGTCAAGGCCGACGACCTCGTAGTTATAGGAGGGCATCGCGCCGCTCGTGCCAAGCGCCATCGGGTTCGCGCCCACATAGCAGATTCCCGTGTACCCGTATGCGGACCCAGGGTACTGGGACTGCATGTAGGACCACGGAGACTGGCCGAGGGTGCCACCAAAGACCGTCAGGTTGATCGAGGCTGTATTGGTGATATTCGGGTCGCTCGATGTGTAACTGTAGTTGATGTAGACGAAGACGCCAGCGAGCGCCGGCGAGAACGAGTAAACGCCACCGGACTCGGTGTAATCAGTCCCGGCGTTGAGGGCGGCTCCGGTTTCAACATTGATGACGCCCAGGTCTTGATAGAAATACATCTGCTGGTCGGTGGAAACGGAGTAGGGCGAAGCCAGCGGAACCTGCGCAGCCTGCGTCTGCTCAAAGTAGAAGATCGAGAACACGCCACTGTAAGAGATCGTGACAGGGGTTCCTGCGTCACTCGACGAGAATGTATAGCTGGATGTGGATGGGTCGAAACTATACTCGCCCGCTCCGGGTGTTCCGCTAACAGATGAGAAAGAGACGTTCTGGTTCCCGCTCAGCGTCTGCGTCTGGCCGCTCCCGTAGTCGTTCACCTGCACCGAGTACGGAACGGATTTGGTGACTCCGAGGTCAATCTGAATTCCTTTTCCGGGGCTTGGATTGAACGTCCCACCTCCGGTTGGAATCGTGTATGTTGCGCTTCCTGACTGGTTTTGGAGCTTGCCTGATTGGTCCCATACATTCAGCAATCCCCGGCAACCGCTTGTTGCGCTTCCGGACGCGAGCGCGGCGATCACATCGGCGTAATACTCGAACTGCTGACTCTTGCCTCCTCCGAAGCCCTTCCCTTGGCCGTTCGGAGCGTTGACCGCCTGAAAGCCGCCATAGAACAGCAGTTTCTCCGAAAGACGCATCGTCCCGAACAGCACGGGAATGCTGGTGCCGAAGACGGCCTGGTTCACCTGAAGGTCGAGCAACTGGTTCGAGTAACGCTGAACGCCACCCATATTTGAGCTGAAAAGTCCCATTAGTTACCCCAGAAGCTGAAGTATTTGCGAGCCATGCGTCCGAGCTGGCCGTCATCGACATTGCCCAACTGGCACCCGGCGGGCGCAAGAGCGTGAATGATCATCGGCCACTCGACTACCAGCGCGATATGCCCGTGCGCCTGTCCGCTCCGGTAAACCACCACGTCTCCGGTCTGAACTTCTTGCTCGGCAATCTCACGCGCACCGTAGGAGAGCAAGTAACCGATGAGCCGCTCATCTCGGGTGTGTGTTGCGAGCTGAGGGGTATACCAGCGCGGCGCGGGTGTTCCGCCCGGAAACACTCCAGCGTTCATGGCTGCGCCGTATATGAACTGCGCACAGTTCGTTCCTGCGCCCTTCAGATTGCCGCTGGCATGGTAAGGTGTGCCCAGCCACGTCAGCGCCTCCTGGATGAGCGCCTGACGCGATTCCTCGCCATTCATTACGCGCCGCCGACCGCAGTTTCCGGAACTGGTGTATTCGGCTGCCCCCCGTAATGCACCATCGCCGCCGTCGCGCCCTGAAAGTCCACGCATGCGGTCACCGTTTTGTTGCATCCCTGCGCCACAGAAAAAGTGTCGCCGTCCGCGATGGGAAAGATTGGAGCCACGTCGAGTTGCACGGTCGCGCTGGAAATTCCCGGCGTCCACGCTCGTACTGTGTAGGAAAGACCAGCATTCGCGCCCGTCTTCCAGGTCAGTACGCCCTGCGCAAATGTCCCGGCAGCGGTCACAGCATTCAGCGCAGCAGCCGTCGTGAAGATGCTCGACGTTTCTGTAGATGCGACCGCACCGCTCACGGTAAAGTTCGCCTTCACCATCGTGCAGGCCACATCGTAGAGGGTGTGTGAGCACGATGGTTGGATCAGACGACGCGGCACCGGAATGTTCAAGAGATAGAGATAATCCTGCACCGTTACAGTTGCCTTCGTCAGCCCGATCTGGCTGAGGTCTGCTACCTGGCCAGCGAACTTCACTTCGAGCAGCGAGCCGCCGGTCGGCCCCGTCGTGGCCGGGAATGCATATCCGCTCATGTAGGAAGAGTTGTACATGCGCTCGATGGTGACATTCGCGTTACCGAGCAGCCCGAACTTGATTCCGTCGATGAGCAGTGCGCTGGTGCCGGGAAACTGCGCGGAAAAGGCACCGTTATCAGACATCACCGTCAGGTCGCAGGCGCTCGACTCAAGGCCGATCTTGCTCTCGATCTTGCCGCGCTTCCAGACGCCAAACTGCGTTGGCTCGAACGTATTCGCGCCGAACGGCACCGGCAGCGATCCGGTGGCGATGTACATCGTCTGCCCGTTGAGCGTTGGACCAATGGTAATCAGGTCGCGGTAGTCAATGGGAACGCCGCTTGCCAGCAAAGCCAGCAAGTCAGCCGAGAAGTTTTTCATGTTCGCGCCTCAGAGGTTGATCGTTTCAAGCTTCAGGCTCTTCAGTTCCCATAGCTGATACATAAGCTCATTGAAATCCAGACTGGCCTCCGAGAAGTGGCATAGGTAGCTGTACTTTCCAGTCCAGGTAAGCGCGGCCCCGCTCGCCGGAGCGGTCGCAAACGTCAGGGTCGCAGGGAAGTTCGACAGGGTGTAGTCCGTGGAAGCCAGCAGCGCACCACTCGCATAGACACCCGTCAGGCTCGTCACATTCTGGATCATCTCCAGCAACGTTGGCGTCGTCCATCCAAGCGCGTTCGACGAGCGCCAGAGAGGAAAGACTGTCTGCGTCCCATTGCCGACGCCAAAGTAGCCATTCGCGAGCGAAGTCATCGACGCCGCCGTACTCATGTTGGCGAAGTTATTTACCGAGGGGTCGAAGGTGAAATATCCGTAGGGACCGCGACACGCCTCGAAGAACTCCTGAAGATAGGCCACGTCGTCGGAGTAGCTGGAGGACGATCCGGGGCTGTTCAGCAGCCCGTTGTAGCTGATCTCAATGTCAAAGATGGTGGACTGCTGAAGGGTAGCCGATGCCGGGTGACGGTTCGACAGCGGCTGCTGGTGGATGGTGTTGAACTTCGGGCGCCGGGCAAAGTTCCACCCGAGACCGCAGGTCGGCAGCACAAGATTGGGGAACGTAACGGCCATGATCGTCGCTCCGAGAGATGGTTACAGGTGGTTGGCGATGCGCATCTGACGACCGAACTCCGCGCGCGCCTGGCGACCGTGTGCGCGCATCATCCCGGCGACGCTGGGTCCATCCAGGGCGCTGACGCTGGTGTGGTCGTGGTAGTGGACGCCTGCACCGGTTCCGTTGCTCGCCGCGTTCGTAAGCATCGCGGTGAGCGGCTGCGGCAGAACAGCCTCGCCTGCGTGGCCGAGGATGGGAACCGCAGACCCGACGGCACCGGGGATGATGCCACCTTGCTCGAAGGCAGCCAGCGAGATATAAGCCGCACCCATCGCGGTCATTGCACTCGCTGCGGCTGCTGCGAGTGCTGGCCCCGCAATCGGTATAGCCGCAACGGAAGCAGCGGCACCCGTGGCTGCTACTGCTGTATTGCTTGTTGCTTGAGCGACGTTGGTTGCAGACGTGATTGCGGCGGTGGTGGCAGCAGACGCCGCTGTGGCTGCCGTCTTTGCAGTTTGCGCAGCGATATGCGAACCAGTGACAGCAGCATCATGGCCGATGTGCCATCCGAGTTTCGCTAGAAGCTGAGCGAGAAGTTCAGAATTTGAAAGCGCATCCGCCGCTTGTCGCGTTTCAATCCCGGCCAGGTGGACAGCGGTAACCAGCGCCTCATGGGCGACCCACTCAAGTCCCATCTTGATCAAGGTACTCGTCAACTGCTCAGCAACCCCGAGAATCATGCGCCCCATGAGGACGCTGAACTGCGTGTTGTAACCGTCGCTGATAAGCATCCACTGCGCCATGGACTGACTGAATCCATCTGTCCCTGCCTGCCACGTATCCTGCCACGTCTTCAGCCACTTCGACTGACCACCCGGAGCCATATTGCCAGCATCCTGATACGCAGTCGCCTGCGCGTCAGACTGCTTGTTCGTGATCTGATTGCGCACCGTCTGCTGTTGAACGGTGGTGTTAATTCCTTGCGCTGCAAGCTGCTCCAGAGCCAGCAACTCTTCATTCAGGCTGCGCAACTCGTCCGCATACTTCTTCGCGTGGATCTGCGCGATCTCAGACGCCGCAGCCTGATCCTTGATTGCCCCTGTCGCCAACTGATAGTTGACGCGTGCTTCAGCTACTCTGGCGCTCGCCTCGATCTGCGTCTGCGCGGCTCGGGCCTGTCCTTGCGCATCCTGTAGCATCTGGCGCTGCGTCTGAGCAGCAGAAGCAGCAAGCTGCCTGTTCTGGTCCTCTACCAAGCGCTGGTGTTCCCGCGCCGCTTGGACGGACTGCGCAGCGAGTCGGTCCTTCACCTGCTGATTCTGGCGCTGAATCTGCTCAGAAAGCGCATTCAGCCGGGTCTCGACTTCGAGATATTGCTGCGTTCCGTGCCTGAAGGTACTCAGCCGCTTGGTCCAGAATTCCTGCTCATCCTGGAGCGACATCGCATGCGCATGCTTCTGGTCGGCCAGCGCCGTCTCGTCGCCCAGCATCTCATCGCGTCCCTCATTGGTATGAGTGCTCGATGCTGCTTTCGTCTTCGGCGTTCCCGCTTGCGAGGCGTCCAGCGCAAGCTTCGTCATCATCTGCTCATTGAGGGCGATCTTCTGCTGGAAAGATTCGATTTCCGTTTGGGTCGATCCCGCCGCGACCGCAGCAGCAGGGCCGCTGACCGTCTCAGGGTTAATTCCAAATGACCTGGCCTTTTCCCCCGTCGGGTCCGGCAAGAAGGAGTTGATTACCGGAGTGTCCATCGTGCTAGGCCGCTGTGCGAGTTCGTTCAACACAGAGAGCTTTTCGCGCAAGAGTGGCAACTGCGCTTTCAGACCATCCGTTTCCTGCTGGAGGGCCATCGATCGCGCTGTGTCTTCGGCGCTCTTTCCCTCCTTCATGCCAATCATCTGAAAAGAAATCTGCGACCGCTGAGAGACGCTCCGGTCAATGTCGCTCTGGAACTGAAGGGTTTCGGCGTCCACTTCCTTCAGCTTCTTAGCCAGTCCGTCGATTTGAGCGACCGCTCCGTCAAGCCAGTTCTCATTCAGGCGCGTTGCGAGGTCCGACGCTCGGGTGGAAAAATCCACCACGCTGCCGATGAGCTGGCCGAGCATGTCAGCGAGCGCCAGCGCACCGATGACCGGAAACGCCATTTCAGCAATAGGGCCAAGGCCGAGCATCCGCGTCCCGAAGTCCGCGCTCACTCGTGCGAGTCCCAGTATGCTGCCGCTCATCGCCCGCGCTTCTTCTGCCGCGATCCGCGTCTGGTTTGCGAGGGTGCGCTGTGCATCTGCGGCTGCCTTCGCTGCTGCCTTCTGCGCCTCTGCGGATGCCTTCGCAGCGGTCGCCGAGGATAGCTGCTGGGCCGCAAGTTCAGCGACCCGCGCCTTTGCCTTTTCGAGCGCCGAGGAATACTCAGCGAGCGCCGTGATTGCCTGCTCGCTGCCCTGCTGTGCCGATTTTCCGAGTGCTGCATAGGCGCTTTCCCACTGCGCCTGGGCTGTCTTCAGAGATTCATTCGCATCCGCCTGCGCAGCCTTCAGTTCGGAAAAGTCAGCCTTGACGCCGACCGAAATCTGATAGTTACCCGACATTTTTCCTCCAATGCAAAAGCCGCCCGGAGGCGGCTTGCGGTTGTGGATGAAGATAGGTCGTCCCTATTTAGTTTTGCCGTTCAACTTGCAGCCTGCGCTCACGAACAGTGATGAAGCCAACTCGCTGGCTGCACACTGGGTTGGGTTGGTCGCGCCGGAGTGTTGGGGTTTGGCGACGGCTTGGTTATCTCCGAATCATTTTCCACGATTGCCTCCGGAGACGGCTTCTACCATTCAGACTCGCGGTACTCCAGAAAGCGCCCGACCATCCACCGCAGCGGCGGGTGAGCGTTCCACGCTTGGAGCAGCGCGACGACGTGGGGGAAGGGGAGATTCCACGCCTCGGACGGCTGGATTCCCCCTTCAGTCACCAGACGGCAGAACAGACCCACGCAGTCTAGCTCGCCGCCGGTTCTTCCCCCTTCGCAACCAGGCCGCTCACACGCAGGACCACATCCTGAAGCGGAACCAGATCAAGGTAGGTCACCATTTCGCCGAATGCATCTGCATCGTAGTTCGCGCCCGCATTGTTCACCGCAGCGCGGCACATCTCAATCACAGCACTACCCGCATCACTGGTGGCTGCGGAGCGAAATCTCTGCACCTGTGCGAGCGTCAGCGGCGCAACGGTGAGTTGTCCTCCGTTGTCAAGGGTAATCGTTTCAGTTGTCATGATTGCCTCCTTATGGATGTTGGTTGTTTTCCGATTCCCACTCGACCAGCACGGCGTCGCCCACGATCAGCAGCACGATGACCACGGACAGAACCTGAATCACGGAACGAGCTGGGACATTTGGACAGTGCCACAGATACCAGTTCCACGCGCCAAGGGCGAGCACAGCCAACGCCACACCAGGGCGCATGAGACGCATGACGATACGACCGATAAGCGCAAACAGGTAACTGTACATATCCGCCTCCGACTTGAGTTGACCGGGCACCGTCTTCGCTGCGGCACCCGGTCGATGCTCACCGGTGAGTTGACCGGCAAGCGCGCCGCCGTTGCTGGCGGCATCTCGTTACGAAGCTGCGTACCAGTCCGTGTACAGGACTCCGGTTCCAGGATCGACCACCATGAAGTCGAACTCGGGAATCAGGATTTCGGCCTGCTTCAGGTCCATGTTGAGTTTGTTGCTCGTGCATTTGAACAGGTGCTTCCCCATGCCGCCGTCCGTCGGGTTGCTCAGGTACATCTCAAAGTACGGCGCTTCGCCCTGAAGGCTCGTGGGAACCGATACCGTAATACCGGTCGTCCCGGTGTAGGTGTAGTTGATGATGACGGCAGCGCTGGCATCAGCAGCCGCAAAGGTGTACACGCCAGCCGCGACCGAGTATTCGCCCTGCGTCGGTGCAGAGGTGACCAGTGTCAGCCCCACTCCGGTGGTAGCATACGACACGCCGAGGTCTTCGGCAAATTCCGCAGACTGAGGAACGGTGATCGTGAACGTCGTGACAGCCGGAACCGTAAAGAGTGTGCCGAACGACGGGATCGTGCCGCCCGTGGTCGCCTGGACGCCGTGGTACAGTTCGCCGAACAGGCTGCCGCTGAGGTTGGCCAGCTTCGCTTTACCTTCGATCTTGCGCTGGCCACGGAAGACCTTCACCGGCGCACTACCCTGGGCATACAGTTCTTTCGTGGTGAAGCTGTCCTGAAGCGACACGTCCTGCAGTTGCCCGAAGACGCGCGGCGTGGGGTTGGGGTTGGCGGTTGTGGCGGCGGCGCGCCCGACGAGAAAACCTGCTCCGAAACTGTTCATGTCTCGATCTCCTTAGATTGTGGTGATGGTGATGGGGATGATGGCGACCGATAGCTGTGCGCCAGCTCCGGGCAGACCGTTGACGCGCTCGACGCGGCCAGATGCGACCGCAGAATCTACCAGACCCCCGAGCGTCTGTTTCGCGCCTGGCGTTTCCGGTGTGATGGCCTTCATCACAGCCGTGATTGCCAGATTGAGGGCCTGTGAGGGGATATTTGTCTCCTGCCCGACTGGCTGTTTCGCGCCTACCGCAGACACCACCAGAACGATGTCCACCTTCAACTCGTAGGTCGTGCGACCCTGCACCGTGGGCACCGAAGGCTTCATCTGAAACGGTAGTTCCTCCTGAAACAGCGCCGGAAGCTGTCCAGGGGTGAGCTGCGTCAGGTCGCGCGGTACACGCGACTGGACGGCGAAGGTGACTTCCTCAGTTGTCGTGGTCACGCTGAGGTTGTCGAAGTAGGCATTCCATGCGGTAGTGGTGGTGTTCCCGCTCGCACCGGCTTTGGCGAATACTCCCGGCATCACAAACATCAGTGCCGCTCCGGCTGGGGCGGTCACCGTCCAACTTCCTGATTGCCATTGACCGTTCCCGGATGGCACAGGCCAAGACAATATCTGATTTGCTCCCACCAGTTCCGATGCAGGAATGGTTTGATTCGAAGACGTAATGTCCACCCCGGCCACGGTGAATAGGGCGTCCAACTGGGGTGCCCAAGTATTTACCCCGGACGGCTCGGACGAAAGCATGTCACCGGTGATCGTGTAGCTTTCGCCGGGGATGACTGGAATCCCCACAGTGTTGATGGCGCAGGCCGCGCTCACGGCATTTGCCGCAAAGGTGTAGCCGCTGACAAAGCCGCAATCGAGTGCAGAAGTTCCTCCGTCTGTCTGGGATGTCTCGACGATCACCTGGGCGTCGGTGGGATTCGTCCCGGAAAAGTTGCCGGCGTTCCCCTCTGTCCATCCCGCTGCCGCTTGCTGGCTCAACGTCGCTGGCTCCTCAAAGCCGCCGTTCGAGAGAAGCTGCGTGGGTGGAATCGGCTGAATCCAACTCGGCGCGTTCGACCCAGAGTACAAGTCAAAGAACGCAGCATAGATCGGCTCAAGCGCCACCACTCCGTTGTTCATGCTTAAGCCTCTTTCATCGCTGCGATGAGGTTGTCTTTGATCTGCTCAATCTGCTCATCAAACGAGGTCTTCAAGTATGGGCGCGGGGGGAAGTGGGAGCCGGGATGATTCACTTTGCGGCGGAAGACCATTCCGCCGAGTGCTCCAAGCCCCCAGGGTGTGTAGTCCGAATTGTTCGCCTCAAACTTCAAAAATTGGGCGTTGCGCGCTCGAATCACATGCGCTCGCGTGGTTCCACCCAATTCCAGTATGCGCGCATACGGTGGGCCGCCCTTTAGTACGCCGACGATGCCTTCAACCATGCTTCCTGAGTTCTCAACCTCACTTGTGAGTGCCCGAGCCAAATGGCCGTTCCGCTGCGAGATCGTCGTTGCTCCCGTAGGGCCGTCCATATGAGTCTTCACAGTGTAGTTGCGAAGCTCGTTCATCTCGACTTCCATCTGCCGATAACAGGCAATCTGCATTCGCGCAAAGCCGTCGGTAATCCCCTCCACCGGTTCGGGAACTCCGATTATTTCAGCGCGGAGGATCACAGGCCCACCACCGCGCCACTGGTGTACGCGGCTACAGTTTGTGCTACTCCCGGCGCAAGGTCTTTTTGCGAGAAGGCCGCCGTCAGGATTCCGTTTGCGCTCTGCGATACTGTGCCTAGATTGACGGATTGGCGGAATGTGAATAGCACCTGCTGCGTCACCGCCTGCTGCACGTCGAGCGGCACAGTCGGATAGCCAGCCGTGTAGACGAGCTGGACATTCCCACGCGCACGCCGGAACCTGTAGCCGGTGAGCCAGATAGAGAACGAATCGAATGTATACCCATACGCACCTGGAAGGCCACTCGATACCGGGATCGTGGTTCCATCGACGGCCACGGTCTGGACAGTCTGAATCGGCCAGTTGATCGTGTTGATCGAGTCCCCGCCCTGGCCGTTGCGCTGTTCGGTATAGCTCGCTTCGAGAAACGAGCCTCGATTGACCTCACGCACAAACCAAGCAGAAACGGCTGAAATCAGCGTCTGAAGGGACGCAGCAGATACCGCATCGTTGGCCGGAATCTGGCCGTACTGTTGCACAAGCGCGAGTGTGGTGAGATCAGCCATGAGCGTGTCCTCAAAAATGGTTGGCGGCGCGGTGAGTTGGAGGCCCACTTATCGCGCCGCCGTGGCTGCGTCCCGGCGCATGAACGCAGCCAGCTTGCTGAGGCAGTCAGCCCGTCTCTGACCGCCTCAAGGATTAGGCAGCCTGTCCGACGTTCTGGAGCAAGCCGTAGGCGAACGGTGCGTAGTTCACCAGCGCTGCGCTGACGTACTGGCCGCGCTGATAGGTGCGGGTGACCAGCGGCCACTCGTATTCCTGCCAGTCGTGGATGCGCGCCTGGAAACGGTAGGGAACCGGGACATTCTGCGTGGTGTACGGCAGCGTCCGGCTGTTGATGAGGACCATCCCCTGCGGGAACCACGGGTGAACGCGCAGCATGATGAGCCGCCCGGTGATGGGGTTGACGTAGCGCCCCACGGTTCCACCGCCGACCACATCCATTGCGCCCGTCTTGGCGTCAATGTTGAATCGGTAGAGGGGAGCGCCACCGTTTGCCAGCACAATCGTGTTGGCGGCCAACAGCGTCCCGGCATCCATCCACATCTCTTCCGGGTCCAACTTGTACGTGTTGTACATCTGCTCCAGAGCGGTATCAAATTGACTGATGCCTGCCGCGCCGTTGGATGAAAGGCTCGCACCGTTGAGGGACTGCACATAGGAACCGGAGCTGGTTTGCTGAATCTGCGTGATGAGGCCGTCGTACACGTAGCTGTCGATGGAGCGGTCAGCCGTGATGGTGTTCGCGAGCTGAGTTCCAGCCGGAGGAGCAGTCAGCGTGAACGTGTTCACCGGCGTCACGCCGGCCAGATACGCAGTCGCGAGAGAAGTGCCCACAAACCAGGCATACCCGACCGCACCAGCAACCGCCTTGCATGTCATCGCCAGACTGCCAGCCGCCGCCAGGGTGATTGCGTTGGATGCCGGAGACAGGTTCGATGAGCCGCCGTTGGATGTTTGGGTGCTGCCGTCCGTGTTCGTGCGCGTGATGGTGGTCGGAACGCCATTCGCCACGCTGGCGAACCGCAGACCGTTGTATGTCAGCGCGCAGACATACGCGTAATACGTCGCCGCAGCCACCGTTCCCGTGGCGCCACCGTTGTTGGTGAGCACAGGCGCAGTCGGAGTTCCGAGAGCGGTCTGCGCAGACGCGCCAGCAGTCATGATGTTCCCACCGTTCCCAAACAGAACCAGGCGCTCTTCTTCCATCAGGTTGCTGTTCAGCAGAGCGGTGGTCGCAATCGCCTGCGCGTTGTCGAATCCCTCCGCGCCCTCATCCGCTTCAAACGTCACGCTGGACTCCTGTCCGACCGTCCGGTAAGACGCGGAAAAGTCCTGCTCGACGATGCTCATCAGCGAACCACGAGCACCTTCGACCACGCCGAAGCTACCCGCAGCGGGGCTGATCGATAGCATTCGCTTAGCGTTCAGCGACGTGCCGCCGATTTTCGATACCTTGCGCGGAAGAGCCTCATTCCGAAAAGGCGCAAGCACGGGGTAAACCTGCTTGAGCAGTGGTTCCAGGTCAAAGGCGAGCACGCCCGTAGATGTGGAGATGGTTGCCTTGGATGCAAAGCCGTTCGCCTTCGCGATCAGCGCCTCGATCCGGCTCATTTCTTGACCGAACATAGTGTCCTCGTTCCTCAAAGCGGCGATCCGCTCGGGTTGGGTAAGGGTTAGTTTGCGCGCCGAGGACAGTAGTGGTTATCGCCCGATGGCGAGGTTGTGAAACTCGGCCTTCGATACAGCGCGGGGATTGGCGAGAATTGCCTTCGCGATCTCCACCGGGTCTTTCGACTCGACTGCGGCAGCAGCAGCTTTGCTGCCTCCGTCTTCAGTCTTGCTGACCGCAATCAGTTGTGCAGCCGCGCCAGCCGACTTGGCGGCTACCGGCTCCTGTGCGATCAGCCCGGCGATCTTCTCCAGTGCGCTCGCCACTGCGGTGAGTCCCTCAGCGTTTGCCTTCGACACCGCCAGAGCCTCGGCGGAGTCTGATGCAGCTTTGGCGATCAGTGCCTTCGTTGCTTCGTCCATGTCTTCTTCTCCGTTTTCCGGGCTTGCGCCCTGAGTTTGCGACTTCTCAGCCGCTTTCGCTGCGGCCTTGGCCGCATCCGAATCCTTGTCGTTGGCGCTCGCTGCGTCAGCGTCTGCATCCGCATCAGCGTCAGCGTCGTCTGCCCATGCGCTCATCGCATCGGTAGCCTTCTTGTGCTGCTTCTTGACGTGCTGGGCGCACTCGACCATTCCTTCGTGGTCGCAGCTACCATCCATGCACTTCTGGATTTCGCCCAGGGCCGAGATGCACTTTGAGACCCGCGCTAGTCCGTCCGTCTTTGCCTTCCCGACCATCTTGAGCGCGCCTACGGTCTTCATGGCCGTCACAAGCTCTGCGGTTTCCTCGCGCGTCATTTCCACCAGCACATCGCTCAGGTCCGAGATGACGCTCTTGAGCTTGTCGGGGACAGGTGAATTGTCGCCCTCGATCTCGCTCTCCATCACCAGTGAACCCTGTGTCCACTGAAGTGCGCATAGAATCTGGGCCATGTCAGCAACATCATAGAGAGACTTGGCGGTAACTTTCCCGCTGCCGGAAGTCGCGCTCTTGAGCGTGGTCGTGCTCACGTCGATGCCGTGTTCCTTCGCGGCAGCCAGCAAACGCCCACGCGCCAGCTTCTTTTCCTCGGCGTCTGGCATCTCCGTTTGGTCCCATCGTGCAAGCGCATCTCGGATGTGGTTGGCCGACTCCACATTCGAAGAGAACTCGATGGGCAGTTTCCAGTCTTCCGGGTTGTCTGTCGGAGCGTAGGCGAAGGCTGACCGCGGAAGTTCTTCCCCATCCACGGCCTTCGTCTTCTTCTTGTCCTTCGGTGCGGCCATCGCGGCCTCCTTCGTTTTGAATTGGCGCGTTTCGACCACGCCGCCCGCCTTTACTGCGGTGAAGACTGCGTCTGGATTGCATGGAAGGTCCACCACCGAGAATTCGATCGGCTCGCAGACATACCGCTTGACGCCTGGATTATCGGGGTCGCTCCACTTGTCACCGATCACCGGGCCACAGATGGAGAATCCCGTATATGTTCCGTCCAGACACTTCTCCCACGCGGCATCGTCGCTCATGTAGGCCGTCAGGATGATGAGCTTGTCCGCATCGTCGTAGATGATCGGCTCGGAAAGCAGCCCGACTGCGGATAGCTGGTGCATCTCGCGGATGTTCCCAAAGCTCTTCCCGGCGGAGCGCTTCTGTGCACCCTGCGACCACGCTTGAATGTACGGCTTGGACCCGTCGTAGTCGAATACTTCGCCGTCCGCGTCTACAGTCTCAGAAGCACCAATCCCAGTTACGGTCCGTTTTTCCTCGTCAACCTTGGCGATCCGGCAGAAGAGACTCTTCATGACCTGATTGCTCATCGTGCTGCGCTCTCCTGTCTGGCCTGTGGGCCGACCTTGAACTGGGTGCGAATGGCGCTGTTTTTCGCCTGGCACTCCCCGGCGTGGCCTTTCTCCAATCCGCAGTTGCATGCAGAGTGATCCATCACCCCTCGCTTCATCGGTGCATCACAACTACTCGGTTGCTCCCCCATTGACATTTCCTTTCTTCGGGACATGCACCATCTCGACGCAGCGGCAGTTCGGATGCAGCGGAACATGGAGCGATCCGCCAGGGTACGGCTTATCGATCGGGACTTCTCCGGCTTCGTGGGCCGCATCGCACACGTCGTCCACATCATGCAGGTTCGACATTTGGATCGTCTTCGTGGTCGCTCCCACGCGCTTTCCTACATCCACCGTCGCTGCTGTGTAAGCCATCGCGGTTTCTGTCCGCGCAATCAGTTCCGCGCGATAACTGCCAAACGCGATGCTCTCATCGATCTTTTGCGCTAGCACGGAAGGCGTCCATGAACTGTTGAGCGCATCGCACACCAGTTCCCTGAGATATTCCCTGGTTGAGCTGGTAATTGCCCATTGGGCGTTGGGATTGTCCACCAGCACCCCGTCAACCCACTTCCGGCCAACCATTTCCGCCGCTCGATTCCGCGCGTATTCCATCACTGTCTCATTCGACAGTGAGAACACATCCCTGCCAGCTTCCGCGTCTTCCAGAGCTTCCATGGCGATGCTGACCGCTTCGGTGCCGGTCGATCCAAGCAAGTCCTGAAAATCCGGGACCAGGCCATCCCATACCGCCCAACTCAGGGATGCGATGATCTCATCGGCTCGCTGCTCAGCATCTTTGTCCGCCGAGGCTTTCTTCGCTTTCAGGTGCTTTCCAATTGCCCGGGAAACCTCAACACGTTGCGACTGAAAGAATCCTTTCAGCTTGGCGTCGGCCTTTGCAATCGCCTTTTCCTTCTCAGGATGCGAGTAGTCAGGGTCAATCAATAGCGAAACGAAGTTTTTTTTTGAGCCGCTGCTTTGGCACTCAGCGTCGGCGGCGTCTTCGGTTTCTTCGGCGGCAGCGGGTCATCGTCGTTTCCGTCGTCGTCGCCGCTCTGATCAGCGGTAGTGTCAACCTCGTTCTCCTGCGGTCCCGGCTGCTTGCCTGGTGCCGGTGCAAGCGGGAACTCATCGCCGCCAGTGATTGGACTGAGGCCGTCGCGCTGGCGCAGTTCGTTCGGCGTCCGCGTATGAATCGCGATGTTGATCTGGTCCACCTGGGCCTGAATGAGAGGATTGGTTTCGGCCTCTTCGTCCCAGATGAACTCGATGTCTGGCGCGTCGAATACGTCCGGGCGCTGCACCATCCTGTCGATTCTCGCCTTGACCCATGCAAGCAGCGGCATTTCCCCGGATTCTTCGCGGGTATCGTCTGCCTGCTGCGCGGTCGCGCGGTTGTTCTGCTTGATGAAAGGCGTTGCCGTCTCGCCCAAGACGTAGCAGAAAATGCGTGCGCACCATTCCTCCAGCAGCCCGTTGAATTCCTCGACCTTGAGCAATTCGATCTTTGATCCATACGGGACGGGATAAATCCGCGTGCGCTGCTGGAGGCTTCCGGCCATGGCCGATTCCATCTCCCGCACGAGCCGAATCATCTCCGGGGTGCTCATGTTTTCCGGCATCGGCATATAGCTGAGCGGAATATCAGAGTCCGAGTAGAAGTCCTGATGGAAGGCCGTCTTATAGATCATGGTCATGATGATTGCGGCGGTTTCCTCCACCGGCGACAACCCGTACAGCCGATGAGTTCGCACATTGGACGGCATGTAGAGAATCTGTGCATGGTCCGGCGAATCAGGAATGCCATCCACCATCCAAAGCATCGGCTGCCCCTTGATGATCTGGCGATAACCAGGCATCGGAGCACGCGGCCTACGACCGTTGATATCCACAAGGATATCGATTGTTGCGCCATCGATGGGCAGCAGGTTGATGATTCCGCCACCAGCATTTCGCTGGACTTCCACCGCCGCCGCATCAATCACGAGTTTGTCTTCAAGCATCATCGAGAGCCACTCGGAAAAGTCATGCTCTGAATCCGGCGACTCAAAGAACCGCGTCAGGTCAGCGACGCGCGGGTCTTGATTGGATCGATCCTTTGTGTGCGCGAGGTATTCCCCGGGCAACGGCTTAAGCCGGAAGTGCCAGCTTTTCGTTGCTGCCCGGGCCTTGATCCTGTCAATGAGAGCGCGGATCAGGTAGTTGCCATCTGCCAGCATCCGCAGATGCGGGAATCCAACCTTCTCGCCTGCACGCGGAATCCAGGTCTGATTGATCGCCAGAGGATAATCGTACTGGCGCGGCTGCGTGCCGGAAGGTGCGACAGGTGGGACTGGTACGCCGGGACCAAACCATCCATTCCACGCGGACTGGATGCGGTCCACAAGCGTAGGCCGCTGCGGCGCGATTTGGAGTTCGTTGCCCATCTTTGCTCCGGTGTGTGTTGCAGGTAATCAAAAGGGCGCTCAGACGAGCGCCCTGCTCTGGCTTGCTCCGTCCTCTTTTCTCTCAGGCGGAATCGGCCTGAGAGTTTAGCTGACTGTTTCGGTGGTTTCGGTCACGGTCGAGTCATGCAGAGGAACAGTCTCAGTCGCATCGGGAGCCTCTGGTTGAGGCGTCGCGGTCGGGTGCTTCTGCGCTTGCGTGTCGCCTTCTTCCTCTTCCAGCAGCGACTCGACCTTGATCTTCAGTGTCGTCAGGTCCACGCTGAGCGCGCCCAGCATCCGCACCAGCTCGCGCAGTTGCATCTGATTGAGGGTGCGCACACCGCTTTCAATGTGCTCGACTACGCCGTACATTTTTTCGCGGAGCACTTTCGAGCGCTCCAGAATCATCAGCAGAATGCCTTCCATCTTTGCCTCCTTCGGCTTGTTTGAGGACTGCGCGTGCGATATCTGCCTGTTGCGTATGTCCGAGCAGTTCGCAATGAGCGATCCATGCGTCGATCTCTTCCACCGGCAAATCGCCCGGCGGCATGATACCCATGCGGACGCTCCGCACGGCTTCTGACCACTGACGTGGCTTGTCTGTGATATGCACCACTTTTGCCTCCGATTTTGTTACTCGGTCAGCCGAGAGCGCGTGGTAGTAGTCCGCCACATTACCCATCGCTGACCTCGTGTAATTGATTGCCTGGCCGCTGCTGTCTACCCGGTCGTCGTTCGCCCCGTTAGGGAAGATTGCCCACTCCTCGATCAGATCGTCTACCCACCGCCGATGCTGCGGGAATGCCTCCGGGTCCGGCAGGTAGCAATTGCCAGCCTCAATGTCGCCGCTCGCCGCCGACGCCCGAGCGAATTTGGAGCCTGTCGGCTCGACCGGAATCAGTCCCGCAACCGTCGCTCGCAGCGCGTCAATTACCGCTGGGCCGTTGGCCTTGTCCTCGATCAGCACGCGGCTCGCAATCGGCTCGCGTGTGCGCATCCGCTGTACCGCGTCCTTGCTGGCCGAGAAACCCATCCTGCCGTGGATGCACTCCAGAAAATACCGCCGCGAACCTTTGATGCCCACCTTGTAGCCAGCAACAAAATCGGACTCTCGGGAGTCCTTGAAAGCCAAGTCCCAGGAGTCGATCACCTGGTCGAAGTCGTCTGGAATCGCCTTGTAGTACCTCCACCACTCCCGCTTGCAGATGTCACCGCCGTCTGGACTTGGCCGCTGCTGGTCCTGCGTCTCATAGGTGCGCCGATGCACCATCCGCGCTGCCAATACCTCCGGCGTGTGCCGTGACGGCTGCAGCACATCGCCTAGTCGGCGCTCGTAATGCCGTCCAGTGACCGGGAAGATCACATCCTGCACTGGCTGAGTGTCCTGTACCAGCGGTATCGATACATGCGTCCAGATGCCCGGCTCGTTGCGCAGTATCCAGCCCGTCACGTCGTCATGATGAGTGCGCTGCTCGATCACCACGATTGCTCCCGTTGCAGGGTCGTTGAGCCGCGTCCGGAAGGTATCCCGGAACCAGTCATGCGCTCCTCTGCGCGCCGCATCCGAAAGCGCCTGATCCGCGCTCAGGCCGTCATCCAGAATCAGGATGTCGCCGCCGCGCCCCGTCCCGGTAGACCCTACCGACGTTGCGATCATCTCGCCCAGGTCAGCGTTGCGGTACTGATCTCGGCGGTTGGTATCGTCCGCGAAACGTACCGGCCAGAGGCTCTGATACCAGTCCGACTCGATCAGAGTGCGACGTTTGGAGCTGTGCTCGCTCGACAGGTCTTTGGAATAACTCGCCGTCAAAAACCGGATGCGAGGATCGATTGCCCAGCCCCATGCTGGGAAGCAAATCGTGACCTCAGTGGACTTGGCTGTGCGCGGCGGCACACTGATTGCCAGCCGCGTGATCTCGCGCCGCCAAACCTTGAGCAGGTATTCCCCTATCAGGTCGTAATGCCAGGACCAATCGAGCGGTCTTCCCGGCTCCAGAGTCTCCCATGCCAGCCGGAAGAAATCAGCAGGCGATGACTCGGCAGTCGCGCGCAGCCGATCCTGTGCGTCCAATGCCGCGCGCATCGCGACCAGGCGCGACAGCTCGTCCAGCTGCTCCTGCGACAGCGCGCTCAGTTGCATGGTGATCCCTCAATGCGTCCTACCCTCCAGGCGCGCAATCCGATTGCCATGCTCGTCGATGCGCTCCTCGGCGCAGTCCATACGGCGGT
>JAEHJW020005578.1_pt1 | contig 20300 bp, 28 predicted proteins | sample 9271431 | NCBI WGS metagenome assembly JAEHJW02 | reverse complement strand
CAGCATGTAGAGGGCCACGGCCGAAGATAGAGTCGACTTGGCGTTGCCGCGCGGTACCTCGATGTAGGAGCGCCGGAATCTTCGTTTACCATCGGGCTTCACCCAGCCGAATACCGTGGTGAGGATGAATACCTGCCATGGTTCCAGCTTGATCGTCACCCCCGCCAGCGGCCCCTTGACGTGCGGCAGCCGTTCGATGAAGGCGCACAGGTTGTCGGCAGGATAAAAGGCGCGGCCCTTGCCGTCGGCGAGCCTGGGATTGAAGCAGTAGGGGCTGGATTTGCCTTTAAAACGTGCCAGGTCGTCCAGTTGCCGCTTGCAGGCAAGTTGCACCCATTTGCAAGCCGACACTTCCCCCGCCACCACCGCTTCGGCGTAATGCCGCGCGATAGCGGTGTATTTCGAATCCGCCATCAGCCGGCAATGTCCGCCCAGGGATCGAGATCATCCTCGGCCGCTTCCATAGGAAGTGCCACGCGCGAGCGCGAGGCCGGCGTGAAGCCCATCTCGGTGGCGGCCTTGGTCATGATCTGCGCCTGTTTGTTGGCGATCGCGAGATACGGCGATTGCATCGGCACGCCGGTGTTGGGCGCTTTGACGAGCAATCCGGTCTTGCTGATGCCGGCCTGAGCCTTGCGATAAAGATCGGCGGCGCAGGCCCAGACTTCCAGCACCGACATGTCGAGGCGCTTCAAAAGGTGCGGCGGTGCGCATTCCAGCGCGTAGCGCCAGGCCGACTTCGCGCCTTCGCTCATGTACTCGGGCGGCTCGACCAGATCACCTTCGGGTTTCGGCTCGCGCAGGTTGATGCGGTGTTTTCTGAGGGTGCCCTTGATGCTCTTGACTGTCGTCGGTAATGGTTTGCGTCCTGCCATCACTGCCTGTTCCTCGGGGGAACCCCCCCATGCTTCAATTTGGCCGCACAAAAATTTGGGCAAGCGCGCGGTGCCGCGCGGCGGGGCCGCAAGGATTTCACCCCCCTACCGGCCTGCGTTTTGTTTGACCGGCCGCCCGAAGCCGCCGTCCTCGCGGGCGGTTTTGGCATCGTGGCAGCGCTTGCACAGCGCCTGCCAGTTGCGCTCGTCCCAGAAGAGCGTCCTGTTCCCTTTGTGCGGTTTGATGTGATCGATGACTGATGCGACGACCGTCCTGCCGTGGCGCTGGCATTCGGCGCACAGCGGATGCTGGCTCAGGTACAGGGCGCGTGCCTTGCGCCACCGGCCATCGTATCCACGGCTTGCCGGTGATCCACGACGCTCGTCCTGTTGCTTTCGGGTCGCACGAAGATGCTTGTCGCAATACCCCGGTGTGGTAAGCAAAGCCGGACATCCCGGGTACCGACACGGGGTCGGAGCGGCAACTGCCATGACGATCAAAATTCCTGCAGAAACAACTTGATTGGTTCCGGAAATGAAGCGTTCATAGGGTCGTCATCAACCCCAGGAGACCATCATGAAATCAGCAACCCAGTTCTACCTCGATCAGCTCGACATACTGGTTGGCGGAACAATTACCCAACTCGCCATCAGCAGAACGAGCGAGGACGAATTTTTCGGTCTTGTAGTAGCGCTGCCGGATGGATCGACGCGAACGGTCATCCTGCTCTCCGATGATGAGGGCAACGCCCCGGGTAGCTTCGAAATTCACGCCGATTGAATCCACATTGATTATCAGGAGATAACCATGACCACCAAAATCCAACTCACTCCCGCTCAACACGCCATTCTGGCCCATGCGCACCACCATACCGACGGCAAGATCACGTGGTTCCCCGACAACATCAAGGGCGGCGCCCGCAAGAAGGTGCTCGACGGGATGTTCAACCGTGCCCTGATCACACCCCGGAATGACGACTGGTTCATCACCGCCGAGGGCTACGATGCGCTGGGTGTGCCGCGCAAGGCACCGATAACCGCACAAGTGATCGACGAGACGATCAAAAATACAGAAAGCGTCGAGGGAAAAACCCGTAGCCGCGAGAACAGCAAGCAGGCACAAGTGATCGCCATGCTAAAACGTCCCGAAGGCGTCACGATCGCGCAGATCTGCGAGGCTACCGGCTGGCAGGCCCACACGGTGCGTGGAACCTTTGCCGGTGCATTCAAGAAGAAACTGGGATTGGAGATCGCCTCGGTCAAGGAACCGGGACAGGACCGCATCTACCGCATAGGAGACTGATCATGCGCCTCATCGACATCCTCTGGCGTCTCAAAAACGAGGCGCCCACCTCTCTCACCATCGAGGAGGAATTGCATTTGCAAAATATCGAGCATCGGCGCAACAGGGGTGAACACTTGGGCACCGTGCTGATGGACGAAGGCGTGACTCCAGAGACGCTGGCGGAACTCCAGCCCGACCTCGATGTGATGCAATGCGCCACTGATCTGCTGCGGCAACGGCAGAACTGATTCAAAAACGAGCAATATAGCTTGATTTAATGATTGAAAAGAGCGTTCATACAGGTGTCGACAATCAACCCGGAGCCCAAAATGAACAACGAACGCCGCCTGCAGATCGCCCTCTCCAACACCCGCCGTTACAGCAATTACGCGATGGCCAGCGAAGTGGCGATGCGCCAGACTTACTGGACACCGGTTCTGCTCGGCGACGATGGACGCTTTTGGGTGCCTGCCACCAACCGCGAGGCAGGGCTACTGATCAAGGCGGGTTACGAGGCAGCAGCCTGATCGACCTTATCCACGAACTTCGCACCATCGCTGGCGCGTTTCGCTTCTTGCCCGGTAAATTCCTGCCAGCGGCGCACGATCACATCCACGTACTTCGGATCGAGCTCAATCAGTCGCGCACGCCGGCCAGATTTTTCGCAGGCAATCAGGGTTGAGCCTGAACCGCCGAATGGGTCCAGTACCAGATCGCGGGTCTTGCTGCTGTTCCTCACCGCACGTTCCACCAGTTCCACCGGTTTCATGGTCGGATGCAGATCGTTTTTTGCAGGTTTCTTGATCTGCCAGACATCACCCTGATCGCGAGCGCCACACCAGTAGTGATCAGTGCCATCACGCCAGCCATACAGGATCGGCTCATATTGGCGCTGGTAGTCGGCGCGGCCCAGGGTAAAGGTGTTTTTGGCCCAGATGATGAATGTCGACCACTTGCCGCCGGCAGAACGGAACGCCGATTGCAGGGTGTCGAGTTCCGAGGAACTCATGGCAACGTATACCGCGCCCTTGGTCACGGCCAGGATGTTCCGGCAAGCATCCGTCAAGAAAGCGCCGAAGTCGTCGCCCAGGTTGTCGTTCAGGATCGGGCGATGCTTGCCGCGCAATTTGTCTTTCGCCGTATTGGCATAATTCACGTTGTAGGGCGGATCAGTGAAACTCATGTCCGCCAGTTCGTCGCCCAGCAAGGTCTTGTAGTCTTCGGTTTTGGTGGCATCCCCACACAGGAGCTTGTGCTCGCCTAGCAGCCAGAGATCGCCCGGTTGGGAAATGGGGTTTTCTGGGACTTCCGGAATTTCGTCCTCATCGGTGAGGCCTTCCCGGGTATCTTCGTCACCAGCGATCAACGCATCCCATTCTTCCGGCGTAAAACCCGTCAGTCCAAGGTCGAAGCCAGCCTCCTGCAACTCGGCCAGTTCGAGTCCGAGGAGTTCGTTTTCCCAAGAGGCATTCTCGCCGATCTTGTTGTCGGCCAGGATCAGCGCACGGCGCTGGGTTTCGGTGAGATGATCCATGGGCACCACCGGTACCTCCGACATGCCGAGCTTGCGAGCTGCGAGCAGCCGTCCATGGCCGGCAATCACGTTGTTTTGCCCGTCGACCAGAATCGGTGCGCCCCATCCGAACTCACGGATGCTGGCAGCAATCTGCGCGACCTGGGCATCCGAATGCTGCTTTGCATTTCGGGCGTAGGGGATCAGAAGATCGATGGGGCGATACTCGATTTGCAGGGCAGTCATGGCATCCAGGAAATAAAAAACCCGCCGGGGCTTACCGGGCGGGTTCGGGATTCGTTCAAATTGACGCTGCTTGTTCTGGTCGCTTTTCTGTCCAGATCGTAACAGGAACTCTACCTGAAAACCCCCGGATATGGGACACCCCCCAAATGCATCCAAATCCTCAACCGTCCGAAGTTTTCCGCAATGAACGTCAGCCGTTGTCAATATTGCTCAATATTGCTCACTTTCATCGCGCCATTGAGTTGGCCGGTCACAGTCCGAATTGCGCGTTGCCAGTGACGCTGTGCCGTCTTGGTACAACATCCGAAGCGCCGAGCAATTTTCTGCCACTCATACTGCTGGGCGCGCATCCAGACGAGATGGCGTTGTTCCTCCTCGAGCCACTGCATCCAGCGCATCGTCTCCAACATCCGGTCGATGGCATCAGGGCTGGGTGGAAGCGGCCTGTATTCATGATCATTGTCCGAAAATCCTTCCCAATTCTCGCGCACAAATGTCGGCCAAACATTGAAATATCCTTGAACCCTAACGGGTGGCAGCCTTCGCCCGGTCTCCGCAGCCTCGACAAATCGGGCCGCCACGTCGTCAGGTGTCCACTCAGTCATGATGCTTTCCTCCGTAGAGACGTTCGCCCAGCCTGCGCACGAATTCCCGCTCGATGAAATCGAGCCGATCGTCGTGTTCCGATACCACCAGGATGTGCTGGTCGCGCCAGCCGTTTTGCTTGATGGCCTCGAGATCGGTGGTGTTGGGCAGCAATCGGCCAAGCGGTGAGTGGTATCGCGGTTCCGGAATCTTCATGTCACACCTCCTGCATCCAGATTGCCCAGTGCAGCAAGGCCAGGGCATCGGCTTCGTTGTCATCGGCCGGGGAAAAGCCGCGTGCGCGGGCACTTGCGATCATTTCGTCCTTGCTGGCATTACCTTTGCCGGTGGCATGTTTCTTGATGGTGCCGACCGGAACCCCCTGATACGGAATCTGGTGATGCTCGCACCAGGCAGTGAGGGTGGCGAGAAATCCGCCATAGGCGTGCGCAGCATCAACGCCTGCATGGCGCCGGACTTCCTCGAAGTAGACGGCATCGATGCCATTGCTGGTCTGTTTGATCTCGGTCAGCCAGCGCCTGAAGCGCAGGTAGCGCATGCCGCCACCTTCGAAGCGATGGGGTTTGAAATGCTCGGTGCCGCTGGTGATGCTGCCGTCCAGATGGCGCAGCGCCCATCCGGTGTGGGTGCCCAGGTCGAGGGCGAGAATGTTGTTCATGTCGTCAGTCCTTGTGTCGGGGTCTGACGCATTCGACAGAGAATGTCGAAACTTTCCATGAGGCGCGCGCGTACACGCGTATAGAGAGTTACGACAAACTGAGTCGAATGCGTCAGACTGATGGTTCTTCATGGGAGTCAATCGTCTGCATAGGGCGTGTAGTCGGGTGTGGGCGGCGCCTTGAGGCCAATACCTCGAAACCCGCGCAACCCCGCGCCATTGCGCCATTTCTCGATACCCCGGGTGATGAGCAGATCGGAAAACCGCCGCTGCGTGCCGATGAATTCGCCTGCCGCATCACACCACTGCTTCCAGTCATTGAAGAGTTCGGCGGTGAGCGACTTGGCGTTTGCCGCAAATACGCAGTTTTCTTCCAGCCAGCGGCCGACGGCATCCTCTGCCTCGAAATACTCGTCGGTTGCCGATACCACGCTGTCCGGTGGATTGAGGCCGTCACGCTGCCACGCGAGGCAACCTTCAACCGCCCAAGCGAGAATCCCGTCACGCTCGGCCAACAATTTCTGCTGCAGGTGCTTGTCACGCTGCTCGGGCGGAATCGTCACCGTGAACGGAATCAGGTGCAGCCGCCGCTTCATCGCCTCATCGATATTACGAATGGCCGGTTTGTGATTGCCTGCCACGAACAGCTTGAACTGCGGGAAGAACTCGAAAAAATCCTGCCGCATGAAGCGCGCCGAGATCTTGTCGCCGCCGGTGAGGCTCTTGACCTTGGATTCTGCCCAGCGACGCCCCTGCTCGGTTTCGATGCTGGACACGAGGCGTGCGCCGCGCAGGCCAGCCATGTCGGTAGGATGCCGATCGCTGCGCGTCTCCATGAAGGTGTCCATCGGCGCATTGGTGGCATAATTTCCCAGGATGCTGGCGAGCGTATTCAGGAACACCGACTTGCCGTTGGCACCCGTGCCGTAGAGGAAGAACAGCGCGTGCTCGCGGGTGGAGCCAGTGAGCGCATAGCCTGCCATGCGCTGCAGGTAATCCTGCAGTGCCTTGTCGCCTCCGGTGACTTCAATCAAAAACTTCCGCCAGGTCGGGCAATCACCGCGTGGTGTCGCAGTGGTGATCTTGGTCATGCGGTCGGACCGGTCGTGCGAGCGATTCCTGCCGGTCTTGAGATCCACCACGCCTCCGGGCGTATTGAGCGCCCAGGGATCGGCATCCCATTCCTCGGTCGTGGCCGCATGCCGGCGATCGACCTTGGCCAGCCGTTCGACTCCACTCACCGTGCTGGACGAGGCGAGTTTCGCGGCAACCTTCGGATTGCTGGATCGGATGGCCGCCTGGCGGCAGACGTGCCGGATGAGATCGGTCGCAGCCAGCGTGTCCTCGGTCCGCCAGCGTTGCCCGTCCCATACCATCCACTTGCCCCAGGCGGCAACATAGCGCCAGTTGGGGTGGTAGCGGCGCGTGAAGGACAGCGCCAGGGCATCTTCGGTCCCCCCCACGCTTTCGTCGGCCGAACCGTCATGATCGGCAATTTCGGCAAGTGGATCTTCCTCGGCAAGCTGGATGTGCAGGCGCGGGCCATGGGCAATGAAGCCTGCTATGTCGAACCCTTCGGCCAGGGCATCGGCCGCATCCCAGCCATCTGGCGCCTCCTCGGGCGGGTAGAGAATATGGCAACTCACGGCACCCGCCATGAGCAGGGCCTGTGATGCGCGATCCGCATACTCCCAGCCCGGCTTGTCGCGGTCCGGCCAGATCAGAACCTGTTTGCCGGCAAGCGGCGTCCAGTCGGTCTTGTCCACCGGGGCGTTGGCGCCATGCATGGCGGTCGTGGCGCAGATCCCCATGTCCATCAGGGCCTGGGCGCATTTCTCGCCTTCGACTAGAATCACCTGACCGGGCTGGACGATGCCTGGCTGGTTATAGAGCGGCCGTGGTTCGGGTGGCGTCATCTTGCGGCGCTTGGCATCCCAAGGGCGAAACTCCTTTCGACGGCCCGGCGGGTCGTAGCGATACACCACGGCGACCAGTTTGCCGTCGCGGTCCAGATAGTCCCACTTTGCGGTGGCAGGCCCAAGATCATCGACCGGTGCGTGACGACGGGATTTTCTGGGAGGTTTGGCTTGTACGCTCCCGGCAAGAGAAGCGGCGATTTCCAGTACCTTCGGAAAATCCGCATGCACATCCAGACGATGATGCGCGGCGAGCAGGGCAAAAAAATCGCCCCCTTGACCGGTTGCGCGATCCGTCCAGAGACCGGCCTTCTCGCCTTCGAGCACCACCTCGAGGCTGTCGCCAGGACTTCCCAACACGTCACCGATGAAGAATTTACCGTGACGGACTTTCCCGGCAGGATAGAGCGCAAACAACACCGATTCCAGCCTGTTCAGGAGAGCAGCCAGGATCTCATCCCTTCTGGATCGGGTTTCATGTTCGCTGCTGGGCTGATCATTGAAATCAAGCATGCTTTTCCTCCCTGTTACAATGGTTGCGGGACTGCGCCGTCAGCTTTTCTGGGGCTTCGGGCAAATAATGAGTCTTGATGGCTACCTCACGAATGAATGCCGGGTTGAGATCAACCAGAGCCGCCCATGCATCGAGATCGTCGCCACACAAGAAAGAACGTGCAGATCGGCAGTCGTCCTTGGAGCCGCTACGACAGTCGACCATCGCCTGGCAGATCACCGCTACCACCAGACGGGCCTCAGGAATCGGCCCGTTCGCATGGCGCAACAGCATTCGCTCGATGGTGCGGATATTGACCAGTGGCAATGGCAGCTTGGCCTTAGCGCGTTCACGTACTTGGATGGAGTTCTTCATTGCCCCCCCCAGCAGCGGTCTTGCCACGCGCAGAATTTGCATTCATGGTGGGCGGGATCGGAAAACGACCGAGGCAGCAGTTCGCTGTGCTCGGTGGCCGTGATGATCTTCACGGCCCGATCTGATGCTCGTTGCGCCAGCACGGCATCGAACGGAACCAGTTCGAACCATAGTTCCTGGGTATCCTTGTTGATGGCGGTAAAGAGCGCGGGATTGCGGCTGATGCCCTCAATCGTGGATTCCATGTATGCCTGATAGATCGCCATCTGCGCGGCATAGACCGGCTTGGCCACAGACACGCCGCGCTTGACGCAATCCCGCCAGTTCTGTGCGTTCATGGTTTTGCATTCCCACAGCATCGGGAATGACCAGCCGAGATTTGCCGGCGCGCCCATCACGATGCCGTCGACGTGCCCCTGGATCAGTCCATCACATACCGAGAAACCGAACTGGCCACCCGAGCGAGTTCTGGTATGGAGATCGAAGCCTGCCAGGCGCAGCCAGCGGATCGCCAGATCCTCCAGCACATGGCCGACCTCGAATATCCGCAGCACCCGGCCATCAAACTCGCGACCGGGATCGGCCGGCGCCCCGGCGAACTCGTACTGCAGCGCCCGATCGCAAGCCACTCCCAGGCGGGATGCGCCGAGATAGGTGCGACTGGGTTGATCGGCATGCTCGGTGGTGAGAGCCGCATCGATGTGTGCCGTCACGACCTCGTATGCCTTGGGGCGGTGATTGAAATCCATCATCACGCACCGCCTTTCTGGGACTGGGGTTCTTCCCACGGTAGATCGCTCTTGAGATCGGCGAACGGGTCCTGCACCACGGCAGGCATTCCCCGCACTGCGGGAAATGCCGTCGAAGCATGCTGTTCGGCCATGGCATCCACGAAACAGGAAACGATGGCATCGCAGACCTTGAGCGCTTGCGCTTCGCTGTAGTCTCCTAACGGCAAGGCGTACCCGATCTCGCCAGCGGCTTCGCCGAACGCCTTGAGGCAACGGCGGATCGCCGCCTGCTCATGTTCAGTTGCATCAATCATGGGGCGCTCCTTTCCCTTGTCTTCCGCGTCGATGCGCAGGTTGTAGAACAGATGGAATGCGTCCTGACACCGTTTTGAGCAGAACACCCAGTCGACCGGGTAGCGCCGTGGATCGGCGATGGAATACCGCGTGTCGGTGATTCCAAAGCCACGCGCCTCGCGTGAACATATCCAGCATTTCACGATCCCTCCTTACTGTGCCCAGGTGGGTTTGCTGGTTGAGACGGGACGCTGCGGAGTTGCATGGGCGGGAGCGGCTTGCGCCGGAGCCCCGGAATTGCCGCCAGTCGGCACCTTGGAAGGCACCCCCATCAGGGCCGCGTAATCCTTGTGATCGGGCTCGATGGCCAGTTTGATCACGTTGCGGTTTTCACCCTTGCTGTCCTTCTCCACATCGATGCGGGCGACGAACTCGATGCCGTCCAGCGCCGCGAAACTCGCAATACGCCGGGCGTTCTGCGCCTCGGGTGATTGATCGGAGGGCAGCACCCCGTAGGCCGAGTTGAGCACGGCACGAATGAAGGTACGCCCCATGTTGGCCCAGACATCGCCCTTGGGGGAGTGCAGGCCGATGTTGCTCCACAGCTTGCGCTTGGCGTATTCGCCTGCCAGCACCACGAATTCGGCAGCAAGATAGACGGATCCAGTATCGAAGCTCTCGGTGGCGTAGCCATCCGTCCAGCCGCGCGCGGCATCATCATGCCCACCCGGTTTGATCGTCATGCGAACCTTGGCCAGCGTCCCCTTGGGGATCAGATCGAAAGATGTTTGCTGCTCAGCGTCGTTGAAATCGTTCCAGTTCATGCTCATGATTTATTCCTTATCAGATGGTGTGGTGGCTGCGCACTTGGCGATCAGCCGTCCGAGGTGGGGTTCTTCCTGCATGTCCAGGCGACCGGAACGGTCCTTGGCCGGGAAGCCCCATGGGTTGAGGGTGTGGCAGACGAAGGCGCGATAGCTCGTGCCGTCCTCGGCCTTGAGTTCGGCGAGTGTTGCGACCTCGTCGACGATGCCGGGCAACTCGAGTGCAGTTTTGCTGCCTTCGATCTGGGGCACGAACACCTTGCGGTTGAAGTCGTCCAGCTTCTCGTCGAGGATGGCGACGAACACCACGTTCTTGCCGCGCGCATGCTGCAGGTGGGTGAGCGCGGTGATCATTTCCTGCCCGAGCAGGCCGTACGCGCCCCGGCTGTCCGGCTTGCCGGTGCGCTCGGAATATGCAGCAGGCTGCGCCTTGGCCCAGGTGAAGCACAGGCGGGACAGCGCCGTGATCGAATCGCAGAAGTAGGTCTGGTACTTCGCCAGTTGGGTAGGCTCGCCGTAGGTTTGGCAGACATGCTCGAAGTGCGCCTGCGAGAATGGCTGGTCGGCAGGCAATGCCGGGTTGGGTCCTGCCAGGAACACCACCAGATCACGGAACTCTGGCCAGGTGCGCGGGCGGATGGTGTCTCCGGACCAGTCGGCAACCGCCAGATCGCCCGCTTCCAGATCGATGAACAGTGTGGTGTCGGTACTCAGTGTCTTGAGCTGGGTGGTCTTGCCGATGCCGCTCTTGCCGAGCAGCGCCATCTTTACGCCACGCTTCTCGGCGCGGCGCTGATCGGCGGAGATGATGGGAAGGCTCATCATGCGACCTCCTTGATCATGTCGGCCACTTCCGGATTCCAGAGAATCTGGTAACCGGAATGACCGTTGCGCGAATACGGCAGCGCCTCCGCCCAGCGTTTGCCGGACTCGGTCAGTTCCCACTCGTCGCGGTCGTTCTTGAACTGGAATCCATGGGATTGGAGGCGCAGGTTGACCGATCGGGCCGACAATCCCAGGCGTTCACCGAGTTGGGTAGGATTCAGGCTGCAGATCGGCTCATTGGCAACGGGTAGTGCCCGACGCAGTTGCTCGATCGCCAGTCCGGTGTTGTCGTGGATGCAGGTGAGCGTGGCAGCCATGGCGATACCGGGTCTGACGCCGGGTACCTTGGCAATCGCCTCGCCGATCATCAGGATGGCATGCACACGATCCTGGGTGGGCGCAGGCAGTGCGGCAGCCGAGCCGGGCACCGCATAACTTCCGGTCTTGCGAATGGAGGGCAGCACTTCGTGCGTGACCCAGCGTTTGAAGCGTTTGGCTTCGGCTTTACGGCTGGTCAGAATCAGGCTATAGAGGCCGGACTCGTTGATGACGGCCAATTCCTGCTTTCCGCCAAGGGTGTCGGTAATAGCGACACCCTTTTCGTCGTCATCCAATCTGGCAATTGCATCTCTCGAGTTGCGAATAGACAAGGCATTGCAAACATCTGCGCTAACGAACTGAGGCTCGCCGTCTGGACCAACCAAGATACGCACGTTGTGCGATTCAAAATCAAAGGCAACGATATTGCTCATTTCGTCACCTCCATCGCGATTGCACCGATGGTTTCGGCACCGTGACAGGTGCGCTCGCGTGCCAGGGTGTACAGAGTTTCCAGCGCGTTGCGGCGGCGATGAATAGCCGAGCTTTCGCGGCACAAGGTCTGGATAGCGAATGCGACTTCATCGAGCGTGGCATCCATCAAGGGTTTCTCCACGACATTGCCGTAGCGATCCTCATAACGGATGGCGGTGCCGAGATGCTCGCCGACGTAACCACCGAGCTTTTGTTGCAAGGATTGATGCAGGGTTGAGGTTTTCATTCGTGGTTCTCCTGTACGAGTGCAAGGCGGTAGCTGGCCTTGCCGGGTTTGACGGTGCGTGCCTTGGTGAACGACTCCTTGAGCGTTGCCGGCCAGGCGTTGAAACGGGATTCAGAAACCGAGTACTCGATGTCGATGTAATCGCTGACCTTGTCGCCGGCAGCTGCGATGCGATGGGCAATCTCGGCCAACAGGGTCTGATCCCACGCAACCCGCTTCGGCACATCGACGGTGATCCGCAGCGGACCGTCATCGAGATGGCAGACGCCGAAATCACGTCCATTGGCCTGACGGGCAGCCAGAGCCTGCTCGGCATAACGCTGGTCGAGTGCGGCGTTGAATCGATCGAGCACGCCCTTGATGGCCGACTGCAGCGTGAGCAAATTGCTGTGTGCTTCCTGCAATTGCACGGGATGCAGTGCAGCGATCTGGGTGACGCTCATCTCCGCCAAGGGAAAGGTGTGATCGAACGCAATGCTGGTGAGGGTGGAGTCGTTCATGCGCGATCCCTCCCCGTGGTGGCTGAGGCTGGAACAACCCGGGTGCTCGGACTCTCGTGAAGGCAGTCGAGCTCGAACTGCTCGATGTCTTCAAGGCGATACATCACCTTGCCGCCGATCTTGAGGTACCTGGGGCCGACGCCATCGGACCGATAGCGCTCTATGGAGGCTTCTGACTTATTCCAGCGATCCGCAAGTTCCCGCTGGGTCAGATGCCGTGTCTTCAGATGTTCGTCATACATTTGCATCTCCTTCGATGATGGATGTTCATCGATTGCTGGTGCATGGATCAGCACTGCCAACCGATGCGTCTATTTCATCAAGCGAGATGCCCCCGACCGTTCCTCAGATTCCTCAGGATCGTTCCTCAAATTGAATCGGTGGGGCCAAAAAGCAAAAAACCCGGCTGGATTGAAACCAGAGCCGGGTTATTGCGGAGAAACGACGGGGGACAGGTGGTTCAGTGCAGCCAGTCGCGGTCGTCGTCAGGAATGATCAGAGCGTAGCGGTCATCGTTGCGTAGATAGCGGATGAATGCCTTGTAGACTTCTGGATTGCGTTCAAACTCCTTGCTCGGTGAAAACCGCTGGGATTGCGATCCGCAAGCGGTCTTGAGCGCCTCCTTATCCAACTCATGATCTCGATCGTCGATCAGGGCAACCAGGATCTTTTGTTGGCGTGGCTCCAGCGGATACTCGGCACCATCGATGAACGCCTTGGCTTTATCTCTGACGTAGCGGAGTGTGGTGTTTGGCGATGCCTCATCCAGAATTTGAGGACCAGGCGCTGATTGGCGCTCAGGGAAAAACTCGAACTTGCTCTGGCCGACGCGGCCGACTGTGAACAGCGGGCGCACGTCGAATTCGGTCAGTGCCGAGCCCGCTGGAAGCGGTACCTCGCTACTGGTCAAAATGACGCAGGATTGTGTAGTTCTTTCTGTGGTGATCTGTTCGCGTAAGCGAATCGCAATTTCCGGCTGATGCAGGCGGCGAGCGAAATACCATGTCACCGGCTTGCCACGCTGCTTTTCGGTCGTGCCGAGCCGCCAGATCAGATCGAGTTCAATCTGCTTCATGCCGTTGGCCGAGAGTTCGAGCCCGTTCAGCAAGCTCGAAACAAATTTCTGCAATGCCACCTTGTAGGTTTCGCGCAAATGCCCAGGTGCCACCACGTCGGCGCATTCCGGGCAGTGCAGAATAAACTCGCCAAGCGATTTTTCTCGCACTATGCGCGCGGTCTCGACGCCGCATTCCGGGCAGGTGACCCAGTCGAGCGGCTTGCCCAGCACCAGTACACGCTCATGAAGCAGGTGCATCGCCGCGACCTTGTCCCGTCCTTCCAAAAGAGACTGCCCATTGATTTCCGGCTTGGCCAGATCCAGAAGCCGGCAAAACAACGCCGTTGCGCCGACCTGTGCCTGACTCATTCGCCTTCCTCGTCTCCGGTCGAGGCATCGTCAGTCGGCGCGTCTGGCTCGATGACATTCAAGGCGAGCAGCACGACATTGGCGATGGTCTGATTATGCGCGGACAGGTTCTTGATCGTTGAGGAGCCCGACGAATACAGGTCAAAACTGAAATGCTGGGCCTTTCCCTTGTCACTCGTACCTGTATAGACGATAACGCTGGCTCCATCCATGTTGTATTCTGCCTCGAAGGAATGCTCGACCTTCAGCGCATTGAGGGCAATCTGGATCGCATCGTCGTGATCCTTGTCGGGAGATGCCTCCACCTGAAAGGCGATTCCAGTACTTCCTGACGGGCAGAAACGCGCCCGACGCAAACGGACCTTGTCGACACCGTGGGTTGACCAGTCCTCGAATGGCTCCATCAGCCCATCGCGCAGGGCATTGAGTTTGTAACGCTTCTTTTCGATCACCTCAGGCGTGAGTTCCTGGGCAACGACATGCTTGCCGAACAGTTGCAGCACGGCAGTGTGGTTCTTAGCGCCTCCCTTGACGATGGTCTCCACGATGCCTGAGCCGGGGTGGTAAACGATTGCTGTTTCCAGCGCAATGCGGGTCGTGAGTCGCGTAAAATTGTTCTGGGCGAAGTGCGCGAGGGCGGTCACAGGCCCTTCGACATAGATCGTAAGTTGAATGCTTTCATCGACCGGGCGCTCGCTGACCTCGATATGGATGCCGTCACCAGCACCGTCCTTCTTGTAGAGTTTAGCGACATCGTGGCAAAAAGACTCGAGTTGGGTGCGGTCGCGCGTGGGGTCGAGTCCCGGCTGAATGCGATGCTTCTTCCAGTACTTGCCATTGGTCTTGGCCTGGAAGGCGATGTGCAGCTCGGCATCACGGAACGTCTTGTCGCGGTTGGCCATCATCCAGAGGGCGATTTCGCGCTCGTCGCGCGATGCGAAGGCATCCTGGACGGCCTGATCATCGGCACAGGCACTGCGGAATTCCTGAATGGCCAGGTTGTTCGACATCATGTGGGCGCGACGCAGGTCATCATGCCAGAGCCACAAATCATGTTCGATGGCTTTGCGCTCTGTCGGGTCAATAGCGGGATCGCGCAAAGAAGCATCGAGGGCTTCAACCGCATCAGCCACGGCGGTGGGTAGCGTCTCGGGAGGCTGTGTCCAGTCGACGGGCAATCTCGCGCCAAGGATATGGCCGTCAGTGAATTCCCGAAGCGTTGGCATCGAGACATGCCGCAGAAAGTGCCGAGCGTTGAAAACCTTCATTCCTGTTCCCCTTTCATTCAGCCATTCAAAAATTCATAAGCAATCCTCCCTGCATGACTGGACGTTGGCCCGGATTTCTTGTCTACGAATCAAGACCACGGCGCCATCATGCCGTCGGCTATGGAATGATGCCCATCCGAATCTTGGTCTTGATGCTCGAAAGCCAGTCTTCCCGGTATTGCAGGGCAAGTGCATCGAGGTTGGCGCGGCCGACACCCGCCTGGCGTGCCAGATATTCCAGGGATACTGCACAGTCGAGCCAGCCGAGTGCGTGTGTGGCAATCAATGCCGCCTTATCGGCGGTGGTCACGACCACGATGGCCGAGGGCAATAGCTTGTTAGCGAGCAACCAAGCCAGCAGATGCTTCTCACCATCGTCGAGTGTGCCGCAGGACGGATGGGTGAGCACCACGGACGCGAGTTCATTGCGCGTCACCGGATGCTGTCCGGCAAGACCAGCGTTCAGGCTGGCAGGAGGAACAGCGATGTGACGGGGATCAGACGGGTTGCCGGTGAGCGTTTCCTCGACGCACTTCTGAACTGTCTCGATCGCAAAATGGCTGCTGATTGCCGTCCAGCAGCCGGTTCGAAATGCTTCGAGGATGACATTGGTATCGGCAAAGACTCGGGTTTTCGGCATACGGTCCGCACCTCATAACTCAAACGGTGCGGGGAGATCGTACTGCGCGAACAGTTCGGTCAGACCACCGAGACCCAGCCCCATGGCTTTTGCTGCCTTGCGCGCCGACAGTCGTCCATTCTCCAATGACTCGTGCAGCATGCGCACGAAGGCGACGGAGAACCGCTTGGGGGGGCCTGACACCGAGGGTCGCTGCTTCTCTTGACAGAGATTGCGACGGGTGTCGTCACTGATGAGCTTGAGGTTGAACAGGCGCCATGCCAGGGCCACCGGCGCGACGCGCAACAGCGCTGCGACTTCACACAGGTGGGGGATGTCATCCTGGCGATTGCCATCGATCAGTTGGGTCAATGAAATGTGCGGCATCAGCAGCGCAGCGGCGAAGTTGTTCGCCAGTTGCTCGATGCGTTTCCCCTTGTTGCGCTCCTCGATGGAATTCGATTCCCGATGATCGGGTTGCATCGCATCCCAGGTGAGCGCATGAAAAAGCTCGTGCGCCAGATCGTAGTAGCGACGCGCCTCGCTCTCGTTGCGGTTGATGAGGATGACGCCCATCTCCTCGAGGTGGCATGTCGCACCCGAGATGGATTGTCCTTCGCCAGCGTCCACCGTATCGACGAACAGCACCGGGATGTCGAGTTCGCGCTCGATCTTGTCGATCAGGGTTTCTGCCGGAATGATACCTAGGCCCAGTTCAGCAACGAGACTCTCTGCGCGATCCTGCGCATCCTCGAACGACGATTGGGCAGACAAACGCAACGCGCGCTTGAGTACGCTTGCCCGACCGCCTTGCTGTTCACGCAGCCAGCGGAGCAGGCCAATCCACTGGCCAGCCTTCAATTCGAACCCGTCCAGACTGTCTTCAGGAACCTCGGGGGCCGTTCGCCACGAGAACTGTGCTTCTCCGGCCACGGCAAAAGGATCCACGAAAAACTCGATGTCACGATCCAGCAGGTCGGACAGCGCCAGCAGTTCCTCGGGCTTCAGCGCACGCTTGCCGTTTTCGATGTCGGAAATCGACTGGCGGTCGTTCAGGCCCAATTTCTGGGTGAGTTGATCCTGCGTCCAGCCCGCCGCATCACGCGCGGCTTTGACGCGGTAGCCGATCAATTTTTGCGAAATCTTTTCGAGCATGGTTACCCCCTAAACCAGTATTTTAGTATTGCGTATGTAGAAAGGCAAGAATTCATTGCTAATTGTTATTTGCATGAATTGTGCGTAAGCGTGATCTGTGGCCTTACTTCCGCAGTCACCCGCAGACGCTCGCAACGCTTGTCAATTCTGCGATGGAGAAAGACGGGCTCCTTGCCCAGAATATCCATCAAGTAATTTTTATTGATGGAGTGCCCGACCATGATGACAATAAATATGATTGACCCGGCCCGAATGACCATCGAGGAGCGGCGTGCAGAAATCGCGTCGATACTGGCGCTCGGCGTTATCCGGTTGCGAACGAGGCCAGAACCAATAGCCGAGAAAAATGAACGGCCCTACCTTGACTTCTGCCAACCACAACGCGTTCATACAAACCCGTCATCACGAGTTCGCAGCGCCATCCGCGAGGTGCTGCTGGCCAAACAGAAAGGAGTTTGAATGAGCAAGAAAACCGTAGCCTCAGGCGTGATCGGCCGAATCGCGCGCCTGCCCGACACACCATTCGAAGAAATCAAATCACTGTGGCAACAGATTTTCGCCACCCCAATGCCCACGCACAACCGTCAGTACCTGGAGCGGCGCATTGCCTACCGGTTGCAGGAACTGGAGTACGCACAAAAACAACCGGCGCATTTGGCGCGAAACAAGGCTCGCATCGACGCCTTACTGGAACGCACGAAACCGAAGGCAAAGGCGGGTCGAGGCGAGATGGTCAAATTGGCGCCTGGCACGATGCTCACGCGTGAATTCGGAAACGCAGTGCACCGCGTGGTTGCCATGCCAGATGGTCAATTCGAATACCAGGGAAGATCTTACCGAAGCCTCACGGCCATCTCGAACGAGATCACCGGAACGCGATGGTCTGGCCCGGCATTCTTTGGTCTACGGGGGAAATCAGCCACAGGAGGCACCAAATGAGGACGGCGGATGAAGGTATCAAGAAGCGCATGCGCTGCGCGGTCTATACGCGCAAATCCACCGACGAGGGCCTCGATCAGGAATACAACTCCATCGATGCCCAGCGTGATGCCGGGCATGCCTACATAGCCAGTCAGCGAGCCGAGGGCTGGATTCCGGTAGCCGACGACTACGATGACCCTGCGTTTTCGGGGGGCAACATGGAGCGTCCGGCATTGAAACGCCTGATGGCGGATATCGAGGCGGGCAAGATCGACATCGTGGTGGTCTACAAGATCGACCGCCTGACGCGAAGCCTCGCCGACTTTTCCAAGATGGTCGAGGTGTTCGAGCGCCAGGGCGTGTCGTTCGTCTCGGTCACCCAGCAATTCAACACCACCACGTCGATGGGACGACTGATGCTGAACGTCCTGCTGTCGTTCGCCCAGTTCGAGCGGGAGGTCACCGGTGAGCGTATCCGCGACAAGATCGCGGCCAGCAAGCGCAAGGGAAAATGGGTGGGCGGCATACCCCCACTGGGATACGATGTGATCAACCGAAAATTGGTGATCAATGAAGCCGAGGCTGAAGTGGTGCGGCGCATATTCATCGACTATCCGCGCATCGGCTCGACAACGATGCTGGTACAGCAGTTGCGGCACGAGGGTGTAACTACCAAATCGTGGGTCGCTCAGTCTGGCAACGATCGCGTGGGCAAATTGATCGACAAGGGTGCGCTTTACAAAATCCTCAACAATCCGATCTATGTCGGAGATATTCGCTTCAAGGGAACCTGTTACCCTGGCGAACACCAGGCCATCGTCACCCGGAACGAGTGGGAAGCGGTACAGACTACGCTGGCCTCCAAACCAAATGGGGCCAGGAAAGATCAAGTGAGAACGGAACGGCCGGCACTGCTCAAAGGACTGTTGTTCACCCCGGACGGGCGAGCCATGACGCCCCATGCGACAAAAGGCAGGGGCGGCAGGTTGTACCGCTACTATCTACCTATGCGCGATGCCAAGGAAGGACACGGGGCATCGGGTATGAAGATGCTTCCAGCCGGAGAGATCGAAGAAGCTGTGATGGCACAGATCCGGGGAATCATGCGTTCGCCTGAGGTGGTTTCCCAAGTCTGGCGTGAAATCAGCCGACTTGCCGACAAGGCGACTACCGGGATGAATGAATTACAGGTGGCCGCAGCGTTGAGTCGCGTCGATCTGGTATGGGATCAACTTTTTCCACTGGAGCAGCATCGCATCGTCCTGTTATTGGTCGATCGCATCATCGTTTCGCCTAATGAACTGCAGGTGAAGTTGCGTCCCAACGGCGTCGAAAACCTGGCAATCGATGTGCTCCGGGATACCGATCGACATCAGGCCCGTAACAAACTCAAACCAAGCGAGGTGAAAGCATGAGGCATACGATACTGGAATTTCCGGGTGATCCCATACTATTCAAATCAGTCGATGGCTCGGTAACGATCTCGATTCCGATACGAATCAAGCGCTATGGCGGGCGACGCGAGGTGGTTGTACCCCAAGGCGTTTCAGCGAGATTGATGGACGATCATCAACCAACGGCTCTGCAGATAGCCTTGGCACGAGGCCACCGTTGGATGCGTCTGATCGAGAGCGGCAAAGCGGCCAATCTGGCCGAAATTGCCAAGCAGGAAAACATCGACCGCAGTTACGTCAGTCGAATGGTCAATCTGACCACTCTGGCCCCTGACATCGTCACCGCGATTCTTGACGAAACCCTGCCGGAAAATGTGGCGCTATTTGACCTCGCTGTCGACACACCCTTGCCATGGGACGAGCAACGGCGACGTGTTGAGAATGCAGCCGCCAAGACCCAACGTGCGGGTAAACAGCCCCCGACTGCGCAGATTTGAGGGTTCTTCTGTTTCTCTCAATTTGCCAGCGGCGAAGCAATGCTCGATAAAAATGACCGTAACAAAACTTGCGCAACCCCATGAATTGAAAAGTGGCTGTCTTGTGGACTTGGCGCTTTGCGCGTCCGCAGAAAACAGAGAATAGAGAGTGAGAACGGAGCGAAAAAGCAGGGAAACTGGTCGTGTAGTCGAGAACAAAGTCCGCAAGCAGAAGTGAAAAACCCCGCGAGACGTGGCGTCTAGCGAGGTTCGTCGGAATGCAAAGAGAGTATCTTTGCAAGGTTAAATGGTGGTGGGGTGGAACCCTGCGCCAAACCTATGTAACTCAGCGCCTTAGAACCGCTGCGAACTCCTGCGGAAAGGTGCGGAATCCAGCCCTTGATGCCAGCAATCCTACCAGTTCCCAGCGGCGGTTGGCATCAGCGATGTGCCTGAAACCAGCCGCCAGTTCGATTCCCATATGCGGAATTGAACCCGCGTCCGCCAGACGTCTACGCGGGCCTGATCGCAGGCGACCGGAGCGGGTCACGCTAGCCGGACTGGCCGTGCAACTTTTGGCCGGCGAGCTGAACTTGCGGTCTGCAAGTTTGCTTCCCGGCTGAGAATCCGAAGGATCGCTTGGTCATGGTGGAACGCTCGGAATGCCTCAGTCACAGCGCTGTCCAGGAATGTTGCCGTGGTCTGGCCGTCAGCCGGGGCGGAAACGATGCCGTCCGGAATGTCCCTCGACCAACCCCTGGCAGCCCGGAATCCACTCACCATGTGCGAGAAGTACGGCCATGCGTGGTCAAGGTGTGCGTCGTCGATGGTGACCATCTTTCCGGTCAACTCGCACTCAAC
>JAEHJW020007535.1_pt1 | contig 20310 bp, 16 predicted proteins | sample 9271431 | NCBI WGS metagenome assembly JAEHJW02 | reverse complement strand
GATTCCACACAAACAACAAAGGTACGATACCTGCGGAGACTGGACGGTTGATGGAGATACAGTAACTATTTATGTCTCCGAAATGGGAGACTGGCGCAAAGAAATGGCGGTTGCCTACCACGAATTACGAGAATATTTGCTTTGCAAACACCTAGGAATATCGCAAGAATCAGTGGACTCCTTTGATATTGAGTATGAAAAGAATCGTAAGGAAGGAGACACGAGCGAACCAGGAGATGATCCGAAAGCACCCTATTATCTCCCCCACCAGTACGCAACGCACGATGAGCGGAACCTAATAGCAGACTTAGGCGTGAATTGGGACGAGTATAACACTCTGATACAATCTCTATCATGGAACGACTAAAACGTAAGAAAATCCACATCAAGCCCTCGCATGAAGGATTACTCCGTGCCGCTACTCATACGAAATCCGACAAGAACATTCCCGTAAAGAAACTGGAGGAAGAAAAGCACTCAAAGAGTCCAGCAATGCGCAAGCGTGCCACGTTCGCCCTGAACGCACGAAAATGGGCGCATAAGTGATATGCCCTTCGTCTCGCAAAAACAAAGGGAGTGGATGTACGCGAATCACCCCAATATGGCAAAACGATGGGAGAAGGATACCCCCAAGGGAAAACGACTACCGCGCAAAAAGCTTGAACTTACGAAGGGAACTACACACAAATCCGGTAGAGCACGAGTAAAGAAATGATCAAGCTAAACAGAGCACAAGCAAGACGCATAGCTTTTCAGAAGGAACGGAGCAATACACAGTTTCATTTGACAAAAGACATGGCGCGACATGCTATAATGAGCAAGTTATATGAAAAAAGTAATTCCAAATCCGAACGGAGCTAATGGAAGTGTCTCTGACCCCAGAGAACAGGTGTGCTGGGATATTTACGTATCAAAAGGACTAGAAAATGCCTATCAATCCGCTCTAGAAGCTGGATATACTGAATCTACAGCTAAGCTAGTAACTACGCGAGATTGGTTTATCGAGAGATTACAGAGATTACGACGAAAAGACATGTTGTCAAATGCTGAGAAAGTATTGGATAAAACTCTCAAGTACAATCCTGAAGATGAGGAAGGAAAAGTAAAGACAGATTTGCTTCGGATTCAGACGGATGTCGCAAAGCATGTTACCGAGACGCTCGGGAAGAATGACGGTTATTCCAAGAGAAATGAATTGACCGGTAAGGACGGTACCGGACTTATACCCGCACCTATTTATGGAGGAAAATCACAAGATACAGGACACGACGGCAACGAAGAAGATATTTCAACTCAAGAAACGAATTAGAGCCGTTTCAGGAGGGACCGGAGCTTCAAAGACTATTTCTATTCTCATATGGTGTATTGATTACGCGCAGACCTCGCAGAATGAAATCATTAGCATAGTATCCGAGTCGTATCCTCATTTGGAACGAGGAGCAATGCTTGATTTCCAAACGATAATGAAAGACAGGGGGTATTGGGATGAAAAGCGTTGGCACGGTACGAAACATCAATATACTTTTCACACAGGAACCATCATTGAGTTTCTAAGCCCCGATACGTATGGAAAAGCGCACGGGCCGCGCCGAGACGTGCTTTTCATCAACGAGTGTAATAACCTTCCATACAACATCGTGCGGCAGCTCATGTTGCGTACTCGCAAGATTATATGGTTTGACTGGAATCCGTCGTCCGATTTCTGGTACTACACAGAACTGGAGGGAAAACGCGATGATATAGATTTCCTGCATCTAACCTATCTCGACAACGAAGCGATAGACGAGGGAACGCTCTCGGAAATAGAATCAATGCGTGGGAATAAATACTTGTGGCAAGTATACGGATTGGGAGAATTGGGAGAAATCGAAGGGAAAATATACAAAGATTGGCAGATAATCCCAGAAGTTCCGCATGAAGCAAGATTGATAAGCAAGGGGCTTGATTACGGATATACGAACGATCCGGCAGCCTTGATAGATATTTATTACTATAACGGCGGATATATATTCGATGAGCTTGCCTATACTAAAGGTCTCTCAAATCGTCAGATTGCCGACATAATCCTTGCGGGGAAGACTGCACCCGTTATTCCAGATTCAGCAGAACCAAAATCAAATGACGAACTCCGACTCTATGGAATCACCGTCATAAATGCGCACAAAGGGAAAGGCTCGGTGCATCAAGGCATACAATTCGTACAGGCGCAGAAATGTTCCATGACCGCACGTTCGGTAAATACAATCAAGGAATACCGCAATTACGTGTTCAAGACGAATGCGGCAGGTGAAGTTACCAACGAACCGGAGCATCAGTGGAGTCATGCCATGGACGCAATCAGATATGGCATGCAAATAAAATCAAATCTTGAGCCGTATACGCCCTATGTGCAACCGCCGTATGAACCGCCTGGCTATGCTGCTTCTCCGCACACAATCGAGGTACAGGAAGTATTTACCGGCGAGTTCAAGCCGCACAGAGCATGAAGAATACTTGTATCGGTATCAATTGCCAGAATCTGCTCATAATGAGCGTGGAGCGATATGAGCGCGATGGGAATTATTGTCCATCCTGCTTATCAAAAATAAACGCACGAATGAAAGAACCGGATTCAATCGAAAGATATATTGCGTCGCTTCAATCCGTCCGAGGAGATGATAGCGGGTTTGAAGAAAATACATGTCTTAGATGTGAAAGGCCGATTCCACTGGCCATAGGCTCAAAGAAAAAGGAAAAGAGATATTGTCATGCCTGTTATATGGTGGTGTGGCGTAAATCACGCAAGCATAGTGTCGTTGTATAGTTTCAACATGAATGATACAGAACTCCAGTCGGATATTGACTCAGTGGACATAGAGAGAAAATCCGATGTGCGGGATGAGATAACGCGCATCGCTGTGCGCCAACTCGGTATTTCCAATAAATATAAAGAGCCGCTTTTGACAAAATGGAAACTATATGAGGAATTGAAAGCAGGAGTAGTGAAGCGCAAACTCCGCAGCCAATTCAATGTAGTCTTACCCGTATTCTCAGGAATGCTCGATACGCTGGCCGCAGACTTCGACGAACCCATAGAACTTCGCTTCAAGAACAAACACCCATCAGACTATTTCAAAGTCAAAAGGATTCAGGCTGCGTGGGATATAGAAAAAGCTAAGTACTCCCGCGAAGCGCGGTGGGATTTCAAGGCTCGTGTGGACAAGTCGCTCAACATACTGCACGGACGCTCCGTTCTCAAGGAATATGCCTTTTCAGACCCGAAATATACGAATGTCATAGACAATACTGATCCGCTCTATTTCCATTCACAACCACAGGGAGGCGGACTGCTTGAAAATCATCTTTTTGCAGGTGAAGAAGGAATCTTGCGAACCGAATCGCAACTCACAACTGGCAAGCAATACAATCAAGAACAGGTCGCAGAACTCCTGAGACGCGCACGTTCTACTGATTATCTTTCCGAGACGACAGAATGGAATCGTGAGAAATTACAACGCTTCCAGGTGCTCGGACTCGACCCAGAGAACAATTCCTATGTGGGAGAAATGACGTTCAATCTCGTCGAGTGGATACTGACGCATCGCGGCAGCCGTTGGTATACGCTTTTCGACCCCTGGACAGGAATATGGGTGCGATGCGAGAAATTGAAAGATATCTTTTCAAAAGACCTCTATCCATGGACATCATGGGCAACTCACGAGGACAACAAAGTATTCTGGACTCCCGGATATGCGGATATAATCTATCCAGTAGCTGATGCCATCGTTACGCTCTACAATCAGGAACTGACTAACAGGGAAAAACAAAACTTCAATCCTCGCGCTTATGACAAAGATACGTGGCCGGATGTCGCAAAACTCGATGAAGCACAGTATCGTCCCGACGCGCTCGTGCCGTTCGATTCAAAAGGAGGTACGCGTCAGATTGCAAATAGTATTTACTCTTTCAACGCACCCGAACTACAGGGAACTATTAATCTCTTGAACTGGACTACTGGAGCACTCGAAAAGGAGACGGGTGTTTCTGATATTTCACAAGGTGTGGCTATGAATGCCTCTAAGAAAGTAAATGTCGCATATATGGAACAGGCTGCCATCGCCAAGCGGCTCGGGCTTAAGAGCCAGTCATACACCGAATGTTGGGGTGAGGTCGGCGTGCGTTTTGTACAAGGTCTAAAAGACCACATGTCAAAAGAAATGTATATTGAAGTATTGGGCGATGAGGGAATTGAGCCGGACGTGCTTACCAGAGACGATCTAGATTTACGCGGAGAATTGGGGGTTGAAATCATATCTTCCACGGCGCAGAAATCTGAGAGCGAAAAGAAGAAACAGGGACGAATCAAGATGTATGAACTTCTTGCGCAAAGCCAGAACATAAACTCGGAAATGCGAGATGCCGGAATAATGAAGGATGTGGGAGAATTGCCAGAATCAACCATCAAATTGTTCCTCGATACGAAGAACTATTCCGCCCGCGAATCAGTGGCCAAAGCCCATATTGCCATACAAGAAATACTTGCCGACGAAAAGCCAGAGATGAATTACGCTGCCGATGCCGCGTTCCTAAAGATAATCCTCGACTACGCTATGGAGCATCGCAACAAGCTCGGCAAGTCCAAGTTCAAGGAGATGACACTGTATCTATCAAAACATGCGCAGTTGGCTATGAAAAACGGTCAAATGAATGGCAAAGCACGTGGAGAACAAAACGCGCGTATGGCTATGCAGAACGCAGCTCAGAGGGGTTCTGTGGCACCCGCAGGCGCAGCTCCTATGCCGACAGCAGCCCCCACGGCGATTCCAAGTCCCATGGGACAGCAACAGCCCGAAGCAGTACAATGATTGACACTTCTCTAACGGATAAACTGTCGCGCCTTAAGTCAATATTCAGCGGGAATGACGTTGACGAAGGCGCAAAGAAACAGATTGCGGAATGGGAATCGAGAATACAGACTCTCTCGAAATCTCAAGACTTTTTCAACAATGAAGTTTCGCAGATGATATATAAATCTGTCAAGGATAGGATAAAATCGCACATCCTTTTCAGAATCGGCAAAGGACGCACACCCGATGAATTGCGTATCTCGGACGCGAAAGAAGAGGAATGCCGGTGGCTTCTCGGGTTATTCAATTCGGATTATCAGAAAGAATTGGAGTCGCTTGACGAGATAATATCGGCTGAGTTGTAAATCACGCGGCACAATACACGATATATACTGGAAATATGAAACTCCGACGAAAAAAGAAAATCACTAACGATAAAGAACCGAACGCCGGAGTGGCATGGGAAAGCAAGTTCAAAAATCCGTTCTTTAAGAGGAAGAAGCGCATATAGATTGGTGTCAGTGATTGCTCTTTGAGGGCAACACACTGCTACCAAGCAGAAGGGGACGTAAACCCGTATAAAACGTGTCAACCGAGCAGACGTTAATGCTCACTAAATAAAACGTGTCATATGGACGATGCAGATAAGGCGGCTTTTGAAGCAGCGCAAGCGGAAAGAGCCGAGCTGGGACTCCCAGTCGAGCCGGAAGCGGTAGAACCGGCCGAAACGATACCAACGGTGGAACCAGAAGCGAAGCCAGAAACGGTTGAGCCAACAGTCGAACCAAATCCAGAGGAACCGGCAACGGAACCAAAGGAAGACCCAACGGCGGTTTCGAAAAGCGAACCACAGACCTTCAAAGACTATAAGGCTCATCTTCGCGCCGAACTCCAAAAGGATTACGACGAGAAGGTTGAAAAGTTGAAAGAAGAGTATGAAAAAGGCAAGCCGAACGAAACAGTAACCGAGAACCTTGAAGACGATGTCAAGGCACTCGCAAAGGAGCTTGATTTCGATGAGGGTAAGACCAGAAAACTCATTGAAGTCGCCCGCAAGGGAATCTCAATAAATCCCGAAGACAAGAAACTTCTCGATGAGTTGAAGACCGAACGGGAAAGACTTGCTGAACTTACGGCAGAAAAAGAGCAGGAAGCTATTTTCGAAGAAGATATATGGAAACCGGCGGAACTGGCCCTCAAGGCTCAATATCCGAACGCGACACCCGATCAGTGGGCGATAGTCAAAGACCAGCTTGACGAATTGTCTCATTCCGAGAAATACGTTGATGCAGAAGTTGACTATATCCTCTTCAAAGAAAAAGAATTGCTTGGTAAGACGCTCTTTTCTCCGAAACAAGCTACTTTTGAGAGCGCACGTCCCGCATCCACGGAATCGGGAACGGACGAATGGCCCGAGATTACCGATGGCATGACACCCGCACAGCTTGAAGCACTGGATAAGAAACGCGATGCGATTCTTTCCGGAATGCCAGGCGATAGGGTGAAAGTAACCACGCGAGATGATTCGGGACACATCGTCGAATACTACGAGTGATTCTCTGTTCGAAGCCGCCATTGGGATTAGACATTAACTTTAATCCTAATTAATTATGGCCGCTGACCCAAACACACAGACCCTTAAACAGGTTTGGCAAGACCAGTACCAGCGCAGCCACTACAAGCAGCCAGTATTTCGCGTCATTGCGGAAGAAAAGATGCTTAGCGGCAAGCTGAAGAAGGGCGATACGATTCATTGGTCGTACATGTCTGACTTCTATGTTGAAAACATGGGAGCGGATGGCTCTTATAACACTCAGGCACAGACTGATACTGACGAGACGCTCGTTATCAATCAGGTGAAAGACACTTCGTTCTACGAGTTCGAAAAGGACTTGGAACAAGCGCATTACGCAGTCAAGGCTGACTATGCGCGTAAGGCGATGAACAAGGTGTTTCTCCAGATTGACTCGGACGTTCTCGTTGCAGCGTATCAGGGTGCTTCGACTGTCGTAGACAATGGGACGATTACCAATGGTACATCGAGCGGTACGCCGATTACGATTACCTCTGGGAACGTCGCGGCAATGTTCTCAACTGCGCTCATGCAGCTTCAGTTGAACAATGTCGTCTATGACCCCAACCTCACGTTCACAAAGGACGTGAAACTTGAGAAGACAACGGGTATGCCGGTGGCGATTATCTCCCCACAGACCTACAACGCTCTTATCATGTACCTGGGCGGGAAAGTAACGGTGCTCGGCGACAAGGTGTCCGTATCCGGTCATGCCGGTGCGTTCATGAACTTCAACATCTTTGTGAGTAACGCGACTCCTTCGACGACGGCGATCTCCATCACGGTGAACCCGACGGCGAATGACACGTTTACTATCAACGGCTTTGTGTTCACGTTCGTATCGTCAATCGGAACGACCCCAGGAAACATCCTGATTGGTGCAAACGCTGCCGCAACGCAGACGAACATCATCAACGCTCTCCAGGCTCCGTTTACGACCACTTCGACGTATGTTGCTCAGGCAAACACGACGGCAAATCAAGTCAAACTCTCCAACATCACTGTTGCGGCGTTTGCTTCAAATGCCTCGACGATTGTCCAGGGCGGCATCGGCACGATGCTCGTTACTGCGGTTACGCTTACGGGTGCAAACTCGATTGGCGGTACGGCAAGCAGCACGACGACTGCGGCGACGGTCATTCAGCACAACATCTTCGGAATCTCGCGTTCCGTCGGTATCGTGCTTCAGAAGTCGCCGACTCTGTATGTCAATCCGGTGAGTGGAAAAGTAGGAAAAGACTATGTAACGTGGTGCTACTACGGTATCAAGGTCTTCAAGTACATGACCACGCAGCTCCTTGACGTTCAGATTCTCGCTAACAGCTTCTCGCAGCCTTCAACGGTAACGAACTAACCTGACTCGCTATGAACTATAAAACTATAGGTCTGGCAGTCGGTTTGCTCCTCGGCGTCCTCGCCTTCTTCGGAATCCATCTCGGCGGTTCACACTCGCTCTTCGGGGCAATCCAGCCAAGTGGGCAAGTAGAGACGAACACGACGTGGTACACCAATGGGCTGTTTGGAGGCTCTGCTCAGCAATTCCTTGTTGACGCAAGCGGGAATGTTACAACTGGCAAAACATTGACTGTTACGACTTCAAACACCGCAACATCAACCGTTACTGTCGGTTGTATCCAGTCTTACGCAACGAGTACGGCAACGTCTCTGGCACTCCGATTCACCGCTTCCACTACCGCTCCTACGAACGGCTCTGGCGTGATTCCAGTCGTCAGTTACGGAACCTGTCCTTAGTCGCGGCTCCGCTCACTTCCTCTTCATGGGGAGGTGCGACGGGGCTACGAAATAACTTAATAATCCATGACTAATACAGAAAAAATAGGTCTAGCAATCATCGCGGCAATCATCGCAGTATTCGGTTTCGCGGTTCTAACTCATAAGCAATCCCCCGTGTCGTTCGGAGGAGTGGTTCCCATCAATAAACCGCTTACGAGCGGTGCGGTATTGTGTGGGAATGGCGTATCCACTCTTCTTGTCGCTACTTCGACTTCGGGTAGGAACTTCATGACGATAAGCAATGCAAGCGGTATAAATGTATTCCTTGGATTCGGGTACAGTGCGACGAATTACCAAGGAACCATGCTCGCAGCATCTTCAACGCTTACTCTGAATAACACTGGGACTTATACTGGCGCGATATATTGTTCAGCTCTGGGGGGAACGGCGACAACGACTTACTCGGACTCTAATTCCTGATTATGACCGGAGCGGATTTCCTGACTGCCGTAACGAGTCTGGTAAACGGATTCTCGATAGACACGACGCTGTTCTATCAATTGCTCAATACGGCCCGTATCCGCAGGGAACTCATGCGCCCGTTCATGCGTTTGAGGAAGTATGACTACACGCAAACCGTGCAGGGGCAATCGTTCTCACTCACATTGCCTCCGGCAGCCGTCATAAATCTTCAATCGGATTTCCTCTATCTATCGCGGGACGGCGAAATAACGCTGTATGATAACAACAATACCTACCAATTGTTCACGGAAATACCGATGAATCTCGTCATTCCGTATCTTCAGGTGAATAATGTGTTTTATGTTGACCACGGGGCGCAAAAAATCTACTTCTTGGGAACGATTGACCGGACATATACGGCATTCGTGCCTTATCAAGCGAATCTGGGGGATATTGCCGCTGCTACAACATGGCTCAACATACCTTCTCAATTCCACATGATTCTCGCGTATGATGTTGCAGCGATGTATCGCATGGGCATGGATTATGACGATATAAACGCTCGGAATGCGAATCAGAACGCTCGGGATGCAGAAACTCTATTTTCCTCGATGGTCGCGTGGGATGATATGCTTCAGCGTTCTTCTACGACGAGAATGGATATGCCTATAATAAACGAACGGGTTGGCGCGAACTTCAGTCACAGGATTGAGATGTAACTATGGCTGCAAAACGCTCCATCCGATTGACGGGGAAAGCAAAGACAATCATTCCCGACTATACGGTTGCGGAATGGAATGGTCTCAATACATTCATCAAAGACCCCACGGAACTCGGAGACGGACAGTCTCCCGATTCAGTCAACTGGATAACCGGACGCTATAAGGACAATATCTCGCTTCGCAGGGGATATGCACTTTTGGGAAAGACGCGCCGAACAGGAACGGGGAGGATTACCGGACTCGGGATCGGGACTCGCCAGGATTCTACGCAAGTTCCATTTTTCACTTATGGACAAAAGATAAATTACTACGACTCGGTTGCTGATGACACGAAAGAAGTCAATACGACGAATATATTGCCTATCGCGGCGAATAATGAGGATGTGTCCGTTATGCCGTATAAGAGCATAACGGGAGACCATTGTTATTTCACTTCTCCACATTCTTCAATCTATAAAATCGAAGTGGCGAATCCAGGCGATGTTCTTGACCTTGGTTCTACCCAATTCAGAGGACATGCCGCGATAAACACGAACAGGATGTTTTTGTGGAAAAGGAACGATGCCTATGGACAAAAATATACCAGCGTCATCTATATTTCGGTTTCGGAAGGAAATTATACGCTTTCTCAATATACTCAAAGCACCGGAAACTCTATAGGAACTGGGAATGGAACGACGAAGAATTATACTGGAACGCTTCCGGCAATTCCCTCGAAATCAACAGTATTCAATGTGGAAGTCGCGGGGCCGATTGCCGCTGGAACTTCAGTAACGGCCATAACAAAAGCGAATGTCGCTCAGGTAACTTCCACGGCACATGGGCTTTCAGTGGGCGATGCCGTTTACATCACCGGAGTATCGGGAATGACACAGATTAACAATGTGATAGGCATAGTAGATACTGTCATTGATGCGAATAATGTAACGATTTCGATAAATACTTCCGCCTTCACCGCCTATACATCCGGCGGCACGATGTATAAATGTGAATACTGGAATGATGACAAAAATGGCAACATGGTTTCTTCTGCCGGAGGAACAGGAACGATAAATTACACTACTGGTGCTTATAACATTACCTTCATCACCGCCCCGATTGCAGCCACTATCTATGCTCAATACTATTCAGAAAACTCAACATCCGGCGGCGTTGCAGATTTTACTGGTACAGGAAGTGCCGTCTATAACGAGTTTGATGGCGGAGGGGATATAACGACCATCATACCGTTTGACCAGGTTCAATATGCCTTTCATCTACTCACGACGTGGGCACTGAACATAAACAACTCAACGCCTTCGAATATCCCCTATCGGAGTACGCTCGGAACTCCATACCTTCTTGGGGCATATACGACTGATGATGGCATAATGTTCCTCGACAATTCCGTACCATCAATGCCACAGATAAAGACGCTTGCTGTGAGCATGATTACTGCTTCTGCTGCCGTCGTGGTCGTGCCGGAACTCATATCGCAAATGCTTGATTTGACCTCATTCGGATTCAATCAAGTAGCAATGTTCCGGTGGAGTGAATATGACCTCATGGCGTGTGCGCCCTCGCAAAACGGAGTCGTCGGTTCAAATAACGCGGGAATATTCGTGCGGAATATCTATAGCAATCAGTATGATTATATTGACATACCGGCTTCCTGTTTTGTGGAATATAATGGAACGCTCTTGTCTGGAGATTCACTGTCGAACAATCTCTGGACGCTTTTCTCGGGTTTTGATGATGATGGAGCAAATATCAACAATCATTGGACTGGAAAAATGTTCAATCTTGGCGTTGCGGGACTGAAAAAATCAAACCGCTTCGTCATCCGAGGACTCATACAATCCACGCAATCCATAAATATAAACTTCTCGTTTGATAGCGCACCGTTTGTTACGTTCTTTACCGTCGAGGGGAATGGTTCCTATGTGAATACCGGCAATCCGGTTACGGTAGGAAGTTCCACGATAGGGTCAAACGTCGTTGGCGGTGGCGGAGATGTCATTACTGCGTACCCGTTTGAGGTGGAGTTCATAGTCAATGCGGATACTTTCGAGTATGTGCAACCGCAGTTCGAGGCGACAGGAATTGGCTATGTGCAGATAGACAACTTCACCTTCAAGGACAATCGCTTCAAGGGGCGACGTGTCCTTCCGACACGGACGGCAAACTCAGACTAAATCACGCCACATTACCATGTTATATACTTCGATTATGGACTTTCTAAAAAAATATGCAGGAATCGCAGTCTTGCTTCTTCTTATCGGCGGTGCGTATTTCTTCCCGAAATCTTCTACAGTCTCGTTCGGGTCTGCTATCCCGTCCACTCCGGCAGTCTTTGAAACATATCTCGCCAATTCTCAGGGTTCTACCGATACTTCGTTTACATTAGCGAGCGCGAGCCTTCGGGATGGTACGTCTCTTTCAGGCTATAACTGTTTTACCATAGACTCAAACACCCCCACGCTCGAATATGAGTGCGGAACGGTATCGGGAACGACGGTATCGAATGTTACGCGAGGAATTGATGCGGTAACGGGGACGACAACGGTTGCATCGCTTCAGTTCGCCCACCGGCGCGGGGCTGATGTAAAGATTACCGATTACCCGCTCCTAACCATCCTCGGTAGGATGGCAAACGGACAAGATACCTATCCGAATCTCTTACAATACGCAAATACAGTGCTCATAAACTCTCTTTCCGCTTCCACGACTCTCGCCACTAAATACTATGTAGACCAGACGGCTGTATCGGGTGCGCCAAACGCCACCCCGACCGTCAAAGGCATCGTCCAATTCGCCACGGGACTTCAAGCCGCCTCCTCGACCGCGACAGGTTCTACAGGCGCATTACTCGCTCTCGGCAACGGCATAGCGACCGACACGCCCTCCGTTCCACAGAGCGTGAGCGGCTCGCATGTCATTATGAGCACGATAGGAGGGTTCTTGAATCAGGCGTGGCTCAATCTATCTGATGCATTTACGTGGACAGGAAATCACATATTCAACGGGACACTTACCGCGAATGCCACGACGACGATTGCGGCATCATCGGTAACAAATAATGCGCTCTCACTTAACGGTATTGCGTATGCCTTTCCACCAACCCAGAGCGCGAGTTCAACAGTATTGTCTACGAACGGTTCGGGACAGTTGTATTGGACGAATGCGCCAGTTGGAAGTTATGTGGGCACGACAATATCGACCTCTACAGCAACTGGTGGTCCCACCCCAGCATCCTATTCGTCCAACACGACATTTACGACGACATTCCAACCGACAACGATAGTTCTCTATATTTCTGGTGCGGGCTTTAATAGCACGGCAATTCAGTATCTTGCTGGGATAAATGTATTCAACGGGACTTCGTGCGTAGGGGGTCTACAGGAAAAAAATAATTCAGCCGGCACTGCAATCACTGTTCCATCCGATACTGCAATTGGATGTAGTTTGCAAGTTGGGCAAAGTGGTTATACGACCTATACAGTGTCAATAACCTCAGTTACGTCAACGGGATTTACTGTCAATATCGCCTATTCAACAGGGTATGCCGCTAATACGGTTGCAAATATATCAGTCTCCCCTGTCGCGTATCGCTAATTCCACCACCATGCCCCCCCCCACCCCCGTAGACACAAGTTCATTCACTCCAGCGCAGTGTAGCGCCCCCTAACACATATGCCACCTTCTGTATCAGTTCCAGCTCCGATAGTAGCAGATCCCACCATCAGTGCCTTGGGACCTGCACAGACGCCGCAAGAAATTGCAGCGGCTTCTGGGTATAGCAATGGTCTGACACCGCCTGATAACTCGAATGCCGCTGATTATGCTGCGGGCGGTAAATATAATCCGACTCCATCCAATTCATCGGGAGTCGTTCAGGGAAATGCCCCCGCCGGCTCAATGCTCTCCGCAAACGGTAATTACGTTGATTCTGCTGGAAATCAATACGCGAAACCGCCCGCTTCTTCAGCCGCGACATTGACGGCTGATACCACTACGCCAAGCGATACGACTACTTCCGCGCCCGCGACCATCAGTTCAACGACCGCGAAAGATAATCTGGGTACTATCAAGACGAATCTTTCGACTCTCGATCAGAATGCCGCAGACCAGAAAGCTGCGATTGCAGCGGTCGGCAAAGCATTTACACCCCCTGTTGATACATCAAAATCTACCGATACGACAGGAACAACCTCGGATGCCGCAATCAATAAGATACTTGCTTCTCTTGATAGCAACCTTTCTGGTACGCAAACAACTGCCAATGCGAATCAAAGCACTCTTGATAAGCAGATTGCCGATACGCAAGCGCAAGAAATGCAGGCCGCAAACGATGTGGCGACACAGCTGGCCTCAATCCAAAACGGTACATATCCGCTCTCACCCGCTGAACAAGGGCAGATTGACGCTGTCATGGCCAGTTATCAGGCCGTTCTTCAGGGGCAAGCCCGAGCGAATGCTGGCGCACTCGGACAGGTGACACAACTCATGGCGACGCTCGGCATTCAATCAAGCGCGCCAATGGAATCCATTGGCCTGATTCAGGCGACCATCTCGACCGGCGTACAGAAGATAGCGGATATTACCGGCAAGATGAATGCCGCGGTCGGCAAACTGCGTGCCGCTCTTCAAACCCAGAATTTCAATCAAATACAGGGAGCGTGGAAGGACATGTCAAAGACGTTCAGCGACCGCCTGTCTTCGATTTCCAAGCTCCAGACGGCCGTGGCGACTCAGGCTAAAGATGCTCAAACCGCAGCTCTGAATTATGCAAAGACATCAATTACTTCCATAGTAAATTCTGATAAGGTTGATATGACTCAGAAAAAGAACGCGGTCGATGCGGCATATAAGGCGGGTATGTTGAGTGCACGCGAGTATGCGGATGCTACGGCGAGGATGAGATTGAATTCAAAAGGAACAGGAATAACGAAGGGTACACCACAAGAAATAAATTTCATAACACAGCAAATTCACAAATCTATGGGAGAGGCGGTTCAGGGAAATTCTACTGACCCGAACCATCCACAATATCCTGCGACCGGCGATCATTATGTGAATCCTAATATATATCAGGGATATTTTGATTGGTGGATGTCGAAGGGGTATACCGCAAACTCATTCTTCTCTAACTTCCCCATTAAGCTCGTCAATCCGGCGAATACATGGCTTGTGCCGTATTTGAAAGGAAAACTTCCTGCTGGTTCTACGATAGGGTAATTATGTATGCCACCTCCCGCAACATCATTCCTACCAGGGGGTGCTAGTCCAGTCGCTTCGGCCGGAAGTGTACCCCCCCCAGCTTCTACCTTCGCCCCAGCGGTTGCTCCGAGTGCATCTTCAGACATGCCACCAGCGGCCGATTCTTTTCTTCCGAAGGGACAGCCGGCATCCGATTCTCCCGCCTACTTCCAATCCATGTCGCCAGATGGGACATTTCTCGGCATTTCCGACCAACACGATATTTCAGGCAAACCCTATTTCGCGTACAAACCGCCGGGTGAAGCGACGACAACCGATACCACGCGTGTCGCGACGACCTTCGATCCACGTGTAGCGCAGGTTCTAAGTCCATCCGTTCTCCAGAACGGTCGTATGCCTTATAGCGTCAGCGCACCAATCAAAAAAGCTCTTGGTGGGAATTACTCAACCGAGCTTGACCACTCTATCGCGCTCGAACTGGCGGGGAGCAATAATCAGTCGAATCTTCACGTAGAACCCGGACGCACGAACGGGGGAGAAGCTGCGCGGTTCGATACCGAAGAAAACGCCCTTGCGAAACTCGTTCAGCAGGGAAAGATGTCGCTCTGGGACGCGCAATACAAACTCGCCTCCGACAAGCACGCCGCCGGTGACAACAACAACATCCCGTTCGTGGATAAGCAGACTGCGGCGAAGGGGATGACATTCGATGTGGGTGGTGGCGCACCTTCTGAGGCGTGGTTACGAGGACGATCCATGGCTCTTGAGACCGAGGCGCAAGCATTAAAATCCATGAAGGTTGATACGACTGATAGTGCTGCTGTGGCAGCATATAATGCTCGACTGGATGCGTATAAGGCGCGCGCCGCTGATTTTAATTCTAAACTTGACGCATATAATACGGCGCAAAAACAATTAAATGCTTTTTCGTCAGCTGCCAATTCTGGTTTTGACAGCAATGCAACGACGATAAAATACCCGTTCATGGACAGTGGACAGACCCTCCCGAATTATAACGGGGTGGGTTCGGCAATAAATAATACGATTAAATGGGGCGTGGAGTTGCCAGAGGAGGCGGTGCGTACCGCACTTCAGGCGGTCGGTAAGGACTTGCCACAGACGGGTGCTTATTCGGATGGGACACAGAATTCTCCCAAGGACTATTTCAATTCGATGTATTCATCATTGGTGAATCAGGGCGTCTCTTCAACAAAAGCATCGTGGATTTCCGGACTGTATGCCGCTAGCCAAACAACCCTCGATTTGCTTCCTGGCGCATCTCTGATAGACGACGGCTTGAAATCGCTTGTAGAACACGTGGCGGTTAATAATGAAGAATTGGTCGCCGCACATATCGCTCTTGGAAGTCCGGCTACTCTGCAAGAAGCGCACCAGAATTTGAATATGGCACGTATGGTTGTTTCTCCCGATATTGTTCAGGGTGCGGGTGGAAGTGCCGAAGATATAGCACGTGCCACTGAGGCAACGAAAAAATTGAATGGGGCGTATGAAATACTTCAGAATCAGGGTATCCCCCGTTCTGGACTCATACAGAAAGCTGCCGGGTTCGCGCAGAAACTTGTGTCGCCAATCAGTGATTTGATGAAGGGTGCTAATACAACGGCGAAGGTAGGTACGGAAGCAGTAAAACCGAATCTTGCGTTGGATAATAAGTCGGCTGTCGGTGCGGAGACGATCAAGCCGCAGGCTGAGACAAAAATAGCCGCCCTTACTGACACTATCGGCACGCGTTCCGTATCAGAAGTTAATCAAGATCTCCAACAGGCGAAAGACCATCTGTCATTCCTTCAGGATGCCATGGCAGACCATCCGGGACGCGGAGTGGGGAAGTTTATCAATTGGCGTACGGGTGAATTCATCAAGGGCGGTGATGCGAAAGCTATGGATGCTATGGGACAAGAAGCATCGAACGGCGGCGATCTCGAAACCGTTTTGGAACATGGGAAAAACTACAAGGCGATGGAGGCTCAGGCGATTGCATTGAAAAATGAGATAAAACGGTATAAGGCTGAACTTAAAACCGCGATTCCTGATACTGTTGTACCCGCATCTGCTTCGACCGAACTCCCCCCCTTCCCCGTCCCCGAAGACAAGTCCGTTGTCCTCCACGCCTCATTCCCGGGTGCCGGCACATTGTCGAAGTTCGTAGAGAAGGATGTGATACCGAAAGGAGCAGAGACTGTTTCTTTTATGAAAAATGTAGTGAAAGATACATCGAAATTGTTCTCTCCATCTCTTGTGAAAAAGCAAGGAGAAGCCATTACGGGTGCTGCGCTTATGCGAGCCGAACAGATAAAGAGCGCCGCATGGAAAGCCGCTGACGCGAGAAGGAGCTGGTGGTTGAGTGTACCTGAAGAAACGCGTGCTGATTTTATTGACAGGATGGAAACGGGGAATACAGATTTTCCGAAAGAAAAAGCAACAATGATTCAACTTGCGAATCAATACCGTGAGCGTCTGAATCGCGCGTTTGAACACGAGACTTCTATCGGCGTGAAAGAGCACTATATCGATAATTATTTCCCGCATCTATGGGATGATCCTGAAAAAGCGAAAGTCGTATTCAGTCAGATTCGTGCATCGATGGGGAAGGGTTCTTTCACTAAGCTTCGTACCATCGACCTCATCAAGGAGGGACGGGCGCTTGGATTAAAACTGAAGACGACGAATCCGGAAGAATTAGTGCTTTTGCGTGAAATGGATGGGGTGCGTATCGGTGCAAAAACAGAAATTGAAAAAGAATTGCTCGCAAACGGGATTGCTCTTCCCGCCAATGCTGATGGAGTGGGTGCTGGATGGAAGACATTTGCCGGAACTGATGGCAAGATTCTCGCTGTCCCTCCTGACATATTTAAGATGCTTGATAACGCCCTTTTCAAGCCGAGTTTGTGGAGCGAACCAGGCTATTTAGGAAAGATATTCCGATCGGTTATGGCCATTAAAGGTGTTTTTATTCCGCTCAAACTTGCGGTGTCGGCGTTCCATCCAATTCATATCGCGTTTATCCGCATGGCAGATGGTCTTGCAACGGCTGAGAAATCACTCGTGCTTGGCGTATCTTCTCCAGCGCACGCTCTATCCGATGCAACGCGTGCAGCGACAATGGTATATCAGGCAAAAGATATAAAGGATTTTTACAGCATCGTGAAGGCGTGGGATAAGCCGTCATCAGAGTGGACAGATCGTGAGAGGACTATTATCAATTATATTATCGAGGGGGGTGGTACGCCGAAGCAGTCGGAAGAAAATCTTGTACGTTCACGGGATGCTTTCCGTGCGGCCGTCAAGGATGAGAATTATATCGGTGCCGCCATCCGCGGTTTTCCGAAGATGATTGAGATGTCGCAAAAATGGATGTTTGAGAGTTATATTCCATCCTTAAAAATCGCATCTTACACGAAGACTGTCGAACAGCTCATGCGCGCTCATCCGGAATTTGCTACCGATACGGTCGCCCGCAAGGTCGCCCTTCGAGAAGCATGGAAATCAATTGATAATCGTTTTGGACAGATGAACTATAAGACTCTTTTCTGGAAACCCATAATGAAGGCTGCCGGACAAGCATCTTTTCTTTCGCTTGGTTGGCAACTCGGATTCCTTCGTGAGTTTGGTGGAGGGGGGATTGATTTGGGGAAACTCATGGTGAAGGGAATAACAGGGAAGGCGACTGCCGAGGATGTGACGGACAAACTTCTGTTCTCTATGAACTATATCCTCGTCGCCGCAATAACCGGAGGCTTGATGACGTATGCGATGACAGGTCAGCGACCGAAGGAAATGGCGGATTTCTTTTATCCGCGGACAGGTGATACGAATCCGGACGGCACGCCCGCGCGCGTGAACACGTCGTTCTATACACGTGAGTTCTTTACACTCGCCCACAATTGGAGGATGAATGGTCTTATTGGTGGCACGCTTGCAACAGCCCAATCAAAGATGAATCCGATAATGAGCGCGACCGCTGATTTGTGGAACAATTCCGATTTCCAGCACTATCAGATTCGGGATACGAATGCACCCGCAATGACACAGGCGGAACAGGCATTGAAATTCTGGTTCTCCCAGACTGCGATTCCTATTTCTGCCGGCAATGCGGCAAAAGCACAAAGTATGCACGAACAACTACTGAATTATGGAGGGTTCAATGCTGCGCCCACGTATATCAATCATACCCATATGCAAGATGAGATATTCGCTACCGTTGATCGCGTGCTTGGTCAGGGTACGAAACCTTTTGCGTCAAAACTGGCAGCGCAGGCGAAGGCGAATATCCGTACTCTCTATCTCAAGGGTAATATCGCTGGTGCAAATGCCGCACTTGATAATGCGGTCTCGAAGGGATATATCGCATCTCGTGGACGCGCGGCATTTATTAAGAGTCTTGATATACCATCGGATGTGCGGGCATTCCAGTTGCTCGCACAATATCCTACGGAGCAAGAACATCTGCTTTCTCAGATGTCGGAGAAGGATTTGGCGCGTTATGCGGAGTATGCTTCTTCAAAGGTGAAAGGTCATATCTCACAGTTATCTCCTACCGCGTATCAATTCGTGCAAGACCTGAAAAGCGGTAAGATACAATTAGACCACTTCCATAAGGAACAGGTCGTTAATCAATAAATTTATGCCATATTCTTCAAAAGCACAAGAACGATGGGCGCACACACCCTCCGGAGAAAAAGCTCTCGGCGGTCCCGCGAAAGTTCATGAATGGGACGAAGCGACGAAAGGACGCCCACTTCCGGAAAAGGTGGGGAAAACCAAGAAGCGCGCATTGAAGAAATCGCATATAATGGCTGCTATATGATTCATCCCGCTGTCAAGGAGGCGCTTCAAAAGGGTTTTGAAAAAATGGTAAATGAAAGCACCATCCCAACGACGCTCCATGCGCGGATACTTGGGGCATTTACGAAGCGTTTTGCGGCACTTGAACAACATGTCCTTACATTGGAACGGGGGTTACAGGGAGAACGCGGTCTATCAGGAATGGCTGGAACAGACGGCAAGGACGGTCGTCATGGACGCGACGGTAAGGACGGTCGTCATGGACGCGATGGACGCGATGGGAAGGACGGTATCGATGGAATTGACGGAAAGAATGCCGATCCGTCGGAAGTAATCGAAGAGATTAAAAAACTCCAAGGCAAAGACCGCCTCCACGCGCGCAATATCGACGGCCTTGAAACGGTCTTCGGCCATCAAAAGACAACGGGTCATGGCGGGGGCGGTGGCGACACCATTCGTTCTGTGGATCTCTCATCTCAATGTGATGGTGTAACAAAGACGTTTACGATACCGAATACCACGACTTTCAATGCGGTCGTACTCCTTACCGGCACGACATTCCCGAACTTCTATCGTCCGACCATCGACTATACCTGGTCTATCGCCAATAAGACGATTACTCTCGATGCTGGTGTAGCAGCCCCCCAAGCGGGACAGACGCTGATTCTTCTCTGCAAAGCATAGTATGAAAAAACTCCTCCTACTTCTAATACCACTTCTGGTTGCCGGCATTGCCTATGCTGCCCCATCCTATCTGGTTGAACGCACGATCATCCCCGAGACAACCGATACCTACAATCTCGGAACTTCAACAGCCGAATGGCTTGGGGTATATGCTAAAAACCTTACTGTCTCCGGCACCTGCACTGGGTGTGGCTCAGGCGGTTCCGGCACCATCTCCACCTCTTCCCCCCTCGTCTCTGGTCAGTCCGTCTACGCCACGGGAGTAAACACGATAGCGAGCGTTGCCACGAGCACCCCCTCAATC
>JAEHJW020002493.1_pt1 | contig 20313 bp, 23 predicted proteins | sample 9271431 | NCBI WGS metagenome assembly JAEHJW02 | reverse complement strand
GGGTGACGGACCAAGTGCAGAAGGGCAACGCCAAGCGCATCGCGCTAGTAGGCCGTACTCCTGCCGATGTGCGTGACGTTATGGTGCTTGGCGAGTCCGGACTGATTGCGGTGGGGACAGCTCGAGGCATTCGCCCGGAATGGCATCCCACCAAGCGGCTTCTCACTTGGCCCAACGGCGCACAGGCGTGGGCGTACTCGGCTCAGGTCGGCTCCCAATTGCGCGGTCCGCAGCACGACCTTGGTTGGTGCGATGAAACTGCCGCATGGGAAGATGCTCCCAAGGGCGACTCCGTGGACACCTCGTGGAACAACCTCGTTCTCGGCTTGCGCCTGGGCAACAAGCCCAGGATCGTCGTCACGACAACCCCCAAGCCGGTCCTTTTGATGCGCCAAATTCAGGCGCGGCCTTCGACCGTCATCACCACCGGTTCGACATATGCCAACCTCGGCAACCTCAGCGAGTCTTTTCGCGATGAAGTGCTCGCGGCGTATGAAGGCACCCGCCTGGGCCGCCAGGAAATCTACGGCGAGATGCTGGAAGACATCGAGGGCGCATTATGGACCCTCACCCAAATTGACGCGCTTCGAGTGCGCGAAGTTCCAGACTCCCTGCGCCAGATCGTGGTCGCCGTCGACCCCTCAGGTGGCAGCGGCAAGAACAATGACGAGGCCGGCATCATCGTGGTCGGCAAGTCCGCCGAAGGACACGGATATGTCCTGGAAGACTTGTCGGGGCGTTATTCTCCCAGTGCATGGGCACGGACAGCTATCAACGCCTACGAACACTGGCGTGCCGACCGCATCTGCGCAGAGATCAACTTCGGTGCGGACATGGTGGAAAATACGCTGCGAGGTGAACACTTCGCGGGCCGCTTCGAGAAGGTGCACGCCTCCAGAGGCAAGCAGCAGCGTGCCGAGCCGATTGCGGCGCTCTACGGCGACCCCACCGTTCCCGGCACTTGGGAAACCCGTGGCAGAATCCACCACGTCGGCACATTCGCCAAGCTCGAAGACGAGATGACGGTATGGACGCCGGATTCCAAGACTTCGCCTAACCGCATGGACGCTCTCGTCTGGGGCCTGACTTCGCTCGGCATCCGCGTGGGAATAGGCGAGGGATTCCGTCAGTTCATGGAACGCGGAACGGCGACTCACTCACCGGAGGAACGCCGCCGCGCCCGTTGCAAGCATTTTTGGAAAGACGGCGAATGCCTATATTGCCGAATCCCGATTGACGAGGTGGTTTAGGACCACAGGGCGTTGAACCACTTTACGAATGCATCGCGGCCCGCTTCCCACTGCGCCTTCTCTTTTTCGGACATGAACAGTTCCGTCTTTTTGGCCCGCAGGCGGTAAGCCGTTGCGATGCCTTTGAGAATGTTCCGCCACTCGTCCTCGATCTCGGCTTCGGTCGCGTCCCGGCGCTCGATGCCTTTTTGGGTATCGTAGTCAACGAAGCCCATTATCGCGGGGTAGCCCATCCCCTGGGAATCCTTGCGGAACTCATCGACAGACTTGGCGATGACGTTGGCCAGCCATTCGTCCAAGCACCAGAGATCTTCTTTGCGCAGGACGAACTTGCGCACCACCTTTTTACCGTACTTAGCCATTTCAGACCCTCCCGATTCGCTAGCACCATCTTACACCCCTTTGCCCAGGAGGCGACCATTGGCACTTTTTAGCAGACGCCTCACTGCGCCCACCGGCGACGGTGAGATCTTGGCAAAGGCCGTCCTTGTTGCACAGGACGAGAAGAAGCTTGCCTTTATCTCCGACGACCAGCGCACCGAAGTCGAGCGCGTAGCCAAGGCCATCCAGAACTCGGCCATGGGTGCATCCAGCTTCGGGACAGGCGGGGTGGGCATCAATCTCGGCAATCCCGCTCGTCCGCACAAGGGCCTTCCTGTCGGTGCCTCTGACGTGGCACGCCGTGCGGCGCAAGCGCTGGGGCCGTCCTCGACGCTGACGCCGGACAAGATCGAAGCGGAACTCAAGCTTCAGGGCTTGGACTGGGTTGAACCGTTCGCCCCTGGCCGCCCGCTCACGCCGTTCTACGGCTACAACCGCCGTCCGCGCCAGTGGGACTACGTTGTCGGTCGCAACATCACGACAGAACCGCGAGACAGCCGCATTCCCTTTACGGTTTTGCAGCAGATCATCGACGGCTACGACGTCGCCCAGATATGCGCCCGTCACATCATCCACGACCTGATGTCCATGAAGCTGCGCTTCGTGCCGATGGAAGGGCTTGACGATCCCGCCAAAAAGGAGATTGCCGCTGCCAAGGCGTTTTTCCGTCACCCAGACGGCAAGCGCCCATTCGCGCAGTGGTTCTACGCCTGGGCTTGGGATACCTTCACCGTTGATGCGGGTGCGCTTTACAAGCAGCGCGACAAGGCCGGCCACCTGATCGGCTTGAAGTACATGGACGGGCGCACGCTTGCGCCGATGGTTGATTACTTCGGTGACATCCCGAGCGATGAGGCTCCGGCTTTCGTGCAGTTCATTATGGGCATCCCCTGGAACTGGCTGCGCTGGAGCGACCTCATCTATCAGCCGCGCTGGCCGCTCTCCTACTCGCCCTACGGCCTTCCGCCTATCGAGTCGGTGCTGATCAATGCCAACACCGACGTTCGCTTGCAGATGTACTTCCTCGACTTCTTCAAGGCCGGCAACGTGCCGGAGGCATTCGCCACCGCACCCCCGGATCAGAGCGACCCGGATTCCCTCGCCGAATGGCAGGAGACTTTTGACGCCTGGACGTTGGGTGACCAGGCAAAGCGGTGGGGACTGCGTTGGCTCCCCGCAGGCACCGACATCCACCCCACCAAGCCTACGCAATTCGATCCCCAGGTGGCGGAGTACGTCATGCGACGCACAGTGGCCGCCTACGGGTTGGTACCTCACGACCTCGGCTTTACTGACGAAGTGAACCGCGCCACCGGCGACACGCAGATGGACGTGCAGTTCCGCATTTCGACGATGCCGAATGTCGAGTATTACGAAGCTATCTTCAACGACATCTTGCAGCTCGAACTTGGGCTGCCGGTGGAAGCGCACTTCGACACGGGCCGCGAAAAGGAAGACCGCCTCATGGAGGCCCAAGCCCATCAGCTGTATGTGCAGATGGGTGCCGAGTCCCCGGATGAAGTGCGCGAGAAGGTGCTTTCGTTGCCGGTCAATTCGGACGAGCGCGTTCCGCGCTTCTTCTCGTCGCGTACGGGTCCGATTCCGCTTTCTGCGATTATTGCAGTAGCCGGACAGATCGACCCCGACACCGGCGCGCCGTTGCCCGGCACTGTTGCCGCGCAGGAATATATCTGGCCAGGCATGATGCAACCCGATCCCGCCGGTGGCACAGCCGGACTTGCCAAGCCTGCTGACTCACCGCCTCCGCAGCTCAACCCGGACCGCGTGCATGAAGAGGGCGGCAATCCCAATTTCGCCCCAATGGCACCTTACGGCCCCAAGGCTACGAGCCGGCGCATGGACCAGACCCCTCGAGCGCGTACGGATGCATCCGGCCAAGGGTACGGCACCGTCGCGGGCAACCTGCGGCCTTCCGTCACTAAGGAAGCGGAAAGCGAACTCAAGGCGTTCCGCAACTTCGTCAAGAAGCGGGCGCAACTCGGCGTGTGGCGCGACTTCCACTTCAACTTCGTGGACGAGCTGACCGCAGAGGCTGCCAACGCATATGCGCGGGAGGCGTTCGCCAAGGCGGACGGGGCCGGTGATGCCGACCCAAAAGGAGTGACAACGGCGCAGGCCGTCCCGGACCTGGCAACAGACTAGAGGCTGCACTGGTCCTTTATTGGACCAAGCGGATTGCCCAAGTTCTCAATGCGCGCCTCGATCCAGAGGACATAGCGCAAGTGTTCTTGGCGTCCAAACCCCCGCAGCCGGTACCGGATGGGGTAGCGGGCGCGACGCCGGACCTTCCCGGCGAAGCTGATCCACTGACGCTGTACGCACAGGCGACGGCAGCCAAGATCAACCTCTACCCCGAGGAATTTACGCAGGTTCTACATGATCTGCAAGCCGATTCATACCTAGCGGGTGCCAAGGAGGGCGTCGATCAATTGGCCAACACCGGCCATGCGCTCCCCGAAGGCGATCCGATCCGTGAAGCCGTGATAGGCGTGGACTGGAATACCTGGGAGCCGGGTCATCCTCTCGCCGCAGACCGTCTTGCCGGGACCGGCCTGGATGACATGCTGCGCGAAGACAAGGTGACGATCAAGGGCATTGACGATACCACGCGCAACCAGATCGCCAAGATTCTTGAAGACGGTGTGCGTGAAGGCAAGTCCGGACAGCAGATAGCACGGGAGATAGACGTGGTTCGCAAGAACCCGGTCCGCTCCAAGCTGATTGCGGTGACCGAAATCAACCGGGCGATGAACCGGGCGGCGCTCGACACCTACGTGCGGGACGGCCTGGACGAATTCAACCTGCTTGCCGAAGCAACGGCGTGCCCGATATGCAAGGCGATAGAGGCGGCCAATCCGCACCCCATTAGCGACATTGCGGATGCCCCGCCGATTCACCCGCGCTGCCGGTGTGCGGCCAGCCCGGTAATCACGGGATTCTAGTCATGTTCTACGACTGTCCGACGTGCAACTTCCCCGCCGAAATCGTCGAGCGGTGGATTATGGAGTCCACGGACGGCCCCATCGAACATGTGTTTATTCGATGCCCCGAAGGCCACTGGTTCAAGTGCTCAGTGGAATTTCTCGAGCGGAAAGGCGGTGCCGCGTGAAAGTCGCGTTTGACATAGATGGAACGGTCGATGCCGACCCCGCCGTCTTCCAGTCTCTTATGGCGGCGCTGAAGGCGAGTGGGAATCAGGTGGTCATCCTCACGGGATGCTCCAGTCCGACTCCCACCGCACAGGATCGCCAAAAGAAAGTCCAATACCTGAATTCGCTTGGCGTGGGCAAAGACTACGACCAGCTTGTCGTGTTCGGCGACCCCCCCCACAAGCAAAAGGCCAAGTGGTGTAAGAAGAACAAGGTTGACCTGCTGATTGACAATTCGGTGCAGAATGCGAAGCTTGCCTCGAAGTACTGCCTCGTGTTCGTCCCGTGGAACAACATTACGGACTGACATGGTTTTCGTTCAGCCCAACCCCGAGGATATCGAAGTTCTGCGCGATAACGGGTGTACCTGCGCCGTACCGTTCCTGTCCTATGCATTCGAGCCGGATGGCGGCATAGTCGCCATCGTTGTGCATCCAGACGATAATTGCACGTTCTCACGCGAGTTGGAGCGTCTAGCGAAAGCGAAGTGGAATTGAGCAGAGCGGAGGACCGGCGCGCATTGCGTGCAGCCGGATATAAGGGCAAGAACGCCAACAATCTGCGCAGCAAGGAAGAGGCGATAGACGTTGTAAACCGCCTGCGCTACTCCACGTATCTAGCGATGCAAGCGGCGGCGCAGTCTACGCCTGGCGCGCCTGCGGGCGTGGCGGAAGATAGCGAAGCCTAACCAAAACACGCATCCATTGTATCACAACTCTTCCGGAAGGGGAACCCTTGTGCGTTACCTGCGGCTGCGGTGAGCCTGGCAAGCGTCACGGCGACTCCCGCAACCTTACCGATGTAGATATCCAAAGTGCAGCCGAAGCCGCCGACCTGGATGTCCACCATGTCATAGCGAACATCTTGGAAGCCTATGACGAGATGGACGAGAGCGACATGAACGCCCAGAAAAGCGTAGGAATGTCGTTGATCAAGGCGTCTTCCGAGCAGCGCTACACGCTGGGGGTCGCTTATGCGGCCAACCTCCCTGACGTGTCCAAGGCTGCGGACGGCTTTCGGGACTTTGCCGGCCCCGATGCGCTCGAGCAGGCAGCATGGTCGTACTTGCGCAAGGGCGGCAATGTCGGGCTGCATCATCAGCACGGCACGGACGGTCGCGGAACGGTCGTTGAATCATACATCTATCGCGGTCCGGACTGGGCAGTCCCCACCCCGGACGGTTCCACGCAAGTCATCAAGTCCGGGGACTGGCTGCTCGGCGTCGTATGGGATGCCGACACGTGGCCGCTGATCAAAGCGGGTGTCATCAACGGGCTTTCACCGCAGGGAAGTGCAAGGCGCGGCAAACCGTCGCCCGAGGCCATAGCAAAACTTAGGAGACAGTAGCAAATGGATATCACCGAGCTTACGGAGCTTGATCCCGAGCGCGTCGATGGCGTGGGCAGTCCGGCCAACGGGATGCCGTTCCTCGTCATCAAGAGTGCTGAGGAATACGAGGACTTCATCAAGGGAAAGTACAGCGCCGCCGACCTGCGGCGCTTGAAGGCGAAGGGGCATACTTACCCCGGAACCACGTCTTACCCGATTGACGACGACGAGGATCTTTCCAATGCGATCCACGCAGTCGGCAGGGGGAAGGTCGCCTCGCATGACAAGATTCGCGCCTACATCATCCGGCGCGCAAAAGAGATGGGCAAGTCGTCCGAGATCCCGGAGAACTGGAATTCGGACGGCTCGCTCACCAAGGCCGCTACCGACTTTGTAGCAAAGTGCGCTACTTGCGGCGGTACGGGCCATGTCGCTACCGACATAGTTCCCGAGATGGTTTGTCCGGACTGCAATGGTTCGGGCCTTTCTTCGGACATGGGCGCGGGCGACGGCAAGACCCCTCCGGGCACCAAGGCGGTCCCGGCTGATGGAAAGGGAACGGGTGCGGGCAGTATGGGTGACGCCGACCTCAAGGCGGCTGAGCGGGCACAGAAGTCCGAGCCGCCCACCGACGTAGTAGTGGACAAGCTGATCGAACAGCTGAAGGAAATCGTAGGCAAGCTCGATGAGGCCCAGCGGGCCGACGTGAAAGCCGCGTCTGCGATGGACGAGAAGTATAAGGCCGCAGCCAAGGACACCCCGGCGGGGTTCCCCTCCAATGGCTACGGCGATACCGCCCCGGATAAGACTCTTCCCACTTCGGAGGCCGAGTCCCAGACCGAGGAAATGGCGAAGTCCGGCAAGCGCATCAGTGCTGCTACCGAAAAGGAGATTCGCCAGACGATCCAGGCGCTTGAGCGTCTGTTGGGAGGCCCCGATGCCTCAGACGAAAAAGGAAAGGACATCCTAAAGATGACGCAGGACGAGCTGTACAAGATGCTCGATGAGCGCGACGAGGCTCGTCGGCAGCTCAAGGCCGAGAAGGCCGCGAGGAAGAGCGCCAAGGCGAAGGCCGCGAAGAAGGCCGCGAAGGCCAAGGCGCGCAAGGAAGATCGTAAGTCGGACAAAGACCATGACATGTCCGACGACGACATGGAGAAGTCCGTTCAGGTGGACGCAGGACAGATAGCCAAGCAGGTTAGCGAAGTCGTGCAGAGCAAGATCGATGAGGAACTCGCAAAGGCGCTTTCCCCGCTCGTTCAGAGGCTCGCCGTCGTAGAGTCGCAGCCCGTCAATGGGAACGTCATGCTGAACACCGCTGGACTGACCGCCGTCTCTCGCGGCGAGGAACCCAACTACCCCGAAGCAAGCCTCATCAAGTCGAAGATGGACGAGCTTGCCAAGGAAACCGATCCCTCAAGGATCGCCAAGCTCAATCAGGAGATTTCCCGCGCTCGGCTCGCAGCTGCCATCAAGCTCGGCCAGGCGGGTCAGCTCTAGGAAAGGATAACCCATGTCTTTGGGTGCCGATATCCTCGGCGTAACCGAGGAAACGTTTAGCCTCATCAAGGCTACTACGAACGGTATCTTGCAGTCCACCGGCCTCTACGGTGTCGATCTGCAGCCGCTCGTGTCCCTTGTTCCTGTGGACACTCCGTTCAGGAACTCCACTCCGCGTATGCCCGCTCCCCAGGGTGCGCAGTACGCCTACTGGCGTTCGTTGCAGAACGTCAACAACCAGCAGCTCAACCCGGCTGTGCCGTTCGACTACGCTGGCCCCATCGCCATCATCGATGAGCGCGACGTCTTCGCCCCGTTCTCCCCGCTTGCGCAGGGTGGCTCGGTGACTTGGGACGCATTGGCCCAGTCGATGGGATATGCCGACGCTCTGGCTGTCGATACGCTTCAGACGCTGAACCAGTTGATGATCGGTGACGATATCAACCAGCTCAACGCCATCAGCTTCCCGCTGCCCAGCATAGCCACTCCGTCCGGCACCACGTCCGCCACAGGGGGCTCCATCGCCTCCGGCGCTTCGGTGAACATCCAGGTTGCTGCTCGTTCGGGTAACAACTTCTACTACGGTGGAAGTGGTCCCGCATCTGCGAACTTTGCCATCCCTGCCGGCACTACGACCTCGACCAACTCGGTGACCGCCACGGTTGCCGCCGTCGAGTGCGCAGTGGCGTACGACTGGTATGTAGGATCTACTTCGAGCAACCAGGTGTACTACACGACTACCACGGTGAACACGGTAACCATTACCATGGTTCCTACCGCCGCGCAGCCTGTGCCTACGTCCTCCTACCCGCTCCTGTCGTCCGTGCAGCCGAGCACTCCCCCGACCGCCGACACTTCGTACAACACCTACTGGATGAACGGCCTTCTCGGCTCCATCCTCGGTGACTTCTCGAACTCGGCTGGTGCCACCAACCTCACCACTCCGGGGAGCGGCACGTCGCAGGGTGCTTATTTCAAGTCCCTCGACGGTGGGCAGTTCCACGTGTCCGGCGCTTCGGTGGCCGAACTGGACGCTCTCAACCAGGCGATTTACGATAAGTGGCAGCTTTCTCCGACCCGCTACCTTATGGGCAGCCAGTCGGTGAACGACCTGACCAACGCCTTCTTGAACAGCCCGCAGGCGGTTGCGTTCTTGCAGCCTTCCGGCGCGGATGGCAGGAATGCCTTGGCTATGGGTGGTTCGGTGTCCCGGTACTTCAACAAGACCGTGAACGGCAAGCCGATCTCCATCGAACTCCAGCCTCACCTCGCTCCCGGGACTGTAATCGCCGTCACTGACGAGATTCCTTTCCCCGGTGCCAATATCGACGTTCCCCTGAGCGTTGAGACCCAGCTCGACTATGCGCGATTCGACTACGGAGCAAACCGGCAGCTCAATACTTCCGGTGGTGGTCCTCGGTACGACTTCGAAATCCGCTCTGTCCAGGCGTTCCGTAACAAGGCCGCTGCGACTATGGGCGTTATCTCGAATATCGCTCCGGGCGTCGCCTAGTCAACAAGCCGGATGCGGCGGGTAGGTGCATCCTCCCGCCTGCCTGCCGCATCCATCCCCAGGAGGTAAACATGCTTCTCAAACACTACACTGAAAGCCGCTATGCGGTGCCAGATCCCCTGCGTCCGGGTTTCAAGGCGTATGAGCGTCGGCTGGAAGCGTCGGGCACCCACAAGATGGTCCACGACGGCGTAGAATACCAGGCCGATGAGTACGGGTGGTTCGACCTTCCCGAGGAAGTGGGAAGGTTTTGGCACACGCGCCCCGGCTGGAAGATTCCCGCCGAGGTTGACGACGAGGTGGCTTTCGGCCTTCTCTCGCATAATGACTCCCCCGCTTCCGGCACTCGCGGACCTGCGGTGGCATCTGCGCCCAAGCCCCGCAAGCCGAGGGCCGCGCGCATTCAGTGAGAATCGTCGTTCCTTACACGACGCTGAATCCACTAACCGCCAGGTCTCTCGCAACTGAGGCCGTCGAATACGTAGACGTGTCGCAATCTCTAGAGAGCTATTGGCGGCTGGTGGATTCTTTGTGGAGCGCGGGTGAATCCTTCCTTCTTGTCGAACACGACATGGAAGTGAATCCCCGCGCTCTGCGCCAAGCCCGGTACTGCAAGTGCGAGTGGGGCGTCTCCCCATACATCGGCCCAGGCCATGTCATGCTCGACGGCGCACTCGGCTGCACCCGCTTTCGCAGTAGTTTGATGCGCAACTTTCCCGATCTGCTGTCTCGCGTGGCGCTTTTCAATGACTCGCCCCACTTCCTGCAAAAGGACTGGCGACGGCTGGATGCGCGCATGAAGGGGTTGCTAATGCAGGAAGGGTATTCGCCTCACTTGCACGCCGAAGTCAAGCATCACCACGTTTATCAGGGCAGATGCGCTTGTGGGGTGGAACATGGCTAAGCGCACCGATCCCGAGGACACCATTGACACCGCCATTCACTTCCTGGCGAAATTGCAGGCAGAGGGGTGGGGACTGGTGAACCTCGAGCAAAGCATTGACTACGCCAAGGTGGGGAAACACAAGCTTCCTTACGCCGCCACCGTTACACTGAAGCTGATCCCCCGATGATCGGTGTCGGTATCGTCACTTGCGGGAGGCCCGGCTTCTACGCACAAGTCCGCGCGTCCCTGACCATCGGCTTTGACGAGCTGTTCGTCTATGAGGACGGCTCTCCCGACTTCGGTTACACCGGCACCGGGGACGGCGCCAGTCACGGCGTAGGTGCAGCCAAGAACATTTTGTTCAGGCAAATGCTTGATGCGGGATGCGACTGGCTGTTCGTAATCGAGGACGACATTCTTGTCACGTCCCCGCGCGTGTTCGATGAATACATCGGCGCTTGCGAGGAATCGGGCTACGAGCATCTTTCGTTCCATGGTCACGGTCCGCACAACCCCACTCCGCTGGGCGCGAATGGACGCGTTACCCTGTGGCCGAACTATGTCGGCGCGTTCTGCGTCTACTCGCGGGAATCACTGGAGACGTGCGGCCTGTTGGACGAGGGTTTTCACAATGCGTGGGAACACGTCGAGCACACCCTGCGCCTGGCACAAGAAGGATTTACCGCTCCGTGGCGCGGCGCTGCGGATGCCACCGGTTCCGAGCGGTGGTTGGCCGAGATCCCCGGTGCCATCGAGCACTCGGTGATTCGCCGCGACCCCGAATGGACGCAGCACATGGAGGAAGGAAAGCGGCATTGGAAAGCGACACATCCGGACACATACCACCTGGTTTTCTGACGGAGGACACCTGGACGCCCGCACGTGAATGGTGCGCCAAGCCCCATCACTGGCACGCGGCTACCGCCGACGCCACCGAGATAGAGGTGACACGCCTCATAGCGGCGTTTGTGGGGGCCCTACAGCCCGATTTAGTAATAGAGACAGGAACTAACACCGGACAGACTTCCGAGGCCATAGGACGCGCCCTAGCGGCCAATGGTCACGGTCGGCTGGTGACCTGTGAAATCGACACGGCGATGGTGTGGGCGGCTCGTGACCGCTGCAAAGGATTGCCTGTGACCGTCGAGCAGATGCAGGGGGTGGACTACCTTCCCCTTGAACCGGTCGGCTTTCTATTCCTCGACTCCCACGCGCACAAGCGCCACCTCGAACTAGAACACTTCCTTCCACACCTCGAAGCGGGTGCGGTGATCGCGGTGCATGACACGGCCCCGCATCATCCCGTAATGGATTACCTGCGTCCCTTTATCGACGCACAACGGATCGTCGGCTTGACCTTGCGCACTCCGCGCGGCGTCTCGTTTTTCCAGGCGCCATGAAGGTCGTCGTCCCCTATACGAAACTGCGCATCGAGACCGCCCGAGCACTGGATGCATCGGGCTATGCGTGGGAACCCGTCAAGATGACACACGACGAATCCTATTGGGAACTTCTGGCAGATCTGTGGGCTGCGCGCGAAACTTTTGTCATTGTCGAGCACGACGTGGTAATCGAGCCTGATTCCCTGCGCGAGCTGGACGAATGCGACACTTGGCGCTGCTCGATCCCTATTGAGTACATGAACGGTCCCTATGCGGGGCTGGGCTGCACCAAGTTCGACGCCCGCACGATTGCGGCACGCCCGGATGCGATGGAGCGCGTAGCGCGAATGTCGGATGCCACCCACGCACCCAAGCACTGGTGCCGACTGGATGCATGGCTACAGGCCGTCCTAGCCGGGCTGCCCCTGCACATCCATTCGGGAGTGCTCGAGCACATACGCGACACCGCAACCATCAGCCCCTCTCACGGCTGCATCTAGGAGACTCATGGCAACTCCCTACTCTCCGATTCCCTTTACCATTCCAGTAGTCAACCCGGCTGTGGGCGGCTTCGGTGCGGGACAACCGTACATCAGCACTTCGATGTATCAGTACGCCCCGACCGCGATGAATACCAACTCCCTCGTTCCCGGTGGGACCGCCGCACAAAACACCCAAGCCCTCTATGACACCATCAACAGGGCTTGCCGATGGGCGGACCGCTACGTGTTCGGCTCTGATCCCGCCGCCAAGGGCGCGTCCCTCGCGGCCACGCTTTCCGTCGAGTCGGCTTTCGTGCCGATGATCAACGGGGAGATCCGGCTTGTCTGTGATTACAAGCCGATTCTCGAACTCACCGGGCTTGACGTTGGCCCCGATCCCTCGAACGTGATCAGTGTCTATAACACAGTGTCCAGCCTGATCCGTTTCGGTCGGCGTGTCATCTATGTGCCGTTGGCGGTCAACTACTTCGTGGGACGCAACCAGCAGGCGTCACAGCAGGCGATCAATACGGCTCCCGGACGGCAAGCCTATGCGGTGTGGAGCTATGTAAACGGCTTCCCACACTCGTCGCTCGCGTCCTCTGTTGTCGCCGGCGCTACCTCCGTAACGCTTGTCTCCACGGACGGCAACGGGGGCTTGTTCGGTGTCTATCCCGGCACGCAGATGACGATCAAGGACGGAGTGAGCACCGAGACTTTTCAGGTGTCCTCCGTGACCGGAAGCACCATCACCACGGTAGAACCACTCCAATTCGCGCACACGGTTCCCACCGCGCCGGACTTTCTGCCGGTGACCGCCCTCTCTGATGACATCACCCTCGCGGTGATCTTCTTCACGACCGCTCTTATCAAGACTCGCGGCGATTTCTCCATCACCCTGCACGAAATGGCACAGCCTACCGACCTAAAGAGCACCGTGGGCGATGTCGAGACCGATGTTGCCTACGCAATGGAGTTGCTAGATCCTTTCCGCATCCGCGTGAAGGGGCGCAGCTAATGTCACGCCAGACCGTAAGGGCGCAGATCGCCGCCTATCTCACAGCTGGCATCGGCACTGTGGACTATCTTACCAACGTCTACGCTTATCCTCCAAAAACCACGGCGGCGGGCGAGCTGATTCCTCAGACCATCCCCGGACAGGACTCCGGGGCTGTCGCGTACCTGCACCTGACTACTCAGAGCGAACAGCGTATCGCGCTTGGCGGTCCCACTTCCGGACGCAAGCAGGTTGCCTACAACTTGGGCATCATCATTTTTCAGTACGGCGTCAATGTAGAGACGCAAGTGCTCGGGGAAGAGAACGACAAGCTGCTTGACTCCTTGGTCGCTTACATCCGGGCTAGCCGTACGGCAGGCACCGGAGGCGCGGTATTCCAATGGGGTGAAGGAACTTTGGTAGGGGGAGAGGACATCCATATTCTTGCATCGATGCCCGTCGCATTGCGCCAGCAAGGGGCCTACGTGTTTGCCACGCTTGAAACCACCGTCTTGGAGATTGATACGACTTGAGCACTCATCAGACACCCCACCAGGAACAAAAGAAGCAGCGCGCCAATCTCCAAAAGCAGAGCGCGGCTAGTTCTAAGCAGAGCGGCAGCGGGACCAAAATGGCCGTCAAAGAAGCGCGCCGGCAGATTCAGCGTCGAGGCCGCAAGACCGTTACCAAGAGGTTGACATGAAGAAGCAAACCGTTTACGAATACCGCTACGTAGGAGAGAACGAGCGCGTATTCCCGCACATCTCAGTCCAGGGCGGCGGCTCCCTCTTGGCGGTGCCGAATGCCAGCTACAAGCTTGGTCCCAACATCGACCATCCACTTCTCGTCCTAATAGAGGATGCCTCTTCGGAATCCTCCGATCCTGAAAGCAAGAAGGAGCAGTAAGTGCCTTTTCTCTCAGTAAATAGGTTCTTCGGGATCGGCAAGGAAGCCACCCGGGGAACTGCCGTTACCCCAACCCTCTGGTTGCCTATCGACCCCAACCCGTCGCTTGCCCCGAACCTGACGTGGATCGAGGACAAGGGGCTGCGCGGTTCGCCGGTGGAAGTCTATGACAACATTCCCGGCGTGCGCCATGATGAGTTCACCTTCAAGGGGAATGTCTTTGCCGACACCTTCCCCGCACTGATGGAGGGACTGATCGGAGCCGACGTAGTGACCGGCACCGCTGCGCCCTATACTCACACCATCAGCCTGGTCAACGCGCCCTCTTCCGGTTCGCAGCCCTCGAGCTATACCGGAATCGACACCGATAACATCACCGAGTCCACGAATGCCGCCAAGCAGTTCACTGCAGGGCAGCTTTCGGACACGACCATCGATTTCGCGGTAGACGCGCCTCTGACCTATTCGACCAAGTTCCTGGGCAATCCCTTCACCGAGGTTGCGACTCCGACTACTGACACATGGTCTACGGAAGTGCTGATTCCGGCGTGGAGCGGCAGCGTCACTATCGGGACGGTCGCCTCTACGGTTGTGGTCTCCGGCTCCATCGACATCAAGCGGTCCACCGCGCCGATCTTCACTATCGGGCAGCAGGGACCGTACCGCCTATGGGCTGGCGGTATCCAGGTGACCGGAAAGATCGTGTTCGTCGCCGAGGCCAACGATCCCACCTTTGTGAACGCCCTTACCCGTGATCGCCAGAGCTTCACCATCACCTTCACCGACCCCGTTTCCAGCCACTCGGTGTCCTGGCAGATGAGCGCCGTGCAGCTGAAGAACCCGAAGGTCGATGGCGGCAAGGCATACCAGACCATCACCGCCGACTTCGAAGCCAACTCGAACTCGACGGATGCGCTGAGCGGCTATGCGCCTATCAAGTTCGTCGCCGTCAACGGACAGTCGTCCGCTTACTAGTCCACAACAGGAGGAAATATGTCTAGACATGAGATACCGGGCGGTCAGGTGGAACTCCGTGACCGCCCCACGGTGGGCGGGCGTGAGCTCTTGCAAGAAGAGATGTTTGCCCTGACTTCGCACATCCAGCACCAGATCGAGCGCGTGCGGCGAGAAGAGGGGCGCGACCTGCTCACCCGCGACGGAAAGCCGCTGGCCCTTGACAAGATGGCCGACCTCAACGAGATTCCCTCGGAACTCATGGACCGGGAGTTCGTCAAGGCGAGCCACGCATTGCAGCGCGCCGCTGTAGTGGCATTCGTGAAGGCTTGGACGCTGCCGTTCCCCCCGCCGACCACCGCCACCGTTGGCGACCTTGACCCCGAATTGTACGACGCACTCTGCGCACTGGTCAATCCCCGCGTGCAGCGTGCCCTACTGGGGGAGAACTTCGGCCCTGACGCCTTGGTGGACCCAAAAGCGCAGCCCGACGGCTCGAACGCTTCAAGCGCAAGCGCCTCGGCCACCCCGTCAACGACCTCGACGGTGACGAGTTCGTTATTGAATTCTACCGAGAATACCGATACCGCCGCCTCTTCGGACTCACCCGCGACCAGTACTTGGACGAGCCAGCCGACTTCATAGAGTGGGCTCTTCGTTTCGATGATATGGAACGGGAAGAAGAAGTGCGCCTTCAGATCAAATTGGCAGGTGGCTAATGGCCGTCGAGTGGGATACGTCTCAAGCCATTGCGGGCCTCGACGCACTCAAGCAGCGCGTCATGGCGGCGGCAGAGCGCGCCATCGTGCAAGGCGCCCAGGTAATGGTGGAGACGACCAAGGGGACGGCACCAGTCCTGACGGGACGGTTGCGGGCATCGATCTACAGCTTTGACAAGCGCCGTGAGGGGTATACATGGATCATCAATGTCGCCCCTCACGCGATCTATGCGAGGCAGCGCGAACTCGGAGGCCCCATCACGGCCAAAGGCCCGTACATGCTGCGCAATCGTGAGACCGGCGAGGTATTCGGACACGAAGTCTCCCAAGAGGGCTCTCACTATTTCTCGCATGGCGTCGAGGCTGCCACACCCCGCATCGCTGATGCATTTCGTCAAGCCATGGCTGACGCCTTTGGAGGATAACTAAATGGCAGGTGAACTTCCCCCGGTAATAGGCGAACTCAAGCTCAGCATTGACGACTTTATCGCCAAGCTCGATGAGGCGAAGCAAAGGCTGGCGGACTTTTCGGATTCCACCGGCGAGGCGAAGGTTGGCGTCGATACCGGCGATGCCAACGAGAAGCTAGACGACCTGAAGGGCCGCGTCGAAGAGATAGACGATGCCCATGCGGACGCAACGGTAGGAGCCGATACCGAAGAAGCCACCGCCAAGCTTGACGAGGTAGAGGCCAAGAAGGAAGAGGTTGGGGCCTCTCCCGCGACCGCCACCGTGGACGCGAACACCAGCGAGGCCAATGCCAAGCTTGATGAGATAGAGGCCAAGAAAAAGGCGGTCTCGGATCAGCCCGCAAATGTAGCGGTACACGCTAACACCGCAAGTGCGGACAGCGGACTGAGCGAGACGACTGCCAAGCTCCTTCAGTTTGGTGCCCTAGCTCCCGGCGTAGCCACCTTGGTCGGTGGCGCATTCGCGGCCCTTCCTGGAATCCTGGCCGGCGTCAGCGCGGGCTTCGGTTCGCTCCTGATGGGCATCCACAACATCACCGCCGCGCTCGATGCGTACAAGCAGGTGACTGCCACTTCCAGCCAGATCGGCAACGAGATGGCGCAGATGGCGCTTTCCAATGCGCAGACGCTAGCGAATGCCGCCGCTCAGGTCGAGTCCGCACAGATGCAGCTTTCGCAAGCGCAGATGTCCTCTTACGACCAGGTGCATCAGGCACAGGAGCAGGTCGTCCAATCTACGCAGCAGCTCGAGGCAGCGCAGTTCGCCCAGCGTGCCGCTCAGGTAGCGCTCACCGAAGCGACTATGCAGGCGAAGTTCCAGCTTCAGGACTACCAAACGCAAATCGCGGACATGGGCTTGCAGATCAAGGCCGCTATTGTCGCCCAGCAGCAAGCGCAGCTGTCCCTCCAGGAGACAATGGGCGACCCCGCCGCGACTCAGCTTCAGCGCGAGCAGGCACAGATCACCTATCAGCAGGCTACCCAGCAAATCACCGACTTGCAAGTGCAATACAAGCAGTTGCAGGAGACCGCCGCATACCAGAGCGCCAAGGGTGTGCAAGGCTCGGATGCGGTTGTCCAGGCCCAGCAGCAGGTTACCGAAGCCACTTACGGGATGCACAACGCCACCGTAGGCGCGGCGGACGCTCAACTCTACCTGAACCAAGCGCAGATAGAGTCGGTGCAAAACCTCACGCAGGCCCAGCGCCAGCTCAACATGGCGCTCTACAACCAGGCGGTTGCCATCAAGCAAGTCGCCCTGGTCGCTGCTCAGCCCATCGGCGCTTACTCGCAATTGCAGTCGGCACTTGCCATGCTCTCCCCTGCGGGCCAGAAGTTCGTGGAGTGGTGGCACTCCAACATGACACCCATCTTCGAGCAGATGTACGCCTCGGATCAGAGCGCGCTCCTGCCCGGCTTGCAGCAGATAATGACCACGCTTGGCCCCTACTTCAAGGCGCTTGTTCCTATCTTGGACGAGTTCGCACAGGGCTTCGACCAAATGGCTGCGCCGATAGCCAAGTTCCTCAGTTCCTCTAAGGGCATCTCCGAATTGCAGACCACTATGCAGTCGGGGCTTGGCTTTATGAAGGACATGGGAGCGGCCATCCTCGACGTGATCAAGGCGCTTGGTTCTCTCGGCGTGACTGCCGGGCCTGCCGTCAAAATCATCGGAGAGGGAATCAAGGACGCGGCGGCAATGTTCATGCAGTGGGCACAAAGCCCAGCTGCGAAGCGTCTGGTCACAGACTTCGTGCAGATTGCCACGGCAGTAGGCGGCTTCATCCAGAAAATGGGGGGCTTCCCGGCTCTGGGTGCGATGCTGACGGCGTTCTCTGGTCCGCTCGGCATCATCGTCTCCTTCTTGCCTCAGCTCATGCCCCTTGCGGTGCCCTTCGTCAAGCTCGGTCTAGCCCTCTTGCAGATCGTGGAGACGGCGGCAGCTCCTGTGGTGGAGGCGGTTGCCATTGCGCTTGGCAAGGTCGCCACGGCCCTAATGCCGATGATGCCTTCGCTGACCCGCTTTGCGGAGATGATCGGTTCGACCCTGGCGTCTGCCGTGGCCGCGCTGACCCCGCTGCTGCTGGAGCTGATCCCGCCGCTACTGCACATCTTCGAAGCGATCTTCAAAGACCTCACTCCCGTAATCGGGCCGCTGGTCAAGGCGTTGATCGACGTTGCGAACGTAGTGGCGACCCAGCTTGTCCAGTTCCTGCCGGAGCTAATGCCGATCATCAACTCTTTGGCATCGGTCATCCTGACTCTGGTCGAAGAGGGCGTCGTGCCCTTGCTGCACGAACTGCTTCCCCTGATCCCCGTCATACTGCAATGGCAGTACGCGCTGCTCCCGCTGCTGCCTCCATTGCTGCAACTGATGAATGCGATCCTGAAGCCGCTGCTTCCGGTCATCGTGCAGCTTGTGCCGCCCATTGTCCAGTTGGCAGCCGCTATCGGCAGCACATTGGTGACTGCGCTTCAAGGCGCAAAGCCCTTGCTGCAAGACATCTCCGATATCATTACCCCCCTTGCTGGCGCAGTCGGGAAGGTCACGGGCGTCATCGGAAGCGTGCTTGGTGGAATCATCCACGGCGGCTCTTCCGTCCTGAACCGGCTGAGCGGCGGCGGTTCGCAGAGCGGGAATGTCCACAAGGCGGCTCTTGGCGGTTTCGTCAACACGCCAACGATGGTGCTTACTGGCGAGGCTGGTCCGGAAGTCATCCTCCCGTTGAACAACCCCACGCGCATGGCGCAATTGCTGGCGATGGTCGCCACCCCTCTTCCCAACGTCGGAAGCGGGACAGGCGTCGTGCCGTCGAGCGCACGAGGACAGGTGGGCGCACCGGCTACCAACATCACGGTCTATGCACAAACGAACGCTAATCCACAGATGATCGCCAATGAGATCGGGTGGGCACAGAGGACGGCGGTGAAGTAATGGCATTTCCACCTACTAACGCCGTCGTGCCGGTCCTCTCGGATTGGCAATTCAGCTTCAACGGCTTGACGATGGGTGCAGGCACCCCTTACACCATCCAGCAAGCGACTGGCTTTGACCTTGCATCCATCCGTACTCAAGACGTGGGACGGCCCAGAGATCAAGGAATGTTCATCGGCTTGGATGTGTTCGGGGGACGTACGTTTGAACTGAACCTGTGGGTAATCTCGGACGGTACGACGGATCTGCAAACGCTTATGCTTTCCCTGGCTTCCGCAACTCCGGTTGCAGGGAGCACCGAGCAGCCGTTCTACTTCAAACTCCCTAGCATGCCTCAAATGGCATTCATGGCCAGGGCGCGCAAGCGGAGCTTCCCGCTCGACCTCGACTACGGCGCGGCATCGATTGCCAAGCCCGTTATCCAGTTCGAGGCTACCGACCCCAGGGCGTATTACTCGCCGAGTTTGTCGAACTCGATAGCGCTTCCCGTACCGCTAACAGGCGTGAAGTTCCCCATCACCTTCCCGATGTCATTCGGGACTGGCGGGACTGGAACCTATCTCACACTCGACAACACGGGCAACTATGAAATGCGCCCCATTCTCGTGTTCACTGGACCACTCACGACTCCCACCGTGAACAATACCTCCATTAGCGGTAATCCTTATTTGACTTTTAGGAATCCCAACCAGACGAGCTATACGCTCTACGCCGGCGACACACTGACGGTAGACCTCGACATGCACACCATTGTCTATACGCCCAGCGGTGCCACGCAGGGACAGAATTACCGCGCATGGTTGACAACAGGGTCAACTTGGTTCAACCTGGTCCCTGGCAATAACAACCTGTTCTTCTCGTCGCTCGATGCTAGCCAGGTGGGGGGGACGCTCACGGTGCAGTGGGCACCGGCTTACCTCATTTAGGAGATTGAATGTCTACATGGACAATTTCCGGGACTTTCGTTGTCCAGGGCATCGGCATCAACGGCGCGGCGGTAGATGCATGGAAGGCTAGCCGTTTTAGTGCGCCGCCTGCATACAACGCACTGCCGCCCTCAGGGACAGCAGACGCCACAGGGGTGACCACCTCGTCCAGCTACGGGACGCCGGGCGCGTTTCAGATAGCGTGCCCTACGAACGAGGCGTATTACGTGCGGGTGCAATACCCCTCCGGTATCGCGTATTGGTCGCTCTTCAACCCCTCACGTTTTGAGGACGGTGCTACGACGATACTTAGCGGTATCATTCAGGACTCTGGCGGCCAGGTCTACAACGTCAAGGCTTTCGGGGCCAAGGGCGATGGGGTGACGGATGATACGGCGGCGATACAGGCGGCGATTAATGGAGCTCCGGCGTACTCAACGGTACTTCTCCCGGCCAGTGGGGTCTATTTGGTACACCCGAGCGTGCAACCAAACTCACAATTTGGAGCACTAT
>JAEHJW020005588.1_pt1 | contig 20320 bp, 32 predicted proteins | sample 9271431 | NCBI WGS metagenome assembly JAEHJW02 | reverse complement strand
GCACATGCGCTCGTCTACGTCCGCGATGCCGGCGGTGTCCTCGTGAACGGCGTCTGCGATAGCATCGTGAAGCGTGTCGGGATCTTTCATCGTGACTCTAAATTTCATGGTTCACCTAACCCGTTCTCAGATAGTTCGTCGATGATTTCGACTGATCGCCAGAATGCGCGCTCCATCGCGTCTGCTTCTGCGCGCGTCATCCGACGCACTGTCGTCTCGTCCGGTGACGGCTCACTGGAGAGCGCTTCCCTGGCGTAGCAAGACCAGCATTTCATGTCGCCGACGTGCTCATCTGAGCGACAATCGAAGTCCGCGATTTTTTCCAGCGCCGCCCGCAGCCTGTCGCGCTCGCAGTCCGGGCACTTGTTATCGAATGACGCCAGATTTGGCACTAGGCCATGCAGCGGACAGCTCAACGGCGCGGCCAACTTCTCGCATTCCTGGTAAGCCGACAGCTCTCGCTTCAGCGACTCAATCTCCCCGCGCTGGCGGTCGAGTAAGGGCTGAACTTCGCTGCGCAGGCAAAAATACCACTGGCCGTCAATGGCCAAGTCATCCAACGTGCGGCCGTAATGATCCAGGCGAGTGAGGCGCTCCTTTGAGGTGAGCGCAGCTTCGGGTGCCTCGACGGGGCCGGCGGTGGGCTCATCATCAGGATCGCTGGCGATCTGCTCACGCAGCGTTTCAGCCGAAGGTAATTTCATACTCGCCTCCAAATGCCTCTGGTTAGGAATCCGTGCCACTTCTGCCCCGCTGGCATTACGATAGACGGGATCACCGTAATCGTCCCATCTTCGTGTTCGGTGACGGTGTGAACGGCTGGATTCAAAAGACAAGTTTCGCCAGTGGGCGCAACCACTTCCCACCATGCCATGCGAGGCTCCCACTTTGCGTGCGGATGGTCCGGTGCCCGTCCGTAGTCTCCAGCTTCCAACGGCGGCAAGAAGCCTTCTGCCGTCGGCATGACGCGGCGTCCGATTACCTCATCCTTGGATAACGGAGCTTTCATGCTGCAACCTCCATAAGCCATGTACCCCACTGGTCTGCCATAGCGTCTGCGATGCCCTGGTAGGTCTCGCTGCGCAGCTTCCAACGGTCTGGAGACGGCGGCATCTTGTGGATGCGGTCGGCGCGCCCCTCGACTATCGCGGTCGGTTGAAGCTCGGGCACGTTCTTGAGCCACAGGCACGTCGTCTTGGTTTCCCCATGGCCGAACATCCACGGCTGAATGATCTGGTCAGGCTTGCGGTAGAGGCGCGACATGATGCATACGGGGTTCTCGATGACGATGCGCAGGATCGGCGCCCGCACAAGCTCCATGAAGAACGCGATGCTGCGCGCTTGGCGTCCGTCGAGTCGCTTGGCCTCGAAGTGGCGCGCTCCGCTCACCGCCAAGTCTGTGCAGGGCGAATGGGCGATCATCAGATCCCAGCAGCCGTGGAGCACTTCGCGCACGTCGCCCTGGTAATGCGGGCCCGGGCGTTCGGTGGACAATAGATCGCAGCTCATGGCATCGTGACCGCGCGCAATGAATGCGTCGCGCACAATGCCGGAGAACTCGCAGGCGATCAGAATGCGCACTGGCTTCGCTCCTTCGATGTCAGCGAAGCCATGCATCACACTCCTCGCGCCATTTGAAATATCGCGGGTGGTCAAAGCACGCGCGTCGATCAAGCAACAGCCTTCTCGCTTCAGCAATTTTGCGCTCAAGCTCGCTATTGTGAATCCGGGCATTAGCGAGCCGTTGATTCAACCATTCTTCCTGAGAGACTTCCTGTTCAGTAGACAACGGAGCTACCATGGGCGCACCGGCTCGTGATCTACGTCGCTGCCGCTGATGCTTTCCTCGCCATCCTCGGTGCGAATGGAGAATGGAGGCCCGCAGCATATGCAGCCGAGCGCAAAGAAATTCTTTCCTGTGGCGCGCTCGAAAGACTCCACGGCATCACGGATGGTGGCGAAGCGCCCCCTCAGCCCATGTCGCCATCCATATGGCACCGTATCATCGGAACGGCCCAGGAACGGCTTGGTGTCGTAGCCATTCTGTTTGTCGTAGTCGCTGGGCTCATAGAACCAGCCGGCCGCCATTAGGGCGTCGTACTGCTTGCGATCCAGCCACCACGACCCTCCGCTGTTGTTCTCGGAGAACTTGTAAATCTTGGTATTTTCAGTCATCTCACTCTCCGACAGGTTACTCATGCCGCTTGCTCCTCAAGCCATGCTCTCGGATCATCCTCGCCGTCCTCGGTGCACCAATCCACCCATTCGCCATCTTCGAGCATCTGCAAGCCCCCGACGTTGCAATAGTCAGGCTTGACGTGGTGCCGATGCTGGAACAGGTCATATTCTGCCAGAACGTCCATGATTTTGACGCCCTCCGCAACGCTGGAAACCGGCACGTAAAATGGCTGCATCGGTACCTGTGGAATCCACCACACGCGAAGGACATTCGGAGTCATCTCCTTGGTGCTGGGGTGACTGGCAGTCATAGCTTATTCCCTTGCAGTTCTGCGATTTCACGATTCAATTGCGCGATTCGCTGCTGGCGCCATTCCTCCTTCTTGCGCTGCTGTTCGATGCCCCATGCCTCTTGCAGAGAAGGGTCCATTGGCTCGCCGTCCTCCCAGTGGAACTGATTCAGCGGGAAATGTGCGCCGCAGTTGCAGCAGAAAGTACCGCTGTAGAAGTAGGGGTCGCGCGCGTAGGTCTCGCAAAGCGCTCGGCCCATGGTCGTGACACCGCCGCATTTATCGTGCGTGTAGCTGCGCCTAACGGGCTTTACGAAGCCCTTACGACGCTCCTCCTCGGTGAGCACCACGTATCCGACTTGCTGTCCGTCGCCACGGTCGCGCTTGTGACTGCCATCTTCCGGTACCGGGGAACCGTCGGTCAGTTCAATCTTACTCATGATTTCTTGCTCAGCTCAAAGTGAAAGTTTCTGGTAACTGGATCGACTCGGAAACTCACGATATCGCGGCCAGTGTCGTCTATTTCCGAGACCGGGAAGTCAAGTGAATGTCCCAACGACTTTAGGCGCTTTAGAAACACCACGAGCAATTGGTCTTTCAGGTCATCCAGTACGTCGGCGTGAAGACCGGCACCCGCTGATCGCGCGAGGTCGATACCTTTACCCATGGGTCACCTGCTCGACCATCACCTCACCCTCCGTTCGTGGCCGGATCGGGCGCAGCGTGGCGCTCGGCCTGTTTGCGCTCGTGGATCTCGAGGCGGTCCACGGCGACTTCGCGCGGCGCGTCGATGCCGATGCGCACGCGATTGCCCTTCACGCCGAGCACCGTGACGCGCACGTCCGCGCCAATGACGATGACCTCGTTCGGATAGCGCGTGAGGATCAGCATTACGGTGACTCCGGTGTCTGGTGCGTGAGGGCGCGCAGGCCGTTGCGCATATCCTGAATCTGCGCAAGTCGCTCCGCAAGCTGGCGACGCGCTTCGGCCTCGGCCTTGTCGAGCAGCGTCAACTGCTCGGCGACCGTTTCCTCGGGTGGCAGCGGCTTGAACGTCGCCGCCTGCCACTCGCTGATGCGCACGTACGGCTCTGGCGCGGTCCATTCGGTGTCGCCAGCGGTGCGCTTCCAGACTGAGAGCCAGGTCGTATCGGTGTCGCGCTGGAACAAGGCGATTTCGAGAGAGATAGTATCCATGGGTGCTCCTAGGTTTTGATCTCAAGCCGCTCGCCCTGCCGCAGCCAGCAGCCGGGGATCTCGGCGCCGGCCTTCAGCGCCGCCTCGACGGCCGCGCGCTGGATTGAACGGCGCGCGCACGATCAGCCGGCCGCCGCGCTCGACGAGTTCGGGGGTCACGCTCCGCCCTCCGCCTTCTCGATCACCGCGCGGATGTCGGCGCAGGCGGCACAGGCCACGGTGTGCGTCTCGGAACCGTCTGGCCCCAATGCCATCCTGCGGCCGGTGCCACCGCACATTCCGCACTTGCTTGCGTACCGCTTGGCGAGAGCGAGGAGGTCAGGCGCAGAGGCGATGAGGTGGGCGTTGGCCGACGCGCCTGGATGGTGTACGCGGTCGTCATCCCGGTCCCCCGGATACACAACACAGATGCACTCAGCCCAGTATTTCAGGCCATCCTTGTCGATGCGTTCGGGTCGGTAAACGTGTGGATATTCGCCATGCTCGGATTCCTGGGCGACCCACGGCCCCGGCGTCGCCCCAACCTTTTCCGCGTTCACTTCGGCACCTCCTGCGTCAGCGCCAGCAGACTCGCCCGCGCCTCGGCGATCTCGCGCAGTTTCGCGGTGAACTCGGCTTTCACTTCCTCGACCTGGCGGTCGAGGGCGGCGATCCGCGCCGGCACGATGACCTCGGGCGCGAGCGGCGGGAACTCGACGTCAACCCATTCGCTGACGCGTATGTCGCCCAGAAACGGCCGCTCTAGGTCATCATCCTCGCGTTCGACGATGGAGGTGAGGTTCGGAATATTTGGATCTTGGAATCTAGCGTATTTCATCACTGCTCTCCTAAAATCCCCGCCAGCGTCTCGCCCGGCTCAACTAACCCCATGCACCGGGACAAGCTGGACGCTGGCGGGGAGGTTTGGTCAGACGCTCAGCGGCTCGGTGACCGTTGCGGCCGCCTCGGCGGTGGTCTCCGGCTCCTCCCGACCGAGCAGTTCCGTATCCTCCGGCTGCACGGAGAACACTCCGTCGATAGAGGCATCGAGACGCTGGTCCTTGCCGGCAGCCGCCAAGCCATCGAGTGCGGCGGCGGTTTGGAACTCCACCGATAGCGGCAGGTACTTCGATAGCCGTCGGATGGCGGTCTTGCGGCCCATCTCGACGTAGTGCTCGGCCCACGGACCTCCCTCCTTCAGCTTGCGGGTCTTGCTCTGCTTGTCGAAGTAGGTGGCGGACTGGCTGTTCATCATGATTGCGTCCACATCAGCACGCGCCACGAACTCCATGGCATAGCCGCCGTCTTTCAACTGCGCGACGGCGTAAAAACCGAGAATTGCGCCGCGATCCGCCAGCGCCGGCTTGTGCTCGATGCGCTCGTTCGTGCCGTAGATCAGCGAGAATTCATCGTTCACGCACACCTCGTGCGCGCTGATGCTCGTGATTCGACCGGAGCGACGCGCGAGGTCGATCAGGCCCTTGTACCCGATGATGACCTGCACGCTCTTGACCCATTCCTCACCGTGAGCGGTTTTGCGCTTCACGTTGAACGGGACGAGGTAGGCGTGGCCGAGCACGGTATTCGGCTCGAGTCCCATCGCGGCACACTGACCGATGGCGCTCACAAGCGATGGCACATCGCATTCCAACAGTGCGGGCGTCGTGGTGACGGCGATGGTGGCGACCTTGAGCAGTCGTTCACCCGTCAGATGCTTCGGGAGTGCAGCGAGGATGCCGCTCTTGTGCTGTTCGAGCAACGCGGCAACGCGGCGCTTCGGCGGAAGAGCCTCGAGGTCCCGTTGCAGGGCCGCCTGCGCGGCGGGGGCGTTCTTCAGTTCCTGAATGGTTGCGGTAGCCATATCTATCTCCGGTATGAACAGGTGTTGTAAATCGGGCAGTATTTTGCGCCGCAGAGCTGCGAGCGAGGATTACCGTAGAATGCGCCAGCCTTCAGCATGCGGCCGGCATGTTCGAGCAGTCCCGCCTTATCGGCGGTTCCAACAAGCGGCGCGCGCGCATCCGAAATGAGGCCGATGCCGACGCGCTGCGCCTTTTCAGTCTTGCCGGTCTGCATGCCAACAATCTGCGCTGGGGCATTGATCTTGACGCCCATGGCGTGCTCCGCGAGCAGTTCGTACACGCCGATCTGCGCCGCATGTCCTGCGGTCTTGACCGTTCCATCGGCCTGCACCGCGGTCTTGCCTGTCTTGAGGTCGGCGATGCCGTGGCCGTCAGCCGTCGCGCGCACCCGATCCGTCGAGCCGGTGAGCGACAGTCCAATGTCGGGCAGGTCGAGCTGCTCGCACTTCACCTCGACGCCGGTATATCGCTGCACAGGCGTGATGGTCTCGCAGTACTTGCGTGTCAGTGCGCGTGCGATGTGCTCTGAGGTCTCGGGCGTGTAATCATCGTCCCATAGCACATCGTCTGTCGGCTTGTAGATGGTATCGACGGTCACGCTTTCAGCATCGTCGAGAGAGACCGGGGATCCGCCGGGCAGCCGCGAGGAATCGTAGACGGCAGTGCCGGCGTGTACGGCGGTCCCGAGCTGCGCGGCGCCAGAGCGCGGCATCTGTTTGCCGTCGATGTACTTGGCCTCCCATCGCGCGGGGCAGTCGAACAGCTCCCCAAGCGAGGACGCGCGCACGGCCACGAGCGCGCTCATCACCAGCGCTCCGTGATCGGCCGCGACGGCAGCACCAGGCGCCGCTCACGCGCACGGCGATACTTGAATGCAGCGCGCGGGTGAGGCGCCTCGGGAACGGGGCGCACATCGATGCGCACGTTGGGGCGCGCCATGTCTCGGAAAAAGCCGAAAATGCGGGTTTTCATGACAGCGAAAGCTCCTCGGTCAGATGCCGGATCGCCTGGCGCAGCTGTTCAATGTCATCGGTTGCGCCGTCGATCAGCTCGGCGCGGTCCTGCTCGATGGCGTCTTGGAGGTGCTTCTGCGCGGTGGTGAGTTCGATGCGATAGCGATGCACGGACTCCAGTAGCGCGATGCGTACCGTGGTCGCGCGAGCTTCAGCATCGGCGCGGTTCGGGATGGCGCAGCGGGTAGTGATGGGGTGCAGAGCTGGAATGGTCATGCCAGCTTCTCCATCGCGCGGATAAATTTCACTGCCGCGCGATACGCCTTGGCGTGCCCATTATCGCCGTGAGTCTTGCGCACGGCGGCGAGAAATTCCTTAACCGTGCCGCGAAAGCAGCCCGTGGCGATGCAGTTATCTGATCGTGTCCACGTCATGAATGCTGCGCGAGAGCCGATAGGGCCGATCAGCAGATAATCGGAGGGTTTGGCGATTTTCGCGTCGCCCGAGACCCACGCGTCGCCCCAGACCTGCGCGCTGCCCGAGACCTGCGCGTTGCCCCAGACCTGCGCGTCGCCCGAGACCTGCGCGCTGCCCGAGACCTGCGCGTTGCCCCAGACCCACGCGTCGCCCGAGACCCGCGCGTCGCCCCAGACCCGCGCGCTGCCCGAGACCTGCGCGTTGCCCCAGACCCACGCGTCGCCCGAGACCCGCGCGTCGCCCCAGACCCGCGCGCTGCCCGAGACCTGCGCGTCGCCCGAGACCCACGCGTCGCCCCAGACCTGCGCGCTGCCCGAGACCTGCGCGTTGCCCGAGACCTGCGCGTCGCCCGAGACCCGCGCGCTGCCCGAGACCTGCGCGCTGCCCGAGACCTGCGCGTTGCCCCAGACCCGCGCGTTGCCCGAGACCCGCGCGCTGCCCGAGACCCGCGCGCTGCCCGAGACCTGCGCGTTGTCCGAGACCCGCGCGTTGCCCGAGACCCGCGCGTTGCCCGAGACCCGCGCGTCGCCCGAGACCTGCGCGTCGCCCGAGACCCGCGCGTCAGGACCGACATACGCCGAGTCGTCAACGCGGGCTGTGTCAGCAACCCAACCGCCGCCATTCGTATGTTGGTGCGCGGGAACGGGGCCTGCGCCGAAGTCGAACATCTCGCTCATGCTTGTCTCTCCATCTGTCTATCCCGCCACTTATCGTAGGCGTCCGGGTCGCCCTCGCGCTCGGCCTCGGCGAGCTGGCCGAGGATCTGCGCGTGGACGGCCTCAAGGATAGCCTCGTCGTCGAGCAGCCCAGACATATCCACGCGGCGCACGTCGCTGAACGCCGGGGGCAGCGTCCACAGCTCGCGCACGCCCACCTCGGGCCATTCCTCTGGGTAGCAACGGTCGGGATCGGCCTGCGTGACGGCGGGGCGGAAGCGGCCGATGACGGTCGCATCGGCGTACACAGGCAGGTCGCCGAGCATCACCCGGAAGATGCGGACGTTCGGATTAAAGGCTGCTGCACTCACTGCCATCGCTCTCTCCACTGGCGCACCATGCGCCGATGTGCGTACTGTACGGTGGTCCGTTCGCAGCGTCAAGCCTTTCGCAAAAATATTTCCGCACTCGTCCCGCTTGACTCGCTGCACGGGATACCGTATACACCGGGGTATGGCAACCGTCAATTGGCAATCGCGTATCAGGGTCCTGCGTCGCGCAGGCTATTCACTTCGGGACATCGCCACCGCGACCGGCATGGCACGCTCATCGGTGGGGGATCTCTCCACTGGGCGTTCCAAAGCGCCGAGCTGGCACTACGGCGTAGCGCTTGATGCGCTCTATGAGACCGTGCGCAAGGGGGATAAATGACACTTCCACATCATCGGTATATCACGCCCTGTGGCTGGACATGGCTCGGCATCATCGTGCTCTGGATTACGGTGGCGCTGCTCGTGGCGAGATGCGCGTGATCGACAAGTCATCCTCGGTCGGTGTCGTATGGGCCGGCATCTGCGTGGGCGTCGCCACCGCGATCTGTGTCCATGCACTACGGCAACCGCCCGCGCCCTCGGTCCGCTACGTGCGCGTCGAGACCGATTACTCGACGTACTACCGTTACTTGCGCACGCGGGTGGGGCCGTACTACCGCCATCAACACGACTGCACGTACGCGCTCCCGCCCTCCGGTCTCGAAACGCTCGGACGCTGGACGCGGCGCATTGAGTTTGCGTGCGAGAAGGTGAATCATGGATAACGCAGCCGAGTCCAGCGCATCTCACGCGCCTGCGGCGTGCCCGCTGCAGCGCAAACCCGTGACACGCGCGCGTACCACTGATGCGCAAGACGCCCGTATGCTCGAAGTGCTGCTCGCACGCATGGCCATCCCAAGCGATAAAGAACTTGCCCGCGAACTGGGCCTCCGGCCCCGATGGGTCACGTCGCGGATCAACGGGTTCAGAAAGCGGATTGCGAGGCGGCGATGAGCGTGCCCATTTTCGTCCGTCCCTACACCGCAGCTGCGCTCGTGGAACGACTGGCGCAGCATGGCATCAAGGCCGAGTCCACCATCGAGTCCATCCGCAGCGCAATCCTCGATGCGGGCCTCACCACCGTGATCTGCGGCTTATTTCCCAACCGAAAACCCGAGCGGTACGAGGATCGCTTTGCGCAGACCTTCGGCGAACCGCTCACCCCCGCGCGTACGCGGAAACGGAAATAACATGCTCACCCTCGGGATCGACCCCGGCCTAAGTGGTGCGTGCGCGCTGCTCGACTACGACGGCGTGCTGCTCATGCTCGCAGACTTGCCCGTCATCCGCGACGGCAAGCTCTCCTGGATCGACGGCGCGCGGTTCCAATCGCTGCTACTCGACGCCATCGAGGGACGCCCGACGCGCGCCATCGTCGAGAGAGTGCAGGCCATGCCGGCACAGGGCCGCAGCTCTGCGTTCAATTTCGGCGTCGGGTTCGGCAGTATGTTGGGCGTGCTACAGACGCTGCAAGTTTCGCTGGAATTCGTCACGCCCGCGCAGTGGAAGCGCGATCTAGGTCTCGATTCTGACAAGCGCAAAAGCCTGGATCGGGCGCGGCTGCTCTATCCCACTGCGGAGCTGCGTCTCGCCAAGCATGACGGGCGGGCCGAGGCGCTGCTCATTGCCAACTGGGCGACGATGCGCCGCAGCCATTGACGCGGATGTTGCATTGGCGCATTCTCTCCTGACCGACTAGGGCGGACTGTACCCCCGCCTCAAAACCGCATGACTCCCGGCTCGTCGGCATTTCACTGGAGTCAGTGAGGTGAGTCATGTCCAAACCCAAACGCGGTCGTAACCAGTTCCGACGCTGGTTCCTTTACACTTTCGATCTGCCCGCGAGCGCCGACTACGCCACGATGCGCACGGCGCTCGAGGACGCTTTCCGCGAGCCCGTCGAATTCGCTGAGTGGCTGGCGGGGACGCTCGGGCTGCCGCCGGACTCGGACTTCAGCGCGCTCAAGGCAGCGCTCGAGCGGCGATTGAGCATCAAGCCGTGAGGCGCTGGACGACGGACGGCAGCCCTTCTGCCGATACGCGCCTCGGGCCGTTGAGCCGTGCCGCCATCCGCTGCCCGCACATACCGCTCTGGATCTGCAACATCCTCCTGTGGGCTCGCCTATGAGCGCGCCCAGTTTCTTCGTCGGCATCCCGGCCCCCGAAGCCGTCGCGCGACTCGCGCAGCACTACCCCGTATTCCCCTGTCGCTCCCGATCCGAAGAGATCGAATGGCAGGGGCGCACTCGACTGATGCGGGCCAAGACGCCACTCGTCGCCCGCGGCTTCCACGAGGCGACGCAGGATGTCGAGCAGATCCGCGCCTGGTGGAAGCGCTGGCCGGACGCGCTCGCGGGCGTGCCCACCGGGCTCGATACCGGGCTCGTCGTGGTCGATTACGACGCGCACAAGGCCGACGCGGCCGCGCAGGAATGGATCGCCGAACGCGCCGATACGCTCATGGCCACGCGCTCGCACACTACGCTCTCGGGTGGCCGGCACTACCTTTTCCGTGCGCCCGCCGGCATCCGCTACCGCAGCGGGGCCTCCCTCATTCTCGGGGGCCAAAAACGGACAGGCATCGACGTGCGGGCTGAAGGCGGCTACATCATCTGGTGGCCACTTCATGGCGGCAGCATCTCAGGCGAGCTGGCACCCCTTCCGGCCGGTCTCATCGACGAGCGCAAGATCGAGCCGCAATCGATCCGCCCGCTCCCGACCTCGACGCCAGAGCAATGGCGGCGTGACCGACAGCGCGTAGCCGATGCGCTGGCATGGCTCGAGCCCGACGATTATGACCGCTGGATCCGCTTCGGGATGGCGCTGCACTTCGCCTCGGGCGGGTCTGACGACGGGTTTGCGCTTTGGCACGAATGGAGCGCAGGCGGCGTCACAGGCGCGCTACCGGCCAATTACGGCGGCATCGTCGATTGCCAGTACCGTTGGGCCAGCTTCAGCGCCGATGGCGTCAAGGGCCGTCCTGTGAGCCTTGGCAGTGTGTTCGCAGAGGCCAAGGCGGCAGGGTGGGCGCCCCCGCAGCGCGAGGTTCCACGTGAAACATCGCCGCCGCCGGAGGAATTGCCGCCTCTGGCTGCGTACGAGGACGAGCCGGGGGCTCAGGCCGAGACGCCAATAGGTGAGCCGCCGCCGGATATTGGCCGGCCGCAGGCGATCCTGGAGGACTTCTGGGCCTATCTCCCCCTGCACCAGTATCTCTACACGCCAACGCGCGAACTCTGGCCTGCCGCTTCGGTGAATGCCACGGTATCCGCGCCCGATCCCAAGATCAAGGCGAGCGCGTGGCTAGATATGACTCGCGCGGTGCAGCAAATGACGTGGGCGCCGGCCGAACCCGAAGTCATCGAGGGGCGCATCTTGGCTGATGGCGGCTGGATCAATCGCCCTCAAGACAGAGTGTTCAATCTCTACCGCGCCCCCCTACGTCGTGGCGGAGATACGCGACTCGTCGCACCTTGGCTCGATCACATCGCCACCGTTTACGCCGAGGATATGACGCACATCATATCCTGGCTGGCACATCGGGTGCAGCGTCCCGGCGAAAAGCTCAATCACGCCCTTGTGCTCGGGGGCGCTCAGGGCATTGGCAAGGATTCGCTGCTCGAGCCGATCAAGGCTGCGGTAGGGCATTGGAACTTCACCGAGGTCAGCCCGACGCAACTGCTCGGGCGGTTCAATGGATTCCTGAAGTGCGTGATCCTGCGTGTCTCGGAGGCGCGCGATTTGGGGGATGTCGACCGGTATTCACTCTATGAGCACTTGAAACCGCTCACCGCGGCGCCGCCGGATGTTCTGCGCGTCGACGAGAAGCACTTGCGCGAATATGTGGTGATGAACGTCTGCGGAGTCGTGATTACCACCAATCACGTCGACGGCATTTACCTTCCCCCGGATGACCGCCGCCACTACGTCGCTTGGAGCGAGCTGACGAAGGAGAGCTTCCCGGCCGACTACTGGCGCAAGCTCTACGCTTGGTACGCCGCAGAGGGCATCGGCCACGTCTGCGAATACCTTCGCTCGATAGACCTGTCGAGCTTCGATCCAAAGGCCCCGCCTCCGAAAACCCCAGCCTGGCACCGCATGGTCGACGCCGGCCGCGCTCCCGAAGATGGCGAACTCGCCGATGCGCTCGACGTGCTAGGTAACCCGGATGCGCTCACGGTCGACGACATCGCCTTCAGCTCGAGCGACGATTTTCGCTTGTGGCTCAAGGATAGGAGGAATTCCCGGACCATCCCTCATCGGCTTGCCACGGCGGGGTATGTCCCGGTCCGTAACGACGGGCAGTCAGACGGCCGCTGGAAGATCAACGGCAAAAACGTCGTGGTCTATGCAAAGTCCTCGCTGACGCCACGAGAGCGCTCAGTCGTAGTTCACGCCAAATTGAGGGGCGGCTGGCTCAAATAGTGTCGCGTATCGCAGACAAAAGTCCGAAGGTCCGTCAAGTCCGTGATCTGCTATTGCTCTTCTTTTATCCTTGCTGTATATCCATCTAGTTTTTTTCGCAAAGCGTGGGCGCGTGTAGGAGAGCAAGAGGGGATCACGGACCTCACGGACTCTCGGACCGAGCGCCCAATTTCGGCTCATTGCGGCCTATTGCGTCCCGACGCCCGCCGTCGTACTCTCGCGCCATGCCAGCCGGTAGACCATCGACGTATACGGACGAAATTGCCGACCAGATCTGCGACCGATTGCAGAATGGGGAGAGCCTGCGCCAGATCTGCCGGGACGAGTCGATGCCGGATCGGACGACGGTGTATCGGTGGAGGGGTGACCGCTCAGAATTCGCCACCAAGTACGCGCGCGCCAGAGAAGCGCAGGGCGACTACATGGACGATCTGATTTACGACGAAGCGCTCGCCTGCACGACTGAAAATTTCCAGGTGGCCCGCGTGCGCATCGGTGCCTACCAGTGGCGCGCCGCAAAGCTCAAGCCGCGCGAGTACGGCGAACGCCAGTCTGTCGAACTCTCCGGCCCCGAAGGGGCACCGCTCGCCTCGGTGAATCTCACGACAACGGACCCGGTGGAGGCGAGCCGGGTGTACCAGCAGCTCATCGGCGGGAAATAACCCGTGGCCCAAGGCGCGCTGGCCGAGCGGGTGGAGCGGATTGAGTCCCACTTCGACTGGCGCGACGCTGACCTGCGCCCCGTGCTGCAGAGCCGACTCGATCGGCTGCGCATGATCCGCGACAAGCCCGGCATGCTGCCGAGCCTACGTGCGTACTACCGCGACCATCTCGACGACTGGATCTCCGACTGGGGCATGACTTACGACCCGCGCAACGTCGCGCGTGGCCGTATCGCCGACGTGCCGTTCGTGTTGTTTCCGAAACAGCGCGAATGGGTGCAGTGGGCGGTGAAGAACTGGCGCGACCTCGAATACGGCGGCACGCCGAAGAGCCGCGATGTCGGCATCTCCTGGCTCTTTGTGGCGCTCTCGCTCGGCATGGCGACGCTGTTCGATGGCGTCACGGTCGGGTGGGGATCGTTCAAACAGGACAAGGTGGACAAGCCCGGCGACATCGGCTCGTTGTTCGAGAAGGGCCGCTATTACCTCGATCACCTGCCGACGGAGTTTCGTGGCGGCTACGTGCGCGAGGACGACTCGCGCGAGCGGCTGCTGCGTTTCCCGGCCTCGCGCAGCTCGATCATCGGGGAAGTGGGCGACAACATCGGTCGCGGCGGACGTACGTCGATCTACTTCGTCGATGAAACCGCGTACCTCGAGCACGACACCATCGTGGACATGGCGTTGTCGAAAAACACGCAGTGCCGCATCGACGTATCCAGCGTGCGCGGGATGCAGAACACCTTTGCCGAGCGTATGCATGACGGGATTTCGCGGCAGTTCGTGTTTCACTGGCGCGATAACCCGATGTTCACGCAGGCCGATTACGACAAGTTTCGCGCGCAGTGGGGATCGGTGACGACGGCGCAGGAGCTCGACATCGACTATGCCGCATCCGTCGAGGGCATCATCATCCCGAGCGAGTGGGTGCAGGAAGCAATCGACGCGCACAAGAAGCTCAACCTCACACCGTCCGGCATCAAGCGCGCCGCGCTCGACGTGGCCGATCAGGGGCGGGATCTCAATGCGCTCATCGGCCGCTACGGCATCCTCGTGCAGCGCTGCGAAACGTGGTCCGGCGGCGGCAGCTACCTGTACGAGACCACCGAGAAGGCGTTTCTCTACTGCGATCAGTGGCAGCTCGACGGCTTCGACTACGACGCCGACGGCATGGGCGCGGGCGTGCGAGGCGATGCCGCGCGCATCTCGACTCGGCGGCGCGAGCAGCGATTGAGGCGTATCGACGTGGGCGAGTTTCGGGGCAGCGCCGCGGTGCTGAATCCTGACCGGCGCGTCGAGGGCACCGACCGCACCGCAGGGGACATGTTCCAGAACTTGAAGGCGCAGTCATGGTACAACCTGATGTGCCGCTTCCGTGAAACGCACCGCGCGCTCGCAGGCCATCCGTACGACGCCGACATGATCGTCTCGCTCGACTCCACCATGCCGGCGCTCGCCAAGCTCTGCGGGGAACTCTCGCAGCCGCAGTGGAAGATCTCAGGCACCGGCAAGCTGATGGTGGACAAGGTGCCCGATGGCAAAGCCTCGCCCAACATGGCGGACGCCGTGATGATGGTATTCGCGCAGCAGCGAGGGCTGCGGATCAATCCGCTGATTCTCACGATGGAGTAGGCCATGCCTCTCGAACGCTCCACATCCCGCAAAGCCTTCTCGCACAACGTCCGCGAGATGGTGAACGCAGGTCATAGCCAGAAGCAAGCCGTCGCCGCCGCATACCGCGAGCAGCGTTCGGCCAAGGACGCCCGCGGCGGCGCGCTCTACACGAACTCCACCGCCCCGCATCGCGTCGTGCCGGTGAACTGGCGCGGCGGGTCGAGCGACATGCTGCGCAAGGCGATCATCTCCGGCCAGCAGGAAGCGAAGGCGCAGCAGCAGGCCATGCGCCTGATGCGCGGGGAATACGTCGGCGGCCGCGACCGCAAGCAGGCCAAGCGAGGCCGTACGCCGTGAAGCCCGAGCCGAAAATCCCCGCGCCGAAGTCCATCGCCGCATTCGTGCGGCTCGAGATCGCGCGCCACCACATCGGCCGCGAGTACGCCCGCGAGATCGCCAAGCGCGAACGTGAAGCCGCCAAAGCGCCCGCCGAGGCACCCCGTGAGTAAGCGCCATCGCCGATCTGCACCGCGTTCTGCCGCCTCGCCGCAGCCGCAACGGCCTGATCCTGGCGCCTCGCGCCGGCTCGTCTCGATGCCGGTGCCGAAGGAACCCGACCCGTTCCGCCACGAGCTGCGCCTGCCAGCGACGCCGTTTCCAGTAAAGCGGCACACCGAAGTCATCGCGCAGGATGGCGCGACCGCCGAGATGGCGATGGACGACGGTGGGCCCTATCCCTATGGCGGGTATCTCAACACGCAGACCGTGGCGGGCCAGCTCGGCTTCGGCCTGTATTTCCCGGGCTATCCGTACCTCGCCGAACTCGCGCAGCGCACCGAGTACCGCCAGCCGGTCGAGACGCTGGCCAAGGAATGCACGCGGCGGTGGATCAAACTCAAGAGCACAAGTCAGGACGACAAGAAGGCCAAGCTCGAGGAACTGCAGGACGAGTGCGACCGGCTCGGGCTGCAGCAGCTCTTTCGCAAAGTCACCGAGCACGACGGCTACTACGGGCTCGGTATGATCTACGTCAAGCTCAAGGGCGACGTGGGCCACCGCAACGAGCCGCTGCTCATCGACGAGCGCAGCATCGGCAAGGGCGACCTCGAAGGATTCAACACCGTCGAACCGATGTGGATCACGCCCCTTGTGTGGAACTCCATCGACCCTACGGTGCCGACGTTCTACAACCCCGAGAAGTGGATGGTGCTCGGGATGGAGGTGCACCATACGCGCCTCCTGAAGATCATCTCGCGCGAGGTGCCCGACATCATCAAGCCCGCCTACAACTTCGGCGGCATCTCCCTCACGCAGCTCATCGATCCGTATGTGCAGCGCTGGCTGCGCACGGTGGGCTCGGTGAATCAGCTCATCAACAATTTTTCGATCATCACGCTCGCCACAGACATGGGCGCGGTGCTCTCGGGCGGCGACCCGACGGCGTATCAGGGCCTGCTCGACCGCATGCAGCTCTTCACGAAACACCGCGACAATCAAGGCGTTTTCCTGCTCGACAAAGCGGCCGAGGAACTGAGCAACATTCAGGTCAGCATCGGGGAACTCGCCGAACTGCAACAGCAGGCCCTTGAGCACATGGCCTATCCGACGCACGAGCCGCTGGTCGTGATGACCGGCACCGAACCGTCGGGCCTCAACGCATCGAGCGAGGGGCAGATCCAGATCTGGCACAACTGGTGCCACGCCTATCAGGAGCAGAACTACAGGCCGGCGCTGTTTCGCGCATTGCGGATCGTCCAGCTTCACCTCTGGGGCAAGATCGACGAAGAGATCACCTTCGACTTCGAGCCGCTGGCCGAAGTTACCGGCAAAGGCATGTGGGAGGTGCAGAACACCAAGACGCAGAACATGGTGGCGTTGCACGCCGAGGGCATCGTGGATGAGATGGAGTGCCGAGAATTCCTGGCCGGCGACCGCGATTCCGGCTGGAACAATCTCGACGTGAACAAAAAGCCCGATGCGCCCGATCTGCTCGAAGAGGGGGACGTAAACACGGAGCTTCGCATCCGTGCCTGAGCCGCTAGCTGCGCGCGAGGGTGAGATCGTCCTACGCGACCTGAAGCCTAACGCCGGCATCGAGGTATGGTATCGGCGCACGCTGCAGACGATGATCGAGGCGATGGCCCGCTCGATGCTGGTGCATGTGCGGGCGAGCCTGCGCCGCTCTCCGGTCGAGATCGGCTTCGGCGTCGATGAGAGCCCGACGGCGGCGCTCGAGCGCACGTTTCGCAAATGGGGCGAGCGTTGGACCGCGCGCTTCGACAAGATGGCGAAGGACGTGGCCGACGCATTCGCTACGCGCAGCGGACGGGACTTCGACGCGCGCTTTCGCAAGCTGCTGCGTGAGGCCGGCTTCACCGTGAAGTTCCAGATGAGCGAGCGGATGCGCGAGTCCTACCGCGCCGTCGCCGCCGAGAACGTGAACCTGATCCGCTCCATCCCGCAGAAGTTTCTCACCGACGTGCAGAGCGCCGTGTGGCAATCCGTGACGAAGGGCTACGACACGGGCACGCTTTCGCAGACCATTCACGACACGTACAAGGTGAGCTGGCGGCGGGCGGCGTTGATTGCGCGCGATCAGACGAACAAGGCGAAGGCCGTGATGGAGGAAGCGCGGCGCGACGAACTCGGCATCACCGAGGCGATTTGGATACACAGTCACGCCGGCAAGGAGCCTCGGCCCGAGCACGTCCGGTGGGGGCGCGAAAAGAAGCGATACGCCATCAAGCAGGGCATGTGGTCCGAGGTCGATCAGGAATGGGTGTGGCCGGGAACGCCCATAAACTGCCGCTGCACGAGCCGCTCCATCATCCCGGGATTCGAGGCCCGCTGACATGCGCGACATGCCTGATATGCCGGCCCGGTTTCGCAAGATCCAGGAGCTGCGCGCACGCGGACTCACGGCCCCGCAGATCGGCGCGCGGCTCGGGGTATCCGCCGAAGTGGTCCGCTGGACCTGGTGGAAGCAGCGCCAGCGCATGGCCCTCGATGCCAAGCCGCCGAGTTTGACCCGCTAACGGCCCCGGCCGCAACATCGGCGCGGCTCACCCGGAGGTTCGCGCCATGCTGCAGGTCAATGCTACCGTCCAGACCGACAACGTCACCGATATCGTCACGGTCGCTTCGACCACGGCGTACCTGCTGATCTACACCGGCGCGGTGCCGGCAAGCTGCGCCACGGCGGCGAGCGGGACATTGCTCGCCTCGCTCCCGATGTCAAACCCCATCGGCACCGTCTCCGGCCCCACGTTGACCATGTCCACGATCACGGCCGAGGCCGCCTCCGCCACCGGCACGGCCGGGTACTGGCGCATCTGCACCTCGAGTGCCGGCACGACCTGCGTGGCGCAGGGTAATGTCTACGCCACCTCGACGCTCACGACCTCCGCAGCGACAGCGAGCGGCAACGTCCTCACCTTCACCGCCACCGGCAGCATCGTCGCCGGGCAGACCGTGAGCGGCACGAACATCCCGACGAACACCTACGTGCTCGACGTGACCAGCACCACCATCACGCTCAATCAGAACGTCACCAGTACCGGTGTGGCCTCGGGCGCGACGATCACCTTCGGCGGCGACATGTCGATCCCGAACACCTCGATTTCGAGCGGGACTACGGTTTCGGTGTCGAGTTTCACCATCTCGGCGGGCGGACAGTAGGCACGCCATGGCCAACACCGCAATCTGGCAAGCGGCCCTCGGGACGGCCCCCGCGAACTGGCAAGCGGCCTTCGGCGCGGAACTCGCCTCGCTGGCGAGCGGCAGTTACGCGCTCAGTTCGATCATCATCGATAACACGACGCTGCTCTATACGGACGGCACGATCTCCGTCGCGCTCGGCGCGGTGGCCCCATCTGCGGCAGGTGCGAATCTCGCGTTTTTCCTTCAGCCGTTGAACCAGGACGGCACGACGTACGGCGATGGCATCGCGAGCGGGACCGTCCTCCCGGTGAGCGGCTATGTCGGCAGCATCACGTGGCCGACGAGCGCCACGGCTGCTGCGCAGACGCAATCGCTCAAGATCGCATCCGACCTGCCACCCACGAAATTCAAACTCGGCGTGGTGAACAATCTTGGGAGCGCTCTTGCGGCGAGCGGCAACACGATCTCGATCGCGCTCAATGCGTTGAACCTGAACGGCTAACGTCATGGGCCGCTCAAGGGTCTGGACAACGCAGCCGCCAGCCGGTACGCCGATTGATTGGGATAGTCCGCTTGCGGAGGGGCTCGTCGATGTCATCGACATGCACGGTTTCCCGCGCTCGATGCTTCTCGGGACACCAGCCACGCTGTTTGGAACGTCCCAGAAATTCGGACAGCCAACGAGCCAAGGCGTTGCGTTTGATACCCGCGCGAGCTATGCAGGGGTGTACTTCGAGCGCGCGGACGCTGCGTATGCGCCCCTTTCGCAGTCGCACGTCTTCGTGGGCCAATTTAACGCCTACAGCGGACAATACGCCGGCCTGATTTGTTCGGCCGATCAAGCCGGATCAACGAGTCGAGCGACCCTTCAGTTCGATTCAGCCTCGACGTTTTATTTCTTTGTAGACACCACCACCGCCTACACGGCCACGGTTGCTATTCCTGTGGGGAAGCAGCTCGTGCTTTCGGCTTCGGTGAGCCCGTCTGAAGCTGCCTCTGTTTACCTCAACGGCGCCTTCGCGGCCACGTTTTCGGGCGCAACTACAAGGGGGAGCCTCAGCGGTTCGCGGCTCGTGGTGTTTGGAGAGCGCACGGCGAGCCCCTCCTATGCGAGCGAGGGACTATGTGCGGCGCATTTGTTCTACCGCCGCACGCTGTCTGCCACTGAACACGCCGCAATCGGACGCAACCCCTGGCAAATCTTCCACCGCCGCCAGCGCTTCTACAGCATTGCGACGAGCACGGGGGCCGTATTCACTGCCTCCCCGACGATGCCCGACGCCATCGTGGCCGGCCAAGCCGCGCTCAGAATCGCCGCGTCCGCCGCGCCAACGGTGCCCGCTGGAATCGCGCAAGCGAGTGCGGCGCTTGCCATCACGGGCAGCATCTCCATCGCGGTGCCCGACGGCATCGTCACCGCCGCGCTATCCTCGGGTGCAGTGCTCACGGCGGCACTCACGGCGCAACGCGGCATCCCGCAATCGAGCGCCAGCCTCAGCATTGCCGCCACGGGGGCGCCCACCGCGCCGTCAGCATTTTCCACCGCAAGCGCCGCACTCAGTATCGCGCTCACCGGAAACGCCACGGTGCCGGCCGGCATGGCTCGCGCGAATGCTGGCACCGGCTCGGTATTCTCCGTCGCCGTCGTTGCGCAGACCGGCGCGATCAGCGCCACGGGCGCGCTCAGCATTGCAGCGACTGGGACGATCACCGCCGCCACGCCGTCCGTCTCTGCCCGTGGGGCACTCAGCATCGCAGGCGCTGTCGAGACTGCGATCCCCGACGCCGAAGCGCGCGCCGCCGCGAGCACCGCATCAGGCTCGGTGCTAAGTGCCGCGCTGCGCGTGCCGACGGCCTCGCCCGTCATTCAGGCGCAACTCGTGGTGTCGGCCAATATCGCCATCGCGGTGCCCGATGCGCTGGTGACGGCCGCCGGCATCATCGGCTCGACGCCGAATCCCTGCATGATGGTGTATCTGCCGGCGCGGAAATTCACG
>JAEHJW020006248.1_pt1 | contig 20335 bp, 21 predicted proteins | sample 9271431 | NCBI WGS metagenome assembly JAEHJW02 | reverse complement strand
TGTCCCAGTGGGCAAGGTGGTTTTTCTTCATAACGGTCAGAAAGACCGGATCGAACGAACGCTGGGCGAACATCCAGCCACCAGTATGCCCGTCGGCAAACATGTCTTGGTGCAGGGAGGGCAGGGAGGAGGCGGCCCAAAAAGGCTCCTGTTTGCGTTTGGCGCGCTGGAGCATAGCCATACCGATAATTTCTGGAAACTCGTCGGGCAGGGCAACGGCCAGACCGGAAATACATGCTGCCGCTTTGGACTTCGGCAGCACCCAGACGCCCACGGGCTTCGGGATCCACACCCCACCGTTGGCCTTGAAGGTGTTCTGGATGCCATCCACGAATTTCGTCCAGATGCCCACCCGGAGTCCGTCACAATAAATGCCTTTATACGCTGTGGATTCTTTTTTCGTCATGATGGTACCAGTCCTATAGTGTCCAGATTCTTCACATGCGCCTCGCGGGAAGCGGTCTTAACTGGTGGCTGGTCTTTACAGACGGATGGTCTCCTATTCCAGCCCCTTGCCTTTACCGCGCGGTACGCTATCTATAGCGCCGGAATCAGGAATGCCCGTATTGCGCCCTTTCTTCCGGGCTTTCTCCACATCCATCAGGCGTTGACGTTCGAGCAGCATGCGATGCCATTGGCCAGCGAAACCCACGGCAGCTTCCGGTGGTTCCGGTAACGTGCCACTGTGCGCCAGTTCATCGTCGAGGGCCTTCTGCATGCGCTCATCGTCTCCTTTCATGACCGTGGTGAAGCCTCTGGCGGGAATCTCCAGTCCGTAATCGGTGGCTTTCGTAAACTGGATGTCCTTGCCGTCTTTCTGGAAAGACTTGCGCTCGATGGAGACCAGGCTGCCGGGCTGTAACTGCCCGTCCCCGCGGGCATTCTCAATCTTGTTGTCCTGATAGATGAAATGCGCCCGGCCATCGGTGGCTTCCAGCAGGATGTATGCACGGTCGTTACCTTCATCGAGGCCAGTGCCCAGTACCCGGCCAGTGATCCGCTGACCCGGTTCCAGCTTGGATACCACCGGTAACGACCGGCTGTCGGTCATCAATTCACGGTGCTGCAACAGCATCGTCGAGCGGGTCTGCAGGATCTCCAGTTCCTTGAGGGCCTTGTCCCAGCCGTCGTCTAGTTGCCAGGTCATGTGTCCCACCTTTTGGGCCACGCCGATCTCGCACAGGGCGCCCAGCCGGGCCACACGCTGGCGACGGTCGGCGTATCCCGTATTGTCTTTGACTGGGTCCACTGGCGGCTCGCTGATAAGATTTCTGCCGTCTGCAAGACTGCGCTCCAATTTCTTCATGATTTTTCGGTCCAGTTCGGTGAAACGGCGCTGCGGGATTTCCCGCTCAAGTCCCTGACGAATCTCCCGGTCTGACCGATAGCCCAGGTCACGGGTAGCCTCATCCTGCGCCATCTCACGGATACCCGTGCGGATCATCTCCGGAGCTATCTCCAGATTGTGTCCCCCGCGAATCAGCACATGGACATGGGGATGGGCGGTGTTGTGGTGATCGATGGCCGCCCACTCCAGCTTCTGGCCCATTTGCTGCTCCATGCGGGCCATGATGCGCCTGGTGTAGTCCGGCAGATTTAGGCGGTCGCCATCCTCAGGGCTAAGCACCATCTTGAAGATTTTCTCATCACCGGCGGACTGCCATTCGTTGGCTTTGTCCACCAGGGAGACGCCAGTGCCGGTTGCGTCAAAGCCTTGTCCTCGCTCACCCTCCCTCTGCGCCCCTTCGCGTTCCAGATATTTCGCATGGGCGGCCCAATGACCCTTGCCCTTGGCCTGCACCCAGCGCACCCGCACGAATGCACGGCGGGCATGGGCCTTGTCGGCGGCGGTACGCTGTTTTGTGGCTCTGGGCCGCTTGCTGTCAAAGTGGGGCAACTTGGGCTTCATTCCAGCTACGGCTTTGTTCCGCATCGTCCGGACACGGGCTACCGCGTGGGCTGCCTGGGGTTTGTGGGCGAAATGCTTGTCTGCCCGGCGCTGTTGCTCGCGGTCGCGCTCAAGGGCGCGCTCTTCCTTGGATAGGGTGGCCTGATCTTTCATGGAGTTTCCTTTATTTACAGCCTGCTACCCCGGACGGGAGTACAGAGCAGATCGGATAGTGGGTGTCATAGCTGGTCGTGGCACAGCCAGCCAGGGTCACTAAAACAGATAAGACAGCGGCTAACACGGCCACACGCAATGTCTTTTTCATGGACTCACCTCCTTTTATGTCTATTCCACAGATATAGCACCATAAATAGAAAACATGGCGCTATATAAGCAATATAGGAAGCGGTCTTGCAGACGAAAGGGGGCAGGATGAAGAACGGGACGCTACACATTGTTGGGCTGAGTGGCGGCAAGGACTCCACGGCGACACTGCTACTCGCCATCGACCGCCTTGGCAGGGAGAACATCCGCGCGGTTTTCGCGGATACCGGGAATGAGCATCCCGAAACCTATGACTACCTGGAATATCTGGAAGAAAGTTTGGGCATTCATGTGGTGCGCCTCAAGCCGGATTTTTCCGAGGAGATCACCAAAAAGCGGCTGTTCATAGCGCGCGATCGGAGGCGTGGCCGGGGTAAGCGTGGAGAGAAAATACGGTGGTCCAATAAGGCTAAGCGGCGGGCCTTGGCGGTGCTGCAGCCGACCGGCAATCCTTTCCTGGACTTGTGTTTGCTGAAAGGCCGCTTTCCCACCAACCGGGCGCGATTCTGCACGGAATGGCTCAAGCGGGACACCTTTGTCGAGTATGTGGACAGCGTTATCCAGCAGGAGGGCAGGCCCGTCGTGGTGTGGCAAGGGGTACGGCGAGACGAAAGCGATAAGCGGAAAAATGCAAAGAAGATCGAGCGCACGGGGCGTGGATACTATAACTTTAGACCGCTGGTGGATTGGACCATCGAGGACGTTTTCAGATGCATCGCAGACCATGGACTGTCTACGAATCCTCTTTATCAGACGCTGGGGCGGGTCGGGTGCGCCCCGTGCATCTACGCGACCAAAGGTGATGTCCGATTGCTCGCGGGAAGCAATCCGGTGGTGATAGACCGTGTGCGAAACTGGGAGCGTCTGGTGGGTCAGGCCAGCAAAAAAGGGTTTGCGGCATTCTTTCAGGGCAAAGAGCTTGCCGGAACCAAACCGGGTGAGGTCAGCGATATGGTGTTTTGGGAGCGTCACCAGATCGACGGGATTCTGAAATGGGCCGCGAAAGAAGGACTGTTCATGAAGGAGGATTGGGGCCATGCTGGCGACGATGGCCCTCGTTGTGGATCGGAGATGGGGCTATGCGGCGACTGACTGCGCCCGTGCCGGGTGCGAACCCCGTGCCGCTGTTTCCGCACGGATGCGGTCGTACATCAGGACGAATGCCTCATCAATATTATGGATGAGGTCCGGCGCCAGGTAGCCCTCAAAGATTTCCTCAGCCATCCGTCGGGCTTCGATGTCTTCCATCAGCCAGCGGCCTTTGGTCGCCTCATACTTCTGCCCATACATCCGGCAACCGTATTCGCGGGCGGAACCGCGATCAATGACCATCTCCAGCAGAGTGGTCAGAGCGGCCGAGACTTTTGGATCAGGGTGTTCAGAGGGCATGGCCCACAAGCTGTTGGGGATAGTGATATAGCGTTTCAGAGAATCGGGGAGGGGATAGGTTTTCATGAGGTTTGCTCCTTTTTGGCTGGGGTGGCCCTCCACCCCTTGCAGGCTATGCGCAGGGCGGGAAGCGGTCTTGCAGACGGCTAATACTCAGGCGGCTATCTGCTGAATGCCATACTTCGCTTTCAAATATTCAATTTCCTGTAGTGCGGATTCCACGGTATCGGATACGAGATAGTTGATTTCGGTCTCATGACCAGGGTACACGCTTACCAGGACAAAGCGGTCAGCATCATAATCACGGGCCAGTCCGGTGAAATGCGGGATCCGCTCACCGGTGGTGTAGTCACATACGCTGAGATGACCTTTTTCCAGAATGATGAATGGCAGGTTTTGGTTTTTCATGGCTGATCCCTCTTTCCCGTGGGCCGGACAACCCGGCCCTGTACGTCATGCTCCTCGCGGGAAGCGGTCTTGCAGACGGCATGTCATGCAGACGGCGGGTCATGGCAGGTCAGGTCAGGGGAGCCTTTCCGCTCGTTTTAGTTTGCCCTCATACCCCTCGCCTGACGTGTCCGCCCGTGGGGCCAGGTGCCGAACAGCCGCGATGGCGTGGGGCAAACTGTTCGCCAAGAGCATCAGGAGTTCTGTAGGCAGGCCATCATCAATGGCAATGAGCAGGTCGCCAGCGGCGGACAGCGCGCCAGAATCGTTCTCGTGAATAATCGCCACGGCGTGAACCATGGCTGCCGCCTTGTGCGTAAGGTAGGCCTGGTCAGGATAGAGATGAGCTACTGCGGGCATGGCTGCTTTTCCTCGTGATAGTGGTTGATAGGCTATGCACGGAAAGGGAAGCGGTGTCTGGTTGCGCTAAAGGACCTGTGTGCCTAAACTCGCGAAGTGCATGTCAGGACGGGTTGCTTAATTCTAATATGGGGAGACCAACAAGCGGAATAGACTGGAAAAGTCATAGTATGGGCGGGAATGTCTATGAACTGGATCATCTTCATCCGTTGCTGTGGGAGGTGACAATACCAGCTAAAGCCCAGAATGCAGAGCGTGTACTCAAGATCGTTGTGTCATACAGTATGCACTGCTTCACTAGGAAACCGTCCACAGATGAGGATGTCGCTGCAGATGCCTGGTACTCCGATAGCCGGGAAAAGCGTGTTTTTGATTCTGGAAGATGGGCTTTATCTAAACGGTTGCCGAGCATTATTGCTGACCTGGAAAGAAGACGCTGTCTGCATTCCGGCCGAGAAGAGTTCATAACAGTCGATATGGTGGAGGATGGTCGTAAATTTGAATATGCGGTATTTTTTACGGTCACTAAGGCCAATAAGACGGAAGGGGCTGATCTTAACCTTTTTATCAACAGCGCTCATGAGCGGATTGATGCCCTTAAGTACAAGAAGCCAATCAAGTTTTTTGTTATCCTGCTAAATCGGTTGCTGGGTAAACCTATACGAGAGGCCCCATAAAAGCCAATGCCCATCACGGGGATGGGTATTGTTAATCCGGAGCCTCTTGGCTATTCCACTCAAGGGTGCGAACCTTTTGCAAGGCGGGCGGGCACTTTCACCGGTCAGCGCTACCTATGGGTTAAGTGTATACCTGTTGATGATCATGTCAACCACGCTTTACATGTACCGGCATAAATCGCTTGGGCCGGATTAGAGAGTGGGTGGACGACAGAAAAAGCAGCCCAACCCTCAGCACCCCACTCCCTTATCTTGCAGTCCTCTCAACTCATATAAATCAATCAAGTAGAAGTAGTCGTATCAGCTAAGATTTCTGCCTCTGTGTAAGCCCAGAGCAGCGCGTAAACCGCATCGCATATACCGTCCACAGCCCCGCCAGGTGCGATGTTTATCTTGTGGATGGCGGCGTAGGAGGGTAGATTGTCCGAGGCATAGTCATCTCTGTCCACGAACAGTTCAACCGGCGTGTAGTCATTGCGACGGACATCTCCTGGACCAAAGCGCGACTTCTGGTCCAGATAATCTGAATAGATACGCTTTGCTATGGCGATGGCGGCGAGCCAGTCTTGTTCAGAGACAACCACCGGATCATTTGGATCGTCGCCATCGCTTTCCGCGGAGGCGCTGCTGTACCCGCGAGCAAGCCGCTCCCGTGCGGCAAGTCTATCTATCGTTGGGTATCTCATAATTTCCTACCTCTCAGCAGGCATGGCCAGTCTGCGCATGGAAGTCCGCGAGAACGATAGCGGGACACCTTTGCTGTCTCCAGAAGGTGGCTCGGTTTCCAGATAAACCACTTTCCGATCCATGCCGGTAATCCTCACCCGGCGATCTTTGCTTCGATCCTCGGGATATAACGTATTTGGCAGCAGGTAGTCTTTACCAATTTCCAGCTTCATAACAGTCCTCGCGATTCCAGATCGTTTCCCGCGATTAAATTTGATGTCAATAATGGCCAAATGACAAGTGTAAATAGGCGATGGACCTCTCCAGAGACCCTGTACGCCCGTAAGCCTCCATGCACTCTTTGCGGGTGTCCAACGCCAAGGCACCGACGGATTTCTGGATGTGCAGCGAATTGCGGGTGCGGGCCGCCTGATGAAACAGCCGTACCGCGTGCACGCGTGCCGCAGCCGTTGAGGTGATAAGCAGATCATATGCCATACGCACCATGTGCACAGGTTTCTCAGCAATTTGTTTTGCGCGATGATATGCAGATCGGATCATCGTTGGTGTGGCGTCCGTATGGACATCGAGAATATCGGCGGCCTGCTCAAAAATGTGCTTTTCCACGCCTGCTCTCCTGTTCGGTTTGGGCAACCCATTGCAGCCCTGATACCGCTATGTACAGCGCGGGAAGCGATATGTAGCCGACACTTCCCGCGTGCAATATGTTCAGTTGGCCTGTTGGAGGAGTGAGCGATTTATGGTGTCGTCGACCAGCAGTACCCGCCCATGCTGACATGGGTGATCTGCTGAATCCCATGGCACACGCCCGCGATGTCCGGTTCCGGGCCGCCGATGGTAAACGGCGACGGCCAGAAGGGGCCATTACGGTTGCCCGGCACGCTGGTATAAAACTGCGGACCAGACGAGTAGATGGTGGTGGCGCTGATGTCCGCTTTCTGTTCCGCTTCCCAGACCGCTGCCGACTGGTTGCCGTCGGTGTAAAGCTGCGAGACAAAGCGCACCGGGTTGCCGGGGTAAGCCACGGAACGGTGTCCGAGTTCCGTGATATAAAAGTCCACCGTCCCCGTCATGCGGTCGAGCGAGTAAAAATGTCCAGGGGACCCCGGCAGACGTTCCGGCGTTACCGTGCCGGGATGCACCACCTCGTTCAGCCCACCCCCACCCACGCTGAGCACGGAACCCTCGAACCCGGACACCCAGTTCACCAGACTACGGTATGCGGCCATCCCACCCGCCAGCGTGAAGGGCTTCGGTTGGCTGTGAATCACAATCGTACCCGGTGCCGCACCCGTCATAATGGATACCGGTGCCGTGGGCTGTGGTTGCGTGTAGTGGGTCAATCCGCTGGTCCCCGTGTTGCCGCCGGCGATAGTGCCCTGCCCGCCGAACAGCGGGATGTTCACGGTGCCACCCGTTACCATGGCGTGCCCGATCTGCTGTGCGGTGGCGCCAACCGCATGCGCTAGGTGGCCAAAGAAGCTGCCAAGGCCACCACCACGCCCTGCCTGCCCTCCGCTGCTCTGTCCGCCGTTACTGCTCGGGCTGCCCACACTGGATAATGGGACTCCCGTGGCAGAATAGTCAGCAAGTTGAGTTGGGCTGATCTCAGGGGATGGAAAGCCTGTGATCGGATGTGCGGAGACCGGATATATCTGCCCGCTGCTGCCTGAGGTGTTGCCGCTGCTGGCGTTATCACCAGAAAAGTCGTTACCAGCATAACCGCTACCACGGCCATATCCGACACCTCCTTGGCTCCCGCTGTGCACACTTGAGGGTGAGGTTGCACCTCCATTGCTGGTAACTGGTGTTCCGTTGTCGCCTCTGCCTGATGCGCTACCGGCGCCACCACCGGAAGCACGACCACTGTCACCACTGCCAGACGTCCCAGGAAGTCCACTGGTGTTGCCGGAATCCGGCGAGGCGCTGCCACCGGGTGCGGAATTACTCCCAGACCCGGGGCCGTTTCCCGGAGAGGCTGGTTGCCCGGTATTGTTTGTTGGTGATGATCCGCCTCCAGCGCCAGATTCAAGGGCCAGCCCGCCACCCACAGCAGCCGCAGCCCCGATGGCACCCAGCAATGCTTGTGATCCGTCTAGTCCGGCCGCAGCCGGGTATGTGCCGGACGGGCATATCGCCGTAGCGGTGCTGGCCGACCCTTGCGATACGGCGGGCATCTGAGATACGGCGCCCGGTGTGCCGGGATTGCAGGCGACCACCACAGCTATCGTGTGCGCGTCCGCCAATGGAGAGAGGGTCAGTGCCGCGGCGACGGCTGCAGAGACTATCAGTTTGTTATGCGGGCGCATTAGTTTGCTCCTTTAGTTTTGGGCTTGAGATGGATGTAGGGGACAACTTTGATGCCGGCCTTTCCACCCGAAAACAGGGCCGATGCGGCCTGCTTGTTGAGCACGACACCCGCAACATGCAGCGTGTGCGGGACACAGCGCAAGACCATTTCTTGCGGGGATTTCTGATGCGGGGTTGGGGATGGTCCTGGCTGCAGCAGAGGCTGGCACGTCGCAATCACGGCATCCGGTTGTTGGTGATGGCCCTGCATAAGGGTGGGCAGCGCAGGGGGTGCGGCGGCCATCGAGGTGGCAGGCAGACAGAAAAGTAGTGCGGCAAAAATGGATTTGCTCGCGGGAAGTAATTGGGTTTTCTGGTTCATTTGTTGCTCCTTATAGGGTAAAGCCAGCTCGCGTGAACTGGCTAGCATCGAGTGGTTAGTTGGTCTGGACGGCACGGACCGTCACATGCGGTGACCCGACGGACTCCAGTGAGGCTATCACCTCCACCAAAAACTCCTCGAAGTCCTCATCGCTACCGGCGGAATACGTGGCGAAACTCGTCAGTGCGTCAGGGAGAGCCCCGTCCAGCCCGTTGGGGATAACAAGGCGCTCTGCCTTGTTAATCAAGTTGATTTTGCCAACATTCTTGCTGGGGTTGTGCAACAGATCATTTCTTGCCCGTTGGAAACATTCAGCGAGTGCTTCCACAGCGCATTGATCGGGCGCGTTCACTTCGATTTCGTAATGCATAGACACCTCGTTCAGTTCACAGTGAGTCAGTACCATTGCTGACTCCACGAACTATGCGTGGCGCGGGAAGCGGTCCAACTTTCCGGATCGATTCCCGCGAGTGATACTAGAAAGTGATGTTGTACCGCGCCTGGAACCCGCTGGTGTCGAGATGGAGGCCCTTGGATATGGAGATGGGCAAGTGACGATACTCATAGCCCACGGTGAACATTCCGGGACCGACACCACCAAAGTCCACTGCAGCGCCCGCCTGGTAAAACAGGCCGCCAACCGTGTGCAGGCCCGTCACATGCGTTGCGAAGTCGCGGCCCATGGCCGCATTGGCGGTGAGAGACACATACCGGCCAACGGGGTAGCCATAAGATGCGCCAAATCCGGCATACGCAGTGCTGACATGATACGAGTTGCCGCCGGCAATGCCGACACGGGATCCACCGACCAGAATTCTAGGAGCGATGACACCACCATCAAAGGGCAAAAGCTTCTCACCGGTGATCTGCATGTGCTGGTAGGTCAGTCCATTGCCAGCGCCATCCACCAGGTCGAAGCCAACGCCATAATTGGTGGTTCCAAAAGTGTGACCAATCGTCAGTTTTCCTGCCGGGACGCTGGCACTGACGCCGTTGCCAAGGTGAATGCCTACATTGTCATAACCGATACCTACCGTAGTGCTGCCCGTGTCAGCCACAGCCAAAGCGGGTAAAGCCAGGGCCACGGCGGAGGCTAAAAGAAGAAAAGATTTACGCATGGTGAAATTCCTCATCGAGTAGGAGCGTCATTGCTCTGGTTGTTTATATAGCACCACATTAAGATATGTGGACGGCCAATGGCGTGTCCGCCATGGCGATCATTACGCCGCTGATGCGCTTCCTTATGATATCGCCAAGCTGTAGTTTGGCTTCGATGGCATCCGGGGAGCGCTTGATGAGATCATGAAGAGCGGAGACCGCTGGATGCTGGTAAGGAAACGCGCTGGACCGGGCAATGAACAGATGGCCTGGGTGTGCGGAGATGGACACGCCCTGGCTTCTCAGGTCGCCGACGGCATTCTTGTCGCCGTTCTCCAGCGCCAGAAGAAGTTGTTCTCCACCATGGCGAGTTCTTTCGCCATGTCCAGGGTGAGGCGGTATTCAGTGGCGTTGTGTCCACCGCGACCTCGACCTTCTTTGCTCACCAAATCGGGGGAGCAAACATCTCTGCCTTGGGGGTTTTCGCCAATTTTGGCGAAAACCCCCATAGTCCTCACCCTCGACGAAGCCATACTTGGCGATACGCTGCTTGATCCAGGTGGTGAAATCCCGGCGGACTTCCAGAAAAGTGTGCAGATCACGGGCGTTGACGGTCTGCGCCAGGTCGGTGCCGATGGATTGCTGCTGAATACGGATGAGGTCGTTCATGTTGAATCTCCTGTAGTGGTTCCATTATTGTCTGACACATGCGCGTCGCGGGAAGGAAGCCGTGCGCACTTCATCAAGATATAGCACCACGTTTACGCTTTGACGTGCAAAAACTGCAGGAAGACAATAGCTATAACGCTATCTTGGGAGGACGGACATGCATGAGACCAATGGGGAAGTCATCGTTTACGACGCATTTTCAGTGTCGCATCCGGTAGTAGAATGGTTGCTGAGTATGGTGGAACAGGGCGCACATGTGGGGCCAATGCCGGCGGGACCTAGCCGAATTTGTAGTAGCCGGAAGGATATGGAGCGGGAATCCAGACAGTGGGAGCACCTGATGACCGGTGTTCAGTGAGCGAGTTGGGACAGTGAATGTGTTGTAGAATCATAGCGTTGCCTGACGCCCTTTGCAGCTTGTCCCAAGCTGTCCCAGAAAAAATAGAGTTTGTCCCACGATAACCTAATGATAACATTGCATAAAGTTGGTTTGTCCCGCTGTCCCGACCCAAAAGGTATATAGACCTTAGAGAACACAAAACGCATTCGCCATTGACACCCATTCTCATCTAGGTTTTACGCGCATATGCGTATGTATGTCCCATAGTTGGGACAAACTCCGTAAAACAGATTCAACTTATTGTTTTTAATTGGAAATAGCTGTCCCAGAAGGGTGGGACAGCTTGGGACAACCTCATAATCACGGGGTCTCTAATAAATAAATAAATATAAATAACTATTTGATTTATTTGTTTATTTATAGGGCGCAATCCGCGTCGGAGTTTGTCCCAGCAGGTTTTTCGATTTTGGGACAGCTTGGGACAAACTCTGGTAGTCCTGGGTGCTCGTACGATTTTCCGGAAGAGGTGCTATACATCGTGTATGCCCCGGTGCATCCAGTGAAGTGGCCTGCAACCGCTTCCCGCGACGCGCATGGTGATGAGCGCAATATAAAAAGCAGGAGCACTTATGAACGACGACGCATTTGAGCAGGACTTGGCCCGGAGCGGTTTGACCCCTAGTGATGTCCCCCACTGGTCCGTGGTGACCGGCGCCCAGGCGACGGCAGACCTTGGTCGTGGCGAGGGGCAGAAGATACACTGCGACTGCATCAAGATCCCGTATCTCAATCTGGATGGCTCCCCCATTATGGATGAGGGTTTGCCCTTTGCACGCTACCGTCTGTTGCAGGCTGAGGTGGCTATCGGCGGGAAATATCTGTCGCGCTCCGGATCCAGCGGACACATCTATGTCCCACCGCGATTGCGGGAGTTGTTGGCTTCCATGACTGATGCCGACAAGTATCTGGTGGCCCATGAAGGGGAGAAGAAGGCCGAGGCACTGGTCAAGGCGGGCATCCCCGCAGTTGGCCTAGCAGGTATTACGCTGTGGCATGACGTGGCGGCCCATCGTGTGGCACAGGAAAAGGCCGACGCCGCCGGGAAGAAAATCAACGTCACAAAAGACACTCCGATCAACCCGGAATTGCTTACCCTTATTCAGGAACTCGGCGTGAAGGTCGTGGTGGCCATGGGGGACAGCGATGGTATGCCGGAGCCAGATGACTTCTTCACCCCGGACCTGATCTCCAAAAAAAGTTTCAAGGTCATTAGCAACAAGCGGGACCTGGTGGTATTGGCCGTTGCCAATGCCAGCGTGTTCTTTTCTGTAAAGGCGCTGGCAGGAGCGTTGCGCAAGGCGGCGGTTCAGGGAATTGAGATGTTCTGCCCATGGAAAGAGGGTGAAAAGCCCGATGGTTCACGGGTGCTGGATAAGCAGGGCGCTGATGATTGGCTACTGGCTGACGGTGTAGATGCGGTGAAGCATGCCATTGAGCAGCGGGTTGCGGAGGATCGGGAGAGGACGCACGTGCGTCCTCAGCAGGCGCAGAACAAGAACACCGACTTTTCTCTGGATGGGCGTGGGTTTATCCCACTCGGGATGAAAGATGCCAGCAACGCAGCCTTCTGGTCACTTCGGGCTGGAGAGATATACGAAACCAATCTCACGAAGATTACGAATGCCCAAGGACTGTTGCCGCTGGTTCCGTTGGAAGCCGCATATGATTTGTGGCCAAAGTTCAACGAGAAAACCGGGGAGGTATCGGTGAATGTGCCATCCGCCGTAGATGCTTTGATGAAAGTATCTCTGGAGCGAGGCCGGTTCAGCCTGTCCGCAGTGCGGGGTTCCGGGTGCTGGCCAGGTGATAATCCTGGTGAGTTAGTGATTAACGGAAGTGACGGAGTCTACCTACTCAAACCAGATGAACAGCCAATAGCGTTACTCCCTTGCGATTCATCCCGAAAATCCCTGTACGTTTCCCGACCTGTGGCTCCCATAGTGTTTGGTGAGGAGGTGGCCACTGCAGCAGACATTATGAACCTGGTGCGGTTTTTCCAAAACTGGTCATGGGTGCGCCCGCGCACCGACCCACTCTTATTGACGGGCTGGGTGATGTTGCAGGCGGTCCTTGGCGCGGTTCAGCAGCGTCCGCACGCTTTTCTGACTGGCGAGTCTGGTGCAGGTAAAACCACGTTGGTGGATATTCTCCGATCGCTGTTGCGAGGATCGTTAATTTACAGTGAAGCTGGTGGGGAGTCATCCACGGCGGGTGTCAGACAGCGCATGTCCCCGGACGCAATTACCCTGATTCTGGATGAGTTCGAGCCAGACAAAAGGGCTGCCAGAACGGGTGTGCAGAGTAATGTGGAGGGGATTTTCGGTATCTTGCGCACGGCATATTCAGCGCATGCGGACGGCGCCGACGATGCCGACGGTGCCCTTAAAGGAACGGCTGACGGAAAGCGTGGGCAGGTGTTTCGGAGCATTTTCTCCTGCCTCATGGCGGGCATCCAGCTCTCCACACTTGAACAGGCGGATCGGAACCGTCTGATAGTGTTTGAACTTTTGAAGATTCATGGTGGTGCCAAGCCTTCTCTCCCAGGCGCCGAGCATCTGGGGTCCAGTATGCGGCGGCTAATGTGGTCACGCTGGCCGCTCTGGGAGAACATTCGTTCACGGGTAATGATAGCACTGGCCCAGCACTCCCCTCGATCCGACAGTCGCACTGTAGAAACGCTGGCGGCCCCTATCTCCGCACTGGTATGCTCCATATTTGACGCTACACAAGATGACGCGGTAGACGCCTTCATTCATAACCTGATCCCTTTGGTGGTAGAGGACCACATTGAGCGGGCCGCTGGCATGTCTGGGTCTGATGAAACGGATCAGGAGAAAGCATTGAGAAGGTTGGTGTCGGCCAACCTCCCGGTGGAGAACACCATGTTTGGGGGGCGGGAAACCATGCCGGTAGCAAAAGTTATCGTGGGGTCTGGCTGCTATGGCCGACAGGACGCCTACTCAACAGACAAGCATGACCTGGCGCTTTACCTGGCGGGTATGACCATCAAAAACCGCGATGGCCGCTGGTGGCTTTTCGTGGCGAAAGGGCATAGTGGCCTGGACACCGTGGCCAAATCTGCGGGATACACCCCCGTTGCGATGGTGCAGTTGCTGGCCCGTTTGCCCGGTGCCGAGGGTAGCCGTCAGAGGATAGGGCCATCAAGGTACCATGGCGTGATGATCCCTATCGAGCCCCTTATTTTTCAGGATCTTGCAGAGGAGATGCAGGCGTTGCGGGATTCCAAGGATGACGATAGCTCTACAGTGGTTGGGAGTAACGACAACGAAAGCCTGCCCCCTTTGCACTAATTCTTGATTTGCTCCGGTGCACCTGGTCGTTCGGGTACACCGCTTGGCTCTCCCGCGAAAAGGAGGGCCTTTTTTATGGGTGCCGTCTACACAGCATGGTTGTGTGGCTGGATGGGTTTAATGGCGATCCGTAGTCCCATGGCCTTGAGGATGCCCCGTAGCGATGCCACGGTGGGATTTCCATCCGGGGATAGTGTGCGATACGCCTGCGTTTTATTCAGGTTGGCTCGCTCGGCCACGGCGGTCACACCACCAAATGCCTTGGTAAGCTGGCGAAGAGCGGTCATCAATTCCGCCTGATCCCCATCTTCGAGAATTTCATCCAGTAACTCCACAGCTACGGAAGGCTCTCTCAGAAAGAGGTCTGCCATTGCATCATCATGTGAACGATCTCTCATTTGACACCTCCTGCTGGGGTGCAGCCCCGTTTTTTCCAATCCTTCCAATAGTTGCATGCGGACTTGATGTCGGCATCCTGTTTACGCTTATCTCCACCACAGAGCAGCAGGATGATCGCCTTTCCGGATCTGGCAAAATAGACTCGATAGCCTGGACCTACATCGATCCGAAGTTCCCACACGCCCTCACGGCACGGTTCGTGGTCACCGAAGTTGCCAGACTCCATCCTGTTCAGCCGCCGAATGATGGCCGTCTTGGCTTTCACATCCCGCAGTCCGCTTAACCATTCGCTAGTCAGGTCTCGCCCGTCTGTGGTGACGTAATGCCGTATCTCATTCATGGCTCATTTTCGTTTATAAGCGAACACCTGTCAACCAAGCCTGTAAAGTTCAGATGCAGTGCTATAGATGTTGGTGACAGACGTGCCTGACGGAGGATATGCGAGGCGGTAGCACCGCTTCCCGCGCCGCGCATGGTGGTAGGTGGGGAGTAACTTGGAGAGTTAGAGATGGGCGAGATCAAATCAGCGGTAGACTTTCTGGACCAGTTCTTCGGTGGTGCGGTTGCACAACCTGCACCTGCTGAGGTGGTGACCACCCCCGCCCAGGATGCTCAGCCCCATGGGCCAGACTCTAACGAATGTGAAGATGGGATGGCCCCATCCCCGGCGGAATTGCTTCCCGCGAGTAATCCACCTATTTTGATCTCATTATCTGAGGAACATTCTGAATTTATTGAGATAATAGAGGATGACCTGGTTTGTGCAGATATGGCACACCCTCATCCCTTTTCACTGGACATGGATGCTTTCGCCATACCAGCGCCGCAGCAGGCCGGGGTCGCGTCACCCGCCACCCCGATGGATTTCCTCACCAACCTGGACCCCACAGCTTTCGAGGCTATCAGCCGTGCGGAAGAACTCAGCATCGATGTGGAGACCAGCGTCAAGGGTACTCCGTGGTCGCCGGCCGAAGCCCCTGGCAAGGCTGCCAAACTCGGCACCGGTCAGACCATTAGCCAGTATATGAAAGCCCACGGTGCAACGCTGGACGCCCGTCCACGCATGCGCGTCCTCTCCATAGGGGCTGGCGGCTGGAAGGGCGCGTTTGACCTGGACAAAATGGGCGAGTCAGACAAGATGGAGTTGCTGGGTTTGCTGGACGGCAAGGTTTGGACCGGTCACAACCTGGCGTTTGACCTGCTCTGGATTAAGCACACCGCTCCAGAAGTAAATCCCAAGATGCTGTTGGATACCATGTTTCTGGCTACAGCTATTCGGCCTGATATTGAGCGCATGATCCACGAGCGCATTGTAGCCACCACGATAGGCGGTCAGCAGCCGGTACGGCTTGCTGGAAAGAATGCTGGTACGGTCGAGCAGGAGTTACAGAAGATATTGATTGAGCGTTCCGCCAGTAAAAACGGGAAAGACGACGATGCAAAATCCGCCTATCCGCTGGCGACGTTATCTCTGGTCTTTCTGAATGAGAAGATGGACAAGTCCTTCCAGAACTCCACGAATTGGATGCCCTCAGTCCTGACTAACAGCCATCTGGATTATTGCATTGGCGATATCACTGCCCCGGGCGTCATTGCCCGGAGGATGCTCAATCTTTCTGACGGAGCGCCAATTGCTGAGGTGGTCGCCGCACTCGATATCAAAAAGGTTCCTGGCGCCTGGGCATACACGCGGGCGTTTGAGCCTGCCGCCCGTCGCTTGGTGGACTGTACTTTGAAGGGTATTCCCCTTTCGCAAGAGAGTATTGCTGATTACAGGGATGCTTTGCAGACAGAGGCGGATATTGAGCTGGAAAAGGTGCTGAAAATGGCTGATGAGCTAGGCTCTTTCCGCGATCGTCTCCGACTAAAGCCCGGGATGACAAACGACTTGAAGGAAGCCTACGCCGCAGCGTTGCACCGTCGGACTGGAGTTGAGGTGGAACGGTCTGAAGTAAAAAAGAGCGGCAGTCCAGAGGATGATCAGCAAGAACGAATTGATTTTGATGAGGACGATCTGTCTGGGCAGAAGAAAGGCGCTCTCCGGCTTGGCTCCAATTATCTCAAAGAGCGATTCCCAGGCGAACCGTTGGTGGAGGCAATGCAAACCCTTTCCGGCGCACTGAAGCGGAGGGACATGATTGACGACTACGCTGTTTATGCGGGGGGAGATGGCCGCGTCCACGGGACGATCACGGTTGGCACGATCACGGGTCGCACGAGGTCGAGCAATCCCAACATGCAGAATGCGCCACGCAACGCTGCTTTCCGCGCCTGTTTTGCGGCAACACCAGGACATCAGATTCTGGCAATCGACTATTCGGCCATGGAGCTACGGATTGCCGCGGTTTTGGGTGCGCGGGCTTATGGTCAATTTTTGAAGATGATGGAAAACCCGCATAAGTCAAAGGCTAAATGGATTCTGAAGATGCCATCCATGATGGACTATATCCAAGGAAGAAAACAGCTCCAAGAGAATTGGCCACTACCTAAGCCGGACTATATGTCAGACCGGAAGCCGTCCATCTCTGATTATGGCTTGGCTTATGGGTCTCAATTAGCCGCCATCTGCCGGGATTTGCGTGTACGTGGAGCGGCTTTTCGCGATGCGCAAACGGACCAACTGACATTTCGGGAGGTGTTCCGGGTTGGGCTGGACCCACACATCCTCACCGCTGTTACGATGGAGAGCCTGGGCGGACGCTTTGACACTGGCGGGTTGTCTCCACTGGACTATTTAAAAAGCTTACCAAGTGCCGACGCCAAAGCACTCAAAAAGACCTTGGCCGAGCCACGCCAGGCTGCAAAGGCGGTGGCGTTTGGGCTGATATATGGAATGTCGGTTCGTGGCCTGCATAGCTCTGGTATCACTGGTTATGGACTCTCTTGGACTCTGGAAGAGGCGGCTGCGGCTGCACAGGCATTCTTCTCATTGTACCCGGAAGTCGCCTTGTGGCACTGGATGACTGCCCATGCTGGGGGAAAGACTAAGTCGCATGTGTTTGATACGCGGCGCAATGAGTGCAAGACGGAGGGGGAGGGTGGGTCTTTTTATCGGGGGAGAACCCTCTCAGGGCGTGTGGTGGAGGGTCTGGAGCTACGCGAGGCGTTGAATTATAGCGATCAGGGTACGGGAGGCGAAATTGCTTTACACGCCATCTCTCAACTATCAGACGATATTGCAAATATGCTGGTGGGGTTTGTCCACGATGAGCTGGTCTTTGAGGTGCCAGCCAACCAAGCGGACGCGGTTTTAAAAGAGGTAGCGCGTGTCTTGAATGAGGCTGCAGAGGCGTTGCTGCTGCTCTTTGATGTACCAAGCGAATGCGAGGCGGCGTTGGGCAACCACTGGATACATTGATCGCCTTGACAGATTGGCAGGCGCGACTATTCCTGCATGGGTGCCGCTTTGGTACACACAGATAGCATCATATAGTTGACATTTGTAGAGAGCTGAGTATACTTTTCGTTGAGTTAGATTTTGACTGCAAGATAAGGGAGTGGGGTGCTGGTTTAGCTGCTTTTCTGGCCACCGCTTCCCGCCTCGCGCATAGGTAGACATAGACAAAAGGAGCAATAATATGAGTTTGATTGACGCTGAAGGTCAGGGGATTACCCCTGAGACGCTTTCCAGAGCGGAGCGCAACCGTTACGAGCACGAGAGGCGAGAGTCGTCTAAGTGCAACGACGCCCTCAAGATTGAGGCTTACGCTTACGCCAACTTGGTTAAAGGTTTTTCTGAGTGTTTTATCACTGGCGACGGATCCGTCGGAGACGCTGATATCACTGTGCTGTCGGCTTTTAGCAGCACATTCAATTCTGCTGATTTGCCTACTAAGCCTTGGGATGATGTTTCCGAGGAGCAGTTCTGCAATACGCATAAACTGTTCCGATCCCCTTGGATCGCCCGTGCCGTCGATGCGCTTGGTTATGAGCGTTTCCACTCCTTGGTGCGGCAGGCTGTTGCTGCAACTCGTGATATTGTTGCAGATCAAGCCTCCTATTGTGATGATGATCTGGCATTTTTGGGCTGCCATGAAAGAGAATCTCTTGTCCATAAGGAGATGCTAAAGCACTACCGGCAGTTTGCCGAGGCATTTAACCCCTACCCGTCGAGTAACGATGACTACGATTGGGCCGCAGAAGAGTCCATCAAGATCACCGCTGCTGCCGCCTATGCAGTAAATCATACCGCGACCACCGGCCCCCGCGCCTCCAACCCCAGCCCTACCCCCCGCCGCCAGACCGGTGGCTCCAATGATGACGCAGATTCTGCTAGTAGCGACGATCACGACTCGCACGTCCTCGCTTACCATCAATATAATCAAGAAACTCCCCGTTTTACCTGTTGGACTTCCGCCCTGGAAGTCGTTACCGCCGTCATTCCGGCAGCTGAAACCATCCAGAAACACACCCATTATATTGGCAAACTCCGCGTAGAGTGGGCTGATTATCCTGCTAATTTCCTCCCGGATTATACTTTCCAAACGCTGATCCGTGCGGCGATTGAGGTTGGTTACACAGCAGGTCCTGGTGCATTGGATCAGGCTCTCCAGTCCACCGTTGGCGTTACTAGTCATCCCCTGTGGCCGCTATATAACCGCTTTGGCCTCAACAGCATCACGCTGGATGATGATCTTGATCTCACCACGCTCGCCCACCAAAAGGATCCTGGTGGTGATTGGCACAAGATTGTCGTCCGTGTTGCAAGAGGTGTGTGCCACGCCTGGGCAAAAGATCCGACCCACGGGGATGACATTGTTCAAGATGTCACGGTAGCCACGTATATCCGCCTGCTCCAGAAGTATGATCCCAAACGAGGGTCTGTGGCGGCCTATGCGGGGCCTTGGGCACGTAGTTATTTGCGAGACACTCTCGCACGCCTGAAAATTCTCTACATTCCTCATACCGAAGTTAAAAAATGCAAAACCTTTGCCAAGCGATTGCTTGCCCGTCATTTGGACGATGCTCCTCCTGTGGGTGATGTTGGGCGTGCCGTATGGGAGCATCGTCACCGAAAACTGGCTGAAAATGTCGAAAAATATCAGGCAAATACTGGTGGTCTGGTTGTCGTTGCCCCCTCGTCGCTTGACGCCCCCATCTCGGATGCGGAGGACGACAGCATTTCCGTGGTTGACACCATGATGGGTGATGCCGGAGATAATGTTGATGCTTTCCAGCATGAGGCAGCCAGTAATGCTGTTCGCAAATGCCTTAACAACACGGTCCTTGATGATCTGATCGAAAAAATCCAGACCGTTTCCACGAAAACCCGGGAGGATGGCGCGTCTGATATGGAGTATCTGGCCAGCGTTGCATTGAACAACAAGCGGGTGGTGGCGCTCATCAAAAAGTCCATCGGCCCCGACGGACTGGCCATACTGAGGGAGTATCTTTGATGATGCCCGCTACCCCTACCACTACCATCAATCTCACCCCAGCCCAGGCCTGGCAAGCCTGGCAGGCCATCCTTCAACATTTATACACTCGTGGTTACTCACAGGAGCAGGTGGCTGAATGGACCGGCATGGACCCCAACCATGCCTTGGTCCGTCATTACCAGAACCCCATTTATCTCCAACCGCCTTCCCGGGCATGGCGCCATTGCAAGGTTCCCCCCTGGCTCCCAGGCGCCTGCAATCAGCGGGTAACCGCCGCACTGGAATCCCTGCTTGATCTCCCCACGCCTTTTGAGCATGTCTCAGAAACAGTGAAAGCGGTGCTATATACCATCGTAAGAAGCAGTGATTACGATGTTGAACGGGAGAAGGGAGATGGATACTAACACAATCAATTCAGCGGATGCGGCAGCTCGCGTTGGCGCTTTGGCTGGTCGGGCCAGTGCCGCCGATTTTGTCACCATGGCCACCCGGTTGGCGGATGCGACCCGTGGAACACAGCAGGAGGCGGTGTATCGAGCGCTCGCCAGTCAAGTCCCCTACGAGGATAGCAATCTCTGGTTTGAGACACCGGAGGGCTTTGAGATAGCCAAACGCATGGTTTTGGGCGACCACCACG
>JAEHJW020002997.1_pt1 | contig 20343 bp, 29 predicted proteins | sample 9271431 | NCBI WGS metagenome assembly JAEHJW02 | reverse complement strand
TTCTGATCCTTCGACGATTCGCCGTAGAACTTCCGCAACGCTTCCACGCCGCCGCCTACCGCATTCGCAATGCCGCCGGGGCCGAAAATCTGCGCGGCCCATTGCACGCGCATCGCTTCATTCGCTTTGCCCGGCAATTGCTCCTGAAGCGCCCGCGCCGCATTCATGGCGATAGTCTCAATCGGCAGCATGCGGCCTTGCGGATCAAGATACGCCACGCGCAGTCGGTTCAGCATCAGCAGGTTCTGCGACATCTGCCCCTGATATTCGAGGCCGAAAATCGACTGCTGCAAGCCCTGTACCGCGGCAACGGCGTCCTGCGCGTGGCCGCCCGCCAATCGCGCGACTTCGCCCCACCGCGAGAGCTGCACCGATGACTGGCCGAGATATTCGCCAGCGAACCCTAGATTGGCGAGCTCGCTCGACAAGTCTTTAAAATATCCGACTACATCCGAAATCCCTCGGATTGCCAAAAATAAGCCGCCGAATTTCAGCGCGAGTCCGGCGATGCTTTCGCCCATCGTAGCGAAACTCGCGCCCATGCCTTCGGCGGCTTCCGTGGTCTCAGTGCGCAGACCCTCAATGCCCTGCATGATGCGGTCAATACCAGCCTGGAACTCCTCGGAGTTCAGGCCAATACCGACTGTCAGTCTGTCGATTTCAGACACCGCGCGCCTCGTTCTTGTGCTTTTCGATTTGACTCTTGTTGTAGAAGTCTACCAGCACAATCTCAAGCAAATTGTATAGATCGCGCGTGCTGTATACGGTCTGAAGCTCGTGCAAAGTTGCTCGGCCAGCCGAAATAACGGTTCCGACTGCGCGCGGTACGTTTAGGTACGACGCGAGTCTAAGCCCTGGCGTGTCGGCTACTTCGCCGATGTCGGGGCTTTTCCGCGAGAAAAAAAACCGAGGTGCATCCTCATGAATGCCATGCGGATCTGCAGCCGAGTCGAAATTTCCTCGATCTGGCACGCTTCGCCTTTGATGAGCGGCTGCGGCGGCAGATTCGGCGCTGGCTCGTACTGCACATACTGCCACATCGCCTCGAGCGACGGGTCTTGAATAGCGCGCAGGAATCCGATGGAGTGGCCATGACGGCGTTCCAGCGACGCAAGCCCAGCCATTCCCTCGCGCTCCTCGGGCTTTACATCCATGCCGGCCTGTTCGATCAAGTATGCGGCTTGGATGGCCCATAGTTCCCCCTGTTCGCCGGGCATTTCGGTGAGGATGAACGTTTTCCCCTTGTCGCGATTGTCATCCGTGACGACGAAGTTTTCTTTCAGCCGCGCCATTACGGAATCACCGAGCTGATACATTTCTGAAATGTAATTTCGTACTTCTGGGGCTGCAACAGCTTCTTGCCGCCCGGCGTTTTCTTACCGGATGTCATGAATCCCTTGATGAACGTGTACAGCTTATTGATGCCGGGCACTGCGATGGACGCGCCGAAAATGATCGTCTCAAATATGCCATCCATCGCCTCGATGGCGGTATCCATGACGAGGATCGACGGCGAATCCGCTTGCAGCGTGAACATGAGCGGCGTCGGGTAGGCTACGTACCCACCGGAGAGTACGCCGTCAATGCCCATCAGGATCTCGTTGGGCTTGACTTCAGTCGTATCGAAAGCCTCATCCGCCGAATAGCCTTCGATCGGCACCGGAACCGGGAAAATTGGCACTCCGCCGACGGACGTTGCGGTCAGCGTGAACGCACTATTGGCGACTGTCAGACTCATTTGTTAGTTACTCCGAAGATTCGCCGGTTATGCCAGATCGACCGAATTGACGACGATGGTATTCACGTTTCCGCCGTCCGTGTAATAGAACGAGATATTCGGCGACAGTCGGGACGCCCGAGCCGTCGCGCCAGGGTCGCTGATGAGCAGGTACCAACCCTGATTCTGCAGAGTAGTCGAAATATTAATGCCTGCCTGAGCGTTCACAGCGGCAATCTGGCTACCCGACAATGTAACGCCGGAAACCCATGCGCCAAAATTTCCCATGTCAGTGATCGTCTGCCCCATCGCCTGTCGGATCAGGTTGTATCCGTAAGGCGTATACGGGATGAACTTGATCGTCGTGCGCAGCGTCAGCAGGTCGAGCTGGAATTCCGAATTGAAGTAGATTTGATCGACATAAGGATCGATCCACTTCCACGCGCCGATCATCGAGCCGGGCTGCAGAAACTGGAAGTACTCCGTTCGCGTCGCTACTGCGCAGTAGCAGTTGTAGTTGTTCGCGACGAGATTGTCGTACGTCGTGATGTCCGTAACATCCGGCGTGAGACCGCTCTGGCCGAGATACGCAAAGTCCACGCGGCCATTCGTCGCAGTGAAATTTATCGATGCAATCGCGCCCGTGATGAACGCCGCCTTCGTCGCATCGACACCCCAGACAGGAATCACGCCGATATAGTCCGCCGTCTGCGCGAGCACGCCGAAGCAATTCGGATCTGCGGCGGCGGCCGGTCCCGGATCGGTATCCCAAGCGACGTACGCATACGCGCCGTTTTCGCCATTCACCCATTCCGAGAACAGAATCTTCTGAGGGCCGCCAGCCGCGCCATTGTCAGGATCTTGCACGGTCATGAAGCTGCCCCAGTTCTGGCTGAGACCGACCACTTCATTCATCGCGCCGCTCGGCGTATTGGCCGCGGCGCCCGGCGAGAGCACTGCTCCAGTCGCTTGAGTCAGATACAGGCTCGGCGACAGCGATGTGTCCGTACCGTACCCCACCGAACTCGTTGCGCCCGTGGTCGAGCTAGTAATGACGAACTCCGAAAGCTGAGCATCCCAGGTCACCGTGGCAGTCGTCGTCGGCACGCCGCTCTGGAGACCCGTCTGAATCAGCGAAGCGGCGTCCGTGAACGAGGTCGCTGCCGACAGATTGATGCTCGCCGAAGTATGACTCGTTCCGTCAATGCTGACCGTGATGGTGCCGGACAGCGCCTGAAGCTGCGTCAGCGTCATCGCGGCCAATGAGCCGCTGCGCATGTAGCCGGATACGGCGGTCGTGTTGTACTGGAAAAAGTACAGCGCGGACGGCACTTGAGTCGCGCCAGTGAAGCCGTTGAAATAGATCGTCGCCAGGGACGCCTCAGTGCTGCTCGCGCCGAAGTACGCCGCAACGGCAGGCTGGTTTCCGAAAGAAACCAGCGAACCGATCGGAATCGACGCATTGGTGTCGAGCCATACCGCGTTCAGGGATGCCGGCGAGCCCGCCGTAGTAAGCACTGACGGCAGAGAGCTGACGAATTTGGATGCTGGAATCGCGGGAATAACTGCGCTCACGCTGTGCTCCTAGGTAGGATATTTTTCAGTCACGTTTACGACGCTCATATCAAGCTGATCTGCGAACTGCTGCGTTATCGTGACAATCGGGTTGATCTGTAAATGCAAGTCGAGCGACCAGCGCTCTTCGTACTGGAGTTCTTCATCTGTCAGCGGCATCATGCGCGCCTGATTGCAGTACAGCGGCTCGACATTCGGACCGATGGCATCGAATCCGAATTGATCTTCGATGGCCGTTGAAATCGTCGCCGCCCAGTCGCCGGATGTCGGCCCGTAGCAGTCGATCTGCATCGGCAGCTCGATGCCCTGCTCGATATCGAGCGTTGACGGCGGCGAGCTCGCGCCGTAGTCCCAGGAATGCACCGGCATGTTGAGACGGTTCTGAGTCAACGTCTGCATCATGACGAAGCCCGGCACCGGCTGCGGCATGGCGGCACGATTCGGCAGACCGCGAATAACGGGAACTCCTGTCGGCAGTACGCCGGACAGGAACGTTTCCATCGCGGTATACACGTCGTCCTGCGTGACTGAAATGGCGAGGCTCATGATTTCTCTCGACGCCTCACGACTGCCTCACGATGATGCCGTCACTGTCGAGGACGAGTAGCCCGTTGCTGTCGGTGACCGAATACGCGCGGTCGGTCTGCAGCACGGCATATACCTTGCTCCAGCCGTTGTTCACGACTGCCCAGGATTCGTCCATCGTCGCAATCATCCATACGTCGTTCGGCGCGCCGGTCCACTGCGGGAACATGAGCAGGTCATTGCCGGTCTGGTTCACGCGCACGATGGACTGCGGGTCCGAGAACATCCACACCGTGCGAATCACGCCTTGGAGCTGCAGGTAATCAACGAACTTCAAGTCGCGCCCCGATGGCGGCTGCACCTGACACTGAACCGTTATCGGCAGGTTGTAAGCAGGCTGCCGGCGTCCGGTGCTGCTCGGCACCGAGCCTTTGGACTGATACCAGTAGCCGGTGATATCCGAGTTGATCGCCGGAATCATCTGACGGACCGCGCAGTGCAGGTTCAGGCTCATGCCGGCACAATCTCCAGACTCGGATGCGCCGCGAGCCAGTCCGCCCACTCCCACATCTCGGCCGCGATAGCCGATTTGTAGCAGGCAATCCACCAGGTTGCGGGTCGGATAATCACTTCTTTCGCATTCCGTCCCGCGCAGCCGCCATGTCGCGTCCAGATACGTATTCGCCACGGGCCTGCCGTTTCATCACGCTATCCATCGCCGGGCCGAACCGCTGCCAGTTCGTCGGCTCCGGTCGCGGAGCAGTGTGCTCAACGGGGATCGCGTCTCGACCAGTGCGCGCCTCAGCAGCCTTCTCGGCCATACCCTTCGCGCCGTACTTTTCGCGCCCGATTTTCGCGGCTGTCTTGGTCGCGACTTCCTTGGAATAGCCTTCGCGTTCTTGCAGATTTTCGACCATTTTGCTGAATTTCGACATTGCGCTACCTCAATCCAAAACCTGAAAGTCAACATGCCGCAACATGGTGCCGAAATTCACCAGCGCCTTGTTTGCGCGCTTGATGAATACCGTCAGCGGCTTGTTGTCCGCTGGCCATGCGAGGATGGAATCGCGTAGCTGCTCCTGCACCAGAATGCCGAGCAGCACAAGCGCCTTTTGCGCATCGTAATCGGTTTGCCTCAGGAATCTGCCGAGCCAATATCCCCATCGCGGCGACTTGCTGCGGATCATGTTACGAAAGAATGGTCGCGCCTTCATTTTCGACGTGCCGAATTCAAGCCAGAATGCGACCTGCGCGATATGCAGTGTGCGCGAATTCGCCTCGCCCCATTTCGCCCATGATTCCAGCATCGAAGTCCAGACACGGCCTTCCTTACGCGAGCGTTTCGCGGCATTGGCAATCTGCGCGGTATACGGCGCGCTGGCATACGTCGCGGATTCGAGAAAGCCGACGCGAACCTGCTTGGCGCTATCAAGGCCGTGCGCCATCTTCATCAGCTTTTCCTTGATGGCATCGCCACCCTTGAATGTCATGTTTACCGCGCTCATTCCGGCCACGCTCCCCATGACGCGGTTTCATACACGCGCGGCACGACATAGCGCGCGGTGCGGTAGATCGCGGTGCTCTGCCAGTACGTAGCGCCCCACTGCGTTTGAACGTAGTACGCCGCGGCTTCGCTCTGCGTCTGGAACTGAGTCTGTACGCTCACCGAGCCCTGTGTCGCGCTCGATATCCGCCCGACAATCCCGGTCGGCGCCTGCCCGTCGATCCCGTACGTCAGTTGCGTGATGTGCGCAACCAGCAGATTCAGCAGATACGCCCGCGTCGGCGCATCTTGCACGATGGACGCAATCGAATTATTGAGCTGCAACGTGGCGAGCTGAAAATTCTGCGCGAGAATGCCCGCCGTCGTATTGATGTCGGGAGGGATTCCGGCCGTCCCGCTGGCGCCCGTATCCGTGAACGAAGTCGCATTCGCCGCAACGGTGAAATACGCGCTCTCCGTTCCAGAGCCGGCGCCGAGATAGATCTTCCCGCCCGTGTTGCCTACCGGCAGCGAGAAGTTCACCGTGATCTCGCCCGGCGCAGCAAGCGTTGCGGACTGCTCATTGCTCGGCGTGGTTTCGCCGAGGCCGCCCGTAGCGGTCACCACGTAATACCAAGTCCCGGCAGGCCGCGTACCGGCCGCCGTAGACACCACCGGCGCACTCTGCACCGGTGGCGCCAGGAGCGGCGAACTCCAGGCCGACTGAGTAAAGCCCGGCGGCGGCGTCGCAAAGCGCGGGAACGCCGCGAGAAACGCCGCAGGGCTGAACTGAACGATGCCTGGAGTGACGGCCATGCGACTCTACGCGACGCGATCCAGCGAATTCTGGAGGCGCTTCAGGTGCTCGGCGTCACCCTCGATCATGGTTTCGGGATGGCCGTTCTTGGCAAGCGTCTTGAGCCGCGGCTCGTTCTTGGCGATCGGGTTCAGACCTTCGAGTCCGGTGGCTTCCGGCAGCCCGTCGCGCGCATGAGCGCGGAAGTCGGCTTCCTTCGGCTCGGCGAAGATAAACCCCTTGGCCACGACTTCGATGTCCCGGCCGCCATTGCGCTCCTTCGTCATCGCAAGCCACGACTCCCAGAAGTGTCGGGAAACCGTCGTGCGCCCGTAGCCGAGGATGCGCGGATTGACGTGAATCGGGCTATCGCTCGGCACGCTGTTCGCGCCATTCAGGCGGATGCGCTCGCCAGCCGGCGGCGCCTGAAAATTCTCGTTCGGCTTCGGAATCATCTCCATGATGTAGCCGTGCGGCAGCTTGCATCCGACGATGATGGTATCGCTGGAGCGCGCAGCCTGATCATTCGCGGAATTGCGAGAAGCGGAATTCTGTTCGTTCGCCATATCGAATTGCCTTCGCGGCTATGCCGCTTGTTGGATGAATGGAGTGACAAACGCCGTCATACGGATGCGCCGATTCGGCCCCCCGCTCTGCATCAGCGTGTATCGCGTCGGAACGAGCGAGCCGGTGATATTCCCCGCATACGGCAGCCCCGTAGCGGGATCGGCAAAGACCTGCGTGCCGACCGTTCCGCCCGCCGGGAACTTCGGCGAGAACGTGCCGGCAATCGCCGCGCAGACGCGCACGCCGGGACGCACGATTTCCTGAGCGAACATGGGCGCCGGCGAAGAATTCGGCGGCGGCGGCTGCAATGGCGGCTGATACCCCGTCGGAAGCATCTGCTGCGGAAGCTGAAAATACACACGCTCCCAGAGATTGTAGGGATTTGCGTGCGGCAGAACGAACACCAGCAGCGCGCCCTCGGACTGCACGTTTGAAACCTGCCCGATATCGGGATTCACCCAGCCAAAACACCCGACCGCGCAGCCGTTCGGACCGGCAACGCATTGCCACGGACCGACCGTGATCGACATAAACGGCTGCCGGCTGAAGCCGATGCACTCCGGATAGTCGAACCACGTATTGGCGCCCGTGGCAATGTCGTATTGAGAAAAGCTCACGTTCGTTTCGCTCCGCCATCGCTTTGTATCAGGCTACGAGGCGTGGCGACGTTGCGTGCTCCTGTGATATCTCCGATGTGCTTCTGCGTGCGGTCTCAGCCCAGCATCTGCGCGACGAACAGCGGCGCCTTGTAAATGGCGCCGTAGCCGCCACTGGTCCGCTTCTGCATCAGGCTGCTGACATCCTGAATCACGCGATGCGCCATCAGCTTCACGCTGAATGCGCACTCCACTGTCTCCTGGCCGTCCACTTCGTCGGCAAAGAGCTGCACGAGCTGCCCCGCCGCAGTGCGGTATTCCGGAGCGGTCTCAAGCCGCAGATTCGGGTAGTTCTGCTGCAGCAGCGCCAGCACCGAATTGGTGTTGTAGTTCGTGACCGTGGTCAGCGCGACACCGTTTTCCGGCGACATCGCCAGCGTCATCGGCGTCTTGATCGTCACCGCGCCTTCGGTCTGCGCGACGAGCAGCGTGATCATTCGCACCACGTCCTGGTAGATCGTGAGCGCGGTTGCCGAGCCGTTCGTCAGCCAGGAATAGGCCGGCGCGATCGGCGGCGAAAGGTTGGGGTCGTTCAGCAACCCGTAATTCGCCAGCGATCCGACGCCGAAGAAGTACATGTAATTCATGGCCTTCATCAGCGCGAGCGCATTGGCGGACTGCTTGTCGCCAGCGATGTCCAGCTTCGCCTGTCCGGCGCGCGCCATTTCGCGGTCGCCGTACTGCAGGAATGCCTGGAACAGATAGTTCTGGCGCTGCGGGAAGTTGTAGTTGACGCTGGTCGCACCCGAGCGGCTGTAATCGTCGTAGCTCGACGTTTCGCCCGTTGCTTCCGCCACCTTGAACATCGCGATATCGTCGGCCCAGGAGCCCTTCTGCGACTCACCGGCGATAACCGCCGCCATCATCGGCGCGACGAGGATTTCGATCGTTTTCGGATCGACCCAGGTCGTGAAGATCAGCGGCACGCCCGCGTTGACGGACGTGACGAGCGGCGACTGCGGCGGAATGCCACCCGGCGATGCCGATGCCGGCGCGTCGAACGCCAGCTCGTCGAGCGCCATGCTCTCCGGCAGCAGGCGTTGTGAGGCATACCCTGCCGCATGCCGATACACCTCGCGCTGCTCGAGGTCCGCGAGGACTCGCTCAGCATGCCCGGCTCGAATGGCGGCGTGCAGTTCAGTGCGAAACTTATTACGGTCGAAATTGCGACGCATCTGATTACTCCGTCATTAGCCGAGCGTGGCCCAGCTCGAAATTTTGGCCATCTGGCCTTGGTAGGAAGTGAAGGTCTGTCCGGAACTCACCACGATGGTGTTGGACACCAGATACGTGCCGGTGCCTCCGGTCGTTCCGGAGAGCTGCTCCATGATCTGGATATTCGCGGTCAGCGGGACAGCGACGGCGCCAGCGCTCTGAATCCACTGGCCCGGCGCCAGCGTGCCAGACGAAACCGCCGTAACAGTGAGCACGCCGAACGGCCCGAGCCCAGCGCTGGCCGCGAGGGTCGCAGTGACCGATGCCGCAGCCGGAACCGCCTGCATCGCGAGCCACGGAACGGCCTGCTGACCGTACCCGGTGAACGACGTGGCCGTGCCGATGTTCGGAATCACAGCGTTGTCGAGGTTCGCCAGCGTGATCGTGTCGCCGATCGCGCTGCCGGTCACCGCGGTGGCATACGTGCCCGCCGGGAGCCCGACCATCGAGATGATCTGGCCGACGGCAAACGTGCCGGAGGTCGGCGCGGTCGTGAGCGTGAGCACGCCCGAGGACACCGTGCCCGCAGCGCCGGTGACAGTGACGGCACCGCCAGCCGCCGCGGCGATCAGCGCGCCCGTGGTCGGATTCGCGTAAACCGAATTGCCGACCGACGCGCCGCCCTGGAACAGCGCCCAGAAGTCACCCTGCGCGTGCGCGGCAACCATGTACCCCGGCGCGATCTGCTGCGTCGCGATGCCGAGGAACTGGTAGATCTGCGCCTGCAGGTCGCGCTTGATGAAGCCCGGAAACGAGTCCGGCTGGAAGTAACTCGAGCAAATCCCAGTCGCGGGATTCGCCCAGCCCATCGCGCCCACGGTCGTGCCGGACGGCGGCGCGACCAGCGACCACGGGCCGACCAGCACCGTCGCGCGAATGTTCGCGCCGGCCCAGTCGCCCGGAACTCCCGGCGGGAGTTCTCGGTTCATGAAAGTCTGAAAGCCGGCATTTGCACCAGGCATGTTTGAATCCTCGTCTCGTTAATCGCGCTCGGGCCTTGGTTCAGTTCACGCGCTGAAACAGCGCGTCGGCATCGAAGCCGCCGGACTTGCTGTCCAGCGCATGCTTCGTCGATTTCTTCGCGGGCTGCCCGCGGTGGCGCAGCTCGTTCTTGATGAGCACGCGCAGTGCCGATTCGCCGAGGTCTTCGTAGTCTTCGATGCCGATCTTCTCGGCCGCGAAGGCGTAAACCTCACCAGCGCTGTCGAACGCATGGATCTGGACCTTGCCGACGAGCGGCGTGACCTCATCGCATGCGATCGCCAGTGCGCGCTGCTTGGCGGTGACTTCCTCACGGACCTGTGCGGCGGTCGCGGCCTGAGCACGGCTCACGGCCTTCTGCACCACCGCATTCACCTGATCCATCGTCATGGAGTCATGCGCGCGCGGCCGGGCGTCCTTCCCGCTCTTGTTCGCGCCACCCTGACGATTGGAGTTGAAGTCTTTCCGATGGTCGATTTCAGCGTCATGCGCGGCCTTCGAGTCGCGCGCAGCCTTGCGAGCATCGCGGGCGCCGGCCCTGCGGTCGCGTGCGCGGCGGCGCTCGTCGCGCGCCTTGCGGCGATCGCGGGCCTCGTCGCCATCCTCTTCGGCATCTTCGGCAGCCTCCCGCTCGTCTTCCTCCTCCTCGGCGGCGTCGGCAGCGGCCTCCTGCTCGTCGGATTCCTCCTCTTCCTCGCGCCGCTCGGCATCGGACTTCGCGTCATTCGCCGGCCGATGGCCCTTCAGAGCATCGGCGGCTTTCTTGTCCTTCGCGGCCTTCTTGGCCTTCTTGTCAGCGGCCTTGCGGATCGCCTCTTCGCGCTCCTCGTCGGTCAGCTCCGCATCCTCGCCGTGCGCCATACGCTTCGCGTCGAGCGCAGCGTCGCAAGCGGCCTTCTTCTCGTCTTCGCTGAGCGAAACGGCGGTCTTGGCCGGCGTCTCCCCGAGCTCAGCGTCGAGTGCCATCAGGTCTGCGGTGGACAGGTTGGCGAGCGCCGGGATGGCTTTCTGCAACCGGGCGATCTGGGTTCGATGCTTCATTGAGCGTAGCTCCGATGGAAATTCGTCAGCGACGTGTACGTCCGCGCCGGCTCGGCCTTCGCGGACGATGGCGGTGTGATTGCCTTGGATGTCACGCATGACGCCGTCATACGGCTCCCCCTCGGGCGTCGTTCCGGGCGTCATGTCTGCGCGATAGCGATAGCCGGCAGACAGCTCGCGCTGCTCCTCGGCCTCGATCAGCGCCTGTGCTTCGGCGCTGATGACGGTCAACGGTCGGGTAACAAGATAGGGCGCCTCGAACGTGCAGGCGCCAAGTGTCCCGACCCACAAATTTTGCTGCGGCAGTTCGGCAGTGACCGGCACGTGCTTGATCAGCAGTGGCTTGCCGTCGAACGTGCCGGCCGCCTTGGCCAGTTCGTCCGGGTGTCGGTACAGCCGATAGGTCTTGTGCGGATCGAGCCCGAGTTCTTCGGACTTCGGGATTTCCGACCCGCGATACGGGCAGACATTGGCCTTGGAGATGCGCGACATCTCGACGCGCATGTGCCCGTCCGCGTCCACAGAGCGCAGCGACTTGTCCATGGCGTACGCGCTGGACGGCTGCGATTGAGATTGATTGGACGGACTGCAAGATTTCACCTTGCAGCCCATTACAAGGACCGGATATTTAAAATGCAAATCGGGGCCGGAATGGCCCGATTCAGCCCATGCTAGCGGGAGGCTAGGAGCGGATGTTTGAGCGCAGACCGCTCAACAGAACGGTTATTGCACGGTCTGCCAAGTCTGATGCCCGGCACACTCGTACCAGATATTTTTCGAAACATAAAGCTTGCCGCCTCTGAATCGAGGAGAGCGCACTACGGCAAGCACGTCGCGCTCACAAGTCTTCCCGTTCAGGTTGAAGTGGCATGCGGTTTGACCTCCTTGCCCCAAGCCGTATTCCATGAGCATCCAAACGATGCATTGTCGCGGTGTAGCGTAAACCTGATTATCGCCGGACGAGCGGCAGCTTCTGGCGAGCGCATTGCAGATAAAAATTGCGTATAGCGTAGACACGGTGCGTACCCCTGTTCACTTTCCAAACGTCACCTCACATTACGCGATGGTTGACGCTGGTTTGATATCGAATAAATCTCCTCGAAGTTCAAACTCCCAGACACGCACGCAAATCTACGCGCGTGCCGGAGAGTAACCTAACAATGTTGCCTGCCAAGCCCCGCCATGCCCAGCCCCGCCGCGCCTTGCCGCACCTGCCCAGCCCCGCCGCGCCTTGCCGCACCTGCCCAGCCCCGCCAAGCCTAGCCCGACCTTGCCCGACTCGCTACGCCGTTACTGGCTTGTGCGCTTTCTTCACGCGCTTGCGGGTGTGCTTTTCATCCATGAGCATGATCAACCGTCGCGCTTTCTTCGAGATTTTGACTTTCCGCTGCTCTGACGGAAATACGATGATCGTGCCGCACTGAATGCAGACGTTCCCGCGGTGCAGAGTCTCAAGCCCGCAGCACGCACAGAGCAGCCGCACGAGAATCGGCCCGGTCATGAATGATTCACTCATCTATTCTGCCTATGCCGGGGAATACCGAACGGCTGACGCAGCGACAGTTTATTGCAGTCCCAGGCCATACCCGCTCCTGATCGACGGAACTCCACATGCCCTCCTTGATCCTGTAGCGCTTCCGTTGTCGCCCCCACTTCACGTGCTCGGGGCGCGGCTCTCGGCCGGCTCCGGTGTGCACCCATTCCGCCTCGGTGATTCCAACTTCCGCGCGGCGCGCTTCTTCAAACATCGCGCGCGCTTTGTGTGTCTGATCGCGCGCAATCAACCCCGCTCTGCGCCACGTCACGCCATAGTTTTTTTTGATCTCGCGCTCCAGCCCCGCCATGTCCGAGCCCTTCATGACGCTGGCCCATACCGAACTCTGCACATCGGTCAAAAACTTCTGCGGGATCGAGCGGATCAGCCCGACCTGCTGCGCAATCGTCGCGCGATATGCCTCCGTCATCGCCTCGGTCGGCGCAAACTTCACGGTGATGCCGGCATCGCGCAAGATGCGGCGGAATCGCGCGTCGAAGTCACGCATCGTCTTGCCAGCGAACATCCGCGCGATGTCATCGGCAGCGTCCTCGAATTTCTTGATCGCGCGCTCTCCCCACTTCGCGAGCGCCTTGCGCAGTGTCTCAGTTGGCGCTTCGTCGGCACCGAAGCCGATATCGGGGTCTGCCTCGCGCCACGCCGCACGCATGTGCAGGAGCATGGAGCGCGCCATCTCGTGCACCAGGTCTTCGAGCTTGCGGCGATACCACGCCTCGATGCCGGCAGATGCATGCACCGGTCGCAGCACGATGTCGTTCGGCCCGATGGGGATATCGTCGTGCTCGTCAATCGCTTGCGGCAGCGGCACGACTTCGAGGATTTTTTTGACGCTCACCAGCCCGTTGCCGTGCGGATTCGGGTCATGCGCCAGGCGTCCGTTGCGATAGATCACGATGTGCGGGTGACCCTGCGTCGAGGTGCCCGTCACGAAATAGTATCCGCGCAGCGCGGTATTCTTCGGGCGCTCGACGATGCGATATCCGCGTGACTCGAAAAACGCATCCATGTCACGATTCGGGTCATCGTGCTCGATGAAGTTCGGCACCGCATCGAGCGGCAAATCCAACATCGACGCGGCGGCAGCCTGCATGCAATTGCCGTTCTGGCCGTTTTTCTCGAAGCGGGTTTGAGAGACGGGGGTCACGGTCTATGCCGCTTCCTTGACGAACAACCCCGCTTCTTTGCCGCCGATCAATCCGCCCTTGCCCGCCTGCCCGCTCTCGATCTGCTCGCGCTTCTCTTCGAGCTCCGGCGGCGCGCGCTCCACGTCCAAGTTCACGAAGCCGCTGTCCTCGTCGCGCGCGACTTTCTCGCGCACTTCTTCCGGTGTCACGACGCCAGCGTCGATATAGGCCACGTCCTGTTCCGCTTCCTTGCTCTTGATATTCGCCAATACTTCGCCGGTAATCTGCTTGATCGGCTTGAACTTGAAGCTGATGTCCGGGTCGATCTTGCCGTACATATCGAGCTGCACGATATCCAGCACGTGCTTCAGCTTCGACCGGATCACGGCGTTCTGCTCGGACCGGTTCCAGTCGTGATATACCTCGATCTCGCCGTCGCTGCTCGCATTCAGCCCCGACGGCGTAACGCCCGTCAGCACTACCAGCGGCTCGTGCGTCGGATAGGCCATGTGCTCGAGCGCCTGCTGCTGCAGCGCGGCAAGTTCGCTCAGGCTGACCTGCACGTTCTGGATATCTTCCGTAGCCATGTCAACGGCAAACGCACCCGTGTTATCGCCATGCATTCGCGCCATCTTGAGCCGCTTCAGCAGATCGGCGCCGCTGTCACCGTCCTGGAGAACTGCGCTCATGTTCGTTTTCAGCACGATCAGCGAGTAATTGTTGATCATGCGGTTGACACCCTCGACGGTCTTCAACCAGCGGTCCACATACGGCTGAATGATCTGCGAGAGCGACAGTCCTAGGAAGTTGTATGCTGGCTTCAGAATGTCCGGCACTTCGCGCGATACGACCTGCAGCAGTCGAGTCTTGTGCATCTCGGTTTCGAGCGCCCACCACGTCTCCGGGACGTAGAAGCTCGGCAGCTCGACTTGCGATGAATTCCACATCACCGGCGTGACCCACATCGGCTCGATATTGCGGAATCCGCGTAGCGAGTTTTTCTTGATCGAGCGCGAATCCAGCAGGATCGGCAGCCGCGCGTCATCATGCCCCTTCAGGTCGATGTAAATGTGCCCACCGCCATAGAACCCGTCGTGCATCATCGCTTTGCGGAACAGCTCCTGGATGTTCAGTTCCTCAAACCGCTCTTGAATCTCAGTGATTTTCTTCGCTTTGTCGGTCTTGCCCTTTGCGGTGAACTCGATCCATTCGCGCGTCATGTCCTTGGCATGTGTCATGACGGGCTGAATGTACTCCGTCCGCTGCGCCAGCATCGCCAGGTACGGGTAGCCGGGGAAGTAGATGCTGAACGAATTCAGCCCGAAATAGCCCTGATACGGGAATGCGGGGCTACCGCCAGCGCCGGGGCCCATGTCATCCATCGCCATGCCGCTGCCCGGTCGCTTGCCGTTTGGCAGCGTCGGCAGCGCGAGCGGCTTGGCGTACTGCGCATACGCATCTGGCGCAGCGGATGCGCCTGCGAGCCATTCAGCGATTTTGAGCTGCTTAGTCTGCGCCACCTCGAGCGGCGTCTGCGGCTTCCTGGCGCGCTTTCGCGTAGAGCGCTTGGTAATGCTGCTCGGACTGCGCGCGCGCGATGATGGCGTGGACGATGTAGCGGATCGGGATAGCTTGCGGGCGCTCGGTGGCGTCCGCGGTTCGCGCGGCTTCGTGGCCGGTCGCTTGCGATTCTTCGATCCCTTGGGGCGACCCGGCTTGCGTTTCGTCGCCATGATGGCTCACTTTGCGCGCGGCTTGGTGATGAGAACGGCGCCGCGCCCGATATCGCGCGCTTCGATGCCGATCGGCTGAGTGCGCCGCGGCGACGATTTCTTGGCGGCGATGACGCCGTTGACCTGACGTGCCAGACGAGACGCGCGGGTTTGCGGAAGCTGAGGATTGGAGAAGAGGGAGTCGCGGGAGCGCATGTTAGTTGCCTTGCGGGTCAAGAAATGGCGGTTCTGGCTGTTTAGGTTCTGTGAGTTTTGCAAGCAATGCGTCTGCACAAGCGACTGCATCAGAAGCTATAGCGTCTTCGTCAATCAGTCGCCCATATTCAACGCCAGCACACAATCCCTGCATGGCCATCGCAGCAAACATCTCGCGTTTTGTCAGGCCACCGCTGGATAGCGCAACCTCACCGGCGCGCACGAATCCTGGAAATACGGACTCGTTATCCTGGAACAGCTTATCCGAACTCACCTTCGCACCTTCGCCCTATCCCGTCCCGGCACGTACTTGCCTTCGAGCAGCGCTTTGGCCTGCTTCTGGCCTTCCATCTCGCGCTCGCCGGCGGCGATGGCTTTGTTCAGGGCGTCTTTGCCGCGCTGCTCGCGATACGCGATCGCAACCGCTTGCTTCTGCGGCTTTCCAGCCTTCATTTCGGTACGCACATTGTGTGAGAATGCAGCGCGAGATTTGCCTTTTTCAAGAGGCATAAAATGTTCCCCATACAAATCCAGCGCACAGCATCGCAGCCGTCGATTCCCAGAACGGCACATTCCAACCCCAGGTAATTGCCGTCCATGCGATGCAGATGGCGAGCGCGCCGATATTTCGGCCGTTGGCTAGCATCCTAATCTTTTTGGCAAGTGGCATCAGAATACCCTCGTTCGTGGGTCAAATTCATCGAACACGGAGTCGCTGATTCGCATGGCGCGCACTCGAGGTGCCATCAGCATCACGACGGAATCTGCCATGTTCGGGGACGCCGCTCCGTCGGGCTTCTTGTCTACCATCATCTTCCCATTGGCGGAAATTTTCCACTGGGCCTGCGACAGCTCCACGCACAACTTGCTGAGTTCTGGAATATCGGAATCCAAGCTGATAATCAACTCCGGATCGTAATCCTTCGCTCCCTCGAGCACGGCGCGAGCGGTTTCCGCAAATCGGCGCTTCAACTCCCAATGCGACTGCGCCTTGAAATTCTGGAACATGTCTTTCGCGGTGCGTTCCGTGCCGGGAACGATAGCGCCCGGATTGAACACTTCGGCAGACCCGCGATATGGATGCACTTTCACGCGCCGCACCCGCTCTGTTTTTCGACGCTGCTCGATACGCTCCACATCGCTGCGAATTCCAGCGCCCATCGCCTCGGCGTCGTAACAAAAGCCCTCGAGCAGCATTTCGTCCGCGAGCAAATACGCACGTTCTGCCGTCTCATACAGGAATGATCCTTTCCCGCGCCATGCTTCGCAATGCGTCACCACGCAGCCGTGACGCGCGGCGAACGCATTCAGATCCCTACCTTCGTCGGCAACGTCTAGCGCGCCTTCTTTTACGCCGGACGGCGTGATGCCGAGCTTTTTGTGCGCGTCGATCGCTGCCTGGACATGTGCCGGCGGGATGATGACGCCTTCGCGTGATGCCAGGTAATCGAGTTCGTATTCCGCATTCCAGGTAATCGTGTCCGTTGTCGCCTGTTTGCGCTCGCGCCATTCGTCATCTTTGCGCAAGTCATCGCGGTAGTGGAACGTGAAAACCGGGTAATTCCCGGAGTGCCGCCGGCGCGCGAAGCTGTTATCCATTCCGTTGACGGAACTCAAATCGATACGACAGTCGGTATTCGCAATCAGCGAGGCATCGACCAATTCTGGGTGCTCAAGATGCGCCGATTCGTCTACCAGGAAAATGCTCTTGCGGCCGCCGCGGCCGATGTTGTCGCCTGCCTCGCCAGTGATGCTCGAGCCGGTAGCTCGAAATATCATGCGCATGTACAGACTGTCCTTGTCGCCATTGAAGCCGGCGCGAAACTCAGGCGGCAAGCCTTCGATGAACATGCGGCCCTTGGCAAACAGCGTATCGGGATCGCCGGACCGGTCGAGCTTGTCTTCTTTTGCAGAGCCAAAACCGACAGCGATGCCGTCGTAGAACAGGCACAGCGAAATCGACACAGCCATCGCCGTCCAGCTAGCGCCAACATCACGGCTTTTCTCGACAATTCCAGATTCGTTTTTTTTCCAGCGCGCGATGATCCAATCAACGAGCTCGCGCTGTTTCGGCATCAGCACGAACGGCAAAAACGCTGGCAACCCTCGCGCGACATTGCGTGGGTCAAGTGTGCAACCCCAATCGTTGATGAAGTCCGCAATGTGCTCACGATAGTACGCGCGCAGATACGGGAGTTGCGATGGGTTCTTGCGGATGCGATTCAGCCGGTCAATGCGCGCCTGGAAAATCGACACGTAATCGGGATTCTGGAAATCGAACGAGTCCTCGGGGCGAACGGCGGCGTTCATTTCCCAGACAACAGTGTTTGATATACGCGACTCGCCTCAGCCGGGTCAGTGGTGTTGAGATTCACCGTGGCGAGAGGCGCGCCGTCGGGGCCGGAGAGTTCGACTTGTTTGAGATCACCGTATTTCTTGGGCCGCAAATGCGCGGCAGCCCATTTGCGTGCGTCTACTCGCAACTTTGATCGCTGTACGTGTTCGCCGTTGAGCTTGTATCCCGGATTGTCGGGATCATTCGACGCCATCCAATCATTCGTGCCGTCGTCCGAAATCTCGAGCGTTTCATCGGCGAGTGTGTCGGCCTGATCTTCTCTCGCGCGCGCGTAATTTTTCGCAAAATCTTCGCATTCGCGCAACCACTTGTACACCGTGGTGAGCGATGGCATTCCATCGTCGCGGCAAATTCTGCTCAGCGGTTCCCCGGTGGCGAGACGTGCGCAGATTGTATCTGCGACCTCAATGCTGAAAATCGCTGGCCTTCCGCCTGGCATCACCCATTCTCCCACCAGCGTGCGATGCCGACGATCCAGCGCAGCGCGAGGAACCCCAATCCACCGACGAACCAGTGAGCCGCGCCTTTGGGGTCGTTGTGTAGTAGATCGGCCACGAAAGCGATGGCCGCCCACAGCATGCCGAGTTCGGCGATGAGAATCCATGCCTTGATGGACTTGGACGTGCGTTCGATGGTGATGGTGCGTCGCATGGAGGGGAGCGTAGCCGAATTGAGTCACGGATAGCAAGCGGGGATGGGGCTGAGGCTGCGCAGGATCGCGCAGGAGCGGAGATTGGATCGAGGGGCGGGGGATACATGCGCGCTCGATGATGCGGCCGAAATGGGGCGGCGTGGGCAGAGGGAGACGAAATCAGGCTAATGGTCGCGTCCAAGCATCCGCCCGGTCCGAGAGTCCGTGAAGTCCGTGATCTTCCACCCGCATTACGTGCACACTTAAAGCTCTCGCGCGCGTGATCGGCCGTGATTCATGATTTTTAAGGAATTCTTCATTTTTGGGGGTTCTGTGGATAGAGATAGCAGATCACGGACTTCATGGACTTGACGGACGGCGACCCTCGCAGAGTGCTTTAGCCTGAGCTATACGGTCCCTGAGCGTAAGCTGGCGCTTGGCGTATACGACGACATTTTTACCACACACTTTCCACCGGCCGTCCGCCTGGTGTTCGTTGCGCACGGGCACATAGCCGACCGCCTCGAGCCGATGCGGGATCTGCCGCGAGTTGCGCCGGTCCTTGAGCCACGCTCGAAAGTCGTCCGAGGCGTAGAGCTGAACGTCCTCGATCGTGAGCGCCCCCGGAGAATTGAGCGCGTCGATCACGTCGGCGATTTCGCCATCCTCGGGCGCGCGGCCGGCGTCGACCATGCGGTGCCAGGCGGCGGCCGAGAACAAGAGCAGGCCCTTGATGGACTTGGAGGTTTTCTCGATGGTTTGGACGGACTTGGACATGTGTGCCTCTGATTTGAATGAGTCGAGAGTCGTGCTGCGCTCGTCAAGCCCCGTACCCCTCCGTCACCTCCCGCTCGGCCGTGTCGGTGTCGGCGGAGGCGGGAGGGCGGAGGGGCATCAACGCGCTGTCACGTATGACACGGCAAAGGCGTCCCCAACCGTGTGAAACGGCAGGATCGAGAACCCTGTCAGTCAGCCATGCCGGCTCTTCCGTCATATAAATTCCACCAGGGGTGTCCACAATTGTCCCACTCGGCCAGAACTCCACGCACGTCACGACCTTGCCAATAGAAATAGGGTTCGCCGGCCCAATCACCAGCGCCAAGTCGCCCTGCTGGCAGTTCATGGTTCCTCCAGGATATAGCTCGGGGTTAGAATATCCCCCGTGTGATCCTCGATCCACTGGCATGCGTCCTGGTAGCCCTCGTGATAGCCATCGCGATAGCACCGCTCGCTCCACCAGAATGCGAACACCAGCGTGGCGGCCCACCAGAGGAAGCAGAGGATGATGGCGAGGGTCATGGGGTTGGCTCCGGCAACGCCGCGTTGAGCCAGTCGCGGAGCGCCTTGGCCTCATCGACGTTGAGCATTGTCATAGAGCCACTGCCGGGCGCGTTCAGTCTCAAGTGCAAGTAGCTATAGCGGACAGCGTACAGCTCTTTGGGTATGCGCAGCGGCTCGACTTCGCGGAATTTCTCTTTCTCTGCCATCACTCCACCATCCACACCTTGACGCACGCCCATTGCATGCGATAGCTCTTACTGCCCAACGTCTCCAACATCGTCACCGGCGTCGCTGCCACGCATTGCGCCTGCGTGCGATACGCTCGATGCAGGCGCACACCGAGCCACTGACCCTGCGGCTCGCTCCAGCGCATGCGCATCGACACCCAACACGCGGCTGGCTGCTGGCGGTCGTACCAGCGGCGGACGGTCAGAATCGCACCCAACGCGAGCCACAGCAGCGCGAAGACCAGCGCGGCGTCGCGGAGGGTGGAGAGGCGGGATTGGCCGGCGCGAGTCACGGCATCCCACTCAGAGTCTGCACCTCGACCTCGATAGCCCGCACGCGCCGAGACATATGCGCGCAGCCGGCGAGCACGCCGCGGCGATAGCTAAGCTGGAGCAGCTCCCAGATCGCGTGTGCGTCGCGGAACGCCATCTCAAGCGTCACCACGCGGCCGGCGAGCTCGAAGGTCACGGTCTCGGCCATGCCGTCGTAAGCCATGCAGAGGGTCGGGTCGTAGCGGAGGTCGGTCATACCGCGCGCCTGGTCACGACTGACCATCCCGCGGCGTCCACCGCAGCGTGCGTGCGTACTGCCGCAGGCGAGCCACTTGGTCGGGGTAGCACCAGATGTGGATCTCGCGCATACCCTTGGCTTTTTGGCGGCGGCGGTAGGCCCTCTGGTGAGCGG
>JAEHJW020006431.1_pt1 | contig 20350 bp, 34 predicted proteins | sample 9271431 | NCBI WGS metagenome assembly JAEHJW02 | reverse complement strand
TCGCCCGCCATGAGCCCGTCCTCCACGAGGCGCTTGCTCCAGTCGAGGAACAGGTCGATCATCACCGGATGATGGCGGAGCCCCGTCGCTTCGAGGAACGACTGCAACTTCTTCCCCGGATCGAGCCGCTCGATCGTGCGGTTGACGAGGGCGGTATTCTTCCCGTAGTTCGCGCCCCACTTCTCGCGGTACGACGCATCGACTCTCGCCCGCTCCTCTCGCTCCGCCTTCTGCATCGCGGCCACGTCTGCAACGTGGAGGTCGACCATCTTCTGCACCTGGCGGCTGTTCATCCCCATGCGATACGCCGCCTCGCGGATCGCCTTCTCTTCCTCCTTCGAGACGACTCCGTCCGGCGCGTTGAACTTGTATTCCTCGGGGGCGTTCGGCTTCCCCCCCGCCTTGTAATACTTCTCCCAATCCTCCTCCGAGGCATCGGCGGCGGGAGCGCGGAGCGACTGCCCGACGAGTTTCTTCGTCTCGACGAAGGACTTCGCCAGTTCGGGGATCGCCTTGAACCCGGTCAGGGAAGGGTCGGCCTTCAGGTCGTCGGGGAGCCCCGACTTCCAATCCGCCGTCTTCACCCCGATCAGGTCCTTCACGAGCGACGGGATGTCGTTGTACGACGCGATGTGCTCGCTCCCTCGGATGTCTTCCGGGAGCGTTGCCAGAACTTCCTGCGGTAGCGGCATTAGGTTTGCGCCTCCTTGGGGTATGATCGCTTGTCTCGGCCTCGTTCGATGTATCCGAGGATCTCCCGGAACGCCGCCCGGAAGCCCTCATTGCGTGACGTATTGTGCGGATTGATCGCGTCGTAGGAGTCGAGCATGACCTTCTCTTTCAGCCACGCGACGAAGATCTCGCCGTCCGCCGAATCGGTCATGCGGGCGAGCATCTCCGAGAACTTTTTCGCGTCGATCTCCTTGAGGTCCACTACTCCGACATTCCTCCCGCCGCGATCATCGAAGCCTCATCAATCTGAGGCATCGTGATCCTGCGGTTGCCGAAGCCCTTCTCCTGGGCGACCGCCATGTCCTTCATCGTTCCGGCATCCTGCCGGTCGTTCGCGATCTGCGCCGCTTCGGCTTCCTGCTCGGCGCGATCCTGCCGGATCGCCGCGACCTTCTTCGGGTCGCGGACTCCCTTTTCGGGAACGCCGAGGATCAATGCCGCCGCCGTGAGATTCTCGTCCGCGTCGTAGACGTCGTCGACGCCAGGGAGAGCCGCCCGCGCCGTCGCAACCACAGTCGCGAGTTCGTAGGCTTGCCGGATCGCGTACACCTCGCCGATCCTCTGGTTCTTCGCCATCTGCCCGGTGAAGACGATGTCGATGTCCCCCGCGTTCTGCGCCATCGCATTTATGATCTCCTGCGGCGGCGGGAGCAACGCGCCTGCCCGGAACATCATGTTGAACACGCGAGAGATGAGGGGGTTGAGAAATTCCGTCTCGATCCTGCCGAGCGTCGGGCCGATGTCCTTCTGCATCTGCTCGATTCTCGCCCGCACTTCCTCGGCGGTCATCTGCGGACGCTCTTTCAGCGTTAGGTTGTCGACGTTGAACGCCTCTCGGATCGACTGCTGAAGTTCCGCCATCTCGAACTTGATGACGTCCCATTGAGCGCCGAGAGGAATCGGTTTGATCGACTTCTCGGTGTCGCGAACATAGGTGATCGCGGCTGGATTCAGCCGGACCACGCCGCTCAAGATCCCGTCGTTTGCGACCATCATCGGGGGATCCACCGCTTTCGCTGCCGCCTTGAGCGACAGTTCCACCAGGCGGTTGATCGTCTTCACGTCCGGGATCGCCAGGTGGCCCGGCCCGCGCCCCCACGTCTCCCCCGCCATCTTCGACCACCTCGGGGTCGGTGCGGGGAACTCGTGGTAGCCGGACTCCTTGAGTATGATCTTGTTCTTGCGAAGAACGTGGCACGAGGCGTACTTCAGTTTCTTCCCCTCGGTCGACGGCGTCGACACTCCGCCTTCTCGGGGATAGATCGCGTGGATCACCTCGAAGAAGATGTCCTTCTGAGCATCCGCCGCCCGCTTGATGTCGTCGGGGAAAGGGGCGTCAGGGAACTGCGTGATGAGATTCCTCGCCGACTTCTGCATCGAACGCATGAGGACGTCGACGCGACCATAAGGATCTTCGTCGATGACGAAGGTCCCGATCGGTAGCGCCGTGAAGCGCAAGCCCCCGAACACGCCGATCCGCTCGGGCTCCACCTCCTCGACGAACATCGAGCCGGTGCCGAAGCCCCCCAGGTCGACATACAACTCCTGCCCCTCGGATCCGAAGTTGCTCTGGTTGAACGCATTGAGCATCCGGTTCACGTCGTCTTCGAGCCAGAGCCGGACGTTCCGGGAGAGGTTCAGGGAGTTGTCGCGCATCTTCAGGGAGAACCATTTCAGCGAGGCGGAAGTGAGCGACCCGTGCATATTCGCCGAAAGGCGGCGGAGAGACTTCTCACCCGTCCCCTCGAAGAGACGCTCGGTTGTTTTCGATCCGGGCGACCGCTTTGTTATGACGGAGGACTTGTTCGGGGTCAGGTAGTCGGCGAGGTCCTGCCAGATCGCCTCCCACGGGGCTCGCGCCGTGAGAAGGCGGTTGTACCAAGAGCAGACGTATTCGGGATTCGCGGGTTGGATCGGCATTATGCTACGCCTCGCTTGTTGGTGCATTTTACGTCTGCCGCTATTTTATTTAATTCGACGACTTGCTCGAAAGACCTCCCTCTTCCTCTCGGCTTGACGCCGTCCCCACAAGAGGGAGGGTTTTCTTTTATGAACGATAAATACTTATACGCCAAATCCGCTACTTTTCGTTTGACAATCAGTTCCGGGTACACTATGTCAAGGATCCTCTTTGCGTCCTTGCCGAACCAAGTGACCATGTATCCCTGCTTCCAGTTCTTATTCTTGGGGTTTGGTTGTTTCCGTATCATCCCACCATAAGCAGAACAAATCGACGACAGGAGTTCAAGGTTGGTGTTCGCTATTTGGATTTTCAAGCAGAACGACGTATACATTCCCTGAAGTTTATATTTCCCGGTCCGGGGCAACATGATCGCCCCTTCTCCGTCCATAATTCCTGCCAGATACGACGGCGTCATTGAGACAAGAGCGTCTTGCCGGTGTTGGGGGTGGAGAGCGTCGGGGTTCCGGTGAACATCGAGGCGTACATCCCCTTGCGTCGCCTCATCGCCACGGCCCCGAAGGATCCCTCCGCCAGGCGGGCCACCTCTGCGTCGTGCGCGGCCTTGCGGGCTGCGGCGATTTGACTCGCCTCTTCGGCATTGCGTTTGTCGGTTGCCGATGTGTTGATCCCCACCTTGTCTCCGACTTTCGCTCCGAGATCGGAGATACCTCGGTAAGTCTTGCCGATCAAACTCCCCCTGCCGAACAGGTCGTTGGGTTGCTTCTCCACCTTCCTCCACGCGTCCGACAGAAAGCCGGTGAATGACTTGACCGGGTTCCATCCCATCACGCACCTCCCGGAGGTTTCATAAGACCCGACCGTATGCGGTTTTCGGAAAATGTCAAGCGTAATGCGCTATCGGTACGTTCTCCCCGTGAATGGGTCGAACTCGTGCATCGCCTCGGTCGGCAGACCACGAACGTCCTTCTCGTAGTTCAGCGGGTTGAAGTCCATCCCCGTCGCAGAGATCGGCCTGGGCTGAATCGACTCCGGCACGAACCCACAGACGGCATAGCGCATCATGTCGGTCGGGTGCGACGACCAATCGTGAACCGGCTTCTTGGAGAACGACTGCTTCTTCTCGTCCCACTCGTACCGATACGACCGCGCCGCGTTGATAAGACCTTCGCAGTTCGTGGTGTCGAAGATCATCGAGGGGAACTTCCGGCGGACTGCGTCGATGCCGTCCTCGATCGCGTGTTTCGGGACAACGGTCAGAATGATGCCGTGCTCCCTCGCGAAGTCCCTCCGGCTGTTCCCGGTCGTCACCTCTCCGTGCTCCGCGTCGTGCGGGGCGTAATGCCTGGAGAAGTTGTACGACTGCTCCTTCACCCACTTGATCGCGCCGACCATTCCCGGCTCGTACCCTTGCTTGCTGACCTTGTTCCCCATTTTCTTGTTCTCGTAGAAGTTGATCCACCTCCACTCGCGACCGATCACTTGGAAACAACCTACGACCATCGAGTCACTCAAACCCAAGTCCCACGCGGTATGAACGGGGAAGCGCGGGTCCCAAGTGCAGCGGGCCACGCGGCCCTCGCGATCCGCCATGTTCATCTGAGTCCCGTAGATCGCGCCCTGGAGGTTCCCTTGGAACGAGCAGTAATACTCCTGTTGGATCGTGTCCTCGTCGGGGATCTTGCCTTCCTCCTCGCCTTCCCGGCGGATCTTGTCGATGTCGGCCTCGGAGATCACCGGGCCTCCCTCTTCGCCGGTCGAGTCGCGGAGCGTGTCGCGCACGGTCTTCAGCGAGCAGAACCACTCCGGGTCTCGCATCGCATGGAGGTACGTCGTGTGGCCGTGGTTCTTGCCGCGAGGCGTGTAGATGAACATCGCCCATCCGCCGTTCTCCAGAAGGATCGGCTGAAGAAGTTTCCAGACGAGAGGATCCATGAGGGACCATTCGGAGAAGACGATGCCGCGAGGGTTCGCACCGACCAACGAGTCGACGTTGTCGACGCCGACGATCTGCCAGATCGAGTTGTTCGTGAACTCGATCTTCATCTCCTGGTCGAGCGTTCGCTTTCGCATCTCCATCGGGAAGGCGTTCAGGAACGGCGTCCCGTCGCGACCGCGTCCGTCCCACAGGATCTTGCGTCCCTGGTTCAGCAGCGGGAAGAGGTGCCAGTACACGCCGGGGTATTGCCACAACTCCTTCGAGGTGATCGCGAGCCCTGTCTTATCCTTTCCCGCACGGCGATGCCAGATCAGCGCGGCCCGCCGACACCCGCGATCAAAGGCTTGGCAGACTTCGAGTTGATACGACCTCGGGTTATAGTTCGACGGGAGTTGAAGCGTCGGCACGGATGTCCTCCGGGATCGCCGCCGAGGCGATCATTCCTTCGAGCGCGATGACGACGAGGTTCAACCGTTCGCGGGTCCATCGGTACGCTCCGCGCCACTCCTGCACGTCGCAGCCGAGTTCGATCCACTTCGCGATTCCCATGTAGTTCATCGCGGCGAACGCGACCGGCGTCGGGTTGTATCTCTCGCGGAGGTGACAGCCGGTGCAGATCGGGAGCCCGTTGCGCCGGTCATAGCGGAACCGACCGTTGGCCCCCTTGTGGTAGATGTGATGCGCGGTCGTTGCGGGCTTGACGCCACACACCATGCATGGCGTCTTCGGCTCCTTGGGGATCGCCCCATCGAGAAGCACCAGGATCGACCAGAGATGGTCGGCCCTCTTCATCACGCGAGCGAGCGGCGGCAACTTCACCCGCTTTGTTGTTTTCTTCATCGCGAACTCCGGCGGATCGCCCACAACTCGGAGACCAAGAGCACGACTGCGATGAGACCGAAGATCGCATCGACCTCCGGTCTCGCAAGCCAGAGATCCACGGCGTTCCAGAACCTCACGACACCTTCTCCGGGTTCGCCGCGAACGCGCCGCACCACTCGTCCCGCTTCATCGGCGGGAACATCGCCCGCGCCACGACGCGCCGCCCGGTGGCGTCGGGATGGACGATCACGCTCGGCGGGCCGTGGTGGCAGAACCCATCATGATCCGAACCCACGATCGGATTCGCCAGGGGGACGAAGTACTCGCAGCCTCCGCAATGCCCGAATCGACTCGTCATGCCGGTCTCCTCTTCTCGAAAAGTTTTCGGATCGCGCAGACCCACCACTCGCGCTTGTAGAACTCGCAGTCGTGAGCGTCGGTCGCGTACACGCCGACGTTTCTCTTCACGCAGCCACCGCTCTTGTCCCACGGCGGAGGATCCCGGCGGAAGAACGAACAGTCGATGCATGAGCGGTCAGGCACGAAGGTCGGCTCGTAGACCATCATCATCACGACCTCCCTCCGCCGGGCCACGGCGGCGCGCCCTGCGGCGCGTACTGAACCACGTTGACGATCACCTGCCCGCCCGCGCCGTTCTTGTCGCCGTCGACCATCTTGTGAACCTGCGCGAGCAACTTCGTCGCGTTCATCTGCGTCGTGTTGTCGTTGTACTCCTGCGACTCGATCACCTGGGCGGTCTTCGGGTCGATGAAGACCTTCACCATCTTCGCGTCCTTGAGTTGCCGCATCTTCTCGAACGTCGCCTGGCGACCGATCCCCATCGCCTCCATGTACCCCTCGTCGCCGAGTTTCTCCTGGATCTTGCGGGCAAGACGACCTGCCATGCTGCGGCGCGAGACGTATGTCCCCTTGCCTCTCGGGAACGCCCGCTCGTAAGCCTCGATGTAGGTCGACGCCCCGGCGAGCGCCTGGAGGAACATCGCCTCCTTCCGCGTCAGCCCCATCTTCGTAAGAGCGCGCAGGGGCTTCGCCTTCGGAGGGGCCAGGGCGGCGGAGGTCTCCGGGCTCGCCTTCTCCCCCTGGTACACGGCGATCCGCCCCTGGCCCGCCGCGCCGAACTCGTCCGGCCTCTCTCTTCGATCCGCCTTGCGAAGATCGTCGTCACCCGCCATCACGAAGCTCCCCTGTGAAAAACCATCTGACGCGCAACATAGCCCGACGCCACCACGGCGTCAAGCGCCAAACGGCGGCGTCACGCTCGACCTGACTCCATGCGCGAGAAACCTCGCGGCGGGCAACACGACGAACATCACGACGAGCCGATTTCTTCGACCCCAAAGCGAAACCTCCAAGTCGTATTACTCCGGGAGGGAAGGGCTCCACGGAGCGAAAAATAGCCGGATGGGTGGGGACGAGCGCGGCGCGACCCGATTCCCGGCCCCCTCCCCCCACCCGGCCCCCCTCTCGAAATAAAACCTCGCTTTCACCCATATAATTGACCCATCACTTCTCGATTATGGTAATGATCTCGCACACTTACGTCACGATTTGACATAATAGATATTACCAGACAGAGGCGTAAGTCCTTGATTATACGCTGATAGTTGTCCACAGGTTGCGTGTTGCACCGATAGAACAGGGCTCATGCACCGACCTGGTGCGCCCGAGAGGCCGATTTTGGTAAAAATACCAAAGGAAAGGATGGTGTCGTAAGAATGCCACACCTGTGAATTGGCCCCTTTCCCCCTCACACGACCCCCAACGTCTCATAGACCTTCGACCGCTCGACGCCCATGATCGAGAGCCTATTGAGCGTGTCGGCCAAGGCGTACTGATCGAACCTGCCGGTCCTGTAGCCTGTCCAGGCGTTGATGATCGCCGCGATCGACTCCTCGTCCAGGGGTGGCTCGATCGCGAGCCTTGCGAGCCCTTGCTGCTTCTCCACGGTCTCCTGGGTGAGATCCTCGGGTGTCTCGACCTCTGGCAGTTGCTCCCCAAGTTCCACAACTCGACGTTCCGGCTTTTGGGCTCCATTGCCTCCGATCTTCTCGATCGTTTCACGGATCGTCTGGAGTCCTTTCTCACGCTCCGCCTCGGACTCGGTTTCGCCTTGAGGAGACGCCTCCGGGCCATCAGCCCGAGGAGGCGGATCGCCTAAGATCTTTCTTTCTTTCTTTCTTTCTTTCTTTCTTACGCGATAGTCATCGGGAGAACCATCGGGTTTCTTGTCGGGAGATGTATCGGGAGATTTATACCGAGGTATCTTCCCCGCCCTCTTCAGGTTCTCGGTGTATTCATCGCAGTATTTCAATATCTTATCTGATCCGAAGGTGATTCTGCCATCGGGCTCAACGCGCACCTCGAACAGGTTAATGTCCTGCATTCTTGCGAGTATCTTGTTTAATTTGCGAACATCCGTGCCGACGAACTCGGCCCAAGTACGCCTACTGTACGTTAAAAAGGGCGTAGGGTTGGCGGGTCCGAGGGATTCTGCGACGATTTCCACCATGAAAATTGGGACCGCTGCGCCTACGATTCCGAACTCTTCTCGGAGGGCTCGGACCTTCGGATCGTTGCGATATCCGGTGAAGTGCTTGAACCAATTCATAAGGCTGCTCCCCATTGGTCTGCCATCGCGTCTCCGATTCCTTGATAGGTCACGCCTCGGTCTTTTGCTCTGGTGGGAGAGGGGCCGAGTTTGTTTTGCCCGGAGGGGGTCTGATTCGACCAACGGCCCGAGGGGGGCAGGGGCAGGATGTTGGTCGCCACGAGCGGCGGGAGCCCCTTGAGCCAAAGGCAGGTCGCCTTCGACTCGGGGTGTCCGAATTGCCAAGGTTGTATGATTTGATCGGGCTTGCGGATCCTCGTGCTGATGCAGCCGATGGGATTCTCCAGGGCGATCTTCGGGATCGGCGCTTCGAGTAGCGTCCTAACGAACAGGAGCCCCTCCTCGGTCTGCTCTGCCCTGCCGGGACGCCGCTTATTCCAATGGAGCCCGGAGGAGCAGAGGAAGGTGCAGGGCGGGAACGCGAGCATCATATCCCACCCCGCCCCGAGAATGCCACACACATCCCCGAGGTAGTGTGGGCCGGGGCGCTCGCTCGGGATCAGGTCGCAGGAGATCGCGTCGTGACCTCTTGCGATAAAGGCATCGCGCACCACGCCGGAGAACTCACAGGCGACGAGGGTCCTCATCGCCCCGCCTTCCTCCGCTCGATCGCTTCGAGCCAGGCGACCGCGACGGCGGCGACATGGAGCAGTTCTTTTTCGAGATCGGCGGTTTCACGCCGCTGAAGGACTTCATGAACGAAAGGATCGGCCACCGTGGGCTGATAGGGCTCTCGCGAATCGAGTGCGTTCTCGATCAACGCCTTCGCCGCTTCCCCGAACTCCTCGCCCAGGATCCCGAGCCAGTAGTAGTCGTTGTGGTTCTGCTCGCCCCACTTCTCGTCCTGGCGGCGTCGTTCATTCAGCACCCTCAAGATCTGGAGCATCTGGACCGGCGGTATCACGTCGCAGGAGTCGATCTTCGAGATCTCTTCTCCGGCGATCTGCGCGGCCCTTGAGTTGAAGTTCTTGTCGAAGAACTTTTTGTCGCCCATACCTGGATCCTCCCTTTTTTATGTGCCCGTTGTGCCAGAGCCCGCAGTACTGGCACTTGTAGGGCTCGCACTTCTTTCGCGCACGTCGCCGAGCCTCGGCTGCGGTCTCGTGTCCCTGCTTGCCGACGCAGGAGAACTTGCGGGAGCCGACCGATCGCTTCACCGGCAATTACCGCCGCGAGGCACAACCCGATCCTTCGGCCCCCGCATTCTTTTTTCGATGATCTTGTCCGCCATCTTCTTGTACTGCTGCGAGCGGCAGGACTGGCAGACCTTGGCGTTCTTGGTCTTGATGACCTTGCCGCAGGAGCAGCGCCTCATCCTTCGCGCTCGTCGATGCGCTCGATCGCCGCTTCCCGCCGCGCCTTCCGGCCCGAGACGTTGTCGACCAACTCGCCCATCGCGTCGAGGACCGGCATTGTTATGACCCGCATCGCAACCTCGACGAGAGGAGTTCCCGGCTTCGCGGGCTTCTTGGCGGATGTCATCAAGGATACCTGCATCGCCCCTTCCTTCTCGATCGCGTCGGCGAGCGTGATCGGCATACTTCCGCCCATCGCGGAGTCGCGTTCCCGAATGAGAAGCCTCGCCTCGACCTTGATCGCCCGTGTTCCCACATCGCGGATCCGACGCACCGTCATGTTGTTCATGATGCTCTTTGCCATTGAGTCCGCGAGCCCCAAGAGTACGCTCTCGCGATACTCCCGCTCGCCCCATCGCACCTCGTCTTCACGGGTGAGCGTGACCACAGCCGTCAACTCGATCATCCTGGCTCCTTCTTCTCTTCGGGCATGGTAATCTTGCGGACTCCGACTTCGATCGTCAGCGCCGGGCCGCGCTTCTTCGTGTTCTCCCGCACCTGCTTCTCGCCGCGAGCCTTGAGAAGCGCCGCGACCTCTCCGTCCTGCTGCGCCTTCTTGCGCTCCATGCGTGTGTCGAGAAAGGAGAGCGGATTCATGAGCAGCGTAGGCATGAACGTCTTCGCCAGGTCCGCTTGAGCCGCTCGCTTCATCGAGTCGATCGCCTCGTTCAACTTCTCCTGCGTGAGAGTGGCAGGTGGCAACTTCGCTCCCACCATCGGCTCCTGTGTGACCCTGATCTCGCCGCCGGGGAGCATATTGATGTAGCCCTCGAAGTTCATGTCGTCGCGAATCACAGGCGGAGGGGCGAGCATCATCTCTGTCAAGAAGGTCTTCCCTGCCTTGCGCCCCATGTTTAGATAGGGAGCGATCTCGCGGTACGCTTCTCCTTTCTCGGCAACGGTCACGCTCGCCCGCACGACGAGGTCTCCCGTCTCCGGGTCTATATCCTCGCGGTATACGATCGCCGCTTGCCTCTGAAGTTCTTCCACGAGCCCGCGAACGAGATCTCGGATCGCCGAGTCTCGTAGGCTCGTCCCCATATACCGCCCTTCTTGAATGTCGCGCCGCCGGATGCGCGTCTCTGCGTAGATCTCTTTCATCCCCTCGCCTCTCGGTCTTTCCTGACGTCTTCGTTCCACCGCTCGATCTCGCGCCGGTTCGCCTCGTTGCAGTTGCGATGGAGGAGATCTTGATTCGGGCCGAACCACGCCTCGTCTCCTTCGCGTACCACGAGCCCGCACGTCACGCACTTGCCGAGCGTCTTTGCTCTTGGTTCTCCGCCCCTGCTCACTTCGCACCTCCCTTCAGCCGCCTCATCATGTCGGCGTATGATTCGGTCTTCGGCTCCGCACATTTCGTCGGCACTTCTTGGGATGTGCCGACGTTTTGTGTCACGGGCGGGCCATCACCGATCGCCTCGAAGTCGTCCTTGCACTCCGCGCATTCACGCGAACAATCGAAGGTCGGACAATGCAACTTGTCGTGATGGTACAGGAGCGGCTTGTCGAGGTGCCACGGCTCTCCGCAGACACAGCACTTCAGGCCCATTATGCGGCCCGCCTCTTCCTGGCGGGAAGTCTGGCCCCAAGACTCTTCAGCAGGGCATACGACAGCCGTGAAGGCTCCACCCTGCCGGAGGTCCAGTTGTTGATGGTCTGCCGCGAGATCTTCATGTCCAGTAAGGCCCGGCGGATCTTTTTTGATATGTGTACGCTCATGCCCCTCATGGTCCCGGAAACTATTTTCCGAGTCAAGCGTAAAAAGTGAAAATAATGCTTGCCAAACCTTTTCCGCTTCAAGTAATATACTTTTGACATTGACATCCGCCACCCAAAAGGGTCGCCACCGGGAAACCGATCGAACCCTCGAAGGCCCGAAGGACAAGGGTTAGAAGTCCAACACAATAGCACTCGCGAGTGACCAAGGGCGGGCCGGAAACGGCCCCTGCACCCGAGGCGACCGCTGATCCCGGAACGGCGAGTGTGAAAAGCGGAGGAGGAAGATGGGATACAAGGATCCAGAACGGCGGCGAGCCTACTATGTCGAGTATAGAAGGAACAACCGGGAGGAGATCAACCGACAGAAAAGAATGAAGCGGGTAAGGCGCGAAAGAAAGCCCTCCTTGGCCCACGGACATACTGCGAACCGAAAAACCACGAGAGAATACAGGGCATGGAGGAATGCGAAAACCCGATGCCTCAACCCAAATCGTGAGTCTTGGAAATACTACGGGGCTCGCGGGATTACGATGTGCCAAGAATGGCGGAAATCATTCCTTTCCTTTTATCTCGACATGGGTAATTGCCCTCCGGGGCTCACCTTGGAGCGGATTAACAATGACAAGGGCTATGAGCCCGGAAACTGCAAGTGGGCCACAATGGCAGAACAAAATACGAATAGAAGGGGGACAAAGTGAAGAAGCGACTCCTGAATTATTTCCGTGCCGGGTTCCCCGGCATCGCGATCAACACCGCCGAGGAACAGCGGGCGATCGCCGACGTGGTCGCCGCCGCCGAAGAGAACACGCAGGGCATCGCGGTCTGGTCGGCGACGGAAGGGCTCTCCTGGCTCAAGCCGGTGGCGAAGAAGATCGACCAGACCGAAGACCTCGTCGCCGCTTGCGCCCAACGGCTGAAGAACGCCGTCTACATCTTCCGGGATGTCCAGACGTGGCCCTTCGACCGCGACCCGATCTTGAACCGCTCGATCCGCGACATCCTCGCATGGGCTCCGACCGAGCGGTCAAGCATCGTCTTCATCGGACCGTCGTTCAAGCCGACGCCGACGATCGAGAAGATGGTCGTCGTCACCGACTACACCCTGCCGAACGAGAGCGATCTGAAGAAGATCGCGGACGGCATCGCGAAGTCCGCCTCGAAGGACGGCAAGGGAACCTTCGACGGAAACGCCGAGATCCTTCGGGCTCTCTCGGGGCTCTCGACCACCGAGGCGGAGAACGCGCTCGCGCTCTCGCTCATCGAGACGACGAAGTTCGACTCCGACGTGATCTACCGCGAGAAGATCGCGGGCGTGAAGAAGTCCGGGCTCCTGGAGATCGTCAACCCGGATCCGGCGGGGCTCGCCGCGATCGGGGGGCTCGACAACCTGAAGGCGTGGATCACCAAGAGGAAGAAGGCGTACACCCCCGAGGCAGAGAAGTTCGGTCTCCCCTCCCCGAAGGGGATCCTGCTCGTCGGCGTTCCCGGCACCGGGAAGTCGCTCTCGGCGAAGGCGATCGGCACCGCCCTCGGCGTCCCAACGATCCGGCTCGACATCGGGGCGCTGTTCAACTCCTTGGTCGGGGAGTCCGAGGCTCGCACCCGCGATGCCCTCGCACTCGCCGAGGCTCTCGCTCCCTGCGTGTTGTGGGTGGATAAATAATTGTCCACCAGAAAAACCCCGTGAACTGCTGGAAACCCCTGAGAGCCGCCGACGCCACAACGTAGCCGGGAACGGTAAGCGTGAGGGCCTGAAAAGTCGACGGATTGGGCAATCAGCAACCAAGCCCCGAGAACCGGGGAAGGCTCAACGGCCATCGTGCGAACGAGTAGGCTCCGAGGGGAGCCGAAGCGCGGGGCCGCGAGTGGCTTGACCCTCTTGTTATAATGGGATAAACTTTATCTCATTACATTCAAGGAGGCTGTCATGTGGTCAAAGCGTTTCAGCGAATGCGTGAAGTGCGGGACGGACACAATCCCGCACATGGCAAAGGGCAAATGCCGACGGTGCTACCTATCCGAGTATAACGCGACCCCGAAAAACAAAAAGCGTATCCGGGCCGCAAAGGATAAGTGGTACCGACGGAATGTGACGCCAGAGTCAAGGCGCATCGACAGGGAACAGCGGAATTACGGCGGAAGGAGACAGGCTATCCTGAAGAGGGATCGCCATCGCTGTGTCCGTTGTGGCTCACGCGATAGCTTGACCGTTCATCATAAGGACGGGAAAGGCCGTGGTGTGCCGACTCCGAACAATGCCGATAGCAACCTTGAAACACTCTGTCGTCCTTGCCACGCTCGGGTTCACCATACCTGCACCGGATGGGCGAGAGATTATGACTCGTGCCAAAAGTGCGGAACCACCGAGCGGAAACACAACGCCAAAGGGCTTTGCTGGAAATGCTACGACCGGGCAACTCGCGGATGATATGGTCTGAGCCCGTCGGAAACGGCGGGAGGCTGATCGGTACCGGGTCAGCCGTAACACAACTGGAAATAGACAAGGGGCTCGCGGGTTCTTCGGGCTCCGGCGCGAACGACTCCGGCGTCACGAAGCGGGTCTTCGGGACGGTGATCTCGTGGATGCAGGAACGTCGCCGCCCGGTCTTCCTGGTCGCGACGGCGAACGACGTGACGGCGCTCCCGCCGGAGTTCCTCCGCAAGGGGCGGTTCGACGAGATCTTCGCGGTCGACCTGCCGAACGAGACCGAGCGGAAGGAGATCTTCTCGATCCACCTGAACCGGCGGAAGCGTGGCGATCTGTTCAAGAAGATGAACGGGAAGGCGATCGACGCCACACAGTATTTCACCGGCTCCGAGATCGAGGCGTTGATCGAGGAGGCTCTGTTCAACGCCTTCGACGAAGGCCGCGACATCAACGAGGCAGACCTCATCGCGGCGGCGAAGGACACGCAACCCCTCGCCGTCACGGCGAAGGAGAAGGTCGACGCGATCCGCTCGTGGGCGCAGTCGAAGGCCCGGTGGGCGTCGAGCAAGATCGAACCCCAAACCACGACGAAAAGGAGGGTCATCGGATGACCAACGCGACCGCACTCGGATGGGATACCCTGTTCTTCAACGGCTCGATCGTCGACCTCGACATCAAGGTCTGGAGCGCACGTCTTTCGGTGCGCCCCCCCGACCTCGGCATCGAGGACACCAACGAAGTCCGCGAGGCTCTCGGGCTCGGCATCGTCCGGCTCGCGCCGAAGAAGGCGTTCGAGCGGATCCTGGCGATCCGCCGCGCCGCGCTCAAGGACGTCGAGAACCACTCCTTCAACTTCCCCTTCATCCGGGGAGCCCGGTACGTCCCCGAGAAGAAGATCGAGCCCCTGCTCGAAAAACTCCGCGCCAGGCGGGACGAGTTCGGCACGGCAGTCTTCGAGTTCGCGGCCTCCTACGACGCCGTCCGTGCCGAGATGTACCCCGTCATCCGCAAGGCCCTGCTCGATGCCGCCTGTGACAACATCGACGAGTCGCTCTCGCGGATCGACGCCGAGTATCCCGAGGACGTGAACTCCCGCTTCTACTTCGGGTGGACGTCCTACGCGATCTCTGGCGCGAAGTCGAAGGCCGCGCAGGACGCCGTCACGCAGGAGACCGAACAGGTCAAGGGCGTCGTCCGGGAGATCGTCTCCCAACTCCGCGCCGAGTTCAGCGACAAGGTCTCCTCCGTCGCTAAGATCATCGCCCGAGGCGGGAAGATCCCGACGAACTCGATCGCCTCCTGCCGCGAGGTTCTGGCGCGGGTGAAGGAGATGAACGTGTTCGGCGACACGGAACTCACGAACCAGGTGCGGGCGTTCGAGCGGATCCTCGCGGTCTCCGAGGTGGAGGCACGGCCCGACAACGAGGCGCTCTCGAAGGATCTCGACGCGATCGCGGAGAACGTGCAGAAGTCGCTCGACGAGGCGGTCGCGAACGCCGAGGCAACGCTGACCGGGCTCGGCAACCGGAAGATCACGATCCCTGAAAGGAGGAAGTGAAAATGCCGTGTTATTCAAAAATATATACGAAGATGAATAACGGCGAGACTCTCGCCTCGGCTCTCGCCGCCCTCGGATGGACGGTCACGAAAAACGGTTTCAACGTGTACGCCGAGAAGGGCGATGAGGCGATCTCCTTCTCGCGGTACGACGCGCAGTCGCCCTTCACCGCCTCCGGCGACACGTTCCGCCTGGCGGAGATTGGGCGGAAGTACGCGGAGACCTCGGTGCGGAGATGGGCTTCGCAGAAGGGTTTCGGCATCACCGAGAACGACGGCGTCAACATGACGCTCGTCAACCGAAGGAGAGGGTACTGATATGGCTGACACGCTGAAGGTGAAGTTCAACGACGACGGCTCGGTCTCGATCAACGCGACCGGCATGAAGGGGACGGAGAAGGAGATCCTCGCGCAACTGAACTCGCTCGCCGCCGCTGTCGGCGGATCACTCAAGGTCGAGAAGCACGAGCCGGGGTTGCACCACCACCACGACGGGAAGGCCCACATCCACAACTGAAAGGAGGAGAGCATGGAAACGTCGAACACGCAGAAAATCGGCGAGCGGAAGACGAACATCACCCGCATCACCCTGTTGGAGGAGGACGGGAGCGAGACGATCATCAATGTCACGGAGGATCTGCACTACTTCTTCGGCTTCATGAAGGTGTCGAAGGAGGGCGGCGTCGGAGTCCCGATGGAGTTGCTCATCAAGGGAGACGTCGGCGTTTGCTCCGAGATGTTCTACCAACTCGGCGAGGCGCACCCCGCGCTCGTCAACTACTGCGCGAAGAAGGCGGCGAAGAAGATCATCGGGATCGTCGCGGACGAGATGAAGAAGCAGGGCAAGAACCCGATGGACGAGATCCTGAAGAATATGCCGGGACCGGAGGGGGTGAACTGACTGATGCGCGAATACTCCATCAACGTCCGGTGGAACCACAAGGGGAACCGATACCCGCTGTTCTCGAATCAGCGGGTCAAGGCTTCGACGGCGGAGATCGCCGCGAGAAAGGCGCTCAAGGCCGTCAGGGTGCAAAACAGGGGCTCGTTCCGCGAAGTCGCGGACGCGCAGATCCGCATCGACATCATCGTCATCGGCACCGATGGAAAGGAGGGAGAAGATGGGCGGGGGGATGTATTACGTCAAGAGGCGGAACCGGAAAGCGGTCGTTGAGGCGATGCCCGAGAAACGCGGGGTCGTCGACGACTGGAACGACCTCCTTAAGGAGGAGAAGATGATCGCGAAGGAACGCGAGACCGGGAGATGCGCCCGGTGCGATCAGCCGTTGCCGGAGGCGAGGCGGCGCGGCATCAACGGACTGTCGGTCGATCGGTTCGGCTTTCGCGTGATCTCGCTGTGAAGGATCTATGGGTCATGCACATGGAGAGCGAGAACGGAGAGAAGTTCTTCCGCTCGCTCACGCAGGAGAGGGTCGACATCCAGAGGGTGTTGGCCCTCTACCCCCAACTGAAATTCCACTTCGGAGACCGAGGAAAGGAGGACGTGACGATGAAGGTCATCCGGCACGACAGGGGGTGCTTGCACGTCGAGACACCGCTCGGTATCGTCAACATCCGGGTCGGGCTCACGGACAGCAAGGGGCGATCGGTCGATTCGATCGCGGTATCGCCGGACGCATACGTGGATCAGCCGAAGGTCGTCCTGTACGGTCGGCACAACACTCGGCTCGTCCAACTGAAAGGAGGGAAGCGGTGATGTCCGAGATCTACAAGGGCAAGATCCAGTTGTTCAGCGGTTCACACATGAGCGGGCTCGCGCAACTCATGATCGAGGACGAGAGACGCGGGCTCGTCACCGTGCATTGCGAGAACGCTCCCACGGTAAGGGCTCTCGAAGGAGCCTTCGGCAACGTGATCGGCGAGGGACACACAGTCAACCCGAGGGGTGGTCACGTCGGGCAGGAAGTCTACTACTCAACCGACGCGATCGGAATCCTCGAAGCGTTCACTCCGGTCGACGACGCCCCGCCGGAGTTGGTCAGGATCTACGAGGAGGCGATTCCATGAGCCGTCCACCGAAGCCAAAGCCGTTTCTTTTTACCCGGTGGCTTTACTCGCCGGACCTGCTCCGTCCGTGGCTCGCGCATTTCAGTCATCACAACGTCCCGGCGGGCATCGTGTCCCGCCGTAGATCCCCGCCGTTTGCCCTCTGGAGGGTGGGCGTCGAAGCGACGGGAGAGAACACCCTGAAGCAGGAGGAGGTGTCGAGCGACATGAGGGTCGAGGAGTCGATCAACGGATTCGCGGAAGCGTTCAACAAATACAAGGAGGAGGTGGAACGTGGCGGACCAAGGCGCACCACAGACCGGCAAGAGAAAGAAGCCCGCGCTTGACGGCGGGAAGATCTCCCTGCACTTCAGGGGGAACGTCAACCTCAACGCGCTCGGGACGACGATGGTCATCCTGGGCTCCTTCGTCCTGCTCATGCTCATCGCGAGCGGGCTGTTCTTCGGGGGGATGTGACGTATGGGAATGTCAGCACTCGCGAAACTGTCGGAGAAGTACGGGCTCGAAGAGGCGAAGTTGGTCGACACCCTACGGGCGACGGTCATCAAGTCGAAGAGGATCCGGGGACGGGACGGCAAGCCGGACACCTACGTCCCGGCGTCGATCGAGGAGGTGAACGCCGGGCTCATGGTCGCGGCGCACTACGACCTCGATCCCCTGCTCAAGCAGATCCATTTCTTCCCCGCCGAGGGGGGCGGCATCGTGCCGATCGTCGGGTACGACGGGTGGATCAAACTCGTGAACCGGGAGAAGCGGTTCGCCGGGTTCCGGTCGATCGACAACGTCGACGGCTCCGGGAACCTCATCTCCATCACCGGGATCATGAAGGTATGGGTCGACCAACCTGGCGGCGAGTTCTACGAGGTGCAGGTCACGGAGTACCTGGAGGAGTGCCGGAGGGACACCGAGCCGTGGAAGAAGTGGCCCCGCCGAATGCTCCGCAACAAGACGTACAACCAGACCGCCCGGATGGCGTTCGGCTTCTCCGGGCTCTACGACGAGGACGAGGGACAGAGGGCTCTGGAGGCGATGGAAGCGGCGGCGATCGATGTCACCCCGGTCAAGGTCCCCCAAGCCCTCCCCAAGTCCTCAAGTTCCACGATTCCGGGAGCCCAAGGGGGTGAAAAAGGTGCCTCTGCGGCTCCGCAGGATGCCGCAGGATCGACGCAGGTCGGGGGGGCGCAGGGTACCCCCTCCCCCGGTGCCGATCCCGCCAAGGCGGCGGGAGGCGCGAGCCCGGCAGGGGCGGTTTCGGATGCCCCCAAGACCGACGCCGAGAAAAAGGCGTACATCGCCTCGGTCATCGTCAAGGCGGCGAAGCAGTTCAACGTCACCGAGTCCCAGGTCCTCTACGACCTGTCGAAGTTCCTGGGGAAGGACAAGCAGGACCCGAGCAAGGAGGTCGAGGTCGGCGTGACCGCCCTCGACGACCCCCGCCTTGCGGGGCGGTGGCTCAACAAGGTCTACGGGGAAGCGAAACGGTTGGAGGCCGAAATTGACAACGGCCCGATGTAATAAGGTCGTGGAGATCTGCAAGGGGGGGCTTCGGCCCGGCTTCCTTTCCCGCTTCGAGGAGGACGGGCATCAGTATTACCTCTCGAAGGTTCCGGGGGAATGGGTCAACGTGCCGTCCGTGACCCAAGTCGTCGATCAATTGCACAACTTCACCGGGTCCCCCGGAGCCGCCGCAGAACGGGGGACCCTCATCCATAAGGCTTGCGAACTACTCATCTTGGGGACCCTCGATTGGTCGACGGTAGACGACTCGATCCTTCCCGAGGTGAAGACCTTCGCCGCCTGGTGGGAGCAGTCCCGATTCAAGCCTCTGCTCGTCGAGGGGGTGGTCGGGTCATGGCGGCACAAGTTCGCCGGGCGGCTCGATCTCTTCGGCGTGTGGAAGACGGGGCTCGCACTCATCGACTTCAAGACCGGGAACGAATATCCGGCCTACAAGTTCCAGACGGCAGGACTGGAGATCGCGCTGTGGGAGATGATCGGGCTCCCGTTGGGGACCAAGAGGCTCCCGAAGATTCAACGCTACTGCCTCTACCTGAAAGGAGACAAGGCAAGGCCCGTGCAACATGAGGATCCACGGGACCACGCGAGATTTTTGGCGGCGCTGACGTGCAGCCACACGAGGAGGGAACTTTACCCATGACGACCGAAGTGCAGCAGCAGACGATCGAGATCCCCGCCGCAACGGCGGCGGCGGAACTGGCGAAGCAGGAAGCGGAGGCGATCCGCTCGATGTCCGAGATGTTCGCCGTCACGAACGCCGAGGAGTACACGGCGGCGAATGAAGAACTCATCGCCATCAAGGCGAAGATCCGGGAGTACGAGAAGCAGCGGGTCGACCTGAAGAAGCCCATCCTGGAGGCGGGCCGCAAGGTCGACGATCTGTTCAAGCCCGCGATCGCCGTCCTCACGGCGGCGGAGACGGCGATCAAGAACCAGATGATCGCCTGGAAGAGGGAGCAGGACCGCATCGCCGAAGAGGCGAGGGAGAAGGCCCGCAAGGAACTCGAAGCCGCCGAGCGGGCTCGGGTCAAGGCGATCGAGAAGGGAGACGTGACGAAGGTCGCGAAGTTGGAGGAGAAGGTTGCCTCGATCGCGGCAACCGTCGCCGTCGTGCCGGAGGTTCCGAAGGCGCGAGGCTTCTATGTGACTGGAGTGTGGTCGGCGAACGTTGTCGATCTCATGGCGCTGGTGAAAGCAGTAGCGTCGGGGAAACAGCCGATCGACTTACTTCTTCCGAACCAGGCGGCGCTCGACGATCTCGCGAAGGCGCACACCACGAATCTGTCGGTGCCGGGGGTGTTGGCCGTGAAAAAGGACTCGGCAGGAAGCCGGGCTCGATAACATATCATCTGACGCGAAAGGAGAATCACATGAAGGGGAAATACTGCATGGTTAGATCGTACTCGGCGGGAGTGTTCGCGGGAATCATCGTGTCGCGCAAGGGGAAGGAGGCCGTCCTGAAGGATGCCAGGCGCATCTGGTATTGGGATGGCGCGGCCTCTCTGTCCCAACTGGCGACGAGAGGGACATCGAAACCAGAGAATTGCAAGTTCCCGGCCCCCGTGGCGTCGGTGTTGCTGACCGAGGTCATCGAGATTATCCCGATCACGCTGGAGGCAAAGAAATCCATCGCGGGGGTGAAGGCATGGGAAAGATAAAAGCCGGGTACGGGTCCGGGTCCGGGTACGGGTACGGGTCCGGG
>JAEHJW020004492.1_pt1 | contig 20350 bp, 12 predicted proteins | sample 9271431 | NCBI WGS metagenome assembly JAEHJW02 | reverse complement strand
TCTCCGCATATTCCTTCCAAGGTTCCTTCGCTAGTTTCTGGACAGGTTCTTAGAAAGTGGATGCGCTCCCTCCACTCCGTTGGACAAAAGCGAAAAAATGGGGCGATGATCCGAGAATAGCTTTTCTTTCAGAAATGCTCGGCCGCTCGGGGTCATTGCTGACAGTGAATTTTCCACATGAACTTTTCGCAACTGCAGGAGCGGGTGAGAGCCGAGCTGCTGCGACGAATCAGCCGGGGAACGCTGAGTGTCTCACTACTCGCAAGGCAGACAGGCCTGGGGCAGCCACATCTGTCAAATTTCCTCCACGGTCGTCGCCAGCTCTCTCTCACTGCGCTGGACAAGCTCCTTCGCGCCCAGCAGCTCGTCATCACCGACCTCCTCCCTTCGGCCCGTGGACGCGGCAGTCCCCTGCTCAGCGAACAGATCGGCGAAGTCGGACAGGTTCCGCTCGTCAGCCACTCCGTCGCCCTCCTCGAACCCTACGTCCGCGCCACCAGCGTCCAGCGCATGCTCGAGTTTCCCGCCGAAACCCTTCGCTCTCTCCGTCCGCGCTGCACCCCGGCCAGACGACAGTGGGAGCGCTTCGTCGCCGTGCGCCTCTCCGCCCTTGACGTCTTCGGTATGGAGCCGCTCCTGCTGCCCGAGGCCGTTCTCGTCCTCGACCGCCATTACAACTCCTTCGCTCCCTACCGCGGCGCCACCTCCACGCTCCCTCACCTCTACGCCGTGCGCAACCACCAGCGCCTCTGCATCCGCTACGTCGATTTCCTCGCCAGCCGCCTCTTCCTCCGCACACACCAACCCGACATCCCCGCCGAACTCCTCGAACCCGTCGGCGAGGAAACGCCCAACGATCTCCTCTCCGGCCGCGTCGCGCTCATCGTCAACGAACTTTGATCCACACCCGCATCTTCCCCTCCGCGCACGCCTCCTGTCCCGGCTGGTAGCATGAACGAAAAGACCTCGATCCGGATTCAGAACGCGGATCGACAAGGAAGCTGCTTCCCATGGAAAAAGAACTCGCCCTCAACAGCTCCGGCGCGCGCCGCAACGAAGATATCGCGCTCGACCTGCTGAAATTCGTCGCCGCCAGCACCGGCTTCGGCCGTCCCGCAGCGCCTTCCACCGGCTTCAGCGGTTCGCCTGCGCCAAAGCCCGAAGATCAGGTCAACCAGCTTCTCGACCTCTACAGCCGATGCCTCACCGTCGTCGCCGGAGGCAAGGCCTGATTGCCGGCCGCAATCCATCCGCCGCGCGTCGCCGTGGTCGGCGCCGGAGCCTTCGGGGGCAACCATCTGCGCGTCCTCAGCGAGATGCCCGAGGCTGCCCTCGTCGCCGCCATTGAGCCGGATCCGGCGCGCGCCGCCTCTGTCGCCGAACGCTACCGCATTCCCGTCCTCCCCTCCGTCGATGCCGCGCTCTCGGCCGATCTCGCTCTCCACGCTGCCATCGTCGCCGTGCCCACCGTCCATCACTGCGCCGTCGCCTCTCAGCTTCTCGCCGCCGACATCGACTGCCTCGTCGAAAAACCCCTCGCCGCTTCGCTCCCCGAGGCCGACCAACTCATCGCCCTCGCCCGGCGTCACGCTCGCATCCTTCAGCCCGGACATCTCGAACGCTTCAATCCCGCCGTCCTCGCCATGCAGAGCGACCTCCGCGGACCCATGTTCTTTGAGGCGCACCGCCTCAGCGTCTTCACCCCTCGCTCCCTCGATGTCGATGTCGTCCTCGATCTCATGATCCACGATCTCGACGTCGTGCTCCGCTTCGCCGCCAGCCCGGTGCGCGATCTCCGCGCCGTCGGTCTGCCCATCCTCTCCGGCAAAGTGGACATCGCCAACGTCCGCGTCGAATTCGACTCCGGATGCGTCGCCAACTTCACGGCTTCGCGCGTCTCCACCGAGCGCGTCCGCAAGCTCCGCTACTTCGAGCCGGGACGATACGTCTCCATCGACTACGCCCGCCGCGACGCTCTCGTCATCGCCGTCGATCAGAACTTTCAGCTCGAAGCCGCCATGCGCGCCGGAGCCGCCGAGGATTTCGTCCACGGCCTGCCCGGCCTTCACTTCGACAACCACACCATCGCTCCCGGCGAACCGCTGCGCCTCGAACTGGAGTCTTTTCTCCGCTCCGTTCACACCCGCTGCCAGCCTGCCGTCACCGCAACTGAAGGTCGCCAGGCGCTTGAGCTTGCACTCTCCATCCAGCAGCAGATGGCCGACCACGCGCAGCGCGCCGGTCTCGCCTCCTGACCCTCGCCCTTCGCTTTTCCGCCTCCAAAACTCGCTCCCGCAAATGTTGTCAAGCACCCGACCGTCTCGAAACACCCCCATCCTGCTGATTCCATAGCTACTTAAAATCTTCGGGAAAATGGCATCCAATTTCCTCGAATTCGCTAAGCTTGAATCATTCGCGAGAGACAGACATGCGGGGAGCGGCTGGGGCACAGCCGCTCCTCTTTTTTTGTCCTTCACAGAACCTTCGGTGTCGGAAAACGGCGGGGCGATGTCCGAAACGGCAAACAACGAAACGGCAAACAACGAGTGGCTCAACAACAGAACGCAAAACAACAGAAGGCAAAACGGTAAGGCGGAACCCGACAGGGCTGGACTCGACAAGGCGGGACTCGACAAGGCGGGCAATGCGATCCAGGTGGACCTCGACGAGATCGAGGATGATCCGGAGGATCATCGCATCGACAATGCAGTCATCGAGCGGATGGTCAACAAGGCGGATCGGATCATCGCTAGAAATCTGCTGAAGATCGTCACCTGCATAGGAAACAACGTGATCGACAAAAATCACGCGCCGAGCGTTCGGGTGCTCTTCGAAATCGCAGGCAGAATGCGAACCAACCAACCCATCACCCCGGAAGAGTACGCGAGTTTTGCGGAAATCCTCTGGGGAGAACTCGACGAATCAACAGAGCAGTAGCCGACAAAGTCGGCATTCCTGCCGGAACGCGTGGAACTCCGGCCGCCTGGCCCGGGACGTGGGCAGGAATCTCTCTTTCCACGATGCGGCCCGCACACCCAGGTTCCGGAGAAGAACCTGGCGTTTGCGGACCGCATCTTTGCGCCCACTGCGCGCACAGCCCCGGCACAACGATCCGCCGGAAGACACAAGAGAAAGCGCAGCTCTCAGCGCAAAAAATTACGGACCGGTAGCCAACGGAAGGATACTCACGATGACGAAATGCTTGCGTGCCGACAAACAAACTGCATTCCGGAGAATCCGCTGCATGCTTCTGCTGCTCAGCGCGACCATCGCCTGGAGCCAGTCGGTCACCACGACCACCGTCGAGGGCACAATCTATGAAGCCAGCGGCGCGCCTGCCTCCGGAACCATGCTCATCCGTTGGCCTTCCTTCACCACCGCCGCCGGGCAGTCCGTCTCCGCCGGAACCACTTCGGTCACTATCGGTGCCGACGGTTTCGTCAGCATCAATCTCGCGCCCAATCTCGGCGCAACTCCGGCAGGCCTTTACTACACCGTCGTCTACCAGCTTTCCGACGGCACCGTGAACACCGAATACTGGGTCGTTCCGGCCACCACCACGGCCACCATCTCCTCCGTTGAAGCGCAGGTTCTTCCCGCCGCTCAGGCCGTGCAGGCCGTCACCGAGGCTTACGTCAATCAGCAGATCGCGGCCCTCGGCAGCAGCCAGCTTTCGCCCTCCGGCGGCACGCTCACCGGACCGCTCACTCTCAGTGGCGACCCCACCACGCCGCTGATGGCTGCCGACAAACATTACGTCGATGAAAGTTTCGCGCAGGCCGTTCCTCTGGCCGGCGGCACCATGACCGGCTCGCTCGGAACGCCCGCCGTCAACGGCATCGCCTCCCCGGTCAACGGCTCGGCGCAGACCACTCTGCAAACCACCCTCACCGCGGCAGGCGCCGCCGGCGCAATGAGCGTCCCTCCCGCCTATGCGGGCACCGACAGCTTCACCAACTCCAGCGGCATTCGCGTCGAAGACTGGCGCACCGGCGGCGCGCAGCAGCACACGCGCAGCGTCAAGGAGTTCGGCGCTCTCTGCGACGGAGCAACCGACGATACCGCCGCCCTGCAGGCTGCCATCAACTACGCGCAGGCCCATCACGTCGGCCTCACCCTGCCTTCCGGCATCTGCAAAACACACACCCTCAACTGGCATCTGGAATCCATCTCCGGGCAGGGCGCGCAGAACTCCGCCCTCATGGGCTTTCCCGGCCAGGATATTCTCCAGACCACCGCCGACTCGGCGACACTCTTCAGCGGAACCCATCTGCACGACTTCTCCCTCTACGTCGATCAAAGCGAAGACGTCTCCTGCTCACCAGCCGAAGGCCGCGCCGCGGCAGGCAGTTGCGCCGTTAGTCGCCCCATCGAAAGCGGGAGCGTCTTTTCTCCCGGCGGCAACGGACTCACTGCCACAGCGGGCAGCGGCGCGGGCTGGTCCATCGGCAACTGCGCCATCGCTATGCCCGCCGCAACCGGTGCGGGCGGCAACGGACTGAAAGATGCTTCCATCGAAAATCTCGTCCTCGCCACCACCGGCAACGATCCGCTGGGCACCTATCCCGGCGCCAGCTCCACGCACACCTGCGGCCTCTATCTGGCGCAGTGGCCCACCGGCACGGAATTTCGTAATCTCACCCTCCGCGGCCTTGGTACCGGCATCGCGCTTCCCGCACTGCCCGGCGCAACCCCCTCCGGTCTGACGGCGGACAACAACCAGTGGACCCATCTCACGCTGAACACCGTGCATGGATTCGTCTCGGCCGTCGGCGCAAACAACGTTCTGGACGGAGTGGCCGCGAAACCGTGGAACTCCGCCGCAACCGGCGAAGCGCCCACTGGACTGGTGCTCGACTTCAACGGCATCGAGCAGGGCTGGACCGTTCGCAATCCCGAAATCCATCCCGAATGGATCGCCGTGCAGCCGCAACTGACCGTCGCCGTAACGCTCGGCGCCGTCACCGGCGTCACCGTCGGGCCGGAGCACGGACTTGGTTTTGAACCCTATGGGCCATCCGTTCCGCTCACCTTCACCGCAGGCTGCACCGCCGCGGCCAATGCCGCCGTCAACTCCGACGGATCGCTCGGCGCAGTCACCCTCACCGCAGCAGGCTTCGGCTGTTCTTCCACCACCACGGCTACCGTGAATGTGCCAGGAACGTGGATGACCGCCCGGCCGGTAAATCTGATCTCCGGCCAGAAGATGAACCTCTTCGGTGGAACGTTGCTTGTCGGCAATGGTGGTTACACGGTCTGGAATGCGACCGCATCGCAGGCAACCGGCACCGCGATCCAGGGCGGCGGAACTCTGACCGCATCGGCGACCCCCTATCCATCCCTGGTGCTTGCGCCCAGCGCGGAAAGCACCGGGATCGCCAGCGGCTACACGGCTTCTTCCAATCGCTTCCAGCAGCTCGGCGTCAATGGAGCGGGTAATCTGCTCGACTCCGGCCTCGGCAATGTGATCGAGCAGACCAGCGGCGCGGGCGAGCATTCGGTGGAGACCGCACGCCTCGAAGAAGGGCGCGCGACAGCCGATTTTGCGCTGCTCGGCGGCGGCGCGGCAAATCAGGCTTTCAGCAGCCTGAACGATCTGTTCCTGACTGCAGAGGATTTGCTTGCCTCGAGCGGCGAAAGTGTCGGCACGGGAAGCCAGTCCGGCAAGGATGCGATGGCGCCGGTGACCGGATCCTTTGTGCGCGCGGTGGGTGGCGCGTGGGATACAAGCGGGAACTGGAGCGTCCGCGGCGCAAGCAACACTCTGCTTCTGGGCCACGGATTTCCCGCTGGCACGGGAACCTGGATCATCGCAGCCAAAGCAGACTCTGCGACAACCCAGGAGCTGAAACTGAGCGGAACGACAGGGGCCCAAAGCTGCACCTTTGCCGACCAGACGGTGAGCCTGACCACGAGTTGGCAGATCTTTCGGATTCCTTACAATACGGTGACCGGCAACTCGACCTGCGACGCTGCGACCGTCGGCAACGCCGTCTTCGCCCAGGGCATGCCGCCCAGCACGACAACCAATGTGGAAACCGCATGGATGGCCTTTACTCCTGCGTTTCAGCAGTTGCTGGTGGCCAACGCGCCCACCACGCCGGAGCAGGCGGCCAACAAGGCCTATGTCGATCAGGCCGTAGCCAGCCAGATTGCCAGCGGCAGCGGCGAGCTTCCTCTGGCCGGCGGGACGATGACCGGAGCGCTGAATGCCCCGGAGATCGACGGAACCGAGAATTGCGCGCTGGCCGGGAGCGTGAGCGGTTGCGTGAGCGGATCGAGTTCGGCGCTGATTCCGCCGGGAACAACAGGCGGTTACGCACAGTTTGGCGCGATGCAGGCCACGGCGCAGTGCGTCTATGACCCGACGCAGGGCGGCGCGGTAACCGCAGTGATTCCGGGACAGCTTGGCCAGGGCTATACGGTGGCTCCTCTGGTGACGGTGAGCGGCGGAAACGGAGCGCAGGCGACGGCAAACCTGAGCGGCGGCGCAGTGACCAGCTATACGGTAACCAATGGGGGGTCGGGTTATACGACCTGCCCATCGATCTCCGTGGCGGCTCCGCCGGCGACGGCGCAGCCGGTTCCGGTGCTGGATCAGCGGCGCGGAGCAACAACCTATTCGGCGGATGTGCGCGTCGACGACTTTGGCTGCGCAGCCGATGGAGTGACCGATGATACGCAGTGTTTCAACAACGCGATCCAGTATGCGACGGGCAGCGGAACGCACGCCGGATCGATCTCTCTGACCCAGGGAAAGACCTACTTCATCGGGAGCATCACCGGCTACCTGCAAACGGCATGGGACGACGGAACGGCGCCGAGTACGGATACCTGCGGAGGGGTTCCGTGCACGAACCTTCCGCCGGAGACGCCCGGCTACCTCGGCTATGCCATTCGCATCCCCGGCGGAGCACCGCTGACGATCTACGGCAACGGGTCGACGATCACTTCCAGCTTCACGGGAAGCGCGGTTTCCGCGCCGCAGTACACGATGGCCTCGCCCTACTTTGCCGTCTTCGGCTCGGACCAGACGATTGCCGGATGGAATCTCAATGACCTGAACATCCAGCACGCCTTCATCGCGGCAACAACGCTGACGGGAGCGTACTGGAACTGGAACAACGTCAACATTACGTCGGGCGCGATCGGGTTGCTGGCGGGATCTTCGCAGTTGAACAACTTCCAGAATCTGAAGATGCAGGGCATGATGTCCGGCATGGTGATCGGCGGATGGTGGAAGACGCGCGCACCCTCCACCAGCGCCAGCGGCGGCGCTGCGTTGAACAACTACAACCTGGGCGATTCGACGCATCTGAATGGGGTGACCTTCTACGGCTATAACTGGGCCACACAGGCGCAATCGCAGACGGCGCAGAATGCGCTGGATACCTGGTTCAACACGTACTTCTTTCACGTGCAGGACAACCAGACGCGGCTGACTGACCAGAATCAGCAGCCGGTCGGAGGAGTGACCGATTCGCTGTGGCGCGGGATTTATCACGTGATGTTTGCGATGTATTCGCGCTATTACCGTGAGGTGAGCGATGTGCAGATTCGCAATGCGAACGTGAAGTTCACGCAGAACTATCCGATTGTGGGGACGGCTGCCAGCGGATGGACGATCGATTCGCTGGGAACGGAGGTGGTGGGCTACTGCGACGGGAATACGTTGTATGGCGCGTTTGGCTCCTCGGGTTGTCCGAATCCGTACGACAGCATCAACAATCAGTTGGCGGGCGCAGTCCTGCTCTACGATTTCCAGAACATTACGGCACACAACATCGGCGTAGGCGGATCGCCGATTGCCGACACCATCGCCGAACCGCCGCAGGTGAGCGCGGCGCAGCAGTTGCAGGACTTCCGGCAGAACGTGACGAACATCGGCAGCAGCGCAGCATCGGCGATTGTGCCGAGGACGGCCCCGGTGACGACGACGCGATTCAACATCGGAGCTTCGACGGCGACGGCATTGCCGGGTGAGGTGAACTTCGACTCCGGCGAGCTTTGCTTTCACGGAGTCATCAGCGGTTACAACGATGCGTGGTGTCTGCGAGCAGCCGACGGGACGTTCAACAACGGATTTCAGTCGCCGCGCTATCTGGTGATGGAAGACGACGGATACACAGGATTGCAGGGGCTGACGGCACTTCAGATACCGGGGTTGCGTGTGCGTCCTGGCGCGATCAGCGCGACGGATGCAACGCTTCCGGTGACGGATTTTGCCGCGCAGTCGTTTGCGATTGCCGGAGGATCGGTGAGGCCGGGAAGCTGCGCGACGGTGCCGGGGATTGCGCTGGCGAATGCGGCGACGACGGACGGGATTCTGTTTGTGTCTCCGCCGTCGAGCGCGGGCGGTTTGCAGTTGAGGGGCGCGGTGACGGCGGCGGGAACGATGGCGCTGACGCTGTGCAATCCGACGACCGCCGTGGAGAGTTATCCGGCCGGGACATATCAGGCGTTTCTGTTGGCGGGCGCAGCGTCGTCGACGACGCCAGCGACGACGGGCGGCGCGGTGACGGCGACCAGTTCGCTGACGCAGAGCCAGGGCGACCTGGTGGTGGGCGATGCGAACGGGAATCCGACGCGGCTGCCGGGCAACAGCTCGACGACGCCGGCGCTGCTGGTGGACGTGGGCAACGGGACGGGCGCATTCCTTCCCACCTGGGAGTCTGCGCCGCAACTGGCGGGCGGGAACCTGACAGGGCTGAACGCAAGCAACATTACGACGGGCACGCTTGCGGTGGCCTATGGCGGAACCGGAGCCGGTACACCGGTACAGGCGCTGGCGAACCTGGGTGGAGCGAACCTGACGGCGACGACAACGGCCTTTGGCGGCGCGCTGACGGCGAAGAGCATTGGTGGTCTGACGCAGGTGGATCAGCAGAGCGGAGCGAGCCTGGGAGCGCAGTTGGCGGCTTGCGTGGCGGGGCTGAATGCGGCGAGCGGCGGAACGTGCGATGCGCGGAATTACACGGGGACGCAGACGATCGGATCGACGGTGACGATCGGCGTTTCGAATGCGCGGATCGACCTGCCATGCGCGACGATCACGATGACGGCTCCGATTGTGATTGCGGCCGGAGTGAGGAATGTTCGGCTGCACGGCTGCTCGCTGCGCGGCGGAACGACGACGAGCGGAAGCGCTGGCGGAACGGTGCTGGCCTACAGTGGCGCGGGGGCGGCGGTCCAGGTGGGCGATCCGACGTATGCGACCGACACGCTGGGCTTTGCGATGGACGATGTGCTGGTGAATACGACCGGCTCGACGAGCGCGGGAACGGAAGCGTTGGCGGCGTGGCGTGTGCAGGAGCTGGATCTGGAGAGCGACTACTACCTGGGCAACGCGAACCAGACGGCGATGCAGTTGGACGGGACGGGGAATTACACCGGCGGCACGCTGATGGATCAGGCGTTCAACGGATTCCAGATCGCGGTGAATGCGGTGGGACATCAGGTGACGAATGCGGCGACGACGGACTGGGTGAATGCAAGCACCTTTGTGCGGCTGCATATCGACTGCCCGACGGCGAGCGGAAGCGCGATTGCGGGAACGGTCGGGATCAACCTGTTGCAGGGCGATGGGAATACCTTCACCGGCGGCGATGTGGAGGGTTGTTCGACGGCGGTGCATCTGGGGCCGAATGCGCAGAACAATACGCTGGTTGGGGTGCGGAATGAAGGCTCGACGACACAGGTGGAGGCCGATGCGGGAAGCCAGTTCAATAGCTGGATGACGGGCGGAACGATGTTTACCGGAGCGCTGGTGGACAACGGCAGCCGGAACAGCTTCTGGGATGCCTTTCACCGGACCTTCAACGGGGTGAACGGGGACTGGTATGCGAGCCAGAAGGACGCGACGGTGACCAACCACTACCGGCTGGGCACGGGAGCGGGGAATGTGCGCGGGCTGGAGTGGGAGAGCCAGGTGGACCAGGGAACAACGGCGAGCCAGTACAACTGGCTGTGGGGGCTGACGGACGGGGGCAGTGGCGAGTCGGACTGGATATATCAGGACCTGATCAACGGCGTGATCCGACTGCAGATGGAAGAGCACAACGCGGCAGGGAACAACGCGACGGCGATCAACGGAACGGGGACGGGCAATGTCTGTTTCCAGTGCAGCGGGAATGCCGGCACGGGCGGTGTGGCGTTCGCCTCCGGCGGGGCGACACCGACGACGGTGGCGACAGTGGACGGAAGCGGGAATGCGATGTTTCTGGGCACGCTGAGCGTGGGAGGAACGACGACGTTCACGGGATCGACTACGGTTCGCAACGGGGCCGATGCGGAGATTGACCAGACGCTGGAAGCGGGCGCGACGGCGACGCAGAAGGAGAGCTTCGTCTACAAGGACTACACGGGCGCGAGCCAGTGGTACATGGTGAAGGATGGGTCGAACAACTGGGCGCTGAACTCGGCGATCGACGGGCTGGACCACGTGAAGGCGTACCAGAACGGAGATGAGTATCTGGACGCGGCGGGAATAGGCGCGGTGCGCTTCAACCTGGAGGCGAATGCAGGGACGGGCGGAGTGGTTTTCTACTCCGGCGGCGCGACGCCAACCGTGGTGGCGAAGATCGACGGGAGCGGAAACCTGACGGTGGCGAGCTGCACGGGCTGCGGAGGGACGAGTGGCGGCACGGGAACGGTGGCCAGCGGAACGGCGGGGCAGGTGGCGTACTACGCGACGACGGGCACGACGGTGAGCGGACTGGCGACGACGGGGACGGGCGACGCGGTGCTGGCGACAAGCGCGGTGCTGGCGACGCCGACGGTGACCGGTACGGCGACGCTGACGGGCAACGTGGCGCTGACCAACGCGGCGAATGCGGCAGAGACGCTGAGCATTCAACCGGGAACGAGCGCGGAGCAGAACGGGACGGTCGAGTGGAACAGCTACACCGGCGCGGCGGAGTGGACGTGGAAGAAAGACAGCGGCAACACGCTGCGGATGACGGACGCGGCGAACGCGATGGATCGAGTGGTGGCTTATCAGAACGGGCAGACGGCGATCAACGCGGGAGCGGGCGCGAACGCGGTGGTGATCAACAACGGAAGCGGCAGCGGGACGGGCGGGCTGATTGTGTATGAGGGCGGTTCGAATGCGAACACGGCGGCGATGACGGTGACGGGAGCGGGAAATCTGACGGTGCCGGGATCGATCATCTCCAACGGGGTGGCAACCGGTCATGGGACGGTGCTGATCAACTCCGGCCAGCCGCTGCAGTTGTGGAATGGAGCGGCGCAGGCGACGTCGACGAGCTGTTCGGTGGGCGGCATGGTGAATATGATGGGCAACTACTGGAACGGAAGCGCAGGCGCGCAGGACTCGATCAACATGCAGCCAAGCTGCACGCCGGGGACGAATGGAGCCGAGACGCTAAGTTTTACGAACAGCGGATCGACGGGAGCGTTCACGGTGGCGGTGGCGGGAGCAGAGACAGCGCAACGGTTTGCCGGAAGCGGCGGGATGGGGCTGGCGACGGGAAGCGCGGCGGGGACAGGCGCGACGATTGGCTGCGCCAGCGGACACGTCTGCGACGGGGTGAGCGGAACGCTGACGGTAACGACAGGAACGGCAACGACGACGGGAACGCTGGCGACGCTGAGCTTTCCGACGGCGCACACGGCAAGCGCCAACTGCGTGGTGAGCACGACGCTGGCCGGAACGGGCGCGGTGAACGCGGTGGAGTGGTCGGAGTCAACGACGGCGGTGACGCTGACGGCGGATGCGGCGCTGGCGGCGAGCACCGGGTACGCGATGCGTTACTGGTGCGGCGGGAACTAGGATCACGGACGGTTGTGGCGCTCCACCCTTGCCGCAGACGACGCGGGATGGTGGGGCACCCAGAGGGTGGCGGACGACGAAGGGCAAGAGCAGAAGCAAAAGAAGAAGCAGATTCCCTGCGGGAATGACAAACAGAACTGCAAAGGCAAGGGCAACAGCAAGGACAAAAGAAGAAGCAGATTCCCTGCGGGAATGACAAACAGAACTGCAAGGGCAAGGGCAACAGCAAGGACAAAAGAAGAAGCAGATTCCCTGCGGGAATGACAAACAGAACTGCAAAGGCAAGGGCAACAGCAAGGACAAAAGAAGAAGCAGATTCCCTGCGGGAATGACAAACAGAACTGCAAGGGCAAAGGCAACAGCAACAGAAGAAGCAGATTCCCTGCGGGAATGACAAACAGAACTGCAAGGGCAAGGGCAACAGCAAGGACAAAAGAAGAAGCAGATTCCCTGCGGGAATGACAAACAGAATGGCAAGAACAGGAACGAAAGCATAAGTATGGGCAAGAGCTGGAGAGTATGGCAAGAGCTGGAGCGCATGCGGGAGGGGAAACGGGCGGATAGGCGAAGCGAGCTGTGAGGGCTGAGGCCGGGAAGCAGAGTGAGGGTTGTGGGGAGATTCACAGGGGGATGCGCGAGGCGGCCCGGGCAGGCGGGAGGCTGAGACGTGGCGGGACGTCTGCGGCCGATGGGGAGGTTGCTTCGCGCACGAGGCGGGTGGGAACAGCCGACCGCGGGCAGAGATGGGGGCGAGGATTGGCGCGGGGAAAGACGAAGAAGCTGGAGCAGTTGCGGGAGCAGAGACAGGCGGCGCTGGTGCGGGAGCGGGAGCAGCGGGATCGCCTGGAGCTGGAGCGGCTGGGAGGGATTCTGGATCGGCCGTTTCGAGCACTGAAGGGCAATACGCCGCTGATCTTTCTGGCCGAGAAGCTGCTGAAAGTGCGGGGCAAAGATGGCCGACTGCATGCGCTGCGTCCGAATGCGGCGCAGCGGGCGTTTGAGGAGCGTCGCGGCGAGGCGAATATTGTGCTGAAGGCGCGACAGATGGGGATGACGACGTGGGTGGCGGGCCGGTTTCTGCTGAAGACGGTGACGCGTCCTGGAACACTGACACTGCTGGTGGCGCATACGCAGGATGCGGCGGAGGAGATTCTGCGGATTGTGCATCGGTATGTGGAGCATCTGCCGCCGGTGCTGACGCGCGGGGTGCTGACGACGGATCGGCAGAATGTGCGTCAGATCGCGTTTCCGAAGATCGATTCGGAGTTTCGGGTGGTGAGCGCGTCGGATCGGAATGCGGGGCGCGGGATGACGGTACAGAATCTGCACTGCTCGGAGGTTTCGCGGTGGCCGGGCGATGGGGCTGAGACCCTGGCGGGTCTGCGTGCGTGCCTGGCGCCGAGCCGGGACGGGGCGGAGATCGTGCTGGAATCGACCCCGAACGGGGCAAGCGGATGTTTTTACGACGAGTGGGTGCGGGCAGGCGAGACGGGGATGGTGCGGCACTTCTTTCCGTGGTGGATGGAGGCCGGATATCGCGGGCCGGCGGTGGAGGAAGAGAGCCTGAACGAAGAGGAGCTGGAACTGTTTGTGGAGCGGGATCTGGACCTGGAGCAGATCGCGTATCGGCGAAGGATGCTGGCCGAGCAGGGAGCGCTGGCACGGCAGGAGTTTGCCGAGGATGCGGAGCGGTGTTTTCTGGTCTCCGGCGAGATGTACTTTGACCGCGAGGCGGTGGAACGGCGACTGGCGGAACTGGGCGGGCCGATGGATCGGGAACGGAACGGGAGGCTGGAGATATATCTGCCGCCGGTGTGTGGACGGCGGTATCTGGTGGCGGTGGATCCGGCGCGCGGAGGCGCAGAGGGGGATTACTCGGTGGCCGAGGTGCTGGACCTGGAAAGCGGGATGCAGTGCGCGGAGTTTGCGGCACATGTGGGAGGCAGCGAGCTGGCGCGCGAGGTGGCAGGACTGGCGCGGCGGTACAACGAGGCTCCGGTGGTGGTGGAGCGGAACAATCACGGAGCAGCGGTGCTGCTGGCGCTGGGTGAGACGGTGGGCTATCACGAGGTGTGGGTGGCGCGGGATGGACAGCCGGGATGGCTGACGACGACGCTGAGCCGTCCGGTAGTGCTGGCACGGCTGGCGGCGGTGATCGAGGAGAACGGCGGCTGCCTGATGAGCCGGGGGCTGCTGATGGAGTGCCGCAGCTTTGTGCGGCTGGCCAACGGAAGTGTGGGAGCGCGAAGCGGGACGCACGACGACCGGGTGATGGCGATGGCGATCGGACTGGCGGCGCGGGAACAGATGCTGGGCGGGCGGACGATGCTGCACTCGACGCCGCTGCGAGCGGGGAATTATCGGCGAACGGGCTAGGCATTGCATGCAGCGGACGCGCGGCTCAGGCCGCGCCACAGATGGTGGTGACGCTCCCGCTGGTCGCGGGTGGGTTAGGGGTTTTGTGGTACCCCGCCCTCGCCGCAAAAGACGCGGGATGGTGGGGCACCTGAAAGGGTGGCGGACGACGGCGAAAAACAGAGGCAAGGGCAGAAGAAGAAGCAGATTCCCTGCGGGAATGACAACAAGAGAAGCAAAACAAAAGCAACAGCAACAGCAACAGCAAAAGCAAGAGCAAGAGCAAGAGCAAAAGCAAGAGAAGAAGCAGATTCCCTGCGGGAATGACAACAAGAACGGCAAAAGCAAGGGCAAGGGCGAGAACGGCAAAAGCAAAGGCGGAAGCCGGTGCGGACGCGAGGGATGCGGGGAGCGGGTAGAATCCGGGTAGTGCGCTGGCGGTGCGGAAGCAGCTGTGACGAATGGGCGCAGTGGCGGATGGGCGCAGTGGCGGATGGGCGCGCGGCGGGGGGCGGAACGAGTTTGGCAGTGCAGGCGGTACAGCAGATTCGCCGGATGCGGGGCGGAGCGCAGGGGCAGTTGATGCTCGGCTCCGACGGGCGGCTGTATGTGGTGAAGTTCCGGAACAATCCGCAGCATGAGCGGGTGCTGGCAAACGAGATGCTGGCGACGCGGCTGGCGGCGGCGGTGGGATTGACGGTGCCGGAGACCGAGGTGGTGGAGGTTTCGGCGTGGCTGGTGGAACATACGCCGGAGCTGAAAGTGGACCTGGGACGGCGGCAGGAGCCGTGCACGGCGGGACTGAACTTCGGGGCGCGGTACGTGGGCGGACTGATGCCAGGGCAGGTGGTGGATTATCTGCCGGAGGAGCAACTGGGCGAGGTGAGGAATCTGACGGAGTTTGCCGGGATGCTGGCGCTGGACAAGTGGACGGGCAACGCCAACGGACGGCAGGCGGTCTTTACACGGTCGGCGCGGGAGCGACGGTATACGGCGGTCTTCATCGACCAGGGATTCTGCTTCCACGCCGGGGAGTGGAAGTTTGAGGATGCGCCGCTGCGGGGAGTCTATCCGCGCAATGCGGTCTATGCCGGAGTGACGGGCTGGGAGAGCTTTGAGCCGTGGCTGAGTCGGCTGGAGACGATGCCGGTGGAGGAGATCTGGCAGGCGGCAGAGTCGATTCCGCCGGAGTGGTATGGCGACGCAGTGGAGGAGATGGAACGGCTGGTGGAGACGCTGGGACGTCGGCAGAGAAGGATTCGGGAACGCGTGGAGGACTTTGGAAAAACGGGAAGAAGGCCGTTTGGAGGGTGGGAGAAGTGAAAAGATGCGGACGAAGATGGGGGTAAGATAGGGGCATTGTATGCGGCAGAGGCCACGCCACGGACGGTGGTGGCCTGCCATGGGTTGCGGGGTGTGGGAGGACGCTGGGGAGAAGCAAGGGCAAAAGAAGAAGCAGATTCCCTGCGGGAATGACAAACAAGAGAAGCAAAGGCAAGGGTAAGGGCAAGGGTAAGGGCAGGGGTGGATTCCCGGAGGACGGATGAGGGTGGGAGCAGAGCGAGTGGAAGGCTGAAGCGCAATGAATCGCCGGATGGAGTGTGAGTTTTCGCTGCTGCGGTATGTGCCGGACCCGGTGCGCAATGAATTTGTGCATATCGGGGTGCTGCTGCGGGCGGGAAGCGCGGGCGCGCGACAGGTGCTGGGCGTGAAGTTTACGGCCGACTGGCGGCGGGTGCGGTGCCTGGATCCGGAGGCGGACACGGAGATGCTGGAGGCTCTGGAAGCGGAGCTGCGCAGACGCTTTGCCGAGGAGCCGGAGGGAAATCTGATGCATGTGCTGGAGGATTCGTTTTCCAACTGCGTGCAGATGAGCGAGTCGCGGGCGTATCTGGCGGAGAGCGTGGAGGCGGGGATGGAAGAGCTGATGCGGCTGTATGTGGAGCCGCAGCAGCGGGAGCGGTCGAGCCGGGTGAGCGGACGGGCAGCGATCCAGGGCGCGATGCGGACGGAGTTTGAGCGGGTGGGGGTGTGGGATCTGCTGCGCAAGCGAATTGCGGCGGCGACGTATACGCGTCCGGGCGATCCGCTGCGGATCGACGCCGGGTATCGGGTGGACGGGGCTGGCTTTGGAGTGGGCTTCGGAGTGGGCAGGGATGGCGAGGCGGGCAGCAGCGGGCAACCGAGGCCGGAGGGTCTGGTGCGGATGTTTCATGCCGTGAGCCTGGAGCATCTGGGCGGCACGGGCGGCGGGATGGGCGTGGAGATGGCCAAGGTGCTGGCCTTTTCCGCATCGAGTCTGCGGGCCGGGGTGGAGCGGGTGGAACGGGCGGCGCTGGAGCTGACGGCGGTCATCGAGCCGTGGAGCCGGTTTGCGGCGCGGGACGACCGCGCAGGGGCTTACCGATTTGCCGTGGAGACGATGGAGGAGCACGGGATTCAGGTGCGGACGACGGCGGAGATGGCGGCGATGGCCGAACGGGCGCGGGTCGAGCTGAGGGTGTGAACCCTGGCTTGGTCCCAGGTCTCAGAAGCGAGAGCCGGGCACCCAGACGCCGGGAAGAGAGCGGTTGAGGTAAGGCACGGGATACGGGCATGGGATACGGGCATGGACACAGCGTCCATGCCCGTTTTGTTTTGCGGGCCTGTTTTGCGGAGTTGGGGCAATCGACACAGCGCGCAGTGCGCGGGAAGGGATGAGCAGACGTGAAGGCAGAAGAGCAACTGCGGACGAGCTGGGTGAGGGCGATGTGGGAGGGTTGGCGCGGGGCGCGAAGAGCCGAAGGGCGGATGGAGGCGGGCGAATCAGTGACGCGGCGGACGATTGCGATGCCGACGATTGTTTCGCCGTATGGATATGGGGCGGGGACGAGCGCGGCGATGCCCAAGCCGACGCAGATGAATCTGCGGCGGTTTGCAGAGACGCCGGTGGTGCGGCGAGCGATGAACGTGATCAAGGACCGGATTGTGGCGATGGACTGGCAGATTCGGGTGAGGCGCGGGGTACGTTCCGAAGAGATTGGCTATGCGCGGCGGAAGGTGCGTGCGCTGCGGCGGATGCTGGAGGAGCCGAATGAGTCGGACAGCTTTCGGACGTTGCTGGAGCAGGTGGTAGAAGACGCGCTGACGGGCGGCTACGGGGCGATGGAGATGGAGCGGACCGAGGATCCGGAGCGACCGGCGATGCTGTGGGCGGTGGATGGCTCGACGATCCGGGTGAATGCGAAGTGGGACGGAAATCCGGAGTCGCCGCGATATGAGCAGGTGCCGATGGGACGGACGCCGCAGGAGGGCATTCCGCTGCGGGACGATCAACTGCTGTATCTGCGGATGAATCCGCGGAGTTTTTCGCCGTTTGGACTGGGTCCGCTGGAGGTGGCGTTTGAGACGGTGAACGAGCTGCTGAGCGCGCACCGGTTTGCGGGCAAGCTGGCGGCCAATACGGTGGTGCAGTATGCGCTGTGGCTGAACGAGGCGACGCCGACGCAGCATGAGCGGATCATCCGCTGGTGGCAGGACGAGATTGAAGGGACGGGACGGGTGCCGCTGATCTCGACCGAGCAGAAGCCGGAGGTGCTGCGGTTTGCGCAGGGGACGGATGCGGATATGCGGTTGGAGTGGCAGATGTTTCTGATCCGGCTGATTGCGGATGCCTTTGGGCTGCCGCCGCTGCTGCTGGGGCTGGAGGCGGATGTGAACCGGTCGACGGCGGCGGAGCTGACGGATGAGGCGTTCCGGTCGGCGATTGCGCCGCTGGCGCGACGGATCGAGGAGCATCTGACACGAGATTTGTTTGGCAAATGTGTGGGATGGCGGGAGTTTGAGTTTGTCTTCAACGACCTGAGTGCGGCGGATGCGCAGACGGAGTTGGCGATGCAGGTGCAGTTGCTGCAGGCCGGGGTGCTGACGGTGAACGAGGTGCGGTCGATGCGTGGGCTGAGTCCGCTGGATGAGGTTGGGAAGGCTCCGCTGTCGGCATCCGCCGACCCTTGTATGGAGCCATTGCATGGAGCGGACGCGCGGCTTTAGAGCGTTTTCGCTCACACTGCTTACAGTGGAGACGCTCTCGGCGTGGCTTTTTCCCAAGGAAAAGCCACACTCACCATTGCCCGTCTGTATAGACCATGAGCGAAAACGCTTTAGTCGCGCCACGGAGGGTTGTGGCATTGCATGCAGCAGACGCGACCTTCGGTCGGCACGGAGGGTGGTGGACGACGGCGAAAGGCAACGGCAAGAGAAGAAGCAGATTCCCTGCGGGAATGACAAACAGAAGAGCAAAGGCAAGAGCAAAAGCAAGAGCAAAAGAAGAAGCAGATTCCCTGCGGGAATGACAACAAGAAAAGCAAGGGCAAGGGCAAAAGCAAGGGCAAGAGAAGAAGCAGATTCCCTGCGGGAATGACAACGAGCAAGGGCAAGAGCAAAGGCAGAGACGCGGAGTGGGAATGGGGGAGGGCAAATGCGACTGGATGCGATGTCAGTGAAGATTCCACAGGTGAAGGGGCATCCGAACCGGCTGCCGTTTGAAGGGGTGTTGACGGTGGTGGATGCGCCGAGCGACAAGGCTCCGGCAGGTGCGCGGGGGCACAGGGTGGTGCTGACACGGGTGGCAGCGGAGGCGGCGCTGCCGAGCCTGCTGGGGATGGCGGTGGATTATCGGCCGGGATGGGATGGGCACGATGCGAAGCGGAAGATCGGGCTGATTACGGATGCAGACTTTGCCGAGCGAAAGCTGGTGGTGAAGGGGTATCTGTATGCGCGGGATTTTCCGGAGGCGGCCGAGACGATGCGTCGCGCGAAGGCGGGAACGATGGGGATGAGCTATGAACTGGCCGACGCGCAGGTGGCGGATATGCGAGCGGATATCTGGCGACTGACGCGGGCGACGTTTACGGGCGCGGCGATTCTGCTGCGCGACAAAGCGGCGTATCTGGAAACGAGTTTCCGGCTGGCAAGCTGAAGCGATCCGCAGGCCGGGCGGATGAGGAACCATGAAACGGAAAGGAGCACCGATGAAAGAGGAAACCATGGAAGTGATGGAGCGGCTGGAAGCAGCGGCGTCTACGCTGGAAGCGGCGTTGAAACGGATGGAGGAGCGACAGCGCAACCTGACGGGCGAGCTGGAGCGAATCTCGGCGACAGTGGAGACGCACGGGGATACGGTGAGCGAGCGATTGTCGGCGGCCGAGCGAGAGATCGAGCGGCTGCGCACAGAGCTGTCCGGGATGACACGGGTGGAGGCCGGGCAGGGACGGCTTTCGCAGGCGCTGGCTCCGCTGCGGCGCACGCTGCCTTCGGCGACGGTGGAGATGCTGGCCAAGCACGGAATCGGCGACGAGGCCGTGGATGTGCGGAAGCTGGATGCGGCGTTGCAGGGCTTGAGCCTGGAACAGCGGATTGCGGTAAAGAGCCAGCTTCGACGCGCGGGAGCAATGTAGGCATTGCACGCAGGCATTGCATGCAGCAGACGCGACCTTCGGTCGGCATTGCATGCAGCAGACGCGACCTTCGGTCGGCATTGCATGCAGCGGACACGACCTCCGGTCGGCATTGCATGCAGCGGACGCGACCTTCGGTCGCCACGGAGGGTTGTGGCGCTCCCGTTGGTCGCGGGGTGCGGTTGCTGGACGCTGGGGCACTCGCAGGGGTGGCGGACGACGGCGAAAGGCAAGAGCAAAAGAAGAAGCAGATTCCCTGCGGGAATGACAACAAGAAAAGCAAAGGCAAGAGCAAAGGCAAGAGCAAAAGCAACAGCAAAGGCATCGGCAATGGCAAGAGCCGGAGCAATAGCAAAGGCCGGAGCAGGTGCAGGTCTGCGTGCGGTTGCGATAACAAATGGGCTGCCACTTACCAGGCCCGGAAACGGGCGGAAAGAGCGATATGAACATCAGTTTTGCGGACATTCATGCAGCGGCCGATTACATCGGACCTGGAGCAATTGAAGTTCCTATGTACCAGACGGAGATCTTCGACATTTGCCGGAGATCGAGTCCGTTTGGACAGAGGATCAAGCAGGTTCCGGCAACCGGTCATCCTTCGCGGTACTTCGAGGAGACGGCGATTCCAAACGCGGGGACGGCGGCGTTTGGTCGAGTCGCCCGGAGGAATTTCACCTCCAGGCTCTCACAGAACCGCACGTAAGCCTCTCGACTTATACGGCTCTTCGCGGATTTGAAGATGTCCACTTACGGGAACACCTCTTGTTTG
>JAEHJW020005316.1_pt1 | contig 20352 bp, 30 predicted proteins | sample 9271431 | NCBI WGS metagenome assembly JAEHJW02 | reverse complement strand
GGAAATTACTAATGTTTTTGAAAAATCTCACACCCAATCATGTCAGTCTGTTTAATGGAGGGCTCGTCATTCGTCGAGGAGCTACGGAACAGATTTCTAAAGTAGATGCAGATTCAAGAGAAGTCACTGACGCCGTTCGCAGAGGCTGGGTTAAACTCTTGTCCGAGCTTGAGGGTAAACCCGTTGCTCCGGAAGAAATTCCTGAGCCTCCCATTACTGACCCAGCTACGGAAAACACCATGAGTGCGGAAGACTTGGCTGCGGAATTTGCCGGGGTTACCGAAGCCCCAAAACCTAAAGTTCGCAAGAAGACTTCTGAATGACAGTTCCTGTTTTAACACCGGAAGAAGTTAAGCTTTACATTCAAGATAAAGCTGAGTTGAATTATTTGTTGCCGGGGGAGGAATTTCCCCTGCCTCAAATAAACCTGGCTATTGACCTGGCTATTGACTCTTTTAATACTGGTATTGCCCCTATTTCTAGTTTTACTGCTGTCACCTTCCCAAGTAAAAGCATTTTGCTCATGGGGACCTTGGCTAAGCTCTTAGCTGGACAGGCTGCTTTGTACGCTAGAAATCAAATGGATTACAGCGACGGAGGTATTTCCCTGCCCGTCGAAGAAAGAGCGCCCTTATACATTCAACTCGCTTCAATGTACGAAAGCTCGTTCCAACAAGCTGCCAAAACTTGGAAAGTGAATCAAAATATTCTTGACGGTTTTGGCGGCCTTAACTCTGACTATGGAAGTATGCCGTTATGGTAAATCTTGAAATTAAAGGTGTTAAGTTAAGCATGGAGGAGGCTAGGGAACTTTACGTAGTTCTAAAACAGTTGTTCGACAAGCCTACTCCGCTCCCAACTTACCCAGTCTGGACGCCTGACAGAACTGCGCCTGTCTGGACCGGGCCTTACGTTGTTACATGAGATTCGGTCTTACCGACCCTTTCCCCATAGCTGTAACGCGGTTTCTCTTCCCCCAAACAAGACCTGTAATTAAACGGGTCAAAGCAAGGGAATTTCATTTGTCAAGGCCTGGTACATCACAAAGAATACCATCCTCATAATAACGACGGGCAACTCCTGAATAATACATAATTTTGTCACACTGGGTACACCGATACCGATGAGTGTCCAGATCTTCGGTTGTTGGGGTGAACATTTCTCCCCCGTCTTCCCACCCAACTCTAATCTCGTGTGTGCAGGTCATATCTCTACGTAGTCCCGTTCTCTTAACTTCCTCTGGGTCACGTCATCTAACCTGATGACCCAAAGAAATTCTGCCCAACTTTCCCAGTCATTAAAGAAGGTTTTTTCTAAACCATAATCATGCACTCCTCTGACGCAAACTCTCCACTTTTGTTGTGCAGAGGAAGAGAGATTAAGTGTGATGAAAGATACTTTTACAACATCCCCTGGATAATTTGGGTACCATTTATCCGTCGTCTTTTTAAAAACGTCGCACCTACGGTTTTGGATTTCTTTGTTTTCCATCTTGAGCCCAGTTTCGAACTTCGGTTTCTCCAGTTCGGACAAGACAAGATCCGCAACTTCCACAGAAACTTTTGCCACAGACGCAAATTGCTGCCGTGTGGCTCTAGGGTCAGTCAAAAAAGCCCCCATTGCTTCCTTGACAAACTGCTCTCGTTTTGTCAGCTCAGTCATTTAAGTTCCTTGGTGATGTAAATACTTAACAACATTCAGTGCTTTGTTTACTGCACTCTCGGCAATTTTCTCCTCTCGAAGGTCTCCGGAGGCAATCATAAGGAGCATTGAGTGCCTCAGGTCCCCACACTCCCTCTCCAGTGTCTCGCGGTTAGTAGGACCTCCGTTTGGGTGACGGCTTTCAAACCCGTGGCGGAGGATCTTTCCTATAACCTGAATAACTTCCCCACATTCTTCTGAGAGCAACGCTAAACGCTCTGCCTCTGAGACGGTGAGTTTGTTGAAATTTTCCATGGTTACAGCACCTTCTGAAGTTGTGCAACCAGAGTTCTCCCCTCTCCAGCCTTTTCTTCCAAAAGCTTGCGAAGAAAAGCAAGTTCTTTCTTTGCTGGTTTCAGCAAGGATTGTCTCTCCTTTTTAGTCTCAAAGCGCACACCAGGTCTTGACCCTACAGCGATTTCCAACCGGTCAAACGCCTCTACCCATTCTTCATAAGGAGTACTCCCGCAGGAGATGTTCTCAACTTTTTCAGCGATAGGGCAACCTTCACAGCCCTTCTGTCCTACATGTATGAATTCCTTACAACAGGCACAATCCTCAGCACCACTCTCAAAAACAACGAAATAATCCGGGTCCTCAAGAACGGCAACAATGTTTTCCCACTTTTTGACACTTTTCTGCAAGGCGGAAATTTGGGTAGCTAATAGGTTCTTCATGGTTCAGGTTTGCTCCAGAAATTCGATTCTCACGGTTAAACGGGCAAGCTCGTCCTTCAAGCTTTCTACAGTAAGGGTCAACCCTCTATTTAAATGTCGTAGGAAGTTAAGTTCCTCCCTCAGTACAGCTAACTCATGCAAACGAGCAACGGCTTGCTCCGCCTTACTTTCTATGTCCTGGATTCTCCAGTTTTCCAAAGTGTTCATGGTCATTGCTCTTTTTTCACAGGTTTGTGAAAGGCTACGCGAAAAATCTCTTCAACTTTGGCAGGACTTACAATTTTAAGTTCCGAACAAACTTCAGAGAGAGGAACCCCGACCATGTCGAGAACCTTTGTTAAAGCTTCCTCTGCAGCACTAAGCCGTACCCCAATTTGACCAATTTTTTCTGACATTTCTTGGAGTGAGACCCACTCGTAATAGTCTTCAGTAGAAATGTCTAATAGGGAGTTTTGAGCCCAAGTCTCGATTAACTTGTTTTCCCCCTCACAAATTTTTTGAACCCTGGGATCTCCATGCCAATTATTAGCAACTCGATAAAGGAGAGCACTGAAAAACTCTTTAACCCCTGCCCTAAAATCTTCAGACAGTTCCTTGACTGGCGAAGATTCTATAAACTGTTCGGCTTTGGTCTGTGTTAATGCTTTTTCAAGTTGTTGAATACGGTTAGCCGCCTGCTGTGCAAGGCTTTCTGCAACCTGATCTCCTACACAAACCCCGTCTTTCTCGGTTGCCTTAGGAAAAGTTTTCTGGTCGTCTTTGTACCAAGGGTATCTAAGAGCTTTTCCGAGAATTTGGCAGACTTCATCGTTGAGTTTGAAGTAAGCGTTTTTGCAATGAAGAAATCTATCGAGGTCTTGTTTATATTGCCAAGCCGCACCTCTGGCAAAAGACTCAGCGGCCTCGAAATCCCTCCTCGACAAAGCACCACTTTCCCCTCCGCCCGTTTTGATATGAGATTTATAGACTTCTTGGTAGACCTCCTCTGGGGCCTTCTCAGCGAGGGGAGAAAAGCTCCCCTCCCCCGAGTCTTTCTGACGTTGCCAAGTCGCCCCTTCAGCAAAAGCACTACCTTCGGCTGTCTTAGGATAAACTCCACTTCCACTCATTTGGGTAACTCCACGTGAATACGATTATCGCAGTGCTGGCAAACGAAGATCTCCTCGTCCCAATCCCCTCTGTCCCGGTCTCCTAGGGACTTCCAAACATCAGCCCCACAGCGTTTACAAGGGGCTAATCTGTGACCGTAACAGAAATGTGGGACTGGTTCAGGCAACGGTTGTTCTGCAGCTGTTTCCATTTCCTTTTAAACTCCTAAAGCGTTCCAAGCTGCAACCAGCGACCGTTCAATCTGAGGAAACTTTGTTTTCAACTCTTCTGGAGATATTCCATACGCAAATAGTTTCCACCACGTTTCATTTGCCTCTCCGACAAGTTCGACCTCGACAGACCTGTAAGTTTCTTGTTCTCGCTTAGTTTTGTAAGGAAATACAACTATCTGAGTCCCGCACTTGTCAATGTTTGCCTCACAAGGTCTAGCAGGGAAGTTACTACGTTTGTAAGCGTACCAGTTGCATTCGTTTTTCTGAGAATGAAGTCTGTTTCTTTCACAACGAAATCCTTGAGAAATAAGCCATTCACGAAGTTCGTCTTCACCACGTAAAGGTTCAGTCATAATTGTTAGTTAAGCCAAAAGTGAGACTAGGAGGTAAATGAACATAAGAACGAGAACCATCATAAGTGCCACAAGAATTACCACAACGAAATGATCTTCAAACGTTCCTTCGGTTACTCGTTTTACCACTTTCAGTCACCTTTCCCTTCAAAATATTTAATCATGTCATCAATCCAAGCAAGCCTCGTTAACCGTGTCTTTTTAAAGTACTCCGAGTGAGACACCTTCAGGAGTTCTTGGTGGTGTTCTTTTAACCATGAGTCAAGCGTGAAGTGAGGGCCGAGTAATAACTTAATTCGATTCTCCACCCGACGCACAGCTTTTAAGTCTGCTCCGGTTCTGGCAACCTTACTGACAGCATGACAGACAAATTCAAATTTCCTGTTTCGTACGTATAAACGTGCTTCTTTTAGTACGTCCGAAGCTCTCCACGTTAAAGGCATTTTAAAAAACCCTCCACAACTAGGCTATGAAAACAGGGAAAGTTTTCATTACTTTCCCAGAGCCTCAAAGTGTTTAATCATGTCGTCTATCCAAGCAAGTCGTGTCAGACGCATCTTTTTTCTGTAACATGCTCCATTCACTTTGACAAGTCTAGGATGATTCTGGGCCATCCACTGGTCCAAAGTAAAGCTACCACCAAGGAGAGAGTTAATGTGATCTAAAACTTCATATTTAGCTCCTTGAGCAACTCCAACTCGATGAACGGCGTCACAGACAAAGATGTTCCGTTTGGTTTCTATTAAAGTCCTAGCCTTTTTAAGAATTTCAGATGCTGTCATAGTGGATTAACACTTTTCTGGCTCTTGCAACTCGCTGGCAATAAGCACATCTTTCTTGAGGAACTATGCCGTTATGACATGGGGCGTCCTTAGGGGGCATTTGGGGGGTCAAATCTCGTAATGCCGAAACTAGCTCGGAAATGTCAAAAATATAAAGCTTTTCCCCCTCTCGCATAAGCGGCGCGTCCTCGGTAGGAACGGCGTACCAAGCTATTCCAGGATTTCCGCCCGTTCTTTGAATGTGAACATTTGCGACGTGTCTGAACATTTAGTCTCCTCTAGCTTCGAAGTACTTAATTAGATCGTCAATCCAGTTAAGGCGTGTCTGTTTTAACTTCTTTCCCCCACCGACCCAAGCATGACGAGCATGTTTATTGCCTTGCAACCAGCCTTCAAGAGATGAGTAGGGGCGTAGAAGGTGAAGAATTCTGCTTGTTGCTCTCCAAATGGCAGTCTCATCCAAAAAGGTATCTTCTAAGGCAAAACAAATATATGTACTTCTTCCATCTTCGACTCTCTTTCTAGCGGCCTTCAAAACTTCAGAAGCTTTCAAATTAATCTCCTTTGTCTCAATTTTTCAAATGGTAAAGTCGCCCTAGTACGAGAATATCCAGGAGCGTGGTTTTGCCCAGCTCTACCAAAACTTTGCAACAAAGTGCCACGCCACATAACCTATAGCAACACTCACGACTAGAGCGCCAACGAGAACAACTACTACGACGAGGAATTCAACAAGGGTAAATCCTTTCTTGTTACACTTCATTTTTAATCTCCTTTTGCCTTGAAGTATGTAACCAGGTCATCAATCCAATTCAGACGTGTTTGTCTAAGCCTCCTCGCTCCCTCTGGTCCCGTCGGCCCCCAAATCTTGATCCCTCGCCTAGTCAGCCAGTCCTCTAGGGAGATATATGGATGAAGCAAGGCCATAATGCGCTCCCGTACTCTTTCGGCGACCTGGAAATCTGAGGGCGTAAATTTCTTCTTCTTCTCAAGAACCTTGGATAAGGCTAAGCAAATGTAACGTGTATCTCCATTTTCTATCAACGGCCTCGCTTGGGCCAAAAGTTTCGAAGCTTTCAACTTAGTCTCCTCTAGCTTCAAAGTACTTAATCATGTCGTCAATCCAATTGAGACGAGTTTGTCTTAGCTTTTCAATTGGTAGAGTCGTACTAGTAAGAATCACTCCCTTGCTCATCAACCACCGTTCTAACGTCGGCTCCGGGTGTAGAAGGCTCCAAATTCTTCTCTGGGCTCGTCTTGCAGCCTCCTTGTCACTGACACAGCCTAGGGCTAAACAAATATAACGTTTGTTTCCATCCTCGATTCTCGACCTTGCTTCTCTTAAGGCTTTCGATGCTTTCATTTCAGTCAGCTCCAACAGGTGGTAAACGTTGTACATACCCAGCAGGTTCCTCCCAGCCAGCTTTCAAAAGGTTGAGAGCAGTCAAAGCTTTTTTCTCGGTTTCGAAAATATAGCGTTTCTTATAGGAAAATTCGGTCAGTCCCACATAAAGGGCTGTTGAAAAAATCAAGTTCTCGGTCCCGACAAGTGTCCCGTCTTCGAGAACTTTCAAATTCTGATAACCCTCTTTTTCCAAAAAGGTTAGAAGCTCAGATTCATTCATTTTCTTCTCCTCGTTAAAAAAGCCCCGGGAAACCCGGGAGCCGGTTAGAGGATTCGAACCTCTGACCTGCGGTTTACAAAACCGTTGCTCTACCGACTGAGCTAAACCGGCAACTTAGACTAAAATCTCTTCATCCCTCTTATACCATATTTCTGTGCTGAATTTTGACCTTTCCTACAGTTATTATCCTTGGTTTTCTCCTACGTCTCTCCCCGCGTCGGATTTACCAGCAATTCAAGGTCAAATTAATGTCACGGTGACCCCGACATTTTACCAAGGTAATTACATTTCCTGGACGGTCCCACCTTATTGGGGGGCTTGCATCTTCAACCTTTATAGGGCACAAAATGACGCCCTGACCCCCACGTTAGTGAATAAGGCCCCTATCAGCGTTCCTGACTATTTTGACTTCGACGCAGTTTCCGTTTCATCTTTCAATCAACAATTCTATACCATTGAAGCTGTCTTACCTAACGGAACAATAGCAAAGTCTACACCAACAACTTGGGTTAACATTCAAAATCAGTGGGTGGCCTTGAGGGCACGAGAAATCCAAAGAAGAGAAAACATCTTTCTCACTAAGTTCTTTGGGGTTCAGAGCCTGTTTTATCGCAAGAAATTCTTCGGCCAAAGATGCTCCCGGTGTTGGAATGCTACGATTGAGAAAGTCATGGATGATCATTGTCCGGTTTGTTTTGGAACTGGTTTTGAGGGTGGATATTGGCCCCCGGTTAACATTAATGTCAATTACTCCCCTGTTCAAAACGCCGCTACCCTAGCTCCTGCCGGAGTTTTGGAAAATGTTCAGATTAGTAGTTGGACTACGAGCTATCCTAACATTCAAAATTTTGACCTAGTCTTTAGGATTTCAGACTCTAAAATGTTTAGAGTAGTCGCCGTCCAACCGACAGAACTACAAGCCGTTAGGGTCAGGCAAACATTAGCATTAACAGAACTTGATAAGGATTCAATTGAGTACCAACTTCCAGGGTAATCCGGCCACCGCCATCTTTTCAGCCCCCTTTATTTCATCGCTAATCGTGGGGCCGCTTAGGTATTTCTTTAACCAATATGGGCCTCAGAATAGTTTGCTTTGGTCTTCGGACGTAAATCAGACGGAGATTGAAATAGACACAGTTAATAACTTTCACAAGATTGCTATCGGGCAAAAGCCTAGAGTACTTGTGGAACGAGGGCAGTTTGGAATTTCTCCCACCGGGCTTACGGATAATATGGCCGAACAAGTCAACGTGGGAATTACTCTAGGAAAAACGAACAGAACCAATTTTCTCCTGTATACCGGCCAAGCTTCTGTCATCGTTCAGTCGAGGCAAGAAGGTACCTGTGAGAGAGTAGCGGACTTAGCTCACCACTTTTTGCTCTGGTCCGCACCATACCTTTGCAGCACTCAAGGGTTTAAAACGTTTGCTAAAAATTTAATCGTTGGTCCCTGTACTCCAAGCTCCGAAGACGTTGAAATCTTCGAAGTTCAAATCGCCGTTCCCTGGGTCAAGGAAGAAGCCTGGAGCGTCAGCAACGACGCAATAACGATCAAGGGAATTGACCTCTTTTTATCAAGTTAAAATAGAGGTACCTTTTACCAATAACCCACAATGTCTTACGTAAAACCAACCACGCTAGTATATCAGGAATTACAAACCTCTGGAGGGGCTAATCCTGTTACTCCAGATCTCTCTACCGTCATCGTAGGGCCAGCGTATAACATTCTGCAATATGTAGCCGGGAACACCGCCTCCCTCGTTCAAACGGCTGCCCTTGGAACTCTGACGACGACCGGTACCATCGCGGCTAATTCAACGGCTCTAACGGTAGCTTCTTCTGCCGGTTTTGGAGTAGGAGAAGTTATTCTTGTCGTAGGAGCAGGGGCTGCTGGAGCTACGTTACAGGCTACTATCCTTTCTATTGCGGGTAACGTGTTCACTTTAAATACGGCGGCGTCGGTCGCTGTGACTTCTGCCCAAGTTTTTGCCTCGGGTGTCATCGCCTCCAACCTGGTTTCGACCACTTTGGCTCTGCCTGGACAGTTGCCTGGGCAACTCATTTCTGTTCCTAGCATTCAAGTTTGGCTAAACAACGCCGTCGTACAAACTGCTGTGACCGGCATTAACGGTACCGCTGGGAGTAACGTCTTAAGCGTTGCAACAACTTCGACGACCGCTACGACAACCGTCTCTAGCGCGACCGTAACCGTGGCTTCGTCTGCCGGTTTTGTGGTTGGAGATTTGATTTCTATTGCCGGAGCCGGTGTTGGTGGGGCTGCCCTTCAGGTTAGTATTACGGCGATTAATAGTGCGACCAGCATTACGATCAGTTCTCCGGCCGTCCTAGCCGTAACTAATGCTGCCTTAACAAAGGTCCTTCCTCCGAACGTCAACGCCTTAACGAACACTTTAAACGTGGTCGCTGGGGCCGCCGCAACGATTGCGTATGTCAACAACTCGTCTGTGGCGAAGACGATGAATACTACCATTCTGACCGTGACGACTACCAATGGGCAAAATGGAAATATTACGAACATTACGACGGCAGACGTTTTACCTTCAGATTTCAGTACTTTTGGTGGAATTACTGTCTACCAGACATTTAATAACCAGCTTCTGCCTAGCGTTGACCCTGTGACAGGTGGTGCCACCTACCTGACTGCAACCGTAGGGACAACTGGTGATATTACCATTAACCCTGAAATTCACCTGGCGTATGGTCTCATTATTAGCGCTGCGGTGAACATTGCGTACAGCGCTCAAAGAACAGATATTGCTAACGAGCTTTTAACTTTTAATAGCATTTCAGATGTCTCTGGAATTCTAGGGGTTATTAGTGCAGCAAACCCTCTTGCTCTAGGCTTACAAACGGCGTTAGCTAATACGACTGGACCTGTTTATGGTATGGCTGTGGCAACGAACGACCTTCCTGGACATGAGGCTGCCATGGCTGCCTTGGAAAACCAAAGAGTCTATGCAATCGTTCCTTTGACTCAAGACCCTGCAACTCTCGCTGCCTATCAGGCTCACTGCGATCAAATGTCTCTCCCCACGTCTTATTCGTGGAGAGTCTTGATTGCAAATACTGCCTTACCGCTAACGGAAGATATTGGGACTTACTCCTCGACTAACGTCAACGTTAATTCGGGTAATAACACCATTACGTTAGTTTCGGGTAAGTACGTCTTAACGGCTTCGAATGCGACCTTCATCTCTGACGGGGTGAACCCCGGGGACACCGTTAATGTTACCATCGTTTCTACGGGCACGACTGGGACCTATCAAGTTCAAACGATCATTTCTAACCAACAGCTGGTTCTTAACGCGACCGCGTCTGCGACTGGTGTGGGTTACTACGTGACTAGAACTCTGACCACGACTCAGATTGCGAATAGTGTTATCGGACAAGCTACGACTTATGGAGATAACAGGGTTTGGTACGTACAACCGGATCAGTGTGGTGTGCCTGTTAACGGTGTTACCGTGAATGTACCTGGGTACTATCTCTGTGCTGCTATCGGTGGAGCTGTGTCGGGACAACCTGTTCAGCAGGGCTTTACAAATATGGGCCTGGCGGGGATCTCGGCTCTGTATCACAGCAACTTCTTCTTCAAACGTGCAGACTTGGATGCGATGGCTGGTGCGGGCGTTTGTTTGGTCGTACAAAAGACTCAAACGAGTACCCCTTATATTCGCCATGCTTTAACGACTAATGTAACAACTCTGCAATACAGAGAGCAGCTCATGGTGAAAAACTGGGATTACCTCAGCTATTTTTTTCACGACATCATGGATGCTTTTATTGGTAAATGGAACATTACTCCTGATACCTTGAACATCCTACAGCAAACCGTGGTTTCTGCGTCTGAGTATCTTAAGACTCAAAAACTGCCGAGAATTGGGTCTCCTCTCTTGGGCTACAATAACTTAACCGTGGCTCAAGAAACGACTTCACAAGATAGAGTCGCTATCAATATGAATATTTCAATAGTCTCGAGTTTAAATTACTTAGATTTCGTCTTGGTCATATAAGACTTGCTTTTGAAAATAGCCCCTGGTATAATCTGGGGGCTTTTTTTATTATTGATATGACTGAACAATATAAAACTACACGGAAGGAAGCCAAAGAGGCTGAGGACAAGTACTATCTCGGAAAAGCTTGTAAGAGAAACCACTCAGGTTTACGAGAAGTTAGTAATGGTCACTGTTTGGAATGTAACAGGATATGGGCGCTATCTTACTGGAAAAGGAATAAAGAAAAAGTTGCTCTTTCGCATAAAGCCTATGTAGAGCAGAATAAAGACAAGATTAGAAGTAAATACCGAGAATATTATCTAAAAAATCGGCCAGCCCTTTTGGATAAAGCTGCAAAATATAGAAGTGAACACAGACAGGAACTTGCGGAATGGGGTAAGAAATATAGAGAAGAAAACCGGGAAAAAGTGAGGGAAAGGCGGAGGCTCTCTTATATTAAGAACAGGGAAGCTAGGGTTCTTTATTATAGAAAGTACCGTGAAAAAAACCAAGAAGTAATAAAGAAATCTCGTCATACGGAAGAATTCAAAGAGTATCAAAACAGTTATATGAGGTGGAAACGCCGTACTGACCCACTCTTTCGACTAAGCTCACGAATTAGATCACGTGTCATTCGTTCTATTAAAGCCCAAGGCTTCAAAAAGACCTCTCTCACAAGCCAAATTCTAGGTTGCGACTGGGAAACCCTAAAGCTTCACCTTGAGCGCCAATTTCAAGAAGGAATGTCATGGGAAAACATCGGTCAGTGGCATATCGACCACGTTCATCCCTTAGCTCAGGCAAAGACTGAAGAAGAGTTACTAGCTCTCTGTCACTACTCTAATCTCCAACCACTTTGGGCAACTGACAATTTTAGCAAAGGTGGAAAACCTTTCGTAGGTCCACTTAGACCCTTAAATTTAGCATAGTAAAATAAGAGTATTGACTTTCCCCCTACAACTTTATGGCAACCATTAACCCACAACAAGACGTATTAGGTACAACCACCGGAGCCGGTTTTTCTACAAACTGGGACTGGAAAGGGATGTACATGCAGTCCCTACAGGGGGACGGCTACGAAAGATATTCCCAGTACTCTGCAACTCCTGACACGACCGCCCTTTTTGGAGGTCCTGCGAGGTTTACGGCTTTAGGTGGAGCACCTACGGCGTTAACTCCCATTGGGCTCTCTGACAACATTCAACTTGCGTCTAATCCACAGCTTGCTCAACTTTTTGAAATTGGTTCAAACAGGTCCTTCTTCACCAGAGGTAAGACCACGAACAACCTGACGTTTTCTCGCCTGCTTGCCAACCAAAGCAACATTCTTAACATTCTAACCCAGTCTGCTTACCACGTTATTCCAGGTAACCCGGACGGGGCAGAAGCCCCAGGTGCAGCTTCCCCGAATCCTAACATCATGATGAACTTAGATTCGGAATACTTTGCTGTCCCGTTCGGTATTCTTCTCCTTATGAAAACTCGCGGTGGTGGCGCTTCTGGAAGTGGTAGTGTTTTGGCTGCTGTCTATTGCGAGTACTGCATGTTCCAAAACTACCAATTTACCGTAGCTAATGCTTCCCCTGTAGTTCAAGAAGGGGTTCAAATTGCTTTTGATAGAGTCGTTCCGGTAGCTATGGGGGCTTAATGTTTCGGTCCCCGAAACTTAAAGACCTTGAAGATGGTTTAGTTACCGCCGTAGATACTAACAGGGCAATTTGTTCTGTTCAAACCGTCGGTGGTAGGGTTTATTCGGGAGTAAGATGGATTACTCCTATTGGTTCAGATGACGTGTCCCCTGCAATAGGGGACTCTGTTCTTATAACGTCTACTCTAGGTTATCCCCTAATTTTAGGGAAAAAACCAGTCATTACCACTTCTGAAGTTCCTCCTGCTAACCCAGGTACGACGGGGACGGCTCTTCCTGTTTTTAGCAATCCTGCATTTTTTGGCGTCTCAGCGAATCCCCACCAAACTTCTGGAACATTACAAAAAGACAAATTTTGGAGAACCGGAACTAGTCTTTTTGGGCTTTTAAGAACCGGGACGATTGTTTTAAAGACCCACGCTTTAGCCCAAATCATTCTCTCTAAGGTTGACCTGAGTTTACGTATTGTCGCCAGGTCCTTTGAACGTTTTTCTGACTGGGGAGATGAGGTCGTTGCAAACTACTACGGCAGACTCTACCGTTACATTGGGTTCAATACAAACTTCTCCCTCTCTAAGAGTAGCTCCTACCTCTTCGACCAAATTGAGGGGGACGTTGCTGCTGGAGAATACGCAACGACAAACCCCTTCGGCACCCCAAGCCCCGCTCCAGCTACCACGACGGAAATACGAAAAAAACGCCTAAGAGACACCTCTGGTAATTTCATCATGGTTGAGACTTTAGCTACAGATGGGTCTTTAACCGTCTCCGTAACTCAAAGTGCTGCAACTCAAAACTCTGTCATTTCCCAGACCAATTCTGAGATTACGAACAAAGTTCAAACGACGGCAACCTCTGGGGAAAGCGTCGTTACACAACAAAACGGACAGTGGGAAGTTTACATGCAGGGTGTTACTCTGACTCTTACTCCCACCTCCCTCGTTGGTGTAGTTGGGAACTCCCAACTAAACTTAACCACCTCTCAGGCTGTTCTTTCAAGTAATGGGCATGCGGTAACAGTAACCTCCTCCGGGGTTGCGTTAAGCTAAAAACAACGTCCGGCTTTCGCCGGACTTTTTTCGTCAAGTTGTTACCGCAGGTACTTCATGGGCACTACTGTTGTCTTCTTGGTTAATTCCATTATTGTTCCCATGAGTTAGCTGACCCCATTGCGCCCAAAGAACTCCTCCTTGTTCTGGGTTCAGCTGTTTAAACCAGTTTAGACGCCCTCGGACATATCTGACGAATTCCTCAGGTGTTTTACTGGTTTTGGAAGCCTCGGCCTCCACTCCATTTTTCGAGACATTATGCACAATGGCTCGAAGAATTTTCCGCTCCTTTAGCAAGAGATTAGGCTTTTGATTGACAACGACCCCGCAAACCCATTGTCGATCTTTTTTGGACATTACCTTGGTTTTCTTCGTGTTTACTCGGAAGCCATGTGAGTCCAAAATTTCCGCAACCGTTGATTTAACCTCCAAAATGTTGGGAACGCCCTGGCTTGAAATTGTCAAATCATCCGCATAGATGGTCAACTCCAAACCTTTAGTAGTGCAATAGTCTTGCACCTGTGGGCCAAACGTTGTCGAAGCAATAATATTGCTTATTTTGGGGCTCGTTAAAGCTCCTTGCGGAACAAAGAACTTGTAAGTACAAAGTTCCGCAACCGTTTTGGCTGGCAAGTAACCCATCCCCTCCTTGGTAAGAAGTTCGACGAGTGTGCCTGCCTTGATACTTGGAAAGAAATTCTTAATGTCAAAACTCAAAACAATATCTTTCCCGACATGTTTGTGAACCATTTGTGGGATTGATTTCCCAGGCTCGAACGCATAACAGACCGGAAGGATTTCAAACTTGTCCCAGACATTGACTAAAAGCCTATACTGTACTTTTCTCAGCGAGGCATCTGGGTCATAAATATCTCTAAACTCTCCAGGTTTCCGTTTAGGAATCCTGTACTTCCTGTAATGCTGAGCTGTGTTAAAGCTCAAATACGTCAAAGCAGACGTGTTATCGTACCCCAAGGCATGAGCTAACTGCCTATTTGTTTGAATATGGGACAAATTCACAAAGTCCCTCCTACCAATTGCTGGTAGTACGCATCAGTCAGTGCGTCTTCTACACCATCATCAACCTCCACCTTCCTAGCCAGAGAAATCTCCCTGCTTGGACCATGAAACTTTCCCTTAATAAGATCTTTGACGGTTACTGCGTAAGTTTTCCGATTGAGGAAAACGAACCCAGACGCTAAGATTGGAGGGGAAAGCGTGAAATGAATGACTCCATTAAGGTCCTCTACCTTAACTCTGTAATAGTCAATTTCCCCACCTTCCTTCGGACAAGCAAAACGTTCTCGCTCATATTCTAACGTCGTTGCCGTCTTTTTATACTGGGGATGGGGTGGGGTCGATGCCGCTGTTACTGGTACTGGTTGTCCAATCGTTGCCATGTTCGCTCAGAAATTTATTAACAAAACGAACAACTGAAAGTGCCTGTGTCATGACGATTTCCGCGTAGGCGAAAAATTTTTTAGCTTGCGTAAAGAATGTGTACAGCATAAGTGTCTCCGATATTTTTGTTGTTTGAAGGAGAACCGCGAAACCGTCAATCGACAGTTTTTCACTGTTCTTCTTGTTAATTTGGAAGCATAGAAGCTTCCTGTTATGAATCTTATACCAAAAACGTAGTCCATTTTTGGCACCCAAAAAAAGAAAAAAGAGAAGAAAGGAAAATGATCTCCTCAATGACCTTATACCAAAAGGAGAGAGTTTTTATAACCCCGGCACTTTACCTTCCTCGTCAAGCCCCTTTTTAGCCCCGTGGTGGGCAAAACTACCCTAGGTTGGTACTACCCCACCAGACTGCCTTCCCAAACGGCTTGTAGACCGTCCACAGCTGTGACAGAACTCTTTCTCCTCCACCCCAGTAGAAAGACATGGTAAAACCTTCACCAAGCCTATTTTTAGCCCCATGGTGGGCAAAACTACCCTAGGTTGGTACTACCCCACCAGACAGCCTTTTCAAAGGCTTGTAGGCCTTCTAAAGCCTTGACGAGAGCCTTTTTGCCCAACTTGGTAATTTTGATAAGTGGTTATCATGCGCTAAGTTGTTGATTTTATTAAGGAAAGAACTGTTTTGATAAGTTGATATGATTTTTCAGGAAAATATATATCAAGTAGTACAGAAAAGATAAAAGATAAGTTTCTACTATATATATTTCTTATACATATATAAGATATGTATTCTTTTAAAAACGCTTGTTTTTTTTTAAATAAAAATACTTCAACACAATATACTATTGGTGAGACACTTATCAAAAATTCTTTTTTCCTACTACTTGATATATATTTTCCTGAAAAATGGTATCAACTTATCAAAATAGCTATTTCCTCAATAAAATCAACAACTTAACGCATGACAAGCACTATCAAAAAGGTTGGAAATGAGGTCAGCCTACCTTTGTCAACGACCTCTCAGCTAAAATAAGCACATGGTTCCTATACTTTTCACGAGACAACGGCATGAGGCCAAACGCGCAGGTCTTCATTGGGACTACCGAATCGTCGTTGGAGATGTTGCCTATTCATGGGCGACCAAAAAGCCTCTCCCGGACCCAGGCAAGAACATTGTTCTGTTTGCTCAGCCGGTTCACACGGCTCATTACGCACTCAGCGAGAAGGTTATAATTCCAGATGGGCAGTACGGAGCCGGAGTTACAACCTTAGATTGGGTTAAAAAGGGCCACGCTGACTTCGAAGAAGATGGTAAGCTCATGCTTCACCTCGACAACGGAGAAAAATTCTTGCTCAAGAAAACACCTTCGTATGGAGACAAAGCTTGGTTATTTCGGAATGTTTCTCCAGCTATGAATGAAAAAAAGGCCTACTTTTCGAGGCACAAGTACAAGGAAGTTCCTTCTGTCCAAGAAGTTCCTGGGGACGACTCGGATCTCGTTGGGTCCGTGAAACACGACGGCTCCCACTACTTTATGACCGTGGGAGAGGGCGGAGCGTTACGTCTTTTCTCTCGAAGGGAGAGTGTCCGAGGCGGTTTCCCAGAAAGAACTGAACAAGCGGCACACATTACGGCTAAAAAGCTTCCTGGGCTGCAAGGAAATGTTTACTCCATTGAACTTATTCACACTGGTCCAGATCCAGACGGGGAGGAAGTTCATGCAGACCTTTCTGGAATTCTTAATTCAAAACCTGAAAGAGCTTTGGCTACCCAAGCTGTTAGAGGACCAATTCGTGGAGTGTTACTCGACGTTATTTCCCCAAAATTCAATACCTACAAAGAGAAGCTGGAACACCTTGGACAAGTAGAGGAGCAATTTGGTGATCCCTCCCTTCTACGTAAAGTCCGTGTGGTTTCTGGGAGAGATGCCATTCAAAAACTCCACGATTCAACTCTAGAAAATGGTCAAGAAGGGGTCATTATTACCAGTCTCTCTACCCCAGAGGACTCCAACTTGCGCTACAAGATTAAGAATTTCAACACTTACAACGTCAAAATCGTAGGCAAGACCCAAGAGATAGATATTCATGGAAATCCTAAGCCTAGCACAGGGGCTTTTTTGGTTGCAGACAAAACAGGGAGAACAATTGGGAAGGTAGGAACTGGGTTAAGCAGAGATGAACGCAAAGAGTCTTGGGAAAACTTCGAGAAAAACTGGTTGGGGAAAGTCATCCAAGTTAAGGCTTTTCGTAGTAATCTTGGAAATTTAAGGCACCCTGTTTATAATGGTGATGCCGACGGGGAAATAGATTAAAATCTGGTCCAAGATGAATAAGGAATTACTCTTTCAACTTCTGCACAAGAAGTACACCTCTCCTGGCTCTCACATTGCTGAGGTCATGGATGACTCCATTTTTAAAAAACTGTCCCTTGAAGACCAAACTAAGTTTCTAGCAGCGTACAAAGACTCATTTTCGGCTCCCGTTTCTAAGACACTAATTAAGCCCATTGCTAAGGCCTCGGTAGCGGGGGCAGCGGCAACCTATCTTCTAGGCCACAACGCTTACACAAACTACATGAACGGTTTATTTGAACCGGCTGGAGCTACCCCAGAACTAATTAAAGCCACCAGAACTAGCATTTTGTCTCGCATCGCAGCCAAGAATGGAGTAAACCCGGCTCAGTACGTGGATTACATGTCAGAAATTGCTCCTACGACCCACGAGCTTATGTGGGTGCCCTCCGTGATGAAAGAGCACATGCTACCATTTCTCAAGTCTCCTCAGTTTCTTCGGGCTGCTGCACTAGCTGGCGGAGCTACCGTGGCTTTAATTGCAATGGCTAGTATCTTAAAATCTACGCAGCTGAAACGACGTGCAGCCGGGGTCTTAAAAGGACAAACCCCAGAAGAATCTCTTTTCGAAGCCCATGAAGCAGAACCTATTTTGACCGAGAAAGACCCCTTGTTTAAACTACAAAAACATACTTTCTCCAATTTGTCTCCTCTCAATTACTTAGCCTAATTAACCATGATTGCCTACGATTTAAAACGCATTGTCGAACTAGCCCCAGAAGTAGCCCCACTCGTAAAAGAGGCCGCTCTTGCAGAGGATTTCCCGACAGGCAACAAAGACTCAGTTTGTGCTTCTTATCTCAGAGCGGAATATTTAATTCACCACAAGGGTCAGTATGTTGACCCTGTGCTCCATTCTTCCTTGGTCAAGGCCGCCTATCTTTACCAAGTCAAAGACGCACTTGACGAAGTCGTTAAGAAATTCTCCAAACCGGAACTTCAAAAGAGCGCTCAAGAAGATTTACTGGAAAAAATCGCTCTTTTTGAGGAATATGCTTACTCTTTTCATCAGCCTGAAAAGGCGGCAGAATTAGCTCAACACTTAGTTTCTCACACAGACAGAGAAGATGTAAAGAAGTACGCTGGGAAGGCTTTTCTAGACAAAGAAGCTTCTGTCGCGGCTCTTGCCCGTAGGTATCAGACTTGCAAATCAACTCAGTACGTCAAAATGGCCCACCTCATTGTTGACAAGGTTACTGAAAATGACTTTACAAAAGTAGCTGAGGTCTGTAAAATGGTTACGGAACTAGACAAAATCAATGGCCTCGATGTGTTAGGATTTGACTTCTACAAAGAAGCTCTTCAAACTAAAGTCGCTGCCCTGGTCGAAAAAGTAACCGTAAATCTAGCTGGCAAAGAGGTACCTTATTCTGCTATTTCCAGATTAGGTAAAAAAGGAATTGCTGATTTAGTTGGAGAGGATATTGCTTCCGGAGTGAATGAGAATGATCCGTTTGCAACTAAACAAGCCCTCGAAGCTAGTCCTAGAGACGTTCAACTCATTTTGAGAAAAGTCTGTGCTTGAAAAGCTCTTACAACACTTGAATGAAACTTTGGGTCCAGACTGGCCTAGCTACGAACTGGAAACGATACTTTACGACTTTCCAGAAGTGAGTGACGTTCTGGTAGACCAAATTTTGGTTCTTAGAAACCTAGTGTTAAACCCTGCTCTTTTTTGGACAGACCCATTATTCTTTCTTTTTTCCATCGCGCCCTTAAACGGAGAGACAGCAGACTTTTCTTACCTCCCCTCTCCTAACTCTCTAGAAGTTGCTAAAGCTCTGGTCGAGGTAAAAAAAATCACCGGGGAAAGACCTGCTAGTAATGGTGTTAAACTCTGTATCTTGAGGTGTTTAGAAGATGATGGATATTCTGTGGCACCCTACCCTTTCACCTTAATCTCCGACAAATTTCCCTTGGCTCCAGGCCAAACCACAGAAGATATTCAAAATAAAGCAGAGGCGTTAGATAAAGTATGTTCCATGCCGTAATCGGTCAACCAACGACCGTCCCCTTTACCTCTGTTGGATTTGCAACAGGATTAACAACCTTTACGGTTATTACTCTTTTAAACGGACAAGCCTTGGTACCAATGCCAATGATGACCTTCACGGAAATTGGTGGTGGGGCGTACACGTTAACTTTTACCCCGACCCAAACTGGGGTCTACACCTTTTTCATTCAGCAACAACTCCTTAACATTACCGTAACCACGACGAGTTTTGAACAAAGTTTGCAAACATTGCAAGACGCCGCTTTAGGTTCTTGGCAGTGGAATAAAACAACCGGAGTGTTGACCCTGCTTACTTCTCAGGGTGCAACACTCGCGGTCTACACCGTTTCAGACTCTCCTAATGCTGCTTCTAGGCTAAGAACGGCCTAAAAACCCGATTGCCCTTTTCGTGCTAGTGGAGCGCTCACGCTCCCCGTGATTAAAGATTTCAGCTAAAGAGTATTCTGTTTTACCTGTTGGGGCAGGCAGGGAAAATTCCTGGGCAACGCGAGTGGCAGCTTCTTGGTTTAGAAAATTAAACCTCAGAACAGCAAAACAACGTCCCTTCCGAAGTAAGGCTTCGTCAACGTCCTCAAGGTTTCTGAGGTTAGTTGAGAAGATGATTTTCTTAGCTGGAGTGGAAATGAGACCATCTCCGACAGACAAGAACCGGTGCATCATACTATTCCCCGCCGTTTCTCGTGCTTTCAAAAACTCGTCCGCGTCCTCGAGAACCAAGGTGTTGACCTTTGTTGAGCTAATGAAGTTGGCAAACATATAGTCGTTTTTCAGCACCCTGTCGTCATAAGATACCATTGCAGAACTCTCGGTGTACTCTAGATACCCCTTAATAAAGGAAGTTTTTCCTGTTCCTGGCGGTCCAATTAAGAGCAAGACCGAAGAGTTGGAATTATAAAACTCGTCGTAAAGGTCTTCAAGACTTTCCCCTTCATTAAGAAACGTGTAGAAAGACGAAGACGGGTACCTTTCGGTGTTAAGAGAAACCTCCGTTGAGTCTCCATCCGGCGAGTAAATCCATTGAACGAAGCTTTTTTCTTCCGGGAATTTTCCTTTAAGAGCGTTTAAAGTCCTCGCAAGAAAAGACCGAGTCCCATAAAGTACAATGGTAATCGACCCGGAGGAATTTTCTTCAGTTTCATTGTAATACCCTATTTTAAGAATACTACCTCCTTGACTCGAAGGAAGGGTAATAACGCCGTCGTCAAGTAGGACACAAGTTTGAGCTGAGACCCCAGAAACATTCTTTTTTTCAGGAAAGAAGGCTAGGACTTCCTCTGTCGAAGTTTTTAACCGAATTTTGTCTTTTAATATTTCGGGGTGATTTGCGGAGAGTTTTAAGAGCCAATCCCAGAGAATAGCATCTGCAATGTGATTTGAGATCAGTGTAAGCATGAGTAGTCCAATTAA
>JAEHJW020000552.1_pt1 | contig 20368 bp, 22 predicted proteins | sample 9271431 | NCBI WGS metagenome assembly JAEHJW02 | reverse complement strand
ATGGATGAAGAGATTCGCAACCGCGTGAAAGCCGAGATGGAGCGGCAGGGCCTCGACATGAAAGGCCTGTCGAAACTCGCCGGCCTGGGCGAGACCTATGTCCGCGACGCGCTGAAGCGCGGGCGCGGCGGCTCGCTGCCGGCGCTCAACAAGCTGGCGGCGGCGCTGGGCCGTTCGCTCGACTGGCTTCTCACCGGCGCCCAGACGGCGGGCGGCGAATTCGCGCCGGAAAAACCGCCGCGCCGGCGGCTCGACACCAGCGTCGAGAAAAGAATCGTGGACGGCGCGACCGAGGCGGGATCGACCATTCTGGAAGTCGATGTGCGCGCCGGCGCGGGCGGCGGCGGCGTGCCGGTCGAGGCCTTCGTCCATGACGAACAGGGCAATGTCTATGCGGCGGAGGGGATCGCGGCGGAATGGAATCTGCCTGTTTCCATCGTACAAGGCGTGCTTCACGCCTCGCCGCGTCATATCAGGGTGTTCGAGGTGATCGGCGATTCGATGGAGCCCCGCCTGTTCGAGGGCGACCGGGTCTTCGTTGATCTGCGCTACACCATTCCCAGCCCCGAGGGCATTTTCGCGCTGTGGGACGGTTTTGGACTGGTAATCAAAAGGCTTCAGATCGTCATGGGCTCGGAGCCGACGCGGGTGCGGGTGATTTCCGCCAATTCGTCCTATGCGCCTTATGAGGCGGCGCTGGAGGATATCCGCATTATCGGCCGTTTCGCCGGGCGTTTCACCGTCAATTGAGCGTGCCCAGCAAAGCCCAGCGGGCCGGGCGCCTTCCCGCAATGGGAAAAATCCCAAAAAGATAAAAAATCCCATTAAAGCCCATTGACCAGTCGACCGGCTTTTGCTAGAAATATCCATGTTGACGATTTGCGCCCGGCGCTCCCAAGCGGAGCCGCCGGGTTTTCGTTATCGGCAAGCCGACGAACTGGAAAAAAAATGGCGTCCCCCCCGCGCGACAATCGGCAGAAGAAGAGCAGAGGGGGGGCGTGTGACGGAGGCGAAAGAAAAACCCGCGGCGCCGTCCTACGTCGATCGCGAACATGCGATCCTCGACATGCGCCTGCATGGGGTGAGCTTCCAGGAAATCTCGCGTCGGCTGCCCGGCGCCGGATTTGGCCGCCTGAGCGTGCGGCGCATCAGGGATATCGTGGCCAAGTGCCTGAAATCCTGCCGCGACGAGCCGGCGCGCGAATTGCGCCAGCTCGAATTGCTGCGGCTCGATCAGTTGCAGGCCGCGCATTACAAGGCGGCGATGGGCGGCGACGCCGCCGCCATCTCGCGCGTGCTGTCGATCATGGACCGTCGCGCCAGGCTGCTCGGCCTTGACGCAGGCGCCGAGGCCGCGGTTTCGCTGGACGAGGCGCGCGGCGCTTTGCTGAAGAAACTTGACGCTCTGGCGCGCGGCCAGGCGGAAGGCGAAGCCGAGGCGAAGAAATAGTCGCCATGCGCAAGCCGCCCGCCCATGCGCGCGATCTCGCGCGGCTGAGCCCGCGCGAGCGCGCGGCCTTTTTCGCCAAGCTCGACGCCGACGAACTCGAATCGCTGAAAACCCTGTGGCCCTTCTGGGCGCGGCCGGAACAGATCGTTCCGGCCGGTGACTGGGTCTATTGGCTGCCGCTGGCCGGGCGCGGCTGGGGCAAGACACGCACCGGGGCGGAGACCGTGCGCCATTGGGCGCGCGACTTTCCCCTGGTCAATCTGATCGGCGCCACCGCCGATGATGTGCGCGACGTAATGGTCGAGGGCGAATCCGGCGTGCTGGCGGTGTGTCCGCGCGACGAACGGCCTCGCTACGTCGCGCACAGACGCCGGCTCGAATGGCCCAACGGCGCCAAAAGCCTGCTGTTCTCCGCCGAGGAGCCGGAACGGCTGCGTGGCAAGCAGCATATGAAGCTGTGGGCCGACGAGCTGGCCGCCTGGCGCTATCCCGAGGCTTGGGATCAGGCTTTGTTCGGCCTTCGCCTCGGTGAAAAGCCGCAGGCGATCGTCACCACGACGCCCCGCCCGACCAGGCTGATGCGCGACCTGCTCGCCGATCCGCTGACCTTTTCGACGCAACATTCGACTTTCGAGAATATCGGCAATCTCGCCGAGACTTTTCTGGATCGCGTGGTGCGGAAATATGAGGGCACGCGATTGGGACGGCAGGAATTGCACGCCCATATGCTGCTCGACGTTCCAGGCGCCCTGTGGACGCGCGAGGCGATCGAAGCCGCCCATGTCGCCAAGGACGAGGCGCCGAAACTCGGGCGCATCGTCGTCGCCATCGACCCGCCGGCGACTTCTGGGGAAAAGGCCGACGAATGCGGCATGATCGTCGCCGGGCTCGCGCCCGACCGAAAAGTGTTCGTCCTCGCCGATCTGTCGCGGCAGGGCGAGACGCCGCTCGGCTGGGCTGGGCGGGCGGTGGCGGCGTTACGCGAGTTTGGCGCGGATTGCATCGTCGCCGAGGTGAACAATGGCGGCGAGATGATCGAGACGCTGATCCGCCAGGTGGACGCCAATGTTGCCTTTCGCGCGGTGCGCGCCTCACGCGGAAAATTCACTCGCGCCGAGCCGGTGGCCGCGCTTTATGAACAGGGCAGGGTCCGCCATTGCGGAACCTTCGCCCGGCTCGAAGACCAGATGTGCCTGATGACCCCGGATTTCGACCGGGCGCGCGCCGGTTTCTCTCCCGACCGGGTGGACGCGCTGGTCTGGGCGGTGTCGGCCCTGCTGTTCGAGCAGGCGCAGGGCGCATCGGTCTTCGAGTTCTATCGCAATATGACGGCTGATCGATCCGGGCGGGATTGATCCAGGCCGTGGCACGACCATTCCTTGGAGCTTCTCATGACCGAACGCGGCGCGGGCTTGCCTCGCTGGTCCCTTTCGCCTGTCGAAATTTTTTCCGCGCGCAATGGCGAAGACGCGGGCGCGGCCGGGTGGTTCGGGCCGTCCGCCCCGCAGGCGCCGGGCGCGCCGGCGGAGGTCGCAGGGCGGCAGTGGGATTTTCCCTCGGGCTACAATCTCAATGTCACGGCGCGGGCCTATGAGGCCTTCTCCTTCGCCGATCTGCGGGCGCTGGCCGAGGCCTATGACCTGCTGCGGCTGGTGATCGAAACGCGCAAGGACCAGATCGAGCGGCTCACCTGGACGATCCGTCCGAAATCGGGCCGCAGCGTTGAATCCGCGCAAGTTGCGCGGGTTGAAAAATTCTTCGCCAGTCCTGATGGCGCCCATGATTTTTCCGCCTGGATGCGGATGATTTTGGAGGACCTGTTCGTCATCGACGCGCCGGCGCTGTGGTGTGAGCGCGACCGTTCCGGCGCCGTTCTCGCGCTGCATCCGCTCGACGGCGCGACCATAAAACCGGTGCTCGACGCCTGGGGCCGCACGCCGCGGCCTTTCGTCCAGAACGGCAAGCTGGTCACTCCGGTCGCCTACCAGCAGATTCTCAAGGGCCTGCCAGCGATCGATTATTCGGCGCGCGATCTGCTCTATCGTCCGCGCAATGTTCGCGCCCATCGCGCCTATGGCTTTTCGCCGGTCGAGCAGGTGATGGCGACGGTCAATATCGGGCTGAAGCGGCAGTTGAGCCAGCTCGCCTATTACAGCGAAGGCAATATTCCCGAGAGCCTGATCGGGGTGCCGGACGCCTGGACGCCGGACCAGATCAAGAATTTCCAGGATTATTGGGACCTCTATTTCACCGGCGACCAGGCGCGGCGCCGGCGCGCCAAATTCGTGCCCGGCGGGGTGGCGAAAACCTTTATCCAGACCAAGGAGCCGGAGCTGAAAAACGCCTTCGACGAATGGCTGGCGCGGGTGGTCTGTTTCGCCTTTTCGGTCTCGCCGCAGCCCTTCGTCAATCAGATGAATCGCGCCACCAGCGAGACCCAGAAGGACAGCGCCGAGGAGGAAGGCCTGCTGCCGATCCTGAACTGGATCAAGCGGCTGTGCGACCATGTGATCCAGACCCTTCTCGGCGCGGACAATCTGGAATTTTCCTGGCGCCACGAGCCGACAATCGACCCGACCGTGCAGCGGGAAAACCTGGTCGCTTATGTCGGCGCCGGGATGATGACGCGGCGGCGCGCGGCCGAAATCATGGGCGAGAGCCTTCCCGACGATCCGATGGCCGATGTGCTGACCGTGACGACGGGGCAGGGGGTGGTAGAGTTGGGCGGCGATTCGTCCCAGAATAGCGTCGAAAAGAGATATGGTGGCGATTTCTCAAGTGGTTTCGCTGGCTTCTCGCTAGAGAAGTTCGATCCGGACCAACCGCGCGACGATCATGGGCGGTGGACGGCGACAGGCGGTGGCGTAACCGAGCAGGTGAATGAAGGCCATCGAGAAGATACGCCGGTGGGCGTTCGTCGAAAGCCTGCGCCCCAGAGGACCGTTGAAAATTGCGCGGAGGAATGGCAACAGGCCTATGATAGATGCGAAGGTCTTCTGCGCCTTCCGAAGTTCCATCCAGATCGCGTTCTATTAGGGGGACATAATACTCGGGAAGGATGCGCGAAGGGGTTTGTGAGCGAAAGGTGCGGCGGAAATCAGGTTTCTTTGGGCTAAGGGCGCTGCAATGATCGATATGACCAAAATCAATATACTGCTTAGTTTAATCCGTAAACGGGATTGGGCTTCAGCCCACGTTCTGCTCGACGAGGAAGAACTCGCTGACCCGGGCGAGCAGACGGTTGCTCATTGGCGCTCGGTGCTACTGCGCAATGAAGGTCGTTACGAAGAAGCCTTAGAATACCTCGCAGACAATCTATATCGGTTTGATTGCAAGACTGGCGCATTGAATAATCGTGCATGGATTTTACACCTCAAAGGTAATGACAAAGGGGCGCTCAATGAGATCGAAAGAGCGCCGTTCGATGTGGAAATCGAAGATAATTGGGCGCTTGTCATGGAGGCGAAATTTTTCCGACTTTACCTCATGGCTCGGCTTGGTTTGTCAATTTCAGCGGAACAACTGGCAGAGATTCCCGATGATTACATTTCTCTGCTGCCAACGGGCGAGCGAGTTCCGAAAAAACAGTTGATCGAAAAGTCCACGCGCAAGCTTTAATTGTCGGTTATCGCGGTTTCGGCGACATCCCGCATTGATGGCGCCAAGAGGGCCGTCCCCGATTACAAAGGCCTGCTGCCGATCCTGAACTGGATCAAGCGCCTGTGCGACCATGTGATCCAGAATCTCTTGGGCGCGCAAAATCTGGAATTTTCCTGGCGCCACGAGCCGACGGTCGACCCGACCGTGCAGCGGGAAAATCTGGTTGCTTATGTCGGCGCCGGGATGATGACGCGGCGCCGCGCGGCCGAGATCATGGGCGAGACGCTGCCGGACGATCCGATGGCGGATGTGCTGACCGTGATGACGGGGCAGGGGGTGGTGAAGCTGGGCGGCGATTCCGGTCGGGGACCGGTCGGAAAAGCGGGCGCCCTCGACGGAGAGGGCGTGCTCCTGCGCAAAGATAGCGACCTCCAGCCGCGCGATTATCATTGGCGGTGGACAGCGACGCTCGCAGGCGATGTGATCAACATTTGTGTCGCATCCGGAATCGCCCGATCTACCGATCAATTCGGGAACAAGAGCTATTCGGTTTCCTATGAATGTCGCGATGGTTATGTGATAAAAGTCGATGGACTCGGCAGTGATTTCCGGGGGTTCATTCGAGATCCTCGAGACTGAAGCCTCTATCAGCGAATCGGACGGCAGCAAAAACCGTGGTACGAATTATGAATAAGGACATTCCCAAATTCCAAAAGGCAGGCGCCATTCGTGTTGCTGCCGCAGCGCTTGCGGACGCGCGCAAATTTGCGGGCGCTGTCGCCTCCAGGCAAACTGGACCGTCGGTGGTATGTTTTTTTTGGTATGCCTCGATGTCGATCACTGATCCCGAGACGGGAGCGGCGACCCATTACGGACCTGGATTGAATGTTGGGACGTTGCCGGAGTCGGAGGTTCCAAAGGAAGCGATTTGCGAAACGGACGGATTTCGTTACGCGATTCAGGTTCCTGACAACGTGGTTGAAGCAGCCGCCGAGAAGATTATCGAACTCAATCCAGTTCGACCGCCGCATATCAGGCTTGTATGACCGAAATGGGCTTCCGCAGTTCTTGATCGCTTCAGTAACGGGTCGCGTCGCTTTTAAGGCCGGCGAAGGGCGCCAGAATGACAAACGATCGAGAACATAACCTTCGATTGATGTTGTCGAAGCTCGCCGCATTCGATGAAGGCAAGCTGGCCCTCAGTTCCTTGATTCCAGAGCTTGAAACATTGTTCAACGCCGTCGATCTTGCCGACCCGGATTGGCGCGAGGGTTTTTGGGACTCCTGGGCTGATTTAGAAATCAACTATGCCGTTGGGCTAAATAGGGGCTGGACGGCCCTCGACAAGGAATCGGGGCAACTCGTTTCGCAAGCCGTTGAAAAAATGAAAACCCTTGTTGCAGCGAGACTGGGCGAGGGCTGAGCGCCAAATTCGTGCCCGGCGGGGTGGCGAAAACGTTTATTCAGACCAAGGAGCCGGAACTCAAAAACGCCTTCGACGAATGGCTGGCGCGGGTGGTCTGTTTCGCCTTTTCGGTCTCGCCGCAGCCCTTCGTCAATCAGATGAATCGCGCCACCAGCGAGACCCAGAAGGACAGCGCCGAGGAGGAAGGCCTGCTGCCGATCCTCAACTGGATCAAGCGCCCGTGCGACCATGTGATCCAAAATCTCTTGGGTGCGGTCGATCTGGAGTTTTCCTGGCGCCACGAGCCGACAATCGACCCGACGGTGCAGCGGGAAAATCTCGTCGCTTATGTCAGCGCCGGGATGACGTCAGGCCAGAATGTCGCGCAATGCCGCGCCGAGTTTTTCAGTCTGCTCCGCCGTGCCGATGGTGATGCGCAAATAATCCTCGATGCGCGGGGCGTTGAAATGGCGCACCAGGACGGCGCGTTCGCGTAAGGCGCGCGCCAAGTCCGCGCCTTTGGCGCCTTTGTGGCGCGCGAAGACGAAATTGGCGCTCGAAGGCAGGATGTCGAAGCCGAGGTTTTTCAGGCGCGCGATGGCGTTTTCGCGCTCGGCGACAATCGTTTTGAGACTTTGCTGAAAAAAAACTTCGTCCTCGACCGAGCCGATGGCGCCGGCGACGGCGATGCGGTTGAGCGGGTAGGAATTAAAACTGTTTTTGACCCGCGAGAGGGCTTCGATCAGTTTTGGGTGGCCGAGCGCATAGCCGACGCGCAGGCCCGCGAGCGCGCGCGATTTGGAGAAGGTGCGCACGACGAGAAGATTGGGATTTTCCGCGATCAGCGGGATTGCTGTCTCGCCGCCGAAATCGACATAGGCCTCGTCCACGACGACGGGAATATCGGCGTGCTGCGCGAGCAGTTTGGCGATCTCGGCGCGCGACAAAGCCACGCCGGTCGGGGCGTTGGGATTGGCGAGAACGATGGCGCCGGCGCGGTTGCGGCGATATTCGTCGATGCGCACATTCATGTTCGCGTCGAGCGGAACGGTCTCGCAGGCGATGTCGTAGAGCTGCGCCCAGACCGGGTAAAAGCTGTAGGTGACGTCGGGAAAAAGCAGCGGCCTGTCGTGCTTGAGCAGCGCGAGAAAGGCATGAGCGAGCACTTCGTCCGAGCCGTTGCCGACGAAGACATTTTCGGCGCGCAGGCCGTGATAGGCGGCGAGCGTTTCGCGCAACGAATCCGATTCCGGCGCGGGGTAGAGCCGCATGGACTCGTTCGCCGCCTCGCGCATCGCCGCGAGCGCGCGCGGCGACGGCGGCAACGGGCTCTCATTGGTGTTGAGCTTGACCAGTCCCTCGATGCGCGGCTGCTCGCCGGGCGTGTAGGGGCGTAAAGCTTTCGCGGTCTCGCTCCAGAACTCCATCGATTGCGCCTTCTTCGCGCCCGCGAAAAAGAGCGGGCGCGTGTCTTTAGCAAAATTTCGGACCACCTGGCCAGTACCGCCGCGCGCGGGCCTGGCGCCAACCAGATGAGGAGCGCCGCGTGTCGGACCCGTTGCAAATGTTCATTCCCCTGCGCAAGGCGGACGCCGTCCGGCGCCTGATTTACGGCTACGCCACGGCGGAGCTGCCGGACCGGTCCGGCGAAATCTGCGATTACGCCAGCACCAAGCCTTATTACCAGCAATGGTCGGAGGATTTCGCCAAGGCCTCCGGCGGAAAGAGCCTTGGCAACCTGCGCGCCATGCATGGCAAGGTGGCGGCGGGAAAGATTTCCGCCATCACCTTCAACGACGAGGCCAAGCGCATCGAGATCGCGGCCAAGATCGTCGACGACGACGAATGGCGCAAGATCGAGGAAGGCGTCTATACCGGCTTCAGCCAGGGCGGCGCCTATGTCAAGCGCTGGCCCGATCCGCAAAATCCCGAACTCACCCGCTATACCGCCGCGCCCAGCGAGATTTCGCTGGTCGATCTGCCCTGCCTGCCGGAGGCGAGTTTCGAGCTTGTGAAAGCCGACGGCGCGAGCGAGCGGCGCGGTTTCGTCAAGGCTTCCGCCGAAATGGAAGGTCAGGCGCAGGCCTCGGGTTCGGCGATGCGCGCCTGGCTGGTCGGAAACGTGGACAGCGAAGTCGGGGCCGCCGAAACCATCGCCGCGTTCTTCGCGGCGCTGGAGGCCGACCTCAACGCCGATCCCATTCACGACGCGCCGCTCACCGACCTTCTGGCGCGGATCAAGGCGCCTTATGTCGCGCTTCTGCAGCCGAAGGCGGCGCAGAAGGCCGCCGCGCTCGACGCGCGGCTTGAAAAGCTCGCCAACGAAGGCGAGGCGGCTCGTCGGAGCGCCGCCGATCTCGCCAAAGAGGTCGCGGCGCTGGACGAACGCATCGCCGCGCTCGAATCCGCGCCGGCGCGGCCCGTGCATCTGCCTGGCTTCGCGCCGGTGTCGAAATCCGCCGAGTCCGGCCTCGACGATCTCGCCGCCGAATTGGCGCGCCTGTCGCCCGAACAGGCTTCTCTCGTCCTGATCAAGGCCGCGCAGACCCAGCCGAAACGTTTCGGCTGAGCTTTTTCCAATCCAAATCCCAACAGAGAAAGCATGTCCATGACCGCACAACAGAACGCGCTGGAAATGACGCAGGCGATCCGCAAGGCTCAAAGCCAGCCCTTGTTCGATCCGCGCTTCGCCAGCCTGGAAAAATCCACTTATCCCGAGAGCGCCTCGGCCACTTCGGGCCTGACCTATTACGACCTCGAAGCCGGCGCCAAGCTGCTCTATCCGGTGCTGACGCCGCTGCGCAATTCGATCCCGCGCGTTTCAGGCAAGGGTGGCATTCAGGCCGCCTGGCGCGCCATCACCGCGATCAATTCCTCGGGTTTGCGCATCGGCGTTTCCGGCGGCAACCGCGGCGCCGTGCAGGCGGTGACCACCAACAATTATGTGGCGACCTACAAGGGCATCGGCATCGAGACCAATGTCGATTTCGAGGCCCAGTACGCCGGCCAGAATTTCGATGACATCCGGGCGCTCGCCGCGCAGACCGGCCTCGAGGCGTTGATGATCGGCGAAGAGGCCATGATCCTTGGCGGCAATACGTCGCTGGGGCTCGGCGCGACCGCGACGCCGACGCTGGCGGCCGCAAACAGCGGCGGTTCGCTCGCCGCCGGGACGTGGTCGGTGATCTGCGTCGCCTTGACCCTCGACGGATTGATGAATTCGTCGGTCTCGACCGGCGTCCAGGCGTCGATCACCCGCACCAACGCCGATGGTTCGGTCGATACGTTCGGCGGCGGCGCGTCCCAGAAATCCGCCAGCGCCACCGTCGCCACCACCGGCTCGACCGGCAGCGTCACCGCGACGGTCGCGGCGGCGCGCGGCGCTTCCGGCTATGCCTGGTATTGGGGCGCCGCCGGTTCCGAGACGCTCGGCGCGCTCACCACCATCAACAGCGTGGCGATCACCGCCGCCGCGGCCGGGACCCAGACCGCCGCGTCGCTGCCGACGGCCGACTGGTCGTCCAACGCGCTGGCTTTCGATGGCCTGCTCACCCAGGCGCTCCAGCCCAGCTCCGGCGCGAATGTCACCGTGCAGCCGACCGGCTCCGCCGGCGTCGGCACGCCGCTGACCGCCGACGGCGCCGGCGGCATCGTCGAGATCGAGAATGTGCTTCAGGCGAACTGGAATCTCTATCGACTCTCGCCGGACGAGATCTGGGTCTCGGCGCAGGAAGCCAACAATATTTCGAAGAAGATTCTCGCCGGCGGCGCCAGCGGCGCGCAGCGCTTCATCTTCGATGCGCAGCAGGACGCCATCGGCGGCGGCGTCATGGTGACGACCTACAAGAACAAATATTCGCTGGCCGGCGCCAAGTCGCTCGACATCAAGATCCATCCCAACATGCCTCCCGGCACGATGCTGTTCCTGACGCGAAGGCTGCCCTATCCGCTGGCCAATGTCGGCAATGTGATCCAGGTGCGCACGCGGCAGGACTATTATCAGATCGAATGGCCGCTGCGGGCGCGGCGCTATGAATATGGCGTCTATGCCGATGAAGTGCTCCAGCACTATTTCCCGCCGAGCATGTCGGTCATCACCAATATTGGCAATGGCTGACGCCTGATCGGCGCCGCCTCGCGGCGGGGCGGCGTCTGCGCTTTCACCACGGAGTTGCGAGATGAAATATCGGGCGCCCGAGGGCGTGACCGCGTTGTTTTGCGCGGGCGAAACCTTTGTGCCGGATGGGGCCGGCCTGTTCGAAGCGGGCGGCGACCTGATCGAGGAACTGGCGCCTCATGGCTGCGCGGTGTTCGTGGAGCGGGAGCCTGGCGAAGAATCGGCGTCCCGCCGTCCGTCTCGCGGGCGCTCGCGGTCCGAAAGGGTGAACTGATCATGGCCTCGGGCGATCTGATTTCGCTGGCGCAGTTGAAGGCGCATCTCGGCGTCCAGTCGAACGGCGACGATATCGTGCTTTCCGGGCTGATCAGCCAGATCAGCCGGGCGATCGCGGCTTATCTCAACCGCCCGTTCATCTGGCCCCGCGACATCGTCGACGTGTTCGACGGCAACGGGCGCGACCGTATCCAGCTACGGCATTGGCCGGTGGTCTCGGCGTCCTCGGTGAGCGTCAACGGTCAGGTGGTTCCGCCGGCGGCGACGCCGCAAAGCGCGGGGTGGCTGGTCGAGGCCTCCGACCTGGAGCCGCCCGGCGCGATGCAGCAGGTGATATGGCTTGGCGGCGTTTTCCCGCGCGGCTGGCAGAATGTATCGGTCGCCTATCGCGCGGGCTATCAGGTGAGCGGCGAAACGGTCGCCGTCCCCTCCGCCGCCCCGTATTTCGTTCAGGCCGCGCAGCCTTACGGCGCCTTCGTCTGCGACATGGGCGTCGCTTACGCCAATGGCGCCGCGCTGACGGGCGTCGCGGAAAATCCGGGTCAGGGCCAATATGTTCTCGACGGCGTCGGCGGCTATTATTTTTCCGCCGCCGACGCCGGACAAAGTATTGTCCTGAACTACGGTTACGCGCCCGCCGACCTGGCGCTCTGCGCGCTGGAATGGGCGGCCGACCGCTATCGTTATCGCGAACGCATCGGCATGACCTCGAAGAGTCTCGGCGGCCAGGAAACCGCGGCCTTTCGTCTGGCCGCCATGCCGGATTTCGTGGCGCTGGCCTTGCGCAATTTCGCGCGCATCATCGCGAACTGAAAAATGCTCGGCCTCAGCCTCAAGGGCGCCTCGCAGCTGATTGCGAGCCTCGACGCGCTTCCCGACCGGTTGCGCGCCGCCTTGACCGAAAAAGCGCAGAACCTGGCCCAGGCGCTCTATTCGCAAGTGGTCGACGTCAATCTGGACGGCGGCGTTTTGAACCGCCGAAGCGGCGCCTTGCGCGAGTCGATCGAGCTCGACGTTCAGCCGCAGGACGCGCTGGTCGCGGCCACGATCTATGCCAATGGCGATGCGCCCTACGCGGCGATCCTGGAATTCGGCGGCAAGACTTCGGCCCATGAAATCGTGCCCGACAAGGCGAAGGCTCTTTCGTTCGTGATCGGTGGAAAGCGGGTGTTCGCGCGGCGGGTCCAGCATCCTGGATCGACTTTCGCCGCGCGGTCCTATCTCGGCTCGGCGCTCGATGAGCAAAGCGACGATATCGCCCAGGGCCTCCAGGACGTGGTCGTCGCGACCGCCGACAATCTGAAAGGGTCCTCATGACCAACATCCGCGAGGCGATCATGCAGGCGCTGTCCGCCTATCTGGCGCGAGCGCAATTCGCGGCGCCGATCAACGGCTACAGCACATGGGCCTTGCTCTCACGCCGCGTGAAATTGTGGAGCGACGTCGCGCCGGCGGATCAGCCCGCACTGTTCATCGGCGAGCACGGGGAAAACGTCGCTTACGCCGGCGACAATTTCCCGAGCAAGACGACGCTGAATGTCGATCTCCTGATCTATGTCTCGGCGGGGCGCGATCCGGACAACGTGCCGGCCAGCGCACTGAACATCGCCATCGAAGCTCTCGTCGCGGCGCTCGCGCCCGATCCGAGAACCGGCCGGCAGACGCTTGGCGGCCTGGTCCAAAGCTGTCGGATCGAAGGCCGGATCGTCAAGGACCCAGGTGATCTGGACGGGCAGGGCTTCGCGCTGGCGCCTTTGAAAATCCTGATCCCCTGACGCGTCGCACGGCGACGAAAATCGAGGAGTTCGCCTTGAACGAGCGCACAGAAGAAACCCCCGACCTTGGTCTGCGGATCGAGGTGGAAATCGAGTCCTGGTTCGTCGAGACCATTCACCAGTCGCCAGTCTCGCGCGCCACCGAAATCTTCAATCATGTCCGGGCCGCGGTCGACGCCTTGAAGGCGAGATTGGCCGCCCTTCTTCAGGAGCAATGATCCATGTCGAACATTACCTCGGTCGCCTTCGGTTCGGGCGTGCTGATCGCGACGCCTTCCGGCGCCAATGCCACGCCCGTGCAGTTCGGCACATTGCAGGACGCTTCCATCGACATCAGCTTTTCCTCGAAACAATTGTTCGGCCAGTATCAGTTTCCGATCGCTTTGGCGCGCGGCGAAGGAAAGATCACCGGCAAGGCCAAATTCGCCAATATCGACGGCCCACTCTTCAACAACTGTTTCTTTGGACAGACCTATAATCCGGGCCAGAAAATGTGGTCCTATAATGAAGCCGGCTCCGTGCCTTCGTCGTCGCCCTATGTCTATACCGCCGCGAACGCTGGAAATTTCGACGCGGATCTCGGCGTCGTCTATGCGGCGAGCGGCCTCGCTTTGGTCAAGGTCGCGTCGTCGCCCGCCGTTGGCCAATACAGCGTCAGCGCGGGCGTCTATACGTTGAATTCGGGAGATGCGGGCAAGGCGGTGCTCGTGTCCTATTCCTACACTCAGACCAGCGGCGGTTCGCGCGCCTTGATCTCGAACAGGGTGATGGGAACCGCGCCGACCTTCCAGATCGACTTCTATCAGACCAATCCCAATATCGCCGGCGCGCAATGGTCGCTGCGTCTCTACAATTGCGTGTCGAGCAAGCTCAGCATCGCGTCGAAGACGCAGGATTTCGCGGTTCCGGAACTCGATTTCGAGGCGCTCGCCAATGCGGCCAACGCCATCGGCGAAATCAATACGGCGGTCTGACATGAGGCCCGATCCGAAAATCGATTGCGCGCGAGCTTCCGTCGTCGCGCTCGGAGGTCAGGAGTTTTTCGTTCCGACGCTCGCCTTGCGCCAGGCGCGGCTGGTCGTGCCCGGTCTCCTGAAATTGATGCCCCGCCTCAACGCCATCCAGGCGCGGATCGCGGCCGGCGATCCGCTCGGCGCGAGCCTGCTCGACAAGGATGACGTCGAATTGATGATCGATGTCGTCCATTGCGGATTGACCCGGGCCTATCCCGATTTCTCCCGCGACCATCTGCTCGATCTTGAGGCGGCCTTTCCGGAACTGATCGCCGCGCTGGGCGTGATCGCTAGGCAAACCGGCCTGTTCACCTCGGCGGAAGAGCAGGCGCCGGGGGAGTAGTGATCGGCGATCCGGATTTCGATCGGATCGCCGCCCAATATTGCGCATTGTCGGGGGAGGCCTGGACCGACGCCCTGGAAGGCGAACTGACCTTTCCGCGGATTGTCGCCCGGCACGAATATTGGCGTGAAAACCCGCCGCCGTCGGCCCTGCTCGCAGCGATCGCGGCTGGGCTGGGCGTCTGGGAGCCGAAGCGTCGGTCCACGGGCGAAGCCGTCGCGGCTTTGCGCGGACTTTTCCCGTCCGGACGGATTTGACGGCGCCGCGCGCGCAAAGTGAGGTGGCATGGCCGATACCAATGTTTCGATTTCCTTCGGCGCCGACGCGTCCGACTTTCTCGACGGCGTCGCGCGCGTTTCGGCGGCGCTCAAGACCTTGCCGACCGGCGTCGATCAGGTCTCCTCAAGTCTCGGACGGACATCGCTGACCTTTTCGGCCTTCGGAACAGGCGCCGCCGGCGCGCTGGCGAAAGTGGGAGAGGCGTCGCGCGAGGCCGGCGCTTCTCAGCAACAGTCCGCGCAGACAAGCCTTTCCGTGATCAACAGCGAAATCGCCGCGGAGCGGGCCAGCTATTCCGAAAAGAAATCGCTCTACGACGAACTCACCAGACTCAGGATCCTGAGCGCGAACGAACGTCTCGCGGCCACACGATCGGCGCTTGACCAGGAATATCTGGCTGAGCGCGAGGCTCTCGAACGGGAGTCGCAACTCGACGGTCTGAGTGCGCGCCAGCGCGAGGCGATCCTGAACCGGATGCAGACGCTCGACGAAAAATTTGCGCTCCAAAGCCAGAAGATCATGTTGCAGTCGGTCGAGCAGATTGTCCGGCCGATGGATCGCGTCGCGGATTCGATGGCGTCCTCGTTTTCATCCGGGCTGACGGCGATGATTTATCGTGGGCGGACCTTTGGTCAGGCGATGGCCTCGGTGGCGCGCTCCATCGTTTCGCAATTCATCCGCATGGGCGTTCAGATCGTCGCCGACTGGACGAAGCAGCAGATCGCGCTCGTCATCCTGTCTCAGACGGCGGAGAGCCAGAAAACGGCCGCCGCCTTGGCTGGCGCCGCCGCGCGCGAGGGCGTGGCCGGCGGTGAAGCGATGAGCGGGATCGCGTCGATGATCGCCAACGCCGTCAAGTCCATCACGGTCGATTCCGCCGCCGCCGGCGCGGGCGCGACCGCTTTCATGGCGCCGTTCATCGGGCCGGCGGCGGTCGCCGAGGGCGCGGCGGTCAAGGGAGCCGTGCTGTCAATGGCGGCCTTCGACATCGGCGCGTGGCAGATCGACCAGGATCAGGTCGCCATGGTCCACCGCAACGAAATGGTCATGCCGGCGGCGGAAGCCGGCGCCTTCCGCTCGATGCTGTCGAACGCGGCGAGCGGCGGCGCGGGCGCTTCAGGCGGCGACACGCATGTTCACCTGAACGTCAGCGCGCTCGACGCCGGCTCGGTCAAGAACTGGCTGTCCAACAATTCGCGCCAGATCATGACCGCGATGAATCAGGCGATGAAGAACGGCGACCATCTGGGGCTTCGCCGGCTGGGGACGGCTTGACGCATGGCTCAGGTTTTCGGAGTCTGCCTTCTGCCGGCGACGGGGGAGTTTTCCTACGACGCCATTCCCGCGCAAGGCGCGCGGTGGAATCCGACCGGCGGACCCGACGGGACCGGCGCGCTTGAAGCGATGGCGCCGATCAACTGCTATTATGCGCCGGGCGGGACCAGGACCGATTATTCTTTCGCGCTCGACCAGTTGCAGGCCGAGCATCCCGAATGTCAGACGGTCGCGCTTGTGGTCGCGTGGTTCGGAAATTCGACCGATGCGGCGTCCTGCCAGATTTATCCCTCGACCACCTATATCGAGGGCGCGTTCGAGAGTTGGACTGGTTCCGCCTGGGCGTCGGCCAACTGGCAGTGCTCGGGCCTGACCCAGGCTTCGGCTGGCCTGATCCCGATTTCGCAGACCAACGGCAGTTTCACCTATGGCGGAACGCCGTCGGATCAAAGCGTCGTTCGCTGCGTCCGGGATTTGCGCGCGAAAGGCTTGCGCGTCATTTTCTATCCATTCGTCCTGATGGACGCGATGGGCGAGCCTTGGCGCGGGCGCATTACCTATTCGCCGGACTTGTCCAGCGCGGCGACTTCCGCCGTCAACGCCTTCCTCGGTTCGGCCGCGACCTCGCAATTCACCCGCGACACAACCAATCTGACGGTGGCCTATTCCGGGTCTTCGACCGATTACACCTATCGGCGCATGATTCTGCATTACGCCAACCTCTGCGTCGTCGCGGGAGGCGTCGATCTGTTCCTGATCGGCTCGGAATTGCGCGGGCTTGAGATCATCCGGGGCCCGAACTGGACGCCTGCCGGGACGGTCGATGCGAATGGCGACGCCGTTTGGGACTATCCCTTTGTCGCGGGGCTGACGCAGCTCGCCGCCGATGTCCGCTCGGTTTTCGATGGCGCGGGCTTGAGCAAAAATCTGACGGCCTGGAAAAACCTGATCGCCTATTCACCCGACTGGTCAAGCTGGAACGGCTGGCAACACGCCGGCGAAAACGGCCAATGGCCGCACCTCGATTCGCTGTTCGCCTCGCCGAATATCGACGTCGTCTCATTCGACAATTATTTGCCGCTTTCCGACTGGACGACGGCGGGCGGCGGCCTCGACGCGACGAATTGGACGGCGGCGAAGCCGTCATCCTGGCCGCCTTTGAGCGGCGCGATGAACGGGCTAGGGCTCTCCGGGGCGCCGACGCTTTATTCCGAGGCCTATCTTGCCGGGAATATCGAGGGCGGCGAACAGTACGACTGGTTCTACAACGATTCGAACAATGGCGGTCGCGGACTCGACCCGAACGGATCGGGGCAGATGGTCAGCTTGCCCGAGGGCGACCGGCTGACGCAGAGCCGCAACCCCTATTATGCGGGCCAGCAGCTTTTGGGCCGCAAGCAGCTTCGCTGGTGGTGGGAGAATACGCATCAGGCCGTCTATGACGCCGGCGCCGGCTGGGTTACGCAAGGCCCGGCGACGCAATGGACGGCGCGGATGAAGCCGATCATCTTCGCGGAATATGGTTTCGCGACGGTCGATCGCTGCACCAATCAGCCGAACGTCTTTTTCGATCCGAAATCCAGCGAGAGCCAAACGCCCTTCTGGTCTGTCTGGAATTCCTCGGACGGCGAGACATGGACGCCGCGCCGCGACGATTTTCTCGCCAATCTCGGGCTGCAGACGATCTACGATTATTGGTCGAATGGATCAAACGTCCCGACCGCCTCTTCCGGCCCGATGATCCTGACGCCGTTCTGCTGCGCCTGGAATTGGGATGCGCGGCCGTTCCCGACCTTCCCGCTCGATTCGAGCGTGTGGGGCGACGCCGCCAACTGGCCGGCGGGCAACTGGATCGGCGGCAAGGGGCCTTGTGTCGCCATTCCGGCGCCGGACGCGCCGCCGGGGCCCGACTCCTATGCGACGTTCCCGGTCCTTCCAGGCCAGTCGTGGAGCGTGCATTACAAGCCGCGCTTCTCGACGCGGGCGGTGGCCAAGGTTTCGGGGCGCGAGACGCGGGCGGCGGCTTTTGTCTCGTCGCTGTGGGACATCGAATTGAAATTCGACGCGCTGCGCTCACTTGCACCTTATTCGGAATTGCAGCAGCTCCTGGCCTTCATCGAGGAAGCCGCGGGCCAAGCGACGCCGTTCCTGTTCGCGCCGCCCGGCAATCTCGGCGTCTTTGCCGGCGCGCCGCTTGGAACCGGCGACGGGACGACAAAGGCCTTCATCCTGACGCGGACGCTCGGCGGCTATGTCGAGCGGGTCCAGGCGCTCCTTGGCGCGCCAAATGTCTATGTCAACGGCGTCGTGCAATCGGCGAGCGCCTACAGCGTCACGATCCTGCCGGCGACCATCACATTCGCCGTGGCGCCCGCCGCCGCCGCCGTGCTGACAGCCGATTTCACGGCGGCGCATCTGGCGCGCTTCGTCGATGGCGCCGAAGATTTGGAGCAGTTCATGTCAGGACTTTGGCAGGCTGGCGCAATCCGGCTTGAAACGGTGCGCGCATAGCCCGGCTGCCGCCGGGCGTCAAAAAAGGATGAAATATGACGACGCCGCCGTTTTTCCCAACGCTCCCCGGTCAGGGTTGGAGCGTCCACAAGAAGCCGGTCTTCTCGACGCGCGTCGCTTCGCATGTCTCGGGCCGGGAAGTGCGCGCCGGGCTTTACGCCCATGCGCTCTATGAATTTGAATTGACCTTCAACGGCCTCGATTCCTCGGGCGCCTTTCCCGCCCTGCAAGCCCAGTCGCTGCAAACGCTGATGGGCTTCTTCCTGACCGCGCAAGGCCAGTTGAACAGCTTTCTCTATCTCGATCCGACCGACAACACGGTGGGCGGCCAGGTCCTCGCGACCGGCGACGGCTCGACAACGACCTTCGCGCTCGGGCGCGCGATCGGCGGCTATTACGAGCCGGTGTCCTATGCGCTCAATCCGACCGCGCCGTGGATCGTCAATTTTGGCAACGCCACGGCGCCCAACTACCTGCCGAACAACATGGTCGCGAACTCGACCTTCGTTGGCGCTGTCGCCGGGACGCCGGGGACCAATCCGACCGGATGGTTCATCGGCGCCGACGCTTCGCATGGCCTTTCACAGGAGATCGTCGGCGTCGGGACGGACGCCGCCACGGGTCTGCCGTACATGGACCTGCGCATTTTTGGGACGGACACGAACAGCGGCGGCAATCTCGCGGTGAGCGTACAGCCTCCGGTCGTGGCGGCTTCCATTGGCGAATCCTTTATCCAGTCGGTCTATGTCGCCCTTGTCGCCGGAACGCTGCCGCCTGCGGGGGCGAACGGCGTCACGCTGGTTCTCTTTGACGGCAACCAGTATCACGCCGTCAAGATCAGCATCACTTCGACACTGACGCGGTTCTCGCAGAGCGTGACGCCGACCTATTCCGGCATGACATCTGTCGCGTGGGAACTATGGGTTTATGGGCCAACCGTCGCCAACACGGCGGTCGACTTCACCATCCGTCTCGCCGCGCCGCAACTGGAACTCGTCATTCCTGCCGCGCAAAACGCGCCAAATCCGTTCATGCCGACCTTCGGCTCCGCTTATTACGGCGGCCCGCAGGTCTCGGTGAATGGCTCCGTCATCAACCCGAGCAGTTATGCGTTCACCGCCCCGAACACGATCGCTTTTTCGACCGCCCCAACCTTGGGCGCCGTGATCGCGTGGACCGGGACTTATGTTTTCCAGTGCCGCTTCCTCGACGATCAGTGGGATTTCGAGAATTTCATGTCCGGGCTCTGGCAAAACAAAAGCGTCAAATTCAGGAGTATCCGGTGAAATCCGCCACGGCCGCTCTGGTCAGCTATCTGAACGGGCTGCGTCCGACTTCCGACGCCGCGCTGCAAGCCGGCGACCTGTTCACCATCTGGCTCGCGAACGGGGCGATCCTGACCTATACCGACCTGGATTTGCCGGTCGCCTGGAACGGCTATGTTTATTCGGCGTCCTCCGTCCTTGTCTCCGGCCTGCGCTACAAATGCTCGCTCGGCGTGAGCGTCGATCAGCAGAAAATCACGATGTCCGCGCGACAGACCGACACGCTTGGCGGCATTCCCTTCTTGCAGGCGTTGCGTCAAGGCGCTTTCGACGGCGCGATCATCCAGCGCGAAAAGGCCTTTTTTTCGTCCTGGGCATTGAGCGGCGGCGCGCTGGTTCCGATCGGAACGGCCATCATGTTCAAGGGCCGCGTCGCCGCGATCGACGACATCGGGCGCACGACGGCGCAAATCACGGTCGCTGCGGATACGGTCTTTCTCACCATCCAGATGCCGCGCCGGCTCTGGTCGCCGCAATGCACCCATGTTCTCTATGATTCCGGCTGCGGCCTGGCGCGCGGGACCTATTCGGCGAGCGGAACCGCCGGCGCCGGGGCGACCAATGTTTTTGTTCCGTGGTCTTCGGCCTCGGCGGCCTATGCGCAAGGGACGATCACTTTCACGTCCGGGGCCAATTCCGGCGTTGTGGCGACGATCAAGTCGGTCAGTTCGGCCGGCCTGACGCTGGCCTATCCGCTGCCCTATGTCCCGACCTCCGGCGACGCCTTCACCGCGGCGCAGGGCTGCGATCACACGATGGCGACCTGCTCCGCCAAATTCAACAATCTGCCGAATTTCAGGGGCTATCCCTTCGTGCCGCCGCCGCAGGTGATGACGGGGCCGCTTTCGGCCAACTGGAACAAGGGTCAGGGGAAGGGCAAGTGAGCGAGACCGATCAGCGGATCGCCGTCGCTGGCGATATATCGCAACAGCGACAGAGACCCTCCGCTGGCGATATATCGCAACAGCGCCAAAAAATCGTCGCCGAGGCGCACCGATG
>JAEHJW020001523.1_pt1 | contig 20374 bp, 16 predicted proteins | sample 9271431 | NCBI WGS metagenome assembly JAEHJW02 | reverse complement strand
AAAGAGGACATAAGAACGATACAGGCGAGTGTCACTTTTGACAGCGGGTCTATAGGGTATATATTAGGGGTATGAAGTTATCCACCCCAAAGGAGCCGACGGAGATCAAAAAGTGGATGGAGGATGTTCACTCCACCCTCTACAATGCCCCCGGCATCAACTGGGAGCCCGCCGTCGTATGGGCTGGGAATAAGCTCCCGAAGTACCTCTGGGATCACTGGAAGGACGAGCTGAAAACAAATGGATTTACCTGGCAGAAGTTCATGCGCCTCATGCGCTACCGGACGGACAATATCTTGCTGTGGTACAAGGGAGCGCTGCCGTGGCTGAAGCTCGTGGGCACGATAACTGAGATGGCGGAGGGGCCGCTCGGGAAGGAGTTGATAAAGAAATAGTCAATTCGGTCGGTACACTTCGATGAGTTCCGCACTGGGCGGGGGTTTGTAAGCTGCGGATAGCGTCTCGATATTCCGGCACTCCTCCGCTAGGTTGATGCGTGCTCGACGCTCGGCGTTTTCAATGCATGCGTTCTTATCGTTCCGGAAATAGCGACAGTCTACTAGGCGCGGTACGCGGTTCTTGATTTCGTCTATGAATTTCTATAGTCGGACGGGGTCACAAAACGCGATATCCGCCACTGCACAGGTGAATCCTTGATTGAGATGCTCAAGAAGCGAGACGAGATATTTGCTATCTGTGACCTCGGGAGAATCGTTACGAGCGTCAGCATGAAAGTCCTCGCAAATCCAGAAAGCATTGCCCATCGCCTCCCATTTCTTGAGAAGGTGTGATTTGCCGGAGGCAGGCAGGCCTATTACGACTACGAGTTTCTTCATCGTGCGCGACGAGGGCGAGCTTGGGTGCGCCGCGTACGAGGCATTACTTGGTGAGAGTCAAGAACCGCCACCCAGACACCCTTTATTTTCTGAAACGCCTCGGCGATCCGTTGCTGATTCCTTGCTCCCGTATTGTTGATTACCAGAAATACGCCATGCTCAGCGCCGTACCCTTTCATATACTGCTCCATGCTTTTGTACGACTTGGATTCCTCAAGGCGGTTGCCGCGTAGGTCGCTATTCGAGGTGAGTTTAACTTCGACAACAATCGGGCCAGCGAAGCCGTATTGAATGAGCAAGTCGGTCCGCTTGTCGTCGAGCAACTGCGACTCGCGTAATACCGTAATCCGGAATCCGCGCTCCAAAAACACGCCCTTAATCTGTGTCATCAAGGTCTTCTGTACGAGTTTCTCGTACTCCTGCCGACCGGAGGTGGAAATTGTGCGGTCGAGCACTGCATATGCACCTTCGTCCTCTATCCATCGGCGCAGGTCGGTGTCGAGCGCGTTCTGGACGTGTCGGAAGAGATCTGCTGAATTGCGGATTTTCTTGTCGTCGTGGGAACGGACGTCGTTATAGCGAGCCACCGCTTCAGAGATGGTCCTCGGTTTCCCCAAGTAGGCAAGGTATTCTCGGCGCAACTGCACCATGCGATGAGCGAGCCAGTTCGCTCCGTTTCGATCGCGCATACCCGCGATCTTCCCCTCAAGTGCTTGGAGCGGAGCATACGAGCGCTGTTCCTTCAGGTTGTCGAAGTAGGAATACACGATTCCCCAAAGGTAGGCGGAATACTCCTGAAATTCAGCGCCCCTCGCCCAGATATTCATCGCCTCCTCGAGGACGGCCAAGTATTCGTTCTCGTAGCCGGGGCGCTTGAGCTCCTTGAGCGGCTTCGCGAACTTCTGACTGAAGGAAATCTCGTCTTCCAGGTCATCGACGCTATGAACCCGCCCGCTACGTGGTCGAACGTGCGCGGCTGCGCGGCGCACCACTTCTCCAAGACGCCATCGGATCGCCTCCGCATCCCCATGAGACGTGACCAGAAGGCCGTTCGCGGCGAGAGCAATGTCTTTTTCGTTCTGATTCTCGCTCTCACGGTATCGCTCGACCACCGACCTCAAGTATTCCGCGTCTGAGGCCATCGAGTCGATAGCCACAAGAGCGTCCAACCGAGCACCCCTCTCCCACGCGGACTCGAGCACCATCTCCTTCAAGACCGGCGCGGCACCGACTATATGGAACTTCTGGACGGCTTCGATAAAGCTGCCTGGATTGTGCCACCACAGATCCGTGTGCCGATTCTGGTATATCTCGATGATAGGTTGCATCTCTGCGGACGTCACCTCCTTCACAAGCTCGAAGATGGTTTTCAACTCTTCGTTGTATGCGAACGGAATGAGATTGAGGATCTTCTGACGATATGGTGTCGTATCGAAGCCCAGCCGACGGGCGGCGACCATCGCGTCGGAGAAAATCCGAACCGCCGAAGTCGTCGTATACGACTTCGAGCCCCCGCGTTCATGCTGTTCGGTCACGGTCAGCCCAGACTGTCCAGGATCCATGAATTTGAATACTGTGCCGGTAAACAGGGTTTCGATGCGCATTCGGTCTTCGGTCGTTAGCGCGGGGTCTATCGTATCGGCGTTGTCGACGTAAAAGTCGAAGACGCTGTAGTCGTATTTGCCCGGCTCCGGCTCAAGAAGCCTCCGGAACTCCTCGACGGTCGCCTTGGCGCGAGCCTCGGCCTGAGGATCCTGCGGCTTGGCCTGCGCTTCCTCCCACTGCCGATAATCTTCAGCGAGGAATGGCCTACCGGCTTCGTACATCGCCATCGCGTCCTCGCGCTTGGAGTACTTGATCCGATTCATCACCGACTGTGCGCTGTATTTCTCATTGGCCGCGATCATCGCCGTAACGAATGGCTCGACATCTTCAAGCTCAAGTAGTTGCATGAAGAATTCTTGCGCGAAATATAAGCCAGTCTGGCCCGCCGGGCTTGAGCGAATCCGGTCGATGATATGCGGTACGAAATTCGGAGTATCCTTTCGCAGCAGCTTCCAAATGCCGCCAAGGAACGCGGAATAGTCCGCGCCATTCCCGATGTGGTACGTGATGCCGTTCACGAGGGCGGCTTCGCAGAGTTCGCGAATCTCCGCGTCCATGACTCGCCCGATATGTTCGGCGAGCACGAAGTCTTGGTCTTTGAAGATGCGCGTGTCATCCATGAATTCGCGCCGGAACTGCTCGTCTTCGTTGAAGGTACGGAGGAATCTCTTTATGGCCTCCGGTTGCGTTACCGCGAACAGGCCGTACCTACCGTAGAAACTATTACGGCGCACCGCTTCGAGGAAGTAATCGACGCTCTTCGGATGGTCCGGTGCGAGCCGTGTGCACATCGAGAGGAATGCTTGGTTCACTAATTCGTCCCTACTATCGAGCAGGTTCGGCAGCTCGTCGATAACGGTCGTGTCACCCAGGTGTTCAAGTCCCATCAAAGAGTGCCGCTGCATTACGCCGTTTATATTGGCGTCTTGCGTGAACGCCATTAGCTTCTCCCGCCAGTACGGTGTGTCGAGCGTCATGCCTCCTTCGAGGAGGTAAGCCGCTACGTATGCGACATTCCCAAGCGGGACGAAGCGATCTTCGTCGGTCTTCGGCTCCGCTTCTGCCACCCGCTCTTTTAAATATACTTCGAGCGACGGATCGAAGAGGGCGGGCATTGCTTCGGCTAGCTGGCCGGGCAGCCACTGAAGGGTGCGCTCGTGGTACGCGACAAGCTCGATGAAAAGTCGGCGCTTGAGATCCGGGGAGAGCTTTCTCGGATCGACCCGGCTCAGGAACGCAAGGAAGCCGTCGTCCAGCAGTTTGAATTTATCGCCGCGCAGCCCGGAGAATTCGATGAGCTGCTCGAGGAGACCGTCTTGCATATCAACCAGGAACGTGAGTGCGTTGTACCAGGTTGGATAGATTTCGCCGATGTTAGGATCGACCGCGAAAGAGAAGGCTGCGCGGTTCGGGTCTGGGAATCGAGTCAGCTCCTTCGCGGCGAGGTATTCCTGAAATTCGGCGTTCTCGAACTCGACCTTCTCGAGGGCTTCGTGGCTGACTTTCAAGATCGAGTAGTCGTAAAAGACTTCGATGCCGACCTGCGAGAGCGCGACGAGCTTGAGGTCGGATTGGAGGTCGTCGAAGAAAGTGACGAGTTCGTCCGTAGTGATCACGTTGGTCTGGTAGATCTCCATCGCGAGCGCAAGCTTCTCAAGGACGCGCTTCGTCATCGCCCGCTTGTCCGCGTTCAGCTTCTCCTCCTCGAGTTCGAGCTTCGCGTAGATGAAGTGTTCGAATAGCTCGTTGCGCGTGACACGCGCGGCGGCCTCGACTCCTTTCGCCTTGAGGAAGTCGTCGAGGTAATAAAGATAGCGAGGAATCTGGATGACGAGGACGTTGCGGCCGAGCGACATCACCCGATCCATAAGCGCGGTGATTTCCTCCGCCAACCGACCCGCTGCCAAAAGGTACTGCCGGACCTGTTCCCGCGTGAACGGAGAGATCGTGATGAAGCGAAATTCGGGAAAGGAGTTCGCGTATCGGCTCGCGAATATCCACCGAGCCGAAAGAAAGATCGGCATATCGGGAAGCGCCTTCGATACCGCTTCGATTTTTTGGAGCGTCTCGGGGAAAATGCTTGACTTCACCTCGTCAAGCGCATCGAGCAGAAGCGCCTTCGGCTGCTCGCTCTTGGCGACGAGGAATGCATCAATCTGCTGCGCGGCATCGGTATCCCGGAGATTGATAAGTGCGGTCGCAGATCCCGTTGCGTCAAGGTGATCCCGGATGCGCTCCATAAGAAGGCTCTTGCCGACACCGGGCTCGCCGACCACTAGATTTCTCGTTCCATGCGCGAGAGTCTCAATGCCGAGTATAGGTTCATCCTCAAAAAGCGGCATTGCGCCCCGATCGTAGTATTCCTTCGCTTCGGCGAAGGAGGGGTGGATCTTGGTGACCGGTTCTATGTAATTCTTGACCATTAAGCGTATTGTCTCACTACGAGTGAGACGGTCAAATGAGACAACAATAAAACAGTCATTGTGCTACGGCCAGAGAAGAATACCATGTCTATATGGCCTCCAAAGGATCGTCCACGAAACGCCGCCCTATTTTTGACGAGAACTATTACAAAGCCGCGGCAATACTCCGCGACCCATGGTTCAAGGAAAAGGTCGCGTGGCTCAAGAGGCGCTTCGCGGAAACCGGATGCCCGCTCCCGAAGCGGCCGTTCAAAAAGTACGCCCAGTACATGGCGTGGAACGACGCGTTTTGGAAGCGGTACGCCGAGCTCGAGAAGAGTCCTGAGATGGCCGCGGCGCGGATGCGGATCACCGGAGACAAAACAACGATGTCCTCGCAGGAGTTCTATGCTCTCGAAGAATTCAAGGAGTCGTTTCTGCCGCCGGTATACGGGCAGATCTTTGACGAGATTCTCGAACACTTTGGCATAGACCAGCGTGACCGCAGATACTACGACTTCCTCGAGTATCACACCTTCTTCGGCATCGACGAGTACCCGACAGAGCCGTTCAAAGTCATGTGGCGGCGTGAGAAGCCCGGGGACCCGGCCGAGCTACTCGTGCAAATTTTCGGGCATACCAAGCGCGAAGATTTCCTGCGGCACTGGGACTGGATAGCGCAGGAACAAAAGAGTCTGCCCGACTTCCTCGGCAAGAACAAGGCGTGGGAGACCTTCGAGCGCGACATGGAGATATACGATTTATATAAAAAGCTGCGCGAAGAATCCGGCAGGAAACGTGTGGAGAATTCCATGAGGGCCGTTGATAAATGGATCTATTCGGAACTGCACGGAAAGTATCGGGAGCTCACCCTGCAAAACATTCGCACGATCGTCGCTCGAACGCGGGAACGGCTGGGAGAACGCTAGGTAAACGGATAATGGGGCCGGTCAAACGCCGCACAGCGGTTCCTGGGTCACTTTATGCTGGCGCTTATGAAAGCTACCCCCAGAGGCGGACCGCTTGCGTGGCACAACGAGCGTCGCCACGTTAACGATTTGTTGCCGTTCAACAAAAATCCCCGCGTCCTGTCGGACAAGCAACGCGAGGACCTCATCCGCTCGCTCGAAAAGTTCGGACTGGTCGAAGTCCCGGCCATCGACGCGGACAACCGGATCGTTGCGGGCCATCAACGCGTCGCCGTGCTGCAACTCCTCGGGCGTGGCGAGGAGACCATCGACGTACGCGTGCCGAATCGCAAGCTCACGAAGTCCGAGTATGAGCAATACCTCCTCACGAGCAACCGCGTCCACGGCGACTGGCAGTATGAGGCGCTCTCGCAGTATTTCGACATAGACACGCTGCTCGTCTCGGGCTTCGACGACACCGACCTCTCGATAATTTTCTCCGACGCGCTCGAGGCAAGCGAGGATAGCTTCGATGTCGAGAAGGAGCTGGAGAAAATCAAGAAGCCCAAAAGCAAGATCGGTGACCTGTATGCGCTCGGGCCGCATCGTCTTATCTGCGGTAGCTCGCTCGACCCGGAAGTGGTCAAGCGGCTCGTCGGCAAGGAGCGCGTGGACATGATCTATTGCGACCCTCCCTACAATATTTCTCTCGACTACGACAAGGGCGTGGGCGGCAAGGGTTCCTATGGCGGCGCGGTCGACGACGCCAAGACGGACGAGGAGTATCGCGACTTCCTCAAGCGCTCCATGGAGAACGCGCTCGCAGCCGCCAAGCCCGATGTCCACGCCTATTACTACTGCGATCAAAAATACATCGGCATGGTGCAGGGCCTCTTTGCCGAACTCGGTCTCGAGAACCGCCGTGTGTGCCTGTGGATCAAAGGCCCGGCAAATCCGGTGCCGGGAGCCGCATACAACAAATGCTACGAGCCGTGTGTCTATGCGACGCGGGGGAAGCCGCCGATCTCGCCCGTCGGGGCGAACTTCGCCGAGGTGCTTAACAAGGAACTCGGGCCGTCAGGCAACAAGCTGCTCGACGATATCCTCGATGTGATCGATATTTGGCTCGCCAAGCGCGTTGCCGGAAGCGAGTATACCCATCCGACGCAGAAGCCCGTGTCGCTCCATGAGCGCCCCATTAAACGAAGCACACGCCCGGGTGCCCGGGTGTTGGATTTATTCGGGGGATCCGGCAGCACGCTCATCAGTGCCGATCAACTGAAACGGGTCTGCTACCTGGCCGAGGCATCTCCCATCTTTACCGACTTAATAATTTCTCGCTATGAAAACGCGACCGGCACCAAAGCCCGCAAACTCTCCTAAGCCGGGGACGATTTGGCAGCTCGGCGAACATCGTCTCGCCTACGGCGACTGCCGCGACCCCGAACTCTTGAAGTGCCTTTTCGGAAAGGACAAAGCCGTGCTCGTCGCGAGCGATCCGCCGTACGCCGTGGCGGCGGTCGAGTCGAAGCGCGGGTTCTCGAAGCTCTCGAAGGACAAGGCGATCGCGAACGACGGTATTCAGTCGGATGAGGAGTACCGCGCCTTCAACCGCGCGTGGCTCGAAGCGGTTAAGCCCCATCTTGCCGCGAAGAACGTCGCGTACGTCTTCAACGCGGACAAAATGGTGTGGGCGCTCCGCGACGGCATGATCGACGCAGGGTTCAAGGTCGCACAACTCTTGGTATGGGTGAAGTCGCAAGCGGTCGTCGGTCGTCTCGACTACGCGCCCCAACACGAGCTTATCCTCTACGGCTGGCTCGGCACGCACAAGTTCCGTCGCTCAAAGGACAAGTCCGTACTCTTTTATCCGCGCCCGGGAAAGAGCAAATTCCACCCCACAACGAAGCCGATGGGACTTATGCGCCGCCTGATTCTTAACAGCAGCGGGATCGACGACGTGGTATATGACGGCTTCCTCGGGAGCGGCACGACGCTCCTTGCGTGCGAGCAGGTGCGCCGCCGCTGTTATGCCGTCGAAATAGACGAGGAGTACGTGCAAACGGCGATAGTGCGATGGGAGAAGTTAACCGGCCTTAAGGCGAAACTGGTATGAAGAAGAACCGCGACGCCGATTTACTCATAGAGCAGCTTCGCAAGATACCTATCGTGCAGGTCGCCTGCGAAAAGCTCAATCTATCGCGCAATAGCGTGTATCGCTGGCGCAAAGAGGACGCGGAATTCGCCAAGGCGATGGACGAGGCGCTCGCCGAGGGCGAGGCAATCGTGAACGACCTCGGCGAATCGCAACTCATCACGCTCATGAAGGAAAAGAACTGGAACGCCATCGCGTTCTGGCTTAGGAAGCGTAACCCGAGATTCCGCGATCGTCTCGAAGTAGTCGCGGGAAGCGGGCCACAGGAAGAGTTGTCGCCCGAACAGGAGGCGGTGGTCAAGGAGGCGCTCCGGCTCGCGTCCATAACCGTCGAAATTCCGCCGGAGACGAAGGAGCCCACCACCCAAGAACCGAAGCCGAGCGAAGAGTCTGCAAATGATAACCCCCCGAACCATGAACCTACCACCTAGCGGGCTGCCGCCCGATCTCGCCGACAAGATGTTCCGCGATCGCCGTATCCGCGCAGCAATCACGCGCCAAAGTCACTTTATGTTCTTCCATTTCTACTTCGCCCACTACGTAAAGTACGAGACCGCCCCGTTCCATCGCGAGCTCTTCCAGCTCACCGAACGCGAGGACATCAAGAACCTGTTTGTGGTCGCCTTCCGTGGCTCCGCGAAGTCGACCATCTTCACCACCTCGTACCCGATCTGGGCCATCCTCGGCGAGCAGCAGAAAAAGTTCGTGCTCATCCTCTGTCAGACGCAGGCGCAAGCGAAGCAGCATATGATGAACCTGCGCCGTGAGCTCGAAGGGAACGCGCTTCTCAAGAACGACCTCGGTCCCTTCCAAGAGGAAAACAACGAATGGGGCTCATCGTCCTTGGTATTCTCGCAGATGAACGCCCGTATCACTGCCGTCTCAAGCGAGCAGAGTATCCGCGGTCTCCGGCACAATCAGCACCGCCCCGACCTCATCGTGGGCGACGACCTCGAGGATATCGCCTCGACGAAAACGCGCGAAGGCCGCAACAAGACGTATCAGTGGCTCACGGGCGAGGTCATCCCTGCAGGTGATCGCGATACGCGACTCATCGTTGTCGGGAATCTTCTCCACGAAGATTCGCTCATGATGCGACTCAAGGAAGACGTGGAAAATAATCGCATCGACGGTATCTTCAAATCGTATCCGCTTCTCGACGGGCAGAAGATACTCTGGCCTGGGAAGTACCCCACCATGGAGATGGTAGAGGAGGAACGTCGCAAGGCCGCGAACGAATACGCCTGGCAACGCGAGTATCTCTTGAACATCGTCCCCGCCGAGGACCAGGTCATCGATCCCGCCTGGATCCAGTACTACGACGAGATCCCGCCGCGTATGCCAGTCTATAACGGCCAGTACCGGTCATACCTCGAGATCCGCATCGGCATCGATCTCGCCATCTCGAAGCGCGACACCGCCGACTATACCGCCATGGTGCCCGGTCTCTGCTTTGAGGAGCCCAAAGGATACCGCCTCTACATCCTCCCGAAGATCATCAACAAGCGCCTGTCTTTCCCTGAGACCGTCGACCTCTGCAAGGTGCTTGAGGATACATACGGTGAGTATGAGAACGTACCTCGCCCGCCAGCGTTCGTCATCGAGGACGTCGCGTATCAGAAAGCGCTTCCGCAGCAGCTCGAGCTTGAGGGCCTCTATGACGTGCGTACCACCCGTCCGGGCAATCAGGACAAGCGCACGCGTCTCATCATGACCGCCAACATGATCCGGAGCGGGAAGATCCTCTTCCCACGTACGGGAGCGGAAGAACTCATCCGGCAGATCGTCCACTTCGGCGTCGAGAAGCATGATGACCTCGCCGACGCATTCGCGAACCTGGTACTCTCGACGACCGAAGACCCTCCTTATACACCCAGAATATTCTTCATATGACCATGCCACCTCGCCGCCGCCCGAAGCCACCGAAGAAGAAAGATCCGCTCGCCTGGATCACCGATGAACGCCTGTGGCACACGGTGTATCGGGGGAGGATATGGTAGCGGCTATCCTTTTGCCGTCACCGTCCACGAGCACTCGGAGTTGATCTCGAGATAGAGCTGGCCGCCGGAGTGGTAGTACTCGGTGTCGGAGCCGCTCATGCCGAGCTGGTTCGGGCCCGAGAGGGGCACCATCGCACCGGAGCCGTTGAAGATGAAAATCTGGAAGTTGCCTTGAGAGCCGAAGGAGGAACAGTCGTACGAGTAGTCGAGCGTCCAAGTCGACGGAGCCATGAAGGTCTGCGTCGACTTCGAACCGCTGCCACTCACTTGGAGCAACACCTGCGGCACATGCGGAGCCGGAGCGGGCGCAGGAGCTGGTGTCGGAGCCGATGCGGTCTTAACCGGCGCTGCTTGCTTTGTGGGCGCTACGGCGGCCTGCGTCGGTGCGCTCGCCGTTTCGGTCTGCGCCGCTTGCGTGGTCGGAGCGGTCTCGGCAGTCTGGGCCGGAGGATTCGAGTTGCCGCTTTCGCCGATTACGACGAGCACAAGCACCACGATTACCCAGAACCACCAGCGTTTATAAAACTTCTTTGGTTTTTCTTGAGAGTCCATACAGGGTTGCTAACGAGTAATTCCTGATGGACGGGTACACAAAACCCGCCACCAGGAGGCCCGAAGGCCCTATACGAGTTTCCCCGTATAACGTTACCCACGCCCTGATGACGGGTTTTCTGTGGGTAACGATTTTCGACCATGCCGTCGCCGAAGCGGCAGTTTAGGTCTCTCTATTCAGATGTCGAACAGGTATATGATAGCTCGAAACGGGCTATCAGTGTAGACCCTAGCTTAGGTTCGAGGTTTTGCGAAGTCCGGTTGTCTACACGCCCGAATCGCTGGACTTTCGTACTAAATACGGCGTTGCTGTACTTGCTGGGACCAATCGGAAGCCCTGTCCGATCAGCCAGTTTCCCTCATGGACGCTTGTGACTAAGGTATACTTGAGGCACAACTGAATAAACGCTGGGACCAACCTTGAGAACCCGCCATAGGGCGTCTGGTTGGTCCCAGCGTGGGCCGCAAGGCCCTCAAACCTGTGGCGGGTTCTGAGGAAGGACGCGCAACAGGGTTTGAACGCGGCCGGTTTCAGTTATTTATCCGTAACCATGCTCATCCAGAAGTCGCGACGCAGATGCTTCGCCAATCCCCGTCCTCGCGCGTGCGAGAGCACGCCGAGATACGAGTTCACACTCGCATTCATATTTTTCGCGTCGATGTCGCCCGCCTGGAGTCGTTCCTTCTGTTTCCCAAGTTTCCGCAACATCCTCTTCTTCGTCTTCGTACGGATCACGCGATGATATGGAAAATGGACGTACCCGAGGAAATCGACTCCCTGATGCCATTTCCGGAAGACCACCTTGTCTGGATGGAGCTCAAGACCGAGTTGCTCCTCTGCGAACGCGCGGATCTTCGGAAGCGCCGTATCGAGTTCGTCACGATCAGCCGATAGGAGTATGAAGTCGTCGGTGTAGCGCAGATAATTCTTGATACGAAGCGTACGCTTCACGAATTGATCGAGTTCGTCGAGATAGACGTTTGCGAAGAGTTGCGACGTGAGATTGCCGAGCGGGATACCACGACCAGGACGCGTCTCGAAGCTTTCAAGAATGTTGCGCAGGAGCGCGAGCAAACGCTCGTCGGAGATTCGTCGAGCGCAGATAGTGAGTAGAGTGTCATGCGAAACGCTATCGAAGAATTTCCGCACGTCGCATTTGAGCGCCCAGACCGTCCGAGTATGGTTTCGCGAGAGCTTGAGCGCGAGAGCTTGAAACCGATCGACTGCCTTATGCACGCCCTTCGTCTTCCGGCTCGAATATGCGTCGAAGATGAAGGAGCGATCAAAGATAGGGCCGATGACGCGGCAGATCGCATGGTGGAGGACGCGGTCGCGCACGCTCGCTTTCGCGATGTTGCGCTGTTTCGGGTCGTGGATGAGGAAACGCGCGTACGAACCATGCCGATACCGCCCCGCCGCGAGATCGGCGTGGAGGTCGAGAATATGTTCCTCGAACCGTTCGGCGAAAGCGAGTACGTCGCGTTTCCCCATCTTGCCTTTCTGAAACTCGCGCCACGCCGCGAAGAGATTCTCCTTCGAGATGACGCGCTCATATAAGCCGCCATGATTGCCACCCAACAAGAGACATTTACCGAATCGATCATTTTTCATAAGACAAGCCAATTGTATCTCGCCGCGCACGAGCGCGTTCTCAGGTTTCCGAAGCCGACCCGATACTCTCTCGGCGCGAGGATCGAGAATACGGTGCTCGAACTCATCGAGACGTTGTATCTCGCGCAGAGCAAGCAAGGAGCATCGCGTCTGTTGCTCCTCAACAAAGCGGACATCACGCTCAAGATGCTCACTACCCATCTGCGGCTTGCATACAAAACAAAGAGCATCAATGATGCTGGATTCGCGGCGCTCTCGGAACGAGCCGTCGAAATCGGTCGGATGATAGGCGGCTGGATCAAGAAGACGAAAAACCCCGCGCAGTCGTAATCGACCGCGCGGGGAACACTTCGGGAGAGCGAGACGCCCAGATTGTCGTTGCGATTGTCGGGCCTATCGTTGTTGACGTTCGCGCCCTTGGAATCGAAGTTGCCCACGTTCACGAGGTTGCCGTCAGAATCGCGACTCGCTTCGTTTTGCCCGCCGTCGTCCGTGTCTTCGCTCCGGCGTCCTCTCGCGAGGAGGCGTGAGCTGCTTCGAGAGTGTAGGATGCGCGCGCTGCCTCATTACTTCAACCATTCGCGCTAGCGACAGACAAGCAGTGTTTTTGCGGCGAGCGGCATCCGTGAATGACGCTTCATAAGCCGTACGCCAAGTGTAGCACGCTTCCTTCGCCAGGAGACCGTTTTGTGGCATACTTCCTATATGCATCGCCTTGAAAGCTTCTCCTCAAAGCCGCCTAAGCAGAACGATCAGGAAGCGGCCAGTTCGGGAGCGCCTAACTCGGAAGAACAGATCCTTTCCGGATTTTCTCCAGAAGAACAGCGCGTCATACGCGAGCGCATGCGCGCGCTTTCTCTCATCCCGAACCATATTGGCAAGGACTTCTCGATGGAAGTGGAGTTGAACGCTCCTGGACAGGGGTGGCACTGGGATTTCGCGGTTAACCGCGTGCGCATCGATCCGAAGGATCTTGCCGAGAAGCCGCTCGACTGGTGCCGAGAGGTTATGGCGCACGAAGGCGGGCATCGCCGCGTTTCGCGTACGGGCTTTATCCCGAAGGAGGAATGGGTGCAGCCCGGCTTCTCTTCGATGATGAACGCCATCGAGGACCCGCGCATGGAGAACTTCGTCGCCGAAGCGTACCCGCCATTCCGTTCGCTCCAGAAGACCGCATACGAGCACGACCTTGCAACGGAGAAGAGGATGAAAGAAACGGCAGCCGACAAGCTTGGACGGCAGCCGCGCTTTATGCAGGCTGGATTTGAATACATCAAACAGTGGTTCCGACAAACGCAAGGACAATCGTTCGAGCTGTCGGCAGACCTCCCGGAAGACGTGCAGGGTGTCGTCGAGAAGACGCTTTCAGCCGCAGAAGATTCCTGGCTTAGGTACCCCACTCGCGCCGAAGCAGACCAGAGCGAGGAGGCCATCGAGGCGTACGCGAAGAAGTCGTACGAGATCAATCGCGACAAAGTGTGGCCGCATTTTAAAGAGCTTGTCGAGAAGGACATCAAGGACCAGGAGCTGCCGGAGTTTCTCAAGGACCTCATGAAGGGCGAGCCGCAGCAAGGCGAAGGATCAGAACCCTCTCCAGAGGGCATGAAGGATCTCAAAGATGCCATTAAGGAAGCACTCAAACAGGCAGGCGCGAAAGAAGGCGGCGCACAACAGGGCGAAGGCAAGCCGATGCCGTTTGATTCGCTTCCGGAAGATCTCAAGCAGCAGATACAGGACGCATTCGATTCGCTTCCAGAAGGCAAGAAACAGATGATTCGCCAGGCAGCCGAGCAAGTAATCAAGGAAGTCGCGGCCGAATTCGACGAGCAATTCGAGGGCGAGTACGTCAAAGCTGGGGAGCCACAGCCGTCCCAAGAGCCGTCAAAACCGGAGAGCGAACCCGCTGAGTCATGGAGCGATGCGGAGCGGAAGACCGAAGACGAGCGCACCGAGATGCGCCGCCGCATGGAAGAATCGCTCGAACGTCTCGAGGACGATGCGTACCAGAAAGCCCTCACGGAAGTCGCTCCGCTCATCGACGACCTCACCGGTGACCTGCGCGACGTCTTCGTGAAGCGGAAGCAGACGAAGACTGAAGCCGGATACCGGAGCGGTCGCCGGTGGAACGTCCGCACGCGCATCAAGGAGAAGATTGCGGGCATTCCGCTCTTGAAGACCCAGAGCCGCGAGCAGCCCGAGTCGCCCGGTGAGGAGACCGACTACGCCGTCCTTCTTCAGGTCGATCTCTCCGGCTCTATGCGAGGAAGCAAGGCGCGCGAAGCGTTCAAGTCGGTCGTCCTTCTCGCCGAGACGCTCGCGAACCTCGGTATCCGTCACGAGATTGACGGCTTCCAGGATATCCTGCTCGAGTTCAAGCGCTTCGAAGAGGATCTGAACGACGCGATGCGCGAAAAGTTGAACCAGCTTCCGCTCGAGATCGACAACAAGAACTCAGGCGGGCACAACAACGCGGGAGACAATGACGACGGCGCGTGTTTAAAAAATGCCTCGGCGCACCTTGCGCTTCAGAGCGCTGCCGAGAAGATCCTCATCGTCCTTTCGGACGGCGTGCCCGCGATGGACTCGGGAAGGAAGACAAGATCAACGCTCGATCGCGAGCTCAAGAAAGTCGTGCGCGAGATTAATGAGAACACCGACCAGAAGCTCATCGGCGTCGGCATCGAGTCGGACGCCGTGTCCCGCTACTACGACAACAACATCCCGAACGTGGGCGCGAGGGAGCTCGCGGAGACCTTGGGCGAGCTCCTGCGGGAGGTGATAGAACGCGGTTAGCGTGGTATAGTTGAGTCCAATGGACCAGCCGACGCAGATATTCGCTTCGCTTGCTCCCGCCGCCCTCGCCGCGCGAACGCTCGGCCTTCCGGCGCTCCTTGTCATTGAAACACCAATTTCTCTCAAAGACGCGCATGCGCATATTCGCAAGGAGCTTGGCAACGCCGGTTTCGACGAAGCACTCGATGCCAAAGGGCTCGCTTCCGTTCTCTCCCGTTCTGGCAAACCCTTCTACATCGAGCATGGCGACCGACTCGAGGCGCATGTCGAGTCGCTTTTCCTCGACTACGTTTCCGGTCTCGCGAGCTTCCCGTCGATTGGCGTTTCGGCGCGTTTCGACCCCGCGAAAGTCACATGCGTCGTCGCGCTCTCTCGCGCGGCACTCGAAGCGAGCTATCCCGACCTCGTCGAATACGCCGGGTCCGTGACTTCGATTGGCTGATATGGAGAGAATTCCGACAATGAAAAAGGAAGGCCCCGGCAAGGAGCCGTACATTATTGAAAAGGCGGATACCGTCTCGTATCTGGGCGTCGAGATCAAAAAGGGCGAGGGAGGACCCCTCGTTCCGGAACGCCACGAGTCCGAGAACTATTTCTATACCGAAGAAGACTACGAACTCCGTCGCGAGATCGCAACCTCGATCGCGCTCAACAAACCGCTTCTTTTTGAGGGCGGCACAGGTATCGGCAAGACCTCGGCGGTCGCGGCCATGTGCGCCGAACTCGACACGAACTTCTGCAAGGTCTCCTTCGCTCGCGACATGGCGATCGAGGACATCATCGGCGGCAAGACTATCGTCAAGGACGAAGAAGGCCGCGAGATCGTGAAGTGGTACGACGGGAACCTTATGGTCGCCGTCCGGCACGGCGGCATCGCGCTCCTCGACGAATACAACTTCCAAGGGAGCAAGGTTGGCTCGCGGGTGAACCCAATCATTGATGCGATCTTAAACGGCCGCAAGGAGATCAGCCTTCCTGAGAACGACAACGAGCGCGTCCAAGTGCACCCCGATTTCCGCCTTGTTGCTGCACAGAACCCGCCCGGCACCGAGGAGGGGCAAGAATTCACCGGCCGCGAGCAGCTCTCCGCCGAGACCTTCGGCCGCTGGACCTTCCACAAGCTCCCGCTTGAGATGAGCCGCGATATGCGCGACAAACGCCTTGCCGGCATGATGGGCGAAGAGGTGGATATCAAGATGCCGGAGGAGAAGTTCCGGCGGCTCGGCGAAGGCGTCCCGATGCGCGAGTTGAAAGACATCCCCGGCATGACGCATTGGCGTCGCGCCGCCCTCGACATCCTCGACCAGCTCAAAGCCCAGTCTACGGGTGCCGACCGCAAGATGGCGCGCGGCCAGCGCCAGCGCCTCTACTTCAATCCCCGCCTCGAACAAGGCCTCATCAATTACGTCTCCCATTTCTATCACGGCGATGTGAATCAGGTCTGGAAGGACGCCTTCGAACATCTCATCGTCGGCATGTACAAGGACGAGGCCGATCGCGCGAGCGTGCGCGAACTCCTCTCCCTGAACGCGTATGTGCCGCAAACCGCCGATACCAAGCGTCGGCCGCTTGAGGCAGGAGAGTCTGGACAGGAAGAGACGGCAGAGACATGGGAGAGGGTCGCCGCTTTCGAAGACAAACTCGCCAAAGAGATTTCCGGCCTTGAGGCGGAACTTGGCATTCCGCCCGGCGAAGCTCGAGAAGGTGTCGCTCTCTCGCTTGCCGATGCGGAAAAGATCCTCGGCAAGGAGTCGATGCTCGGTCCTGCGGACGTAGAGCGAGTATTCGGTATCAAGCCCGAATCCGTCCCGAACATCCCGTTCTCCCGTGAAGAACTCGAACGCGCTAAGGAGCTCGGCGAGCAGCTTATCCTCCAGGTCGACACGATGGTGCAGAAGGCGAGCGGCCTCGTGTCTCGCGAGAAGGTGCCCCTCACGCTCGAGAATCTCAAAAAGAAATTCACGAAGGCTCACGATGACGGTAAAGTCTTCTATGAGCAAGATTGGTACGAAAAGGAAGACTTCTTCACGAACGAGAAGCCCCGTACCGGGTGGCGGCTCACCTCCAAGGAAGTGGTCGAGGGCACGCTCTCGAAGAACTATCTTGAACAGACCGACGTACTCGTCGAACATCTCACCAAGGAAGTGTTCAAGGGCGTGAAGCCGCCCAAACAGTACGAAGACGCTATTGTCGAGTTCAAGCGCGAACGATCGAAGATCGAGGGCCTCATGGAGAGCGATTGGCAGGAAGCTTCGAAAGCGCTCGTCGACCTCAAGATCACCTCGCTCGTACGCGAGCTGCCTGTCGAGGCGATGTACCGGCTGATCTTGAACGATCAGTCCCGCAAGGATAAGCCACTCCCAAGCACCTACACCTGGACCGCGAGTCGCGGTTCTGGCGGCAACCTCGTGAACGTGGGCGACTTCGATTCCCGGGGCGCGAGCGTCTACAGCGATGGGCCCGGCCTTCGCGACGGCTATCTGGGCGTCTCGCTCTCCCGCAGTTGATTTTTGAGCAATGAATTATGATTTTTTGAGTCTTCCCCGACCCGTTTAGGGTCGGGGCGTTCGCGAATTTTTTTTGCTATACTCCACCTATGTCTGAAGGATTCCCCAAAGCCGCGACGAAACCGCCCGAGGAGCGGCTCGCTGATCTTCGCGAGGCGCAGCGATCTATCTCTCATGCGAGAGAAACGGGAGATGCGGCCGCCGCAGAGGAGATCATGGAGCGGTATCGATACCTGGTCGAACCGGAAGCTCTCGAAGGCGAGGTTTCTTTTGAGGACGCTGAGCGGCTTTTTGGCAGCGACTTCCTCGGCGCGAAGAAGCTCGAACAAGTCTTTGGAAAGAAACTCGATCTCGCGCCCATTCCTTTTAAGAAGGAGGAACTTGAGCGCGCTAAGGAACTCGGCCAGCAGCTCATCTACCAGACCGACGCCATGGACGCGAAGAACCCCGACACCGGGAAGATGGAGCGCAATGTTCCCCTTACCCTCGAGAATCTGCGAACGTATTTCCCGAAGACACACGATAGCGGGAAGTTCCTGGCCAGCCAGGGATCTTCCGACTTCTGGTACAAAAACGAGGATTTCTTCAAGAACGAGAAGCCCCGCGTGGGATGGCGGCTCACGAGCAAGGACCTCGTCCCCGGCACGACGAGCAAGAACTATGTCGACCAGACCGACCGTCTCATCGAGCACTTGAAGAACGATATCTTCAAGGACGTGAAGCTCCCGAAGGAGTGCGAAGACGCCATTGCGGAATGGACAAAGAAGCGCCCGGAGATTGAGCCGCTTGCTAAGAGCGGAGATGGTGCTGAATGGACACGAGCATCTCAGATGCTTATCGACCTCAAGATCACGAAGCTCCTCCGAGAGACGCCGGTCGAAGTCGCGTATCGCCTCATCGCGAACGACCAAGCGAATCAAGACAAACCCCTCCCCTCGACCTACACCTGGACCGCGAGTCGCGTTTCTGACGGCAGCCTCGTGAGCGTGGGCGACTTCGATTCCGGGGGCGCGTTCGTCAGCAGCGCGGGGCCCGGCTTTCGCGACGGCGCTCTGGGCGTCTCGCTCTCCCGCAGTTGATTTTTGAATCTTGAGCCTTGGCTCTTGAATCCTCGCCGACCCGTTTAGGGTCGGCGTTCCGAATTTTATCTACGACAATGCGAATGCCGCTTTCGCGGCATTCGTTTGGAGACCATCCCGGCCGTTTGGTTAATTAATCAGCGCACGATTAGAACAGCACGCGATCCTCGAACAGCACCGAGAGCTGCGCCATGATCTCGCTCCAGTTACGGAGCGCCGTCGAGCGGCCCTTCGAGAAGTCTGCCTGGGCGAGCCAGAGGAGCTTCAGCAAGGAATCGTCATGCGGGAAGACCGTGGTTGTCTTCGTCACTTTTCGGAACTGCCGGTTCAGATTCTCGATCATGTTGGTGGTGTAGATCATGCGACGCACCGGAGCGGGATACTCGAAGAAGGTGGCAAGATCCGGCCACTTCTCCTCCCACGAGCGGAGGTATGCACGGTACTGCGGCCAATGTTCCTTAACGCCTTCGAGGGCCTTTCTGCCTTGATCAGCCGTGGCGGCGGTATACACCTCCTTCAGGTCTTTGCAGAACGCCTCGCGGTCGTGGAACGGCAGGAACTTCATCGTGTTCCGGATCATATGCACGACGCACACCTGCACGTCCGTATTCGGGTACACTGCTTTGATTGCCTCGGGGAATCCCTTGAGGCCATCGACGGCGGCGATGAGGATGTCATCGACGCCTCGATTCTTGAGGTCGTTCAGGACGTGCATCCAGTACTTCGCCCCCTCGGTATCGGTCACCCATATACCGAGGACTTCCTTTGCGCCGTATGGGTTGATGCCGAGCGCGATATACGCGACCTTCGAGGCGATCTTGCCAGCATCACGCACCTTAAAGTGGATGCCGTCGAGATAGACGATCGGATACATCGCGGAGAGCGGTCGGGACTGCCACTCCTTCACGAGCGGGAATACTTTGTCCGTAACCGCGGAGACGGCTGGCTGGGAGATGTCGAGACCATGATGCGCCTTCATGTACCGCGAGATGTCGCGGGTCGTGAGGCCTTTCGCATAGAGCGAGATGACCATCGCTTCGTTGTCGTTCGCGACCACGTCATACCACGGCTCGAAGGCGAGATCGTCGCGGTCGATAGCGGGCGCGCCAAGGCGGCGCTTGGCGTACGTCTTAGGGGCCGGTTCTTCCTTCGGCTCTGGCTTCGGCACGGCGGCCATCACGACAGCTGCGAATTCCTTTGCGAGCGTGGCGGCGTCCTCGGGCGTACGGATGCTCTTGAGGCGGGTCTGGTATTCTTCGAACGTCATAGTCTTTTCCATGTTTTCAGGGGTTATTGGTCGGAAAGGGCACCCATTTCGACATTACGCGTGCCCCACTTATTGAGAAGACGATCCCAACATCTAGGCCCTCCGACGAGCACTGGACTCCCAGCGGGGATTGCGTCATCCCTTGTGTCGTTAGCAATAACGGCAATAACCAATGGAAACAGCAATGATTCAGGGCGGTTTCGGGGCTCCGGTAGCAGCCGTGGAGGCCGTACCGATGCGGTACTGCCTCTATGCGAGAAAGAGCACGGAGAGCGAGGAGGCGCAGGTCTTGAGTATCGAGAGCCAGGTGAAGGAGATGGTCGCGCTCGCGGAGAAAGAGGGGCTGGAGATCGTGGAGTGGAAGCGCGAGTCGCATTCGGCCAAGGAGGCAGGAGCGCGGCCGGTATTCAACGAGATCGTCGAGGAGATCAAGAGCGGCAAATACAACGGCATCCTCACGTGGGCTCCGGACCGCATCAGCCGCAACGCGGGCGACCTTGGCCGCATCGTGGATCTTATGGACCAAGGGCAGTTGAAGGACATCCGCACCTTCGGGCAGCGGTTCGGCAATAACCCCAACGAGAAGTTCTTGCTGATGATCCTCGGCTCGCAGGCGAAGCTCGAGAACGACCAGAAGCGCATCAACGTGAAGCGCGGG
>JAEHJW020008371.1_pt1 | contig 20385 bp, 21 predicted proteins | sample 9271431 | NCBI WGS metagenome assembly JAEHJW02 | reverse complement strand
TGCTGAGCATGTTCCCGCCCGGCATCCCCTTTATTCGGCTGCATCCCTCCCGGAAGGCCATGCTCGGGTTCGCCAAGATGGATCCCCAGCATCGAGGCGCCCTGAAGTCAGAAATCGACCAGGCGCTGTCTATGGCGGAGCAGGAGTTTGTGGACGGCGTAGCAGAAGATGGCGACGCGGCAACCCTGACGCAGTGCATCAAACATCTGATCGTCGGCGGTAACTACGCGCTGCAATACTACGCCGATGCCAGCATCCGAGGTATCCCCTTTATCAACTGGGTAGTTCAACGGGACAAGGCGGGTAACTTGCTGGAGTTCTGCATCCGCGACCAGATGGTCAAGGCGACGCTGCCACCCGACATCCACGCCATGCTGAATATACGCCAGGGTTCGGACTCGCCGGAAAAATCCCCTGGGGCAGACCAGACGCAGGTTGATCTGTTCACATACGGGCGGTGGACCACGATGCCGCCCTATAATCGCCCCATGTGGCACGTCTACCAGGAGTGCAACGGCCTCGTCGTCCCCAGGACGGAACACGTCTTCGAGAAGGACGCCCTGCCCTTCGACTTCATCCCGTTCAACCTGCTGGATGGCGAGCACTACGGCCGCTCCTATGTGGAAGACTATGAGGGTGATCTGCAGACGCTGGACGGCCTGGAGCAATCCATAACGGAAGGCACTGCCGCCGCTGCGCGCTACATCACGATGGTCAAGCCTGGCGGTGTCACCAACAAGAATACTCTGGCCGAAGCCCAGAATGGGGATGTCATCAGCGGAGACGCCAACGATGTCGCCAGTGTCGAGTCCGGCAAGCAGGCAGACTTCCAGGCTGGCATCAACCGGATTGAAGCCAAGGAGGAACGTCTGGCTCGGGCTTTCCTTCTCAACAGCAGTACCGTGCGGAATGCCGAGCGGGTGACCACTGAGGAGATACGCTACACGGCGCAAGAGTTACAAGACGCGCTGGGCGGTCTCTACACCTCCCTGGTGCCCACGCTTCAGACGCCCTATGCCCGCAAGAAGATGATGGGCCTGCAGCGCAACGGTCGGATGGTCTACCTGCCAAAGGGAACCGTCAAAGCGGTCATGGTCACAGGCGCCGCCGCGCTCGGCCGTAACACTGAACTGCAGAATCTGGATGCCCTCGTCAGCCCGCAGAGCCCAGCCGCGCAACAGGCGGGGGCCGGTATCATCAACTGGCAGGCATACTACAGTCGCCGCGCTACGGCACTGGGCGTCGATCAGGACAACCTGGTGAAGACCGAAGAACAGCTTGACCAGGAGCAACAACAAGCGCAGAGTGCTGAAATGGCTAAGGCGCTTGGACCGCAGGGGATACAGGCCGGTGCGTCTCTCATGCAAGAGGGTATGCGCCAGGCAGGGAATGCCCAGCAGCAGGCCAACGAGATGTCAATGCAGCAAGCCCAGGGCCAGCAACAGCAACCGGCCCAACAGTAACGACCGAACGGAGACACCCACACTATGTCCGATCCGCAGAACCCCACGAATACCCCGCCGGCACAAGCCCCGATGCAGGCCCAGCAGGTTGCCCCCGGCGGCACGCCGCAGCAGGTTGGGGGCGTGATGCGCACCACCCCCGGGCAGAACCCACAGGATGTCACTCAGCCGGGTGTCCAGGTGGCTGAACCGGGTGGTCAACAGCAGCAGCAAACTCAGCCGGGACAACAGCAGCCCCCGGCCGACCAGACGCAGCAGCAGCAGCAGCAGACCACACCGCAGCCCACCGAAGCGGAAAAGCAGCAGGCGGCGCTTCTGGCTGACCCCAAAGTTGGGAAATACGTCAAGGAGTTCACTGACAGCGGTGACCTGTCCCCGGAATCCATGAAGCAGGTAGCTGCTGATCTGGGCATCCCTGAGGTAATGGTCCAGGCTTACGTGCAGAATGCCAAGGCGGCGGCTCCAGCCAGCGCGGCCCAACAGCAGATCGAAACCCAGAAGGTGAACTTCGCGCAGCAACGTGTGGGTGGCGCCGATAAGTGGACTGACTTTGCGGCCTGGGCGAACACCAACCTGAATGAGGCCGACATGGCCGCTCTGCAGGATGCCGTCAACGGCAGCGACAAAAGCGCAGCTATGTCAGGCGCGGTGATCGACGCGATGTACTCCCGCTTCGCCGCCGCTTCCGGTACGATGCCCCGTGATGTAACCCGCGAGGGTGGCGCCGGGGATGGCATCAGGAACACTGGCGGATATGCGTCCAGGGGCGACATGCTCAAGGACATGAACGACAGACGTTATGGGCGCGACGCCGATTTCACCAAGCAGGTGGAACAGCGGGTTGCCCTGTCCAATTTCGCCTGAAGGGTGCCCTTGTGTCACAACCAGGGCAGCAAGATACCGGCCCAGTCTCCATCCAGGAGCAGGCGCTTAAATCGGGGTGGACCCATGCTTGGATTGCAACTTTACTGCTACCTCTCGCTATGGCTCCGTTCCCGTGGTTTCAGCCTTGGATCAGAGCCTATTTCACGATCCTTTCGCAATGTCCCGAGTGGTTTGTGCTCATGCTTGGGACTTGTATGGCGTTCAGTTTCGGTCACGATGCCTACAGGTCGTGGCAGGCTGGCCGCCAGTAGTTCTAACTGAGCACCCCACAGTCCGCCACTAGGAGAAAACCACTATGACAGATCAAACTCCGTCCCGCTTCGGCCAGGTCAACTCGGCGGGCGATCCGTTCGCGTTGTTCCTCAAGGTCTTCTCGGGTGAAATCCTCGCAGCCTTCCTCCGCCAGAATGCCTTCAGGGACAAGACCCTGCTGCGCACCATCGCCAGCGGCAAGTCCGCCCAGTTCCCGACCACTGGTCTGGCTGGCGCTTACTACCATGTCCCCGGCCAGGAAATCCTCGGCCAGCAGATCGGCAGCAACGAGCGCGTCATCAACATTGAAGATATGCTCATCGCTCCGGTCTTCGTGTCCAACATCGACGAACTGGTCACGCATTTTGACGTGCGCGGCATCTACTCCGAGCAGATCGGCAATGCTCTCGCCAAGGCGTTCGATCAGAACGTCAGCCGCGCGATCATCAACGCTGCCCGCAATGCCATGCCGAATGTCACCGGTCTTCCCGCCGGCACGCACTACAACGATGCCGACTATGACACGGACGGCACGAAGCTGTGGGCCTTCGTGTTCAACAGCGGCGTCACCCTGGACACCCACGACGCCCCGGTCACGGATCGCTATGCAGCTTTCCGTCCGGTTCAGTACGCCCTGATCGTTCGCTCCGAGAAGCCGATCAACCGAAACCTGAACCCGGAAGGCAACGGCAGCCTGGCGTCGGGTAACGTCGAGGAAGTCAACGGCATTTCCATCTTCAAGACGAACAACCTGGTCCAGTCCAATGACGTGGCGAACGCTCTCCAGCCCGCCAGCCGTCAGCACGACTACAGCGTGACCCGGGGCATCGTCTTCCAACGGACGGCAGCCGGAACGGTGGCCCTCCAGGACATCACGCTGGAAACCGCCTACGATGTGCGCCGTCAGGGTACGCTGATGGTCGGCAAGTATCTCACCGGCCATGACCAGCTTCGCCCGGAGACGGCCATCGAAGCACGCACCGCTGACCCCGCTGGTTAATACCCAGCCAGGTTAGTACCCCAACGCGATAGCCCGCTGGCTGCCCCCTCTCGGCTGGTTATCGCTAGGGTCGTCACCCTGCAGGAGTCTAAGCCCCCCACGACTACCTGCAGGGTGGCGCCCGCTTCGTGCACCTTAGAGGCTCAGCGCCCCGATGTCAGACGCCGGCCAGACAATATTCGACACGACGGTCTACAGTTTCCTGGATGCGGTCAACCTCTTGATCACCTCCATAGGTAGCGACCCCGTTACCAGTGACGACCCCTCTTTGGACTCTGACGTGGCCATAGCGGTAGGTTTCCTGGTCAACACCAACAACGATATTCAATCCAGGGGCTGGGGCTGGAACACCTTGGAAAAGGTTACTCTCGCCCAGGCTACAGACGGGACAATCCCCGTGCCGAGCGATGCGCTTGAGGTGGTCTACGCCTATTGGTCCGACACTGGCGCCCCCATGCAGTTCATCCAGCGGAACGGCAAATTGTACGACCGCGTGAACAACACTTTCGTCTTCACCAGCCAGGTACAGGCCGACTTGATCATCCGGCTGGATTGGAACGATCTACCCCAGCAGGCCAAGCGCTTGATCGCCATCGTGGCGTGCCAACAGTTCCAAGCTGTGAAGCAGGGCTCGGGGATGGTCGCCCAGGTGGAAGACCGGGACATCCAGAGAGCATGGGCCGCCTTGGAGAACCTGGAAGATCGCATCCGCAGGTCCAACCAAATCACCGGCAACCTGAGCACGATGCGGGTACTGTATGGGTCCGGCGTGAGGCGCAACCGGGGGGTCTTCTAACGTGCCCTTCATCAGCGGCTACAAACAGGCGCCCTATCAGGGCATCACTCAGTCGGCCCCAGCGTTCCGGCTACCGGACCAGGCCGATAGCGTCATTGATGCCGAGGTGGAAATACATAAGGGCTTCCGTAAGCGGCCACCGTGGGAGTGGGTCGCCAAGCCCATCAATGCGGTAACGAACGACGCACTGACCCAGATCGTGATCGACCCCGACGATGGCTCCGTATGGTTGGCCGTGATTGACATCTCTGGCGGCGTCGTCAGTGCAGTCCTCGTGAATCCAACTACGGGTGCTACTGCCGCCGTCACCATCAGTTCAGCCGCGCAGACCTATCTCGCCTCAGGGACGGCCAAGGCGAATGACGATCTACGGATGCTATCGGCTATCGACTACAACTTCCTAATCAACCGTAAGAAGATCGTCGCCAATGGCTCGGTCACTGCCGCAGCACGCAGCCCCGAGGGCCTTGTGTGGGTCAAGCAGGGCGGTTATGGCTACACATATCGCGTTACCGTGACGCCATCTGTAGGAGGTGCCATCGCTGGTTCTATTGAGACGCCGAACGGCATTCGCTTTGTGGACGCCCCATATTTCGGCACCAATGCTATCCTTACGGGGCTTGTCACTGGTTTGGGGCCAGACGGTACTGCGTGGACAACCATTACGGATGGAGCCGCCGTCACCGCCATAGGCACTCCACTGACGACTGCAGGCTATACTACCAGCACCGTGGACAGCGTGCTCGGGATCACTGGGTCCACCGATTTCACGCTTACGTCTGATGACGCCGTTGGCGGGCTAGCCCTCGGTACAATAAAGGGCTCCGTCCAAGACTTCAGCAGCCTGCCCAAAGCGTGCCCCATTGACGGGTTCACTGTGGAGATAAGTCCAGCCAGGGCTGACGCCTACGGGTCCTACTGGCTCAAGTACAGCGCGGCCAACTCGGTGTGGCAGGAGTGTGTCAAGCCTGGCGTCAATCTCGGGATTGACACGACGACGCTTCCTGTAGCTCTCATAAAGGCGTCTGGTGCGTGGAAGATCGACGTGGTGGCCTGGAAGGGCCGCACCGTTGGGGATACGAACAGTGCCCCCGACCCCGGCTTGATAGGTTATTCAATCAACGACATGCTGTTCTACGCTGGTCGCCTTGGGCTGGTGTACGACGAGGGCGTCCTGTGGACGAGCGCCTTGGACCCATTCGCGTTGTACCCTGCAACGGTAGTTACCTCCATCGACAGCGATCCGTTTGAGACCGAGAACCCAGACCAGACGCGCGCCGTTTGGAACGGAGCTACGGCGATGTACGGCGGGATCGTCCTGGTGGGCAAGTTCAGCCAGTGCTTCCTGCAGAATGCCGACGTTGGTAGCTTCACGCAGAAGTCAGCCCAGTTGCGCGTCATCAGCCGCTACCAGGTGGACAACGCGGTGATCCTACGGCCTACCACCATCAATGAGCGTGTCTACCTGGCCACTCCTCGGGACGAGAACTACTTCGCCTTCTTTGAGTTTGCCGCCGACAGGTTGTCTGGGCGTATCTTGCCTGATGACGTGAGCGCGCACGTTCCCACCCTGCTGCCCAACACGCTGAACCGCATCGCGCCGGTTGAACCCGCCTTTGCCGTCTTCTATGCCAGCAGTGGCAAGTCCTCCATGTTCGTCGGCAAGTTTCGCTACGCAAATTTCGAGCGTGTGCAGACAGCGTGGTTCCAGTGGAATGCACCCCCAGGGATGACAGTCTCGGGGCTGGCCGAGCACGGCACCTTCATCTACCTCATCGGGAGGGACGCCAACGGCGCGGGACACCTGTTCAGTCTGGACTTGGCCCCCGACAAACTGGACTCAGGGACCGGCGCTACGGTGCTCACCAAACTGGACGCCAGAGCGGCTGAGACGCTGTGTACGGTCTCTTACAGCGCCACCACTGGCGACACCACCATTACACCACCGTTGCCGGTCACGAGTGCTACTCGGGTTGCAGCGCGCGCCGGGTCTGCTGGCCGGTACATCGAGGGCTACCTGGCGGAGATTGTCTCCACGACTGGTACACAGATCGTCATCAAGGGTGATTGGTCGGCCCAGGACTTCTACTGTGGCTATTCGTACACGGCGTACTGGTATCCTGGGACCATCTACAGGTTCAGCCAGGACAACCGGCCGATCACCCGCGCGCGGCTCACCGTCAGCGACATCCTGCTGGACGTGACGAACGGGATCAACGTCCGGGTCCAGACGAGCCAGCCCAGCAGGAACACCCGCACATATCTCCGTTCAGGACTATCTTTCGGGTCGCCTGTCAATCAGTTCACCGGCCAGTGGCGCGTGGCGATCAACGCCAAGAACACCAGCCTGACGCTACTGATCTATGACGACGGGCATCTCGGGACCAACATCTCCGGGTTTGAGTGGTTCGGCCACCAAGACCCGTTCTGGCAGAGGGTGACATGATGAAAACGACATGGGTGGATTGGCTCGTTTCTGTCGCAGCGATATCGGTGTGGTTGGGCTTCTTCCTGGCTGACGCGGTGACGCCAAACAGCCTTGACTACTACTGGATGGACGGTGTGGGTGGACTGTGCGTCTTTGCCTGCATGGCGTACCTGTGGGTGCACCGGAAAGCGCACCACTAATGTCTGACCTGGACGACCTGATCCTCGCAGTTCATCCCTACACGCCGACTGCGGCGGAGGCGTTAGCGGCTTCCCTACGCAAGGACGACGTGCGGGAGTTGAATCTATTGGGCCACACGCCCAGGACCGCTCTTAGCTTGGCTCTTATGGATGCACTGTCGGTTGGCACACTCGGAAACGCCTGGGCAGTCTACAGCCCCTACCAGCACCGCTATGTGGGCATGTACGGGTACAACAGGATCGGCCGCACCATCTATTCCCTATGGACCGACCTCACGCTCGCCCAAGCACGGCTTATCCTACGTGAGACACCCAAGCGCGTCTTGGGGCTCGTGGTTGAGTCTGGTGGGTATCCGCTTGGGAACGTCGTGTGGTCGAAGCACAGTGTCGCACGCAAATGGATTGAACGTAGCCAGTGCTTTGATCTACAATCACCCAAGCCGCCGTTCCGGCCCGATTGCCTGCCCTTTACGACCAAACCCGTTGCTGAACTGGAGCGTCTAGCATGTGTGGACCATTAGCCCTAGCTGGCGCGTCGATGGCCCTTGGGATCGGCCAGAGTGCCATGCAGTTCATGGGGCAGAACGCAGCCTACGCTGCCAACGAGAGGGCCGCCAACGAGCAGTACGCAGCCACCTCCAATGCTGTCTCTCAGCAGGCCGAACAGGTCAATGCCAAACAGTCCGAAGACACGCTGACTAACGCCGTTGCGGCTGCCCAAGGATACGGCAGGATCGCAGCGTCGGCAACGACAATGGGCGCCGGCCCCAGTTCCGCAGGCAACGCCATGAACGCGGAGGGTGTTACTGCCGGACGGCGACAGGGCATCACAGACCTGAACGCGAACAACGCCAGGATGCAACTGGGACAGGAACTGAAGGGTGCAGACCTTCGGCGCGTCTCTACGATCAACAGCGTACAGCCGGGTAATATTGCCAGCCTCGCGCTCGGTATCGCCGGTTCCGCTATGGGCGGCGGTCGGACGTACTACGCCAGCGGCGGTAAAAACCTGGGCCAGGACATTTCCAGCTTCAACTTTGGGGTTTAACGGATGGCCGGCACCCTCGCAGATCAAACCGGATCGGCGCCCCCCGAGGTTCAAGTCACGGCGAACCCGGAAGCGGTCGCCTACAGTTCTTTCGCGCCCAGATCCAACCCGGCGCTGCAACTGGCTCAGGCTCTCAGCGAGTTGCGCCCAGAGGCAGGGGCTGCGGCCGAGGCGTATGCCCAGCACGAGATGCAACGGGCCGACCTTGAGACCAGGCAGGCCGCTCTGAAAACCCAGGGTGCTTCCTTCGCGGAGGCAACCAGGCGGGGCCTGATCGAACCGACGCAGAACCCGTGGTGGATACAGGCGTACAACCGCAATCGTGCTGCCGTCCTCACGCAGAACTACGCCGCCCAACTGTCAGCACAGTCCGCGACGTGGGCCGAGCAGAACGATCCGGCAGCATTCCAGAAGCGGTATGAAGACGCCATCGCCCAGTTCGGCCAGCAGTTCGGCACCGATCAGGACGCCTTGCTTGGCTTCCACTCCAGCGCGGCCCCTGCGGTTCAACAGGCGGTAGCTACCAATGAAGCCTACAACATCAACCAGATGAAGGCCACGCGCCTGCAGGACATCAGCAGCCTGGCGGGTAAAGCCATCATGGACCTGGCAGGCAAGTACGGATCAAAGCTGACAGCGAACCAACTCAATGGTGCGCTGGAGCAGTACAAACAGGATTGGCTAGGTTCGGGTGGGACACTGGCCGATTGGAACGGCAAGGTGCTCCCAGGGTCAGTCAGCGACGCGGCGTTCAGGACGAACAACCCAGACTTGGTCAATCTAGCAAAACTGATCCCGACCGGCGTGGGTAACAGTTCCGTCTACGACATCGCTGGGGTCGCCTCTGGTCTGCAGCGGAGTGCGCACTATATTGAGATGTCCAACAGGTCCGCTATCTCCGAGCAGATGCAGGCCGTCGAGTTCCGGCAGATGGAAGCGGCCAGGAAAGCAACTGGGGTGCTCGTTGGCAAGTACGGGGCTGGGATATTCAGTGGGTCTGCCGACTCTCAGGACATGCTCACCACGTTGATGACAAACGGGTTCAGCCCGGAAGACGCCGCCGTGGCTCTGCGCACCATCGCCTCCACTTCCAACTCCATCCGTGAGTTGGCCGCCAACAGATACGCCAGTTACGCCTCCAGCAGTGAAGGCAGCCAGGCAATCAACCACGTTTGGGCCGAAGCGGCGACACAGGGTTGGACTCCTGATCTGGAGACCCAGTTGGAGCAGATGGTTGTCACTGGAGAGACCAGCGCGCAGTTTGCCGAGCAGGTCCGCACCCGGGCGCTGAATGTAACCGGTGGGACGCCCGGCAGCGGTGCCCTGAAGGCTGGCGCGCTGCGGTCTACCGTAGAGCACTGGTCCAGAACGAGACAGGACATAACGGGTCGCGTCGGCGCCTTTGAGCAGGGATTGGCCAGGCGGGGCATCCAACTGGACCCCCTCATGGCTACCGACCTGCAGAACACCGTAGATCGGGCTATTGCTGAGGCCATCACACCAGACATCACGAAGCCGGTTGACTATGGCGCCGTGACGCTGCAGGCTATCGCCACTTGGGCTCAGAAGCACAAGATGCAACTAACGCCGAAGGGGGCTCAGTAACGGGATGGCTAACGATCCGATCCAGGCCGCGCTCCAGGAAGCCCAGAACTTCAACGCCCAACCACAAGGAGCCCAGCCATTAGCGCCGCCCTCAAGCTCGCAGCCGAGCAGTACGCCTGTTTCGCCGTCTACACCATCATCGCCTGCTGGATCGGCCTCTGGGTCTGGATCGCCTGGTGCGCCCTCTACGACACCTGGGGCGACAAGTCAGCCACCCCAGCAGAACCCCGGACTTTTGAAACGCATCCTGACCGCCATAAGTGACCCTGGAGCGATTGCCGAGGGACTAGGAGCAGGCATCTTGAGGGTGCCTGGCGAAGCGGTTGGCGGAGTGGCAGACCTTGGACGGGATGCTGCGCAGACGGTGGGTGGTGACAAGGCCGCGCAAAACTACGACAAGATCGTCCACGGCGCTGAAGCCATTGGCGGTGAAGCAGTCTCGGTTGCAAATCCGGCGCTAAGTCCGGTGGGTGCCTACCTTCTGACCACCTCCATGAGCCACAAGGGGTCATACGCCGACCAGTTGTCCGCCAGGGACACTGTGGGAAAACTCGGCAACGAGACAGTCAATCAGGCCACCGCCGTCTTGGGCAGTCTTGTGCTCGGCTCTGAAGGGCTGGGCGCTATGGGTATCCTGAAAGGTGCCGAAGGTCTGGCTGGCGCTGTGCAGGGTGCAACCCGGTTTGGCCTCGCCTCTGGACTACTCGGCAGCGTACATCAGGAGCGGTTCAGCAACGCCTTGGAAGCTCTCGGTGTTCACTCTGAATTTACCGACTGGCTGGGTTCCAACGAGGGAGACGGGCCGCTTGCCCAACGGTTCAAGAACGCAGTTGACGCGACGCTCACGGGGGCTGCTGGTGAGATGGTATTCAACACAGCCAAGTACGCTTGGTCTGTCGCTCGGGGTGTCCCTGACGCTGCGGCTAAGGAAGCTGCGGAGACGGCCGCCAAGGAAGTCATCCCAGAAGCCGCTCAGCCCGCCCCCGTCGTAACCCGGACAGCAGAAACCGCCGCTGCCCCCGAGGGTGCGACCAAAGCGGGTGAGGCCCCCAGCGAACCTGAGGCCGGGACTGTCCGCTTCATGGCGAAGCCACAGGGTGCTCCTGATGGGCAGTATCAGGAAGTCGGCAGCATGTCGAAGGCTGACCTGCTGACATTCCAAAAACTGGCTCAATCCTACCAGTTCAACCGCGAACTGTTTGAGAAGTATGGTATTCGCCCCACAGGATCGGCAGCCCTTGATGTTACAGAGGAGAATGCCCCGGAAACGTATGCCAAGTTGGGTCAACTCACCTTCAGTCCCATCGCACAGGGCAACCTGGCGCCCACCCTGCGGGCACTCGCAGATACGCTGCCTGGGATCGACCGCCCGTTAGCTGACGAGGAGTTGCAGCGCCAAGCTGGCTTCTTTGCTAAGTCACTCGGGATGGACACGAATCGGGCTGTTGCGTTCGCACAGGATATTGCTGGGTCTACCGACAAGATCGCCCCGGCGATGTTAGCCATCAGGACGTTCTGGGCGAATGCCGCCCGGCAGTTGGACACGCTGGCTGCCAAAGGGCCTGACTATGTGGAAGGACTGGAGGGGGACGATCTGACGGCCGAACTGAACAAGATACACCTGGCGCACCTGTACGGGGGCTTGGACAACGACATCGGGACCAGCCTTGGCCGGGCACTGCGGGCTCGCCAGCTACCAGACCCTGCGACGTACTTTGAGGATTTCGGCAAGGACGAGTCCAAGACGTTGACGGAGGATACAACCCAGCAGGGCGCCTCCGACACGATCACTGGGTCTGATTACCCGCTGCCGAAGAACAAGGCGGAATTGAAACAGTTTCTCAGCCTGTGGCAGGCGACCGGAGACAGCCTCTCCGAGAAGAACGACCTGCTGCGTGGTAGGATGACGGTGCCGACTGCCTGGTTCTACCTCAGGAACAGCCTGCCAAACTTCTACACAGGGTCCATTCTGGCTGGCCGGGCGATCATCAAAGGCTGGATGTACCCAAGCATTCTCGGTTCGATGCGCACTCTAGAGCGCACCCTGGGGTCAGGCATTGCGGCGATCAATCCGCTGGTAGACGCTGAGACGCGGGCACAGATGGGCACCGTCGCCAAAGGAGCCCCTGCGGCTTATCTCAGCGCGGCTGGGCAGATGAAGACAGCGTTCCAGTACGCCGTGCAGGCCATGAAATCCGGCAGGACAATCATTGGCGGTGGCTACAGCGCGAAAGACGCAGCGCAACGTCTCGGGCCAATCACCGAAGGGATGCTTGCTGCGGCCGGCGCCAAACCTCAATGGCAGTACAGCCTAGGCAATCTGATCAACTTCTGGCCTCGCCAAGTGTTTAGCCTGATCGGGATGCACGACGAGTTCACCAAGCGGGTCGGCTACCACGGTGAAGTGTACGCCCAGGCTCTCCTGGATGGTGCCGAGAAGGCCCTGAAGGGTGACGACCTGGCTGATTACGTCTCTCAGCGTCTCCACGAGGCGATTGATCCAGAGACGGGTGCCGCTACGAGCCCCACGCTGCTCAACCGTGCGTCTGTATCCAGTCTGATTCAACACAACGACCCTAATACAGTCGTCGGCAGACTGATCAGTACCATTGACTTCTACCGCAACCGCATCCCTGAACTGCGCTACATCCTCCCAGTTTTCGACGTTCCGGCTCACGGGCTGGGTCAGGCGTTACGGCGCATCCCCGTGCTCAACTACGCCTTCAAAGACGTGCGGGATGATCTGGCTGGTGTCAACGGCCCGATTGCCGCCGCAGAGGCGCATGGCAGAATGCTCACGGGGGCTGCCGCTCTCGGCCTCGGCTATTCGTTGGCACGGACGATGCAGTTGACTGGGGCCGGCCCGAGCGATCCCCGCTCCCGGCAAATCTGGATGCAAGACCACCAGCCGTACAGCGTCAAGATGGGCGACCACTGGGTATCCTATAAGGATGTCGAGCCGATAGGTGGCATTCTGGGGATCATCGGGAGCGTCTACGACCGTAGTGTCTACGAGCCGGAAGACAAAGGCTGGCAGCAGAACGTCCTGGCTGCGACCACCGCGCTGGCGGACTACTTCAAGGACAAGGGCGCCCTCCAGCAGTTAGCCGACGTGATGAACTTCGGTGGGTCTCCTGGTGAAGCGGGAAGCATCCTGCGCAGGTTCTCTGGGTCTACCATGTCGGGGTTCACCCCAGCATTCGTCAAGTACATCCGCAATATCGACGACCCGACGCTGCGGCAGAAACCTACGGCATTCGATTACGTTCTGGATAGCCTGCCGGGTGCCAGCAAGAACCTGGACCCTGTGCGGAACGTCCTGGGTGAACCAATCCACCAGCCCCGCGATGGCGTCTTGAACAACCTGAGCCCCGTCACAATCGCATCTCCACGGCCCAACGGCCCGGACCCCGTGATGGACGAATTGGCCAAGGTGTACGATCTGACGGGGTACGCTCCCGGTGTCACGAGCCAGGCACAACTGCTGCACGGCTTCAAGGACAGCCGAACGGTGATGCTGGAGAATGGGCACAGCCTGTTTGATGCCTACATGGAGGCACGGATGGGAGACTCCAACGATCCCGGGTCCAGCGTCAGGCAGCAACTGGCCGATCTGTTTGACAGCGACGCCTACAAGGAAGCCAGTTATGGGTCGGCATCCAGCGCCGGAGACGTGCTCGGTAACGCCAGCAAGTTGCACATGATCGAACGTGTCTTCAGTGATGCCGACAAGCAGGCCCGCTACAGTGTCGGCCAGCAGTCGGAGACCGCCCGGCAATACCTAGCTGCCGCCCAGGTGAAACGTATGAGTCCAGACCTGCTCGGCAACAAGTCGATTGACGATGTCGTCCACCGCCCCGAGATACTGAACGCCCTCGGGATCAACCTGCAGGATTTTGAACAATGAGTTACCACGCCAGAGCGGACTACACGGGAGACGGGGTGACATCCACCTTCGCCATCCCCTTTGCATACATCAAAGAGGCGGATGTCCTACTGTACACGGCTGGCGTCCTGGACAACACGACTGTCATTACGTGGCTTACTTCGGGGTCAGTCTCTCTGGCGCCCACCCCGGCGTCCGGCGTGGCAATCAGCTTCAGGCGGTCAACCGATCCGGTGACGGCGGTGCATACGCTGCAGATCGGCTCAATGGACCCCCGCGATGTCAACGACCTGATACAACAGGCGCTGTACCTCGCGCAGGAGGCCCTGGACGATCTGCTCGCCGTCGTCACCACCCGTGCCCTGGTTGCCCCTGACGACAACGAGACAGTCACCAACCTGCCCAACGTCGCTGGCCGGAAGACCAAAGTGCTCGGGTTCGACGGTAGCGGCGATCCGGCAGTCTCGCTGAACACGTTGGCCAATATAGATACAGCCGTCACGGCATACCTGAATGGCCTGACCGGAATTATTGACATGACCGACACAGCCGTCAGCGGCGGCGGAACGTACAATATGGTTGAGACCGATCTGCGCGTCGTCGTGGATGCTACCGCAGGTGCCACGGTCGTCGTGGTAGACCCGACGAAGCTCTCCAAGCGCACCCGCAGGATCAAACGCAAGGCTACCGACGTATCAGGCAATCCCATCAAGGTGGAAGACCAGAGCAGCAACGTGCTCGGGACCATCCTTGGCCAGGCGGGTTGGCTGGACGTGACGCCGCTCGGAACCACTGTGGATGCGGAGGGTACGCCGTAATGGAGGGGGGACCGCAGAAGGGCAATCACTACGTTTGGCCTGCCGAGATGCCACCAGGGTTCGTCCTTGGGGAAATCCGTGGCAAGGTGGACGGCATGGCCAGCACCCTGGCAGAGATGAACACCAGACTCACCAGCCGAGACACCAGCATCGAAAGCCGGGTGGGGAAACTGGAGCGCGACAAGTACCTGATCCTGGGTGGCTTCGCTGTGATCAGCATCATCGGGTCCGCCATAACCACGTTCGTCTCCAACTGGATCATCTTCAAAGGGATGCCCTAAGTATGACCACAAATGCCGATCCTGGGCGCCGCCTGATGGAACTACTCTGCGCTGAACTGATCCGCAGACTCCAGGACGGGGCCGACCAGATGACCGCTTCCGAATTGGAGGTGGTGCGGAAGGTTCTCTCCGACAACAGCATCACCCTCGCCCATGTACGTCGGGGCGACTTTGGGGAAATGGCCAAGAAGGTGGCCGAGGAGTTTCCGTTCCCTGAAGACGAATACCAAGACGCACAGCCCAGAACCCAACCCAACTAAGGTAGACCACCATGAACAGCATCAACAGCTTCTTCTCCAAAGTCGCCGGCATCGTGTCGGGCATGTATCTCGGCCTGCTCCTGTGCGCCATTGCGGTTGCTGCCGTGCCGGTCGCCATCTTCCATGTGCTCATCACGGTGCCCCATCAGGTCGTCGCTGCGTGGGCCGTCAGCGTGCATTCCCTGTCGGCAGACGTGGGGCAGAACTACGACGACGCCGTGGCCAGGATCAAGGCCGTTCTGTAACTAGTAGCCCGCGTATCTCCCGCTGGAGTAGACTGAATGGACGGCGATAGCACCGTATCCGCTCCAGCGGTTGTACGCTCAGGGTCACTGGAACGTGATCCTCTGAAGCGGTTTGGGAACTTCCTGTGGAAGGCGTGGCGGTCCCTGGGGCTGCCCAACCCGACACCGCTGCAGTACGACATGGCCGATTATCTGGACCGAGGCCCCGACAAGTTGGTCCTGATGGGCTTCCGTGGAGCGGCCAAGTCCTACATCACGGTGACCAAGGGGCTGCATACCCTCTACTGTGACCCCGACGAGATAGTCCTGACGGTCTCCGGGACGGGCGGCCGGGCCGACAACAACGCTCAGTTCGCCTGGCAGATGCTGCTCGGGTTCGACTGGTTGAGCCACATGGTTCCCAGGACCGACCAGCGCCGATCTTCTCTAGCGTTCGACGTTAGAGACGCCAAACCCAAGATTAGTGAATCGTTCTGCTCCCAGTCGTTGTTCGGACAGATCACCGGCCGGCGCGCGACGTTGATCATCCCTGACGACGTGGAAATCCCCAGCACCTCGGACACGGACGGCAAGCGCACCCTGCTGCGGTCCCGCTACAGTGAACTGGGCGGCGCTATCCTGCTGCCGGGCGGCAAGATCAAGACGCTGGGGACGCCACAGACCGAACAGTCCATCTATCCCGAACTGGTGACGGATAAAGGCTACGGCATCAGGATTTACCCGGTGCTCTATCCCACAGCCGACGAACGCAAGAAGTACGGCACCTGGCTGGCCCCCTTCGTTTCCCAGGCGGTAGATGCCAACCCGGTGCTCGCAGGGTCGTCCACAGAACCGGGGCGGTTTGACGAAGCGGAGATTGCCGCCAAGGAACTGGAGTATGGCAAGACCGAGTTCCAGAGACAGTTCCGGCTGTTCCTGGACGCGGGGTTAGACAACGCGACACCTCTCAAGCTGCGCGACTTCATGGTCCTAGAGTGGGCGTCTCCCCCTCCAGGTACAAAGCTCAAGTTGCCTCCTGAGGTTCGCTGGGCTCCCTCACCGGAACTTGAGCTACGTGAGTTGGACTATGATGCGATGCCCGGGGACAAACTCTACAGGGCAGCCTACGTGTCGCCCGTGCAGGAGTGGATACCGGCAGAGTACGTGAAGATGTATGTCGATCCGGCGGCCGGCGGTGGGGACGAAACGACGTGGACCATAGAGGCCAGTCTGAATGCGCTCGGCTTCATGTGCCACCAAGGGTATAGCCTGAAGGGCTACAGCGATGAAGTCCTGGAGCAGATCGCCAAGGACGCGAAGGCTTGGGGCGTCAACTACATTAAGGTGGAAAGCAACTTCGGGCAGGGTATGTTCGGTGCACTGCTACGACCCAAACTGAACGCGATCAATCATCCGTGCAACATTGAGGAAGACCGGAAGGGACAGGTCAGCAAGGAGGTGCGCATCATCAGCACCCTTGAGCCGGCTCTTACAGGTCACCGCCTGGTGCTCAACGAAGCGGCTCTCCGCGCAGACTTCACCGTCTCATACGAAGACATTGAGGACGCACAGCGCCGGTTCTATCGGTTGACCTACCAGTTGACCCGGCTGACGAAAGCCAAAGGGGCCATCGCACACGATGACCGGGTGGACGGATACGCCAGCGCAGTCCAAGAGTTGATCGAACTGCTCAGACAACAGACGGAAGACGCCAGAAAGGCCAACGTCGAGGAGCAGATGCGGCAGGAGATACAGCGCCTGTTGGACGTTAGAGCGACCCAGGGGATGCCTCTACTGGATGCCTACGGCAACCCGCAGACCAAACCGGCGGGGCTACGCTTCGGGAAGACACGTGGGCGTGGACTGCAGGGCAGCAAACTGCTGCGGTTCAAGGACGGGAAGTAACGACAGGAGACGAGTCAAATGTTCAAATTTATTCCAGCGATTATTCTGGCAATCATCTCAGGTTTATGCCTTCTGGCGGCTCGACCCACTCCCGGAGGTGTTGACGCTAACGCAATCATGGTCTTGCCGGCAGCAGCGATCGGGCTACTTAGTGTTGTTGCGGCGCTGGTGGCGTGGTTGCTTTAGGCAGCAGGAGGGTTTCATGGCGGTCTATCTGGTCGCAGGTCTGTTAATTGGCTTGGCCGGGGGTGCAGGGTGGGGCATACTGTGGGGACGGGGCAGGGATGCGAGTTGGGCTACGGCCCTAGAGGCGGTTAACAGGAGTTGGCAAGCACAGGAGACACGGGCAGTACAAGCCGGCGGTGGAAAGGTGCCGCTGCGCTTGGTCACCAGGGATTAGCACACAGCCATGGTCATCTATGTCAGGCAAACAAGACAGCCAGGCCATCGGGCAATACGTCCGGGAACTGGCAAGGAATACCGATATGGACCCCCAAACAGCAACAGCCCTGAGGCACCATGTGATCGTCTGCAGTGATTGCAGGCTGCACGCTCTCAGGCAGATCAGGAACAGAGAACAGGTGGATAAGACATGAAGGACGGCGAACAGAAGGGTGACCATCAGGTACTCAGCCCAGGTTCCATCACGGGGATGGGCAAGCCGGTGTACGGCACGGTGCACGGCAGGCGGGAATGTCGGATGTTGGACGTGACGGGGGAACTGATGCTGGGAATGCTGGGCGTCAGCGTGCTGTGGCCTGACGGCGAACCCAAGTGTTTCTTCCCGTGGCGGTCGGTGGACGGGATCGTCTTCCACCCTGCTGCGGAGCGACCCGCCAGTGACCCCGGCTGTGAAAACTAACAGGTACACGCCCATCCCCGTCGAGACCGAGCGGAGACGACGCATCAGGCTGACCGTGGCCGCTTTCACATACGAGTACCTGTCCGAGTCGGTTATGTCGGACGGGGAGTTCGACCGGGAATGCCTGGCGGTTGACCTGTCGGTGGATACGGGCAGGGCTGACCTGGACGAGTGGTGGCGCAGGGAGTTCACTCCCGGGACGGGCATGTGGATCAGACGGCACCCCGAACTGGGGCTGGTGGCCATCCGGGCTAAGCAGTGGCTGGAGTCCCTTAGCACAGCCCCACAGGACACCCAGCAGGGCTAACCCGCAGGTGTCCGGTAGGGTGGTAGCCTTGAGGGCTAGGCGGCCTGTGCGGGCGTCTCTGGGGCTCTCACGGCCTTGGGTTTACCAGCCGTGCGTGGCCCTCCTCGCGCCTTCCACCTGTCGCTGGCCTTCTTGCGCGCTTCGGCCGACTTGGGGCACTTCACGACCAATTCGAAGGTTCGCCCCGACTGGGGAAACGCGAGGGTGATCCTGGTGGGACTTGGCCGGCTCATCGTCATGCGGTCTTCCGGCCCGATAGCTCGTAGGGCGGCCCCGAAGCCGTGGGCAACCAGGCGGTCCAACACCTCGGCTTTCGTCTTGGGTTCGGTCGTCGGGGTCAACAGTGAGATAGACATACGCGGTACTCCTCTAGTGGCAGCCCCTCTCGGCTGATATGTGGTGATATACCGCTGCGACATCTAGGCGTCAAGACGGCTGGGTGTGACAAAAGGGAGACTGTCAAGAGGGGCGGAATATTTATGTTGTGCGTCTCTAGCCCTAAGCGCACGGTGCTTTGCCGGCGCGGTCCCCCTTGGGGTCTATCAAGGCCAACCGGGGGTGGTCGACCACGCGATTGCCGGCCAGTACGCGCCTAGATCGAACGCAACGCGACCAGTCCATTGATGCAGCTACGTTGTTCAAGTAGTGGTTACTAGTTGAATGCGCCGATCATACCTGCAGTCCACCAGGCGCCAGCCATATGGGTCAACATTGCTGTCCTAGTTCAGTCCGTCCGTCCACCCGTACAGATCAACCTTTTTTGTGTTTGTGGGACTTGTAATCCTGTTTGTACGAGATTAGATTTGTCCCGCCTACAGGGATTAGCCCTGCAGTCACAACCAAGCGGAGACACACAAATGGCGCTGGCCGAAGCGGTGCACCAGGTTCGGTTTGATCACGATGACGCAACAGGTGAAGCTCTTACGCCCATTAAACCGGCCCTATTACTGGGCGTTCGCAGGCATGAGGATGCGGGAAAGGATCTTTGGACCACTTTCAATGTGATTCAAGAGAATACCTTACGCGGCGGACTGAGCGGGCGTACCAAGGCCGGCTATGACGAAGCAACTGGCAAGTTTAAGCCCAGCCGTCGCGTGTCCACCAAGCCAGTGAGGGGGATTGATCAGGACGTGGAGCTCAATAAGGCCATGTGGGCGCTCGCCGAGAAAATGGCCGAGTTAAAATCCGCCTAGCAGCCTTCGCGTACGCCACCTCAAGCCCCTGCAGGTTAATCCCTGCGGGGGTTTTCTTTTGTCACCCCGCCGCATCACCCCGCATGAAAATCCCGCTTGACTATTCGGTGAGGATGTGCTTACCGTGCCTACACGATAGGACAACCGATAGGGGACAACCAAGATGAAAACCACGTTTGATAAGACCAAGGCTCGTGCGCTTTGCACATGGCTCTCCGGGTTCCCGGCAATCGAGAACGTGAGGCCGATTATAGCGTTAGCCTTTAGGGTGCACCGTGGCGGGTGCACCATATGGTCTAACCTAGAGCGAGGAAAACCGACATGGCCAGCGATTTGCAGTCTCTCCGGGCGGCAGCCGATGCGGCGTCCGATGCTTTTGACCGGGCGTGTCGCCCCTACTACGTTAACAGGCGGGATTACTATCTGGCATGTGAGCGTGATCCGGGTAGTTGTCCCGCTTCCGTCCACGCTGCGTGTGACGCCTACCTTGAGGCTACCCACGCGTTCTATCTAGCCAGAGATGGCGAAAAGGGCTTTCTTGGCGGCAGAGGGCTGTAGCCGTTACCCTTTGGGGACGCATACCCCGGCCTTGTGTGTGTGTGTGTGTGTGTGTGTGTGTGTGTCCACATGGTGCAACGGAAAGGGCTAAGACATGCGGATCGTAAGCATATGGAACAGGGGCAAGGTGCTGTGGAAAGGGGAGACGCTGCAGGATGCCGACTTGCGGGATGCCGACTTGTGGCGTGCCAACTTGCGGGATGCCGACTTGTGGCGTGCCAACTTGCGGGGTGCCAACTTGCGGGGTGCCGACTTGCGGGATGCCAACTTGCGGGATGCCAACTTGCGGGGTGCCGACTTGCGGACTGCCGACTTGCGGGGTGCCGACTTGCGGGGTGCCGACTTGCGGGGTGCCGACTTGCAGGATGCCAACTTGTGGGGTGCCGACTTGCGGGGTGCCGACTTGCAGGATGC
>JAEHJW020001176.1_pt1 | contig 20386 bp, 24 predicted proteins | sample 9271431 | NCBI WGS metagenome assembly JAEHJW02 | reverse complement strand
AAGCGTCAGCGGGACCGCGGCTGTTACCGAAGCGGCTGATACGGTCGCCGCGACCGGCTCAGCCGGAGGCGGTGGTGTAGCCGCAATCGTCGAGCCGGCTGATGCCGTTGCTGGGACTGGAAGCCAGTCGGTCGCCGGAACCGGAGCTATCGCGGAAGCGGCGGATGTCGTCACGGCAGCCGGCACGCAGGGCGTCACGGGATTGGCAGCGGCAGCGGAGGGAGCCGATCAGATCTCCGGGACTGGCGCCCTCGCGGTTCAAGGCATCGGCGTCATCACCGAGTCCCCGGATTCCGTGGTAGCCGCCGGGACCGCTGGTTCTTCCCCGACCCTTACCGGCGATCCGGCGTATGTCGTGCGGCTCGCCGCGCGGTCTTTCACGGCTCACATTGCCTCTCGTCGCTTCGCGGCAACACTCGGCCAACGGTCTTTCACGGTGCATTGATGCCAAGCTACTTCGACACCAAAGACCCGAGTGAGTCGGTACCGCTCACCTTCGACCTTTCGAGCAATCTCGCCTCAGGCGAGACGCTTACGAGTACGCCGACCGTGACCGTGACGCTCGTCTCAGGAACGGACCCAAGCCCGAGCGCGATCCTGACCGGCGTCAATAGCTTGGACGCGACGCTCACTAAGGCGATTGTCGGAGTACACGCCGGGGTGAACGGCTGCGCTTACGACGTCAAGGTTGTGGTCAGTACCTCGAACGCACAGAAGGTGCTGGCACTGTCGGGGATTCTCCCGGTGGTTGGTGATTAAGGAGGCGGTATGCGATTAACGGTAGGTAAACGGGACGCCCTCCCGAAGAAGGATTTTGCGGGGGGAGGGCCCAAGGGCAAACAGGGCTTCCCGATGCCCGACAAGGAACACGCTAGGCTTGCGATCAGCGGAGCGACCCGTTCGGAACGGGCGGGAAATATCTCGGCGTCCACCGAGGCGCGGATCAAGTCGAAGGCCCGAGCCAAGCTCGGCGATTCTCACCCCAAATCACACGCGGACTTCGAGAAGCTCGGTAAGAGTTACCGTTGATCGGTCCGTTTCTACCCGCGAGGGCGAAACAATGGCAGCTAGATTAAACCCCCGGCATAGCGATCTGGTGGTGCGACGCATTCGCACGAGTCAGTTGATAAATCGCTTGCAGGACAACGCCCTCGGGAAAATTGCGCTAACTGCCGAACAGATCCGTTCGGCGACGTTTCTGATTGAGCGTACGCTGGCGAAGGCGGAGGCACCGAAAGACCTGCATCTATCGGGTGCTGTAGCGCACACCATCGCATGGCCGCTGCCGAAATCGCCGCTCGACCAGTAGATTACGTCCCGCGACCGCAGTTCATGCGGTTCCACTGCCGGGGTGAACGGTGGGCGGTAATCGTGGCGCATCGGCGGTGTGGCAAGACGGTGGCGTGCATCATGGAGTTACTGACCCGCGCACTTGCCACCAGCAAACGGGATGCGCGCTACGCCTATATTGCTCCCTTTCGCGAGCAGGCCAAGACCGCGGCCTGGAACTATCTCAAGCACTACGCGGGCCCGGTCGTGGGAGATCCCGAAAAGGATTTCAGGGAGTCCGAACTCGCGGTACGTCTGGCTAACGGATCGCAGATCCGGCTCTTCGGTGCGGACAACCCCAATGCGCTCCGGGGGATGTACCTCGACGGGGTTGTGCTGGACGAGTTTGCCGACATGCGTCCGAGCTTGTGGGGTGAGGTTATTCGCCCGACGCTCTCCGACCGCAACGGGTGGGCCGTCTTTATCGGCACGCCGCGAGGTAAGAACGAGTTTTGGCGCGTGTACGACGATGCCGCGACCCTTCCGGGGTGGATGCGCGTCTTCCTGCCGGTGAGCCAGACGAAACTCTTGTCGGACGCCGAGCTTGCGGATGCGCGGCGCACAATGACCGAGGCGCAGTACGAGCAAGAGTACGAATGCTCATTCGAGGCCGCGATCATCGGAGCGGTGTACGCGAAGGAACTGATTGCGGCGCAGGATCGGATCAAGAGCGTTCCTTACGATCCCGCGCTGTTGGTTCATACGGCGTGGGACATCGGGTACGGCGACTCGACGGCCATCTGGTTCTACCAACTGCTTAATGGCGCCGTGCGCGTGATCGACTTCTACGAGGACTCGGGCGAAGCCGCTCCGTTTTACGCCTCTGTCTTGGCGCGCAAGGCGTACCAATACGGAACCTGTTGGCTCCCTCACGATGCGAACAACGGCAACGCAGCATCCGGGCTAACCTTCGCCGAGGTTATGCGCCAAAACGGCTTTCGCTGCGAGATCACTGCGAAACTCAGCCTCGAGGAAGGTGTAAACGCCGCGCGGATGATGTTCCCGCGATGCACGTTCGACGCCGATAAGTGCAAGGAAGGGCTCGAAGCATTACGAGCTTATCGGTGGGCGTACAACCAGCGTATGAGCGAATTAAAGGCGACTCCCGTGCACGACTGGTCTAGCCATTGTGCGGACGCCTTCCGGTACATGGCGATTGCGGCTAGGAGCGCGAACGACGAATACGGGGCGCTCAATCTGCCACCGATAGCCTATCCCGACACTCGCCCGGTATGAGCGCTTACTCGACCGACGCGATCCCTCCGGTGCGGGAGGACGAAGCGCGGACGGCGGAGACGGCGATATGCGTGTTTCATCGTGGGCTGATTAGCCAGACAGGCGATACGGTAGGGCGAGTTTTTTACTGTCCCGTCGGTAAACAGTACTGGCGTTATTCAAAGCGACGGAACCCGATGTACACGCGGCTCCCTTATCCAAAGGTAAAGGTCATATGAGCATGGAGATCCTAAACCGGCTGACGGAGCTGGAGCGCCGCGCCGAGGAAATGCGGGAGCGGCTGGAGAGGCTCGAATCGCAGCTGGAAGCGCTTGCGCCGACCAAGCCGCAAACGCTCGCCCTGAAGCGCCGTGGCTAAATTCACTGAAGATCAATTACTCGCGCTCGTCGCGCAGTACGAGAAGGATGCGCTAGGCAGTCCTGTTGCGTCCGGGGGCGTCATCGGTTCGACGGCGGCTACCAACAACCGGCAATGGACGACGCTCGAGATCGACCGTTACGACGCGCTTAACACGTACTTTGCGCGTCCGATTGGGAACGAGGTCGAAGGTAGCTCGGCGGTTGTGATCCCAGAACTCAAGGACACCATCGAGTGGATCGTCCCGCAGTTGCAGCGCATATTCTGCGGAATAAGCGCGCCCTGCGTGTTCGATCCGACCTCTCCGCAGGATGCCGATCAAGCGGAGGTCGAAACTGAGTACGTAAACCACGTATTCATGAAGGAGAACGACGGCTTTTTCGTCCTCCACGACTTCATCAAAGACGCGCTCTTGTTGCGTAACGGATACGCCAAGGTTTGGGTCGAGGAATATAAGGACGCCAAGACCGAGCGGTATTCGGGGATACCGCAGGATGAGGTCTCGCAGTTACTGGCGGACAAGGACGGCGAGAAGATCGACGTACTCGAGCAGAACGAGCACCAGATCGACATGCCGCTAGGAATGCCGCCGATGTCGGTGTTCGACCTGAAGATCCGGAGAACCAAGGAAACCAAGCGGATCAGGGTCGCGTGCGTGCCTGCCGAGGAAATGCTCGTATCGCCGCTGGTTCGCGGCCCAGTCGATAACGAGAGCGTATTCGTCTGCCACAAGACGACCAAGACGCGCTCGACGCTTATCGCGGACGGCTTTAGTGCGGACCTCGTGAACTCGCTCGCGCCAGGGAAACCCGATTGGATGGAGATGGACGCGCTGGCGCGTAACGTCGTCGTCGATCAGATGTCCATGCAGGACAATCCGATTGGCGAGGCGAATCGCGCGATGCAAGAGATCGAGGTCCGCGACGTAGCTATCCGCATCGACTACGACGGCGACGGCATAGCGGAGTTGCGGCATATCCTGATTGCCGGCGACAAGATCATAGAGAACGAGGAACTCGAGGAAACACCGTTCGTCTCGTGCCTCTCTCGCCGGATGCCGCATCGCCACACGGGGCTTTCGCTCTACGACGACCTGCAAGATATCCAGGTCATCAAGTCGGAAGTGGTCCGGCAGATGCTCAATAACCTGCGGCTGGCGAACAATGGCCGCGTCGCGGTGGATTATCGCAACTGCAACCTGACAGACCTGATGACGTCCAGAGCGGGTGGGGTGGTTAGGACGAACGGCGCTCCGGGGAACGTCATCATGCCGTTCCAGCATCCTTCCAACATCGTCGAGCAGGCGCTCCCGATGGCTCAATACATCGACAGTTGGCGCGAGTTCCGTACCGGCGTGGGCAAAGACACGATAGGAGTGGATGCGGACGCACTCCAGAACGTGACCAAGGGCGGACAGCTCGCCGGGATGGCGGCTGCTGGCCTCAAGATCGAGATGATGGCGCGGTGTTTGGCGGAAGGTATCAAGGACATATTCCTAAAGATCCACACGCTCATCATCCGCCACCAGGATCAAAAGACGCAGTTTGAACTCCGTGGTAAGTGGGTCGAGATCGACCCCGCTCAGTGGCGCGAGCGCACTCGGGTATCGGCGAACGTCGGACTCGGGAGCGGTTCACGGGAAGAAGCGCGGTCAAACCTGATGATGCTCACGCAGATGCAGGAGAGGATCGCGTCGATAGGACTCGTGGGGCCGAAAGAGGCATACAACACTTTTCGCATGGGATGTAACTTACTTGGTTACGAACAGCCCGAGCAGTACGCGATGGATCCCGATAGCCCCCAATACCAGCAGTGGACGCAGCAGCATCCGCCGCAGCCCAATCCGGCTGTTGTCCAGGCTCAGACGCGCCTACAGGCCGCCCAAGTGCAAGCGCAGGCCGGTCTACAAAAGGCCCAGATCCAAGAGCAGGGCGCACAGGCGCGAGCGCAGGCCGAGGTCACGCACGCTGCACTCCAGAACCGCGAGGACCGCATGGTGAACCTCGCCGGCATGGATGTGCAGATGTTCACCGAGATCGCAAAGATTCTCGCGCCCATCGTGGCCGCGCAGTTGAAGCAGGATCCAGCGGTGAACGCTGGTACGGTGCTTCGACAGGACATCCAGGGACTACAGGGGAGTTAATTGAACGGATCGCAATTCAGCCCCGAGGATGAAATCGCCAGGGGCGACGAAGCGGCGCGGCTATTGGAGACGCCGATCTTTCGGGAAGCGTGTGGGCATATCGAGTCGCAGCTAACTCAGCTTCGCGAAAAGTGCCCGGTCGGTGACACCGACATGATGGTGCGGCTTGTCCTCACCGAACAATTGTGGAATCGCTTGCAGAACTATCTGCGCGCGCTCATGGAGAGCGGCGATTTCCAGAAGCAACAGCTTCGGCTGCGCGAGTCCTCGGTGGACCGCATGGCAAATGCCGTCAAGTACGGCTTACGTAACCTCGGAGTCTATTTATGACTGACACGACCACCGCGCAAGCGGCGTCGGGGGAAGCGCTCGAGAGCGCATTGGAACGGGCGTGGGACCAATCGGAGGATGCGCCCGAAGTCGCAGCCCCGGAGGCTCCAGCAGCCGAAGGCGAGGATGCTGCGCCGGCTAAGGCCGAAGAAGCGCCTCCGGAACCGGAGGTCAAGAGCTACGATTCTCTCGATGCGTACCTGAAAGAGAACCAGATCGACCCGGAGGGGTTTCTCTCGATCCCGGTAAGCGTCAAGGTGGACGGGAAAGAGGAACTTCGCCCCCTCAGCGAGGTAGTCAAGGGCTATCAGATAGCATCCGCAGGCTATCAGCGGCTATCCGAAGCCGCCGCGCAAAAGGAATCATTCCAGCGCGAACAGCAGCAGGTTCGCGAAGCACTCGGCCAGCGAATCCAGCAGGCCGAGGCGCTCTTTACCGCTGCTCAGCAGCAGATGCTCGGGGACTACCAGCGGATCAACTGGCAGCAGTTGCGCGCGGAGAACCCCGCCGAATACGCCGCATTATCGGCAGATTTCTCGCAGCGCCAACAGGCGTTGCAGCAGTACGTGCAGCAGATCGGCCTCGCGAAACAGCAGGAAGCCCAAGCGGCAGAACAAAGCCGCTCGCAAGTGATCCCTGCCGAGCGCGAAAAGCTCCTGGCATTGCGCCCGGAGTGGCGAGATCCAGTGCAGGCGAAAGAAGCCCAGGACGCGATTACGAGTCTCGGGCATAAACTCGGGTTCAGCGATGCCGAGCTTAACAGCATCACCGACCACCGCCAGATGTTGGCTCTCGACATGGCGGCGCGGTATGCAAAGCTCCAAGCCGCCCAGCCCGCGAAGCTGAAACAAGTCCGCGCAGCGCCTCAGATGGCAAAGCCCGGAACGCGCTCCGTGCGAAATCCCGCGGAAGCGCAGTATCAAAACATCCGTGAGACGGTCGTCAAGAGCGGTTATCGCGATCCAGATGCGGTAGCGGCCATGTTCGAGCGCCTCGCACAATAGGAGCATTCCGATGACGGTACCGACAAATACCGACCAGACTTATACTCAGGTCAACATCCGAGAAGATCTCGGCAATCTCATCCATAACGTGGATCCGTACGAAGTGCCGATCCTCAGCATGGCGAAGCGCGGCAAAGCCGAGCAGACGTACCACGAGTGGAACGTCGACGTGCTGGCGGCGCAGAACACATCCAACAGCCAGATCGAAGGTGACGACGCCACGGCGGACGTGACCAACCCGACGGGCCGCTTGGGGAATTACACCCAGATCAGCCGCAAAGTGATCCAGCTCTCGGATACCTTGCAGGCGGTGCGCGCAGCGGGCGCGACCAATCGCATGGGCTATCAGATCGCGAAGGCCGCTAAGGCGCTCCGTAAGGACATGGAAGGCTCGATTACGAAGAACGCCGCTCGTTCGGCTGGTTCGTCGTCGGCCGCCCGCGTGCTTGGCGGATTGCCGTCGTGGCTCGTCACGAACACGGTCTTCCAGACTGGCGGCACGCCGTCGGGCGCGAACCCGACCGGCACGATCACGGTCGGCACTTCGACGTTTGGGAACGGCACGACGGGGCGCACCTACAACAGCGTCACGGCGGCGGTTACGGAAGCGGAGTTCAAGACGGCGGCGCAGGACATCTTTACCAACAGCGGCAAGATGACGCCCTACGCGATTTGCAGCCCGAAGAACAAGGGGATCATCTCCACGTTCACCGGGCCGGGAACGCGCTTCACCCAGGTCGAGGACAAGAAGTTGTCGGCTGCGGTCGATGTATACCAGACGGATTTCGGCGACGTAAAGATCGTTCCCGATATCTTCCTGGCGCAGTCGGGAGACATCTACTTCGTCGATCCGGATTTCCTGCGAATCGCGTACCTGCGTCCCTACAGCATCAAGCCGCTCGCCGATACCGGCGACAGCACTCGCAAGATGCTGCGGGTCGAGTACACGCTCGAGGTAGCGAACGAGCACGCGCTCGGGGCGATCTTCGACAGCACGGGCTGATAATGGGGCATTCCCCTCTTAGGCGCGGCTTATAGCCGTCGTCCACTACGAGGCCGGGGTAACACCCGGCCTCTTTCTTTGGAGATCCTATGTGGCTTCAAAAATCCCCCTGGCGACCGATTGACGGCAGCGGGCAGGCAATCGCGTACACGCTGGCCGGGACTGCCGCATCCGCTCCGGTAGGCGCTCAGACCTACGCGGTGCGGCTTTCGTGCATTACCGGCAACTGCATGGTGCGAATCAATAACGGCAACGTGGCGACCGCGGCGCTCGACGTGCTGCTCAAGACGACGGACCCGGCGATTGAGTTGAAGATCGCGCCGGGCCAGGTGGTCGAAGTTTACGGGATCGCGGCTGGCACGCTCTATATGTGCGAGTTGACGTACTAATGAGCCACCGGATCACCTATCGGCCCAACACCGACGGGTCGTTTACGTTGGTTTACAAGGGGGACGCGCAGAGCCTCGTCGATGCGTGCGCCGCCGAAGCTCGAGCCCACCGAGAACGGGGGCGCCAGGTGAATGGCGATATGCGCCGCGTGATGTCGATAGATCAGGTGGTACTCATGGACATTGCGAAAAAGCATGGTCTGTCGCCGTTCGATCCGCGCGTGTTCGAGATCGCCAAAGGGCGCGATTACTCGAAATTCCGCACCGTCGATGATCGGCGTTACTTTCGGGGACGCTGATGGCGCGCGTCCAGGACTACACTTCGCTTACGCAGGCGATAATCGACTTCTCCCATCGCCCGACGCTCTCGCCCTTTACCGATTATTTTGTGCAAGGGGGCGAAGATCGCATTTATCGGAAGATCCTAACGCTCAACGACGGGCTCGGACTCAAGTGGATGGAGCAGCCGCTATCCGGCACTATCGACGCAAACAGCGGGTTCCTCCCTATCCCCTCCGATTTCGTTTCCCTCAAGTCCGCGCTGTTAGTTACGGCGGACGGCACCTTTGAACTCATTACCAAGGAACCCGGTTGGCTCTATAGCAATTATCCGGTGCGCGGGCCGACGGGACTGCCTCGCTACATTACGCGGGACGTGATGCCCCCCGCGGCCGTTACCGGCTCGATCAGCGGCACTACGCTCACCGTTTCCGCCGTGACCAGTGGGAACCTTTGGTCCGGAATGGCTTTAACGGGGACTGGCGTGACCGCAGGGACCACCGTCACCGGCTATCTCACCGGGACCGGGCAGACGGGCACTTATACCGTCAGTGCCTCCCAGAGCGTCGCCAGCACGACCTTAAGCGGATCGGGTACAGGCTTTAGCTTCGGACCGTTCCCCGATAGCGCCTATTCGGTTGCGGGTACCTACTACAACCGCGCAACAGGTTTGTCGGCCTCGAATACGACCAGTTGGATGACGCAGCAGATGCCGATGACGCTTTTGGCTGCGTGCATGGTCGAGGTGTCCAAGTGGCTTAAGGACGCAAATGCCGCGCAGGAATGGGGCGCCGAGCTAAACGACCGCCTATCCGATGTCGTTTCGGCCGACAAGGCGGATCGGTATGCCGGCGCGGAATTGGTCATTCAGACGTCCATGCCGCCACTCGTCTGATGCCTAAGCCATTCATCATCGGGTTCGGTCCCTGGATGCCTGACGGTGCCGACGTGGCTTTTACGATGCCGTTCCAGTTCAACCAGACGGAAGTCCCGTTAGCTGACTGCCTGAATGTCTACAAAGCCTTCGGCTCCTATCGGAGCTTGCCCACCGTGGCCTCGACCGGCGCGCTTGCTTCGCAGTGTCTAGGGGCGTGGACGGGACTCGGGACCAATGGAAGCCCCTATATCTACGCGGGGGCTGGAAGCGATCTTTTCGTGCGTTCGGGTTCTACCTGGACGAACGTGAGCAAAGCGGCGGGAGCGTACTCAGGAGCCACTCAGTGGTCGTTCGCCGATTTCGGGGGTTGCGTCATCGGATCGGATGGTATCCATCCGCTTCAGGACATCTCGGTTGGCGGGGCCGCTTTCGCGGATATTACCGCCGCTCCCATTGGGAACATCCTGGGGGTGATTAACCAGTTCTTATTTGTTGGCGACCTCACTTTGCCGACTGCCTATCCGTACCGCGTCCAGTGGTCCGGGGTGGGAGATCCCTCGAGTTGGCCTATTCCGTTGACCGACGCAGCGCTCGCCGCTCAGTCGTCCTATGAGGATCTGACGCAGGACTTCGGCGCGGTCATGTTTATCGGTGGTGGACCGCAACAGGGGGTGATCCTGCAAAAGCTCGGCGTTACTCGGGCGCAGTATGTGGGTGGCGATGTCGTCTTTCAGTTCGTGCCGTTCGAGCGCAAACGCGGCCTCATTGCGCCGGGGGCTGCGGTGCAGGTCGGAGATGTTACGCACTACATCTCGGACGACGGCTTTTATATGACCGATGGCTCGCAGGTGGTATCGACCGGAACGGCCAGCAGGGCGGCACTCGATAAGTGGTTTTGGACGAACGTCAATCAGGCCGCTCTCTCGACGATCCGCGCCGCGTGGGATGCCGACAAGCGTCTCGTGATGTTCTCGATTCCTACGGGGACCAATACGCTCCCTGACACGCTTTTGATGTTGAGCCCGAAGAACGGCGAATGGACTCGGGCAGCGATTCCTTCGGAGTTCCTGTTCACCGATACGGATGGGACACGACATCGAGCCGCATTTATCGACCAGACGCACTCGCTCGGCTATCTCACTGGGGCATCGGCCTCTGGATATTGCGAGACCTACGACATGACGTTCGTCGATGGAATGGTGCGCGATCTCGTCGAAGCGCAGCCGCATATCCAATGCACGGACTCGCCAACGATGCGGATTGGCTCTAAAGCGAACATCGACGAGTCCGTTTCGTACACGGCGGACGTGATGCGCGATGGATTTAGCCGCCGCTGCTCTTTCGACCCACCGCCGTCGTCGATCATCGCTCGAGCCCGCGTGACTAGCGCAGATGCGACGGCTATCAACGGGGCGACGATTTACACCGAAATCGCGGGGACGGTATGAGGCTCTTTTCGCTTTCCCCGGGCGATACCGAAGTTGCGTGGCCCGACTTCGAGCCGATCTTTCAGCAGTTGGAAACCTATGGCGCGCTGACTGCGGAGCAGGTAAAGCGCAATTCATCCGACGGCAAGATGCAGGTGTGGGGGTTGCAGGACGGCGACAAGGTGGCGTTCGTAATAGTAACCGAAATCCTTGAGACGGCTTCCGGGCTTGTCTGCTCGATAACTGCGGCCATTGGACACGCGAGCGTGGCAATGCAGGAGCGGCTACTCGACGAAATCGGCAAATGGGCGCGATCCCTTGGATGTGCGCGAGTGAGATTGTGCGGTCGGAAGGGATGGCTGCGGCGCTTCCCGCGCTTCATGCAGACGGGAATCGTTGCTGAGTGGTCACTGTGGAGGGCGCATTAATGATGATGGCAGGCGGTCCAGGCGGGGATCCACATCCATTGCTCAACACCGCCCCGAGCTATCAATTTCCAATCTCGAGCGGCCTTATGTCCTCGCTCGCTCCGCGCGGATCGATGGGTGGAATGATCGGGGGCACCGCGCCCGCTGCGACACCGGCGCCAGGCTGGACGCACACGCAGGTTCCGATCGTAATCGGGAAGCCGCCGGTGGACCAGATGCAGCCCGCGGGCAGCGCCGCCGTGATCGGGATGAACGCCGGCCTCCCTATGGGGTCGAGCAGTACCTCCGCGGGCCTGTTGGGGAACATGGGCGCCGCGCCGACGGGATCGTCGACGATGCAGCCGGCAGCGGGATCGCTCGGAACCGCGCCGCCTGGCGCGACGAACTGGAGCCAGGTCGCGCTCCAGATGGCAGGCAATCCGCACGCCGGTCCCTACGCACAGACTGCGGGGCCTTCCGGGGTTGGCGTTCCTGGTGCACCGGGCGCGAGCTCCGGCACTTCGAGTATCGGCGCGACCGCTGGCGGTCTTTTGTCTGCCCTCGCGCAAAACCCGTCATTGCTCAAGAGCGGCGTGGGGCTTATCAAAGGATTATTCGGGGGCGATCCGGCTACGCAAGCCGGAGTTACCGCCCCATCGGTTGACCCGATAAATATGCCGTTCGATGCGGCGGCGGCAACTTCCGGCGCGATGCCTGGGCTTCTTGCGGCCCTCCCATCGGCTGCGCCTGCCGGAACAATCACCGCAGGCGTTCCCACAATGCTAAGTTACGGGGGAGCCGATGCGCTCGGTGGGGGCGCGGCGGCTGCTGGAGGCGCTGCTGGCGCTGCGGACGCGCTCAGCCCAATCGTTCCGACTGCTTCCTATCTAGCGGCTCCAGCTGCCGGTGGGGGCGGCGCGGCTGCCGGCATGGGCGCACTCGGCGGCGGACTGCTCGCGGGTGGTCTTGCGCTGGCGCCGATCATGGCCGGGATGCTCACGCCGGCTGTCACCGAGAACGCGCAATATTACTCGAACCTTGCGAACACGCTGAATCAAGGCAATACGGGACAAGGGTCTGCGTTCGTTCCTGACCAGCAGGAACTCGCGAACATGATTATGAGCGGTAGACCGACTCCGTACACGCAAGCGCAGCTAAATAAGTGGGGTATCCCGCAGATCATCGCGGGCCTTAACCAAGCGTCCGCGAATCCGCTGAGCGGTTTTGCTAACCAGACAGTCTCGAATCGGGCGCCGGTCCGCCAATTTTAGACAACGAGGCTACTCTCATGCAACCATTCAACAACGGCGGCACGCAACAGGCAGCTTCCGGCGCGTCGCCCTATGCTTCCGCAGCGAGCGCGGCCTCGATGCTCCCGGCGCTCATGGGAGGCAACGGTACCGTTTCCGGCGCCACGCAGACATCTACCGCTCCCACGTGGGCTCTTCCGTATCAGCAGTACGGGCTCAATCAGGCGTATCAGCAATACAAGAACGTCAACAGCCCGCAGCAACTGGTCGCTGGTTTTTCGCCGCTACAGGATCAGGCGCTCTCAGGAATACAGAACCTCGCGACGAACGGCGCTCCCGGCATGAACGCCGCTGGTGCGTATGTTAACAACGTACTTTCTGGAAATCCGGCGAGTAATCCGTATCTCAATTCGATGTTCAACCAGGCCGCGAACGGCGTGCAGAACCGTCTCGAGAGCGAGTTCGCGGGCTCGGGGCGGAACGTAATCGGCTCGCTCCCGGTGCAGTCGGACGAACTCAACAACCTCGCTACCCAACTCTACGGGGGCGCATATAACACAGGCGTCCAGCAGCAAGAGCAGGCGCTCAGTTCCGTTCCTGGGTTGGCTAATACCCAATTAGGGATGCAGCAGGGCCTTTATAACGCAGGCCAGCAGGTGCAGAACCTCGCGCAGCAGTACATCACCGCTCCGCAGCAGTTCCTCCAGCAGTACCTCAGCCAGTCCAACCAAGTTCCGGGGCAGTCCACGACGATTACCGGCCAGGGCAATCCGTACATGGCAGCTGCTGGCGGCGCGCAGATCGGCTCGCAGCTTGGGAACTCGATAGGTTCGAGCCTCGGCGGCACGAGCGGTGGTAATTGGGGGTCGGTGATCGGCGCGCTCGGCGGCGGTCTATTGGGAGGGCTCGGCTAATGGCTGGATTGATCCAATCGCTGATCTCCCCGTGGACGAGCGCGAGCAGTTTCGACCCGTCTACTTACGGCGGCGCGATGAACCTCGGGGCGCAGTTGCTCGCGAACTCAGGCCCATCGCTCATGCCGATGACTACCGCGCAGCGGCTCGGAAACTCGCTGTTAGGGGCTCAGTCGACCGCGTTGAAAACAGGAGCCGCTCGGCAGTCGCTCGCGAACAACGCGATCAATATGCAGATGGAAATGGCCATGATGCCGCTGCGGATGCAGTGGCTCCAGAACATGATGGGCGGGGGATCTCCGCAGACATCCCCGCAACCGGCAGCGCAGCCAGGAGCGGCGGCACAAGGGGCGCAACCTGTCCCGGTACCGGTCGGCTTGCCAATGGGTCAAGGCGGTGGAGCTCCCGTCGGCGCACAAAGCGGCGCGCAAGGCGCACCGCAGGTCACCCCGCAAGGATCGGCACCCGTGTCTGGATCCGTCGCGGGACAGTCCGGGCCCGACCCTCTCGCGCAGTTGAACTCGCTCTCGGTGGGCGCGATGTTGGGGATCCCCGGCGTCAATACAGCGTCCGCCAATGCTCGAGCCGCTCTTGCGTTCAACCCCGCGCTTGCCACGAGAATGGCGCTCTCTAAGAACCCGATCACCCAAGATCGAGCGATGCTCGCGCAGGCGCAAGCGGCAGGTAATGGGCCGCTCGCCACTCTCTACTACAACAAGCTGATGCAGGATTCGGGCGCGCTCCAGGTATCGCGCAACGGCGTGCGTCAGTGGCTCAACCCTATGACGGGGCAATGGGGGATGGTGGACCCGGCGAACGGGATTGGCATGAACGGCCCCAACTCGTTCGCTATCCCCGGCTACGCGGGCGCGCAGGCGAGCATCTACGGAGCGCGCGCAGGTTCTGCGCGGGCCGCCCAGTTGGCGGCTGAGAATGGTCAAGGCATCGGTGTGCCAAATGGGGGAGCGACCGTTCCCGTAGGCGCAGGCGTTTCTACGGCGAACGCCCCCACTATTGCGAGCACTAATACGGTTCCGACCGGAGTTGAGGCGCTTCAGTCTCCAGGCTATATTCCCGCTGTTCTTGAGGCTCCGGGTCGAGTTCAGAGTGCGCCGGGGAATACGAGTCCCATTGAGTTACGGACTTTCAATACGGACGCCCCCGAACAGGCTCTAGCCGGTTTAGAGGAGATTCGCAAGCAAGCCGCACAGTCGCAACAGGCCGTTACTCAAGTTCAGCAGGTTCAAGACGCAGCCGCTCAATTTGGTCCCGGCAAATTCGCAAATTGGCGCGGCGAGATGCTGAACATGATGAATTCGCTCGGCATGATTACGCCGGCGCAACAAGCAAAATTAGGCTCATATCAAGAAGGCACTAAGGTCGCGATCCAACTTCAAGCGTCCGTTACCGCAGCACTCGGAAGCCGGGAAGCGGCACAAGTATTTTCGACGATGGGGAAAACCGTCCCCAATCTTACGCTTGGCGTCGATGGTTTAAATAAGATCGGCGGATTCGTTAAAGGAATGGCTAGGTTTAAAATGTGGGAAGCGGAGTACGGCCAACGCCTATATGCGCAAAAGAACGTCGCTGGACTATCCGCAGTAGATCAGACGTTTCAGACTTACTCAAATCCCTCTTATTTCATCATGGGAAGCATGACCCCCTCAGTGAGACAAGAAATCTATTCCTCGTGGGGAAAAGCCAAAGCGACGTCTTTCGTAAAAGGATGGCAGAAGGCTGCGGGACTTGGGTTAGCGCCCAACCCTAACGATTACGAGGGACAGTAAGTGGACGCCGGGCAAAGCTGGAATAACGAAATCGCACTTGCGACTGCCCCGCGTTCGGCGGGAAGTTCCGCAGGTGGAACCGTGACCGCTGCGGCTGCACAGGGTGCCGCACCGTTCTATCTCGGGACGCCGTTCGGGGAAGTACATCTCGGGACTGTTCCGCAAGGCGTCAATCGAGTATTGGCAGGGATTGGGCAGGGGATGACCAGTGTGGCACGCCATGCTGGAAATCTAGTCGGCTTAGAATCAAATCAGCAGCTAAGAGACGCGGCCAAACTTGATGCGCCGTTGCTAAATACGTTTGGCGGAAATGCGGGCTCTTTAATCGGGCAGATGGCCGCGACAGCCCCTATTGGCCTCGGCGCGTCGGCAGCGATTGGACGCGCTGGTACGCTCGGCGCGACTCTCGCGCGAAGCGCAATTATGGATTCAGCACTTCAAGGTGCCGCGCAAGGCGGCATTATGGCAGATCCAGGGAGTCGCGGAACGGGAGCATTCACTGGAGCACTTGCCGGCGCTGCGCTCCCGGCCCTGGGGGGGATAGCCGGGAAAGCCATGCGAGGTATTTCCGTCTCGCCAGAAGCGCAGACTCTTATGGATGGCGGAGTGAAAAGTCTTACGCTCGGGCAAATGAACCCCAATAGCATCTGGAATCGCGTAGAGCAGTCACTAGACGGGACTCCCGGCGCGGGTCTCGTACATGAGGCGCGCGTCCAGCCAATGAGGGAATATGTGCGGTCGATGGTTGAGCAATCCGCAGCGCCAGGAACCGTATTAAAAACGACATCGCATGATTTCAATGATCTCCTTGATGAAGCCGCCTCGAGTTTCGAGCCTGCCTACGAGCTGGTAAAGGGTTTTCCGGTCGGCCCCAAGATCATGCGAACCAATGGACCCGACCAGACACTTGCGGACGCATTTAATCGAGTGGCACAAAAGCCGCGTATTGGGTTGAGCGAAGCAGATCGGCAAAGTTTGGGGAGTCAGCTCTCGGGAAAACTGAAGGAGACAATCGCATCAGCTAAACAAGATGGGGGAATGCAAAGCGATCATTTGATGGGACTGCGATCCACGCTGCGCGATGCGATTAGGGGTGAAAGCGGGGCGGATAATGCTTCCAGAGCGCGCAAAGAACTTTATTCCGATGCGGCTGACAAAATTACCCAAGCCCTTGAGAGCCAGTTGCCAGCAGAGACGTCAGATGCGTTGCGTAACACGGACCAGCAATATGCGAAATTCGCCATCATGCGAAACGTCGCGAAAGCCATCAAGGATTCGCCGAATGGTCCAACCCCTTTCGCCATCAGCAATGCGATTGCTAAAGCCACTGACAGCAATACTTACGCCCGCGGAGGTGGCTGGAATCGGGAGATGTCGAAAGCCGCAATGCACGTATTTCAGAATAACGTGCCACGCACTGGATTAACTGGAGTCGGAATGCTCGGGCTTCCTGCCGCGGGCTTAACCGCCCTCGCGCATTATGTTCCCCATGTTGGAATTCCCGCGAGCGTGGGCCTCGGCGGTCTCGCCGCTATGGATCTCACAAGCGGGGGACGCCTCTTGGCGACGGGGGGCACAGGAGTGCAGCGAGTCGGCGCGGCGCTGCTGGATAAATTAGGTACCTCGATACCGCAACAAGTCAAAAATTTACCCGGAGCTTTCGGTCGTGCAGGACTGATTAGCTTCCTCGGCCAGCGCTAGTGTCGTAACGGGTCGCTGTACCACAACAGCGCCATCAGAAGGAGCCACGCAATCACCGGATATAAGACCGGGCGCCAGTCCTTTTGCTCTTGATCTGTACGCGGACGCACACGCATCGGACGCGTCAGAACTTCCTTTAGATTCCCTTCGGGGATGATCCGCGTGATCCACTTGGATGACCAGTATGCGACCACAAACAGGATCGCAAGTGCTAACGGACGCATTGTAATCGCGAGTAGTCGGATCATATGGCTTGCACCGTAGTCAATTCACAATCGAGCCTACAAACGAGGCTGCCGGCGCTTCCGGGCTCGATCCCCGCCAATCAATCCCAATGGACTCAATTCCTCAATGTCCTACACGCTTGGGGCCAAGCTCTAAAGCAGACTCAGCATACGCCGAACGTCATTCCGCAACAATTACAGACGTTCTCAACGAGTGCCGCGAGCGCTGTCACAGGCGCACTTACCTCCGTCAATTGCACCCCATCCGTAGACGCGACGCAGCAGTTTTATGGGGGCGCATCCCTAAAATCCGTCATTACGGTATCGGGCGCAACCCTGCGCTTTACCGGAACTCCTATCGTTATCTCGAGCGGATCCCGGTGGTTCTGCGGCTTCCAGATCCTTACCACGACCGGCATTAGCGGCTCTCTTTCGGTCGTTGGGAATGCCCATACGCTCACGGAGTCGTTCACGGTGCCCGCATCCGCCTCGTGGCAACAGGTGTGGGGGCTGTTCGACTTTCGGTCCTACGCGGACACCCAAGCGGCCTGGGAGTTCACGTTCAACGGCACCGGGACGCTTTGGCTCGATGGGATGCAGATGAATGCGGTGGGGGATCCGCTCTCTAACCTGCCTCCCTTTGCTGGCGCGCAGATGGTCGCCGGTTCTCTGGCGGACGCCACGAACCTCGATGGCGTTCCGGACGGCGCGGCCCGCTTCGCGACGGTGAACGGCTCGGGACTCAACGCAGTCTCGTCCGTAGATCCCGCCAAGCGCGCTTTGATCGACTTCAGTCAAAGCGGCCACACCAACAAAACCGTCGATAACGTAGCAGATGGGGTCACGTACGGCAGAACGCTACTCGGTGGCCTCGCGTCTGGTTACGCGGCCAAGACGGGCGCTGCTGGAACGTACTCGATCAAGGGTGTCGGCGATACGCAGACATTGAACCTCGATTCTGAGATCGTCGATGGCGCGACGCATGGACGGACGCTCCTGACCGCACTCACCAGCGGCCAGGTGGACCTCTCGAAAGCCGGCGTGATCGGGCGCACCTTCGCGAACGTCACCGATGGAGGCGGTCGGTTCGCGGTCACCAATGCGGCAGCGATGAATGGCGTTTCCTATGTCGACGCCGGGAATCGCGCGCTGATCGACTTCACGCAGGCGGCGCACGTCGGCAAAACGATCGACAACATCGGCGACGGGGCAACGTATGCGCGCACGCTCGCGAGTGCTCTCTCCACGGGCCAGGTTGACTTTTCTGCGTCCGGTATGATCAACAAGTACCGCTCGAATCTGACGACCGGCTTCGACGGCACGAACGTCGTCGAGAATCCCGAGTTCATCGGCGGCAATGCGTTCGGCTGGTCGTTGAACGCGGGCGCGACAGTGATCGCGGCAGCCTCAGCGCCGACTGGGTGCCCGACGGCGTATTGCGTCAAGGTCGCGACCCAGAACGGAAGCGTGCACACCGATTGTTACGCTGGCCTCGCGGCCGAGTCGTACATGCGCGTTCATCCGGGCCAGAAAGTGCGTTTTTCGCTTACCTATGCGACCGATTCGACGTTCAACGGATACATCCGCGCTGGCGTGTATTGGCTTGAAGGCGACGGCGCGACGGGCATCTCATGGACGAATAATGCGCCGGTATTGCAGACGGCATCGCAACCGTGGAACACGGTGGAATGGTACGAGACCGCGCCAGCGAATGCGGTGTATGCGCGCCCGTGGTTCACGAACTTAGGTGTAGCATCGGGCGCCGCTGGCGCGTGGTACGCGACTCTGTTCCGCGCTGGCGGCATGACCGGCCCGGCGGACACGACCAAGGGCGACATCGCAACGACCGGAACGGTCCCGCCTGGCGCCTCGACTGTGGGGTTCTCCTACACCTCGACGACCACGAGCATCACCTGGTCGTGGACCGCCGGCACGCTCTACCGGATGGACGGCACGAGCACCGCGGTCGGCTCGGGCAGTCAAACCGTCACGGGCCTGTCGAACACGACGACATACAACTTCGGGATTTACTACGACGAGGAGGCGGGAGCAATCAAGCTCCTGACCGGCGGCTCGGGCGCGGTCGGTTCGCCGCTCGCTGCTTACACGTCGCAGGCCGCGGTCAACACGGCGGCGATCTACGCGCAAACTCATGCGCCGTTCGGCTGGATGACGGCTGCGACCGGATCTAGCGGCGGCGGAAGTGCGGGGTGCTGTCTGCACGGACGCCAGCTGATCGAACTCGCGCGCGGTGAATTTGTCGAAGCCGGCGCGTTGAAGGAGGGCGACGTCCTCACGAGTCCGGAAGGCTCGACGCCGGTCGTCAAGCTGCGGATCGAGCCGTGGTACGAGTGGTTCCGCGTGACCCTTCGGAACGGCGTCACGCTCCGACTGGCCGGCGATCATCGCTTCATTGACCCGGCAGGAGATCAGGTGCTCACGCGCGATCTGCGGCTCCAGCAGGTTGTCGTGACGAAGCACGGATATACGGCGGTTTCCGCCCTCGAGTACGTTTCGGAACTCGGCGACAAGGTGAGCATCGAGGTCGGCGCGCCGCACGTCTACTACGTCGACGGGATCCTCGCGCACAACAAGGTGTTCTGTTGAAACGCTACTTCACCACCGCCGTCCGTCCTGATCCGGAGACCTATCGGCCTCGGGGCCTGTACCACCTCATCGACCTCCCGGCGGGCGGTCATGTCGTCGTGGTGTTCGAGGAAGCGACCGAGATACCGGCAGACTGGACGCAGCTTCCCCACCTGCTCGACTCGACGCCGGCAGGGTTCAACGGCACGCACTCGGCGCTCGGCGAGGATCCGCACCCGGACCACGAGCCGGTGGGCGGATGCCGAACCAATGACACGACTTTCCAGGTCGCGAGAAAGCTCGCGCGGCACGTCTCGTTTTTCAATCCCTAAGGAGCAGACGATGGACACGAAAGAAGCAGAAACAAAATTGGCCTCCGATGCGGCCTCCATCGATGCCGCTTTGCGTGGCGACTCGGTGAAGGCGCAATCGTTCTTCGATAAGCACAAAGCATGGGTCATCCCGGTGCTGGCCTTCGTCGCGGGTTTTATCCTCCGCGGATTCGTGTGATGAACGATCACGTGAAAATGGCGAGCGGGACCATCGGGACATTCACCGCGTGGTTCGCGTGGCTCGTGGCGCACATCGCCGAAGTCAACGAGTTCGTGCAGTTCGGCGTGCTGTGCGTCGGCCTGGCGACCGGCATCTACACCCTGCGGTTCGCGATGACGCGCAAATGAGCTTTGCGTCGGCGTTCGCCGAACTGGTAGAGCCGGGCATCGAGGGCGTGTATTCCACCGATCCGTCCGACCCAGGCAACTGGACGGGCGGAGTCCGTGGGGTCGGGAAACTCGCCGGAACGAAGTACGGGATCAGTGCGGCGGATCACCCTAACCTCGACATCGCGAACCTCACGGAGAGCGACGCCGAGGCGCTGTATCTCACGGAGCACTGGAAGCCGTTGCTCTGCGATTCGCTCGCGCCTGCGCTTGCGTCCGCGCTCTTTAAGGTCGGCGTCAACATGGGCAATCGGCGCGCGGTGCGCATCCTCCAAGGGTCTGTGGCGACGATCCAGGACGGAGCGATGGGACCGAGAACGATTGCCGCAATCGACCGGCTGCCGGCTGACTACGCGCTGACCGCGTTCTTAGGCGATGTCGCCTATCGGTACACCGAGTTCCCTGGATTCGTCACCGACGGTC
>JAEHJW020000569.1_pt1 | contig 20388 bp, 26 predicted proteins | sample 9271431 | NCBI WGS metagenome assembly JAEHJW02 | reverse complement strand
TTTATTGTATAGCATATTGGTGTATATTCATCATCATCATCATAAGTGTTCATATAACCTCCAAAGTTAATGCATCATATCACATAATTTTTCTTATGTCAAGAAACTTATCCAAGAAACTTATCTTCTACCAAATAGAGCAAGCCATGCACGTCTATAAGCATCTGCCACTCTTGAACTAAATCCATGATCCCTTGCAACCAGTTCATCTTTTCCTGTAGATGGGTTATGCCATTCACCTAGATTTCCAATGTTCTGATAATCTGCTGGACTTGATCCAAAATCTCTTTGATGATTAATGAAACTTGCTACTTTTGGATGTTGACTAATCTTATCAAGTTCAGCTTCACGTTCTTTAGAATATAGTCGATGTTTACCGTTATCTTCATCATGTGCTCTTGTAAGTGCATCCATGAAATCTTCATGAGAAATTCCTTTAGGGAATTGTTCATTTCTAGTCAATTCTCTAAATCGTTTCTTATTAATAGACTTAGCATGTCCTACAACTGAATATCTATGATTTTCATAATCATGATGTAGCAATGGCGGGAATATACCTTCCTCATTAGTTTCATAGTGACCCGGATTTTCGCTATCTTCTCTAAGAGTTCTGTATGCTCTATTTACATAGACATCACCATTTTCTGCTTCATTCTGCATTTCACCCAATGATGGCAGACTTGTATCTCTTACCGAATCAAGCTTTGCTCTAATAGCAACCTTTGTTCCTACTGGAATTTCATGTTCTTTTCCATCAATCATTACTTTTTCTGGTTCAGCATGTTTCATGTATGCCCTTGACGAACCTTTAGGCATATTTCCTTCAATACCAGTCTTTTCACCCCTAGAAACTAATTCTCTGATCTTTGCAGCAATTTTAGCAGCTTTATTTTTTATTCTTCCTGTAACAAGTTCTTTGATTTCTGGATGTAGATTTTCTACAACGAGATTGCCGATAAATTCTTTGAATGAGTAAATTGTGGTCATTTGTTATGCTTTAATAAGAACATTCACATGGAAACAGTCTGTCATCTTCCATGTTTAGTAAAATTTTAGATGTCTGTGTCCAAAATAATTTTGAACTGATATTTTCTGTTGCAGGAATATTTAGATATTTCATTATGTTGAATTTTTCTTCTATTTCTGCAAGATATTCTGGTTCACCATTACCATTCTTATGAATTGCATAGCCAATAACTTCTTCCGCATTTTTAGCCAATTCAAATATATCAGGTCTGTTACAATATACAACATACCAATGCTGCATACCTGCTTTCAAACATCCTATACAATTTGCATGTTTGAATGAACTGTATGATAAAGGTCTTGATATTCCAATATCTTCTGTGCTTTTTATAGTTAGATCATTCCATAGTGCTAATGGATAATCAGACTTATATCCCATTTCTGATAAAATACTTGACCTTCTTTGTACTCTATGCATTTCATTCTTGTCAAACCCATAATATAGTATACAATTTTTATCACTAAAGTTCTCTGATAGCCATTTTGTAAATGGTTCTGTTTTTAGTCTTGTAGTACAAAGAACATGATTATTTAATCCTTTGAATGCTTTACTGTCTATACATACAGTAAATTGATTAGCATTTTTATCAGGATGATTTGCATAAGTTATAGGAACTTCAAGGTATTCTGATAATTCATTCTTAAATCTTTTAATATCTTGATCTTCTACTAAATCAGAAATATCGTGATTTAGTAGAATCACATTTTCTTTTCCAAACTTTCTTACAACTTCAATTGCTACTAATCCAGATGAATGACCACCAGAATATAGCACTACATGTTTTAATGTCATGGTGTCTCTGCTATGGTTATGATTAATTGTTTGCAAAACTCTGATCTTACAATGTCACTAGGATAAAATGTAATAACATCAAACCAGTCTGGCATTTTTCTTGCAATAGTAAGCAACCATTCATGGCATGATTGTTCACGTTTTCTATTTAGATCATTCTGCCTTGCATCGCCACAGATAATAACCTTGGAATCTTTACCCACTCTTGTTAGGACAGATTCAATTTCAGATGCATCCATGTTCTGAAATTCCTCTATAATAATCAATGACTTATCGCACGAAATTCCCCGTATATATGTAGTTGTCATAAACTCAATATATCCCTTTTTGGATAGAACTTCCCATGCTGTACCATTTTTAAGTAGAGAGTCTACAATAGACTTAAATGGTGTAGTATAGACTGCTTCTTTTTCTGCTTGTGATCCGGGTAAAAATCCCTGACTTCTGATGCTTACTGCCGATCTTACGAAAATAATCTTCTCAATGTTTCCATCGAATAAATCTTTTAGACCTAGATATGTGGCAACATAGGTCTTTCCTACACCGGCATAACCATCTGCTATTACATTCATCCCTTCATTATAAGAATCTACCATCATTGACTGCGCTGTAGTTAATGGCTTAAAGTCAATTAATGATAGATTATCAAATTTATTAGTTGTTTGTGTAGAAGATTTTCTTTTTGTTCTTTTTCGACTTTCTTTTGTTGTATCGTTATTAGTATATTGAAAATCGGAGTCTTCCAAGTTTATTACCTTTTATGTTTTATCTGCTCTTTGTTGGGCTTCTGTATTTGAATATGATCCAGAAGAATATCGCTTTTCCAGCTTACTAATATTTAGTTCTCTTACCATATCAATATCAGTATCAACCTGTTCACATAGAGCAGTAATATAGAATAGAATGTCGCCAAGTTCTTCAATGACATTATTAACATCCAATGGTTTGCCATAGATAACATGCTTCTTGATAGCATCTACAATTTCTCCCGATTCGCCTGCAATACCCATTGCAAGATGTAGTAGATTTGCTCCTGCTGGCGTAATGTCTGCCACAATATCATGTGGATTTTTAAGTCTTGATGCTACAAATTTATTATACTTCTCATTAAATGATTCTGGTTTATACCCTGTATTTGTGTAGGATGAATATACATATCCATTGTCGGTATTATTTTTTAGCTGAACAGTGTCAATAATATATTTTGTGCCAGAAATTAGTTGTTCTTCTGTTAAATCACCAACATTTATTGAATATCCGGCAGAAATTAGATGATCCTTATAAGAAGAACTAGGATCAATTGGTTCATTGGTATTTGTTGTCATTTGTTTGTCCTTTAATTTGAGTTTAGTTTGTATTCTTCAAAAGCTGCTACTGATACTGGAACAACGGATTTAATTATTTCTAGAATTGCATCAGAATACACTCTGATTTCATATTGCGCATGAGAATTGCTTCTAAGCTTAATAAAATGCATTAAGTTATGTAAGTTCATTGTAAAAAACAAGTGAGTATATGTTCCTACGGGCAGAACAGTTCTTGCCAATTCTCTTGCAAGACCTCGTTCAATCATTGAATGATATAGATTAAATGCTTCTTTATTTTGTTTTGTCATTTCATCCCTGATATTATTGGCTACATCTTCTGGAAGAATAATATCTGCATCACGCATTTGTTTATTGTCGGAATGTTGAACTCCCATTTGTTGAAGGTCAGGAATATAGAATTCTTCTGGAAGTTCTGCATATCTTGCGCTTATCTCATTTGCAGATAAAGTTCTATGACGAAGTAGTTGTCTTGCAACAAAGATAGGACATTTAATATCAAATGTGAATTGTACACATTCAAATGGACTAGTATGGTTATTCTTTACAAGATACTTGATAAGCTTTTCATCTTTACCGGAATCTTCACCAGTTCGCCATTCAGCATCATAAGATACCCTTGCATTTCGTACAATTGATAAATCATTGCCCATACTTTCTACTAGAGCAACATGACCATGATCCAGTACAGAATATCCATTTCTATTTTCTAATTTAATCATTTTCTCTTTCTTTTATTTCCTGTTAAAATGTTGTTTGTCGCTCAATTTTAGTACCCTTGTAAGTTATTGATTATACTAATCTTTATTTACGAATAATGGCAACTATTTACATGCCAAGCTACTACCCTACATTGATTAAATTTAGACATCAATTTAAATGCGATTTAATGATGCTATTTCTTTTTAATCAATGACTTACAAGTTCTTCCGTTTTCCATGAAAAATCTATAGTAAATTGCCATCGCCATCCAGATAGAATCTGCTAAAAACATACTGATTGCAGCATAAGTAGATATTGGTTGATTCAGGCTATGGAAATAGTATAGATTAAACATTGACCATGCATAGAAGAAGCTTACTGACTTTAGAGATAGTCCTTTTACTTCTTTATGCTGATATAGCATAACACAATTATTCAGGATTGCCAAACTTCCAAGCACCTCAAAGGTCGAATTGATTGTATCTGCTATGTTCAAATCTGTCTCCATTGATTGTATTTAAGGATTGCTGATAATCCTTGAAATGTGTTTGAATTGATTAGATCAATGATGCTATCTTCTGTCATGCCATTAATAATCATTTCATTCAGGTCTTTTCCTAGATGATTGTCTGGAAGAAGACACACTTTAAGTCCAGTGTCAATCATTGTCTTTACTCCTTTCATGATATGAGAATTTCTAACATCCCTATCAGGAATATAGATTGCATCACGGTTAAAATATGACATCAAGTGTGCATTAGATACAGCCACAGCATTAGGTATCATTAATGAGTCAATTTCGCCCTCTAACACATATATTTGATTGGTCGTATCCAGTCTATCTAAGCCAAAGAATTTTTGCTTGACATTCTTATCAAGAAAATATCTGATATACTTGATAGGATGATCTTTGAATGCTCTGGCAGTGAATCCTATAAATCTACCGTCAGAATCCCTAAATGGAATAACAAGTCTGTCATGTTCCATGTCGGTTATTTTAGAGAATTTATCAGTGAATCCTGAACACCACTCATAAAAGTTTTCAACATATCTAAAATCAAACCATGTAGGCAATTTCCTAGATAGTGCAAATCTTATTGCAATATGATCCTCTGGCAATTCCCATACATAATCGAGAGAATCTAGGACATCTGGAATATATGATAATGCATCAAATGATGGCGCTACTGTTTCATAGTCTATCTTCTGATTCTTGAATTTGAATTCATCGAATATGAACTGCTTATATAGATCATGGTCAATTTCTTTAAGAAATCTACCAAGCTTTCTATAACTATGATTACACTTATGACACCATATAATCAACTCATTGTTTTTTGAGAATGCGTATGATTTTGACCTAGAAGATTTTTCTGTTGGCAATGCACAGAATGGACATGAAAATCTATATACATGATTTCCAGTATCCCTAAAATTCTTTAGTAGATACGAAGCCTTTCTAAGATATTCTTCTTGTACATATGACATTTATAGACTTAGATCAATGACAGCATCATTGTAATTAGTGGTTTCAGAAAAGTATCCTACTGCATTGTTTATGCATAGAGTATCAAATATCATTTTACTATTAGGATAATGGGTATGTCCGTAGAACCACATTAAAGGACCATATTCATCCATAAGTTTTTCTGCTGATGTAAAAAAGTATTGATTAGACTTAAATCCTGCATATTCCTTATTAAGTAAAGTTTCGCTTGGAACATGATGCGTAACTACAATTGCAGGAATTCCATTATCATAGCATCTTTTCAACTCAGTTTCAAGGAAGTCATAGCACCTTTTATGAACATCATTCCAGCATGACGCTAATTCATTTCTACCAACTTTAATATGACCATCATAGGTCATAGTCCTGTTAATTGTTGCTGGCATAGCATAAACAGGATCAGTAATATTGGTCCACATAGTTGTTCCAATGAAACAGATACCATCAATCATGACAGAATCTTTTTCAAGAACATGTACATTTAGCAGTCCTAAATTTTTGACAGCATTCTTTATTTCTTCTGCATCATACATAAGATCAAATTGATACCAGTTATCATGATTTCCTAACACCACAATAACATCCTTGAATCGTCTTGACATAGTAACAATCCACGGTTCATTGATATTAATAATAGTGCCATCATTCATGCGATATTCAAATTTCTCGAATGCTACTAGCCCGGATGCAATATCACCTGCTAGAACAAGCACAGTTTCATTGTCATTTTCTAGTTCTTTTGGATACCAGAATTGACCTGTTCTATGCAACTTTGAATCAAGATGTATGTCAGAATATACTCTAATTTTCATTTTATTTCCTTTCATTGATTTTATCAGATTCAACCATCAAAGTCAATATCTGCTCTATCCTGCTTTATCTGCTGCGATTTGTCAAACATTGGAGTGTCATTAGAAAATCCTTCTACATCATGTAACTTAAACTTTGATAATTCAACACCTACTACAAATCGCTTATAATAGTTTACATCACCATATCTTGATTTCAATTGCTTAAACATGATCTGCTTAAGTTCATCTAGTTCTTCTGTTCTAATCATTCCAACCATGAAGTCTGCTGTCATAGCAATCCCGAATGACTCTGAAATGTCTGTTAGTTCTGAATCAGAATTTTTATTGCCATCACGATTAAACTGAACTGCTGACACCAGCGCAACATCATGTTCTACGGCTAACCCTCTTAATTCTTCTGAAATTGCCTTAATGTATGTATATGAGTTAACATTTCCACCACCTTTTAATCTTTGACTTGAACAGATTGAAAGATAGTCAATAAATACGACATCTGGAATAAAGTTTCTTTTAAGCTTTAATTCGTCTAGCAGAACTCTGAAATGACCTACGTTTGCCTGTCCTGTAGGATATTCTTTAATAACCAGATTTCCCTTATATCGTTCTTTAAGGTTAGAAATCTTTGAATTATAAGAGTCTTTGTCCATCTTGAATAGATTCTTGATTTCCATATCAAACAGATTACAGTCAATTCTCTCTGCAATACGTTCTTCTGCCATTTCCATAGTAACATATAATACCTTATATCCTTGTTTGATAAGATATGCAGAATGGTCGCACATTGTAAGACTTTTTCCTACACCTGTATTATGGCTTGATATTCCATTAGTATAATATCTGTGGTTAGGATGATCTACTGTAATATCTACAATATCAACTTCTTCTTTTCCAACTTCAATTGATTTTATATAACTCCACCCAAATTCTGTTAATAATTCTATCTTAAATACTTGATTAAAAATCCACAATTTTTTAGCATCAAGCCATCCTAATCTAGTTTCAAATAAATGTGCTTCATTACATGTTACATACATACCATTTTCAAGTGTGAAAGTATATGGAATGTACTTTCCTTTTTCAACATAATTAGTCACCTCTACCCATCCATCAGGAGAAAGAACTTCAATTTTATCAAATGTTATCTTATTTTTTATTTTTTCTTGTAAATCTTTTATCTCGACTAACTGATCGGCGTATGCATTTCTCCCATATACATTAGTCCACATTCTTACATATACCTTAGTATCAGGAGTTACACAGCCAGCAACAAATAGGTTAAGTGTCTTTTTAGGCATTCCGCCATTAGTAACCTGATTAAGAATATCTAGGCTAAATGGAATCCTACTCTCAACAGCATGATAATAGTCATATCTGTCATCATGATTTCCAAAATAGTCATGTCCCACAGTAGTATCAAAAGATACCGCTAACGCCTTTGACAAAATGTCTGGAATAGCATCAGGCTTTAACTCTTTATCATTTCCTTCTGCAATGTTGATTGCCTGAACTAATGCAAGGTAGATTGATCTATCCTTACAAAATTTCTCGGTAGAGTTCATCAACCAGTCATAATCTTCATTTGCTTCATCATCAAGCCCATGAATAGTAGCAATGATAGAGTCATAATCTGTCTGATTAAGAGATTTCTGTTCTCTTACAGCTAGTTCAATAATTCTTTTGGTCGGAGATTTATTGTACTTAGAAAAGAAATCCATGATAATCTCATGGATTTTTCGTTCTAGTTTGTCTTCAAAATATTCTGATTTAAGGTGCGGACTTACATTTCTTAGATATTGTTCATTTGATACTAATTGTGATAAAATTACTGTTTCAATACTAGACATCTAAATCCTTAACAAGTTCTTTATCTACTTTGAGTGTAAAGTTAATGTATTGTGGAGATTGTTGATATAAAGTATGTGCCAATTTTAATACAGTTTCTTCAAATTTAGATATTCTTGTTTCTTTATCAATCAGCATTTTCTTTAATATAGCAACTTCTTCTGCATAATCTTCATAAGACACCCAATCACCAAGCTTATTCATAGTTATTGACTGAGAATCTATATCATATCTAATAGCCACTTCTAATCCTTTACACTACAATTAAAACTGCCGAATCTTTCTTTAACCAGTTTCTTAACTCTTATTTTACATAATCAATCAACTGTTCATAAGTGTCTGTTGGTCTGACATCAATAGTAAACTTTCCTAGTTCCAAGTTATCTTTTCTATAGTAACCTCTGGCCTGTTTACTGTCAACTTTATGCATTTTCATCGACCATCATGACATCTTCACCAGTTCCGCCATAATATGCTACCTGATGTTCTGCATGTAAAATGGACATTCTTAGAATATCATCAAATACTGTTTTTAGTAGTTCTACCAGTTCTGAATCATTCTTGTCATAGTCCACTGGATCAACAAAGGTATAGTTAAAGTTTACATTGATGCTACCATCTTCATTTTCTTCATCTGCGAAGCTTACTTCATCAAAGTAAAACTTGTATCCTTTATATTTTCCATCAACAATGCCAATATGCTGAAACCCATTGGTAGCTTCTAGTAGTACATTGTAAATCTTTCTTTCGTCCATTTTATTCTTCCTCTGAAATAAGAACTGTGTTACCAATTCTGTAAGTGTCATTGATATATTTCTCAAATTCTGGATTCTTTAGAACATCAGCCCAAAATTCCTTGATGTTTGTATCGTCCTGTCGCCATTTTTTATCCTCTACTACACCATCAATTACTCTGCTATACCATCCTTTTGATGGAGAAGTTATGATTCCTGCCGATACTGCTAGATCAAATAGACCTGAGAATTTACTGATACCAGTTGAATAATTGGCATTAAATTTGAACTTTGACTTTTCCTTTACAAACCTAGACTTTTCTGCTAGAAGTGTAAAATAGCTACCTACTCGTTCTGTGCCATCTTTATCCTGCGCCTTGGATGTAAAGAATACATTATCGGCAGCATAGAAGAACCCTGTACCACCTTTCATGACACTCTTTGAGATAAAATCAATTGTATCATATACATGGTTAATTGCAACACATGGGATGTCTTTAATCCTTAAGTGCGGTGTAATGAGTCTGCCAATACTAGCAAGAGTTTTTGCTCTAGTCATGTCAGCAGCATCTTTATTGTTCATGGCATCTTCTGATTCCTTTTTAGATGCAGAGTTTCCAATACTATCAATAAAAATGATTACCTTATCACCGCGATTAATAGCATCAAGTCTTTGGACAATATCTGCCCTGAACCCTTCAAGAGTAGTAAATGGAATATGTACGACTCTTGACGAATCAATGCCAATGCTCTCAAGATAAGCAGGTTTTACACCAAATTCACAATCATAGAACAGACAGACAGCATCAGAATGTTTCTTCATGTATGCTTTAACACATAATAGACCTAGCATAGACTTGAATGTTGCTGATGCGCCAGCAAATACAGTTAATCCAGATGATAGCCCACCTGCTAGACTGCCAGACATCGCAATATTTACAATCAAAAGTCCAGTAGGAATAACTTCATCACTTGCAAATACATTTGATTCTGTGATAGTGCTTGATTTAAGAGTGCCAGCATCTAGCATGGCTTGTAACAGCTTATTTGACATCAATGAATGCTTTCTTGTGAGATTAAAGGAACATTTGCTTCCATCATTAGAAGTTGATGCATCTTTTCTTTATATTTCTTGGAATATTCAATAAGATCAATCACTTCTACATTTTCTTCATCTTTACTATAGATCAATTTGCTTGATACAGAATCAGGATATAGAATGCTAAGACCATCCATAACCTGTAATAGCTGCTCAATCAGACCTTCCAGTGTATCTGACATTACTTTAGTATCAAGATATGTATTATACTTTTCACCATGTTCATCTTCTTGAACAAGTACAAATATCAAGCTAAATCCTGCATCGGCAACTTCATATTTTGCCACTGGAATGACACTAATTGGTTGAATAACTTCGATTTCCATTATAGATTTCCTTTTGCTTCTGCAATGTGTTCATCATAATGAGCAAGTAAAAGCTTTGCCACTTCAACTTCATATTTTGCATCTGGACACATATCATTAAGTCTAAGCCATAGATCAATGAAGTCTCCGCTTTCTCGTTCACCAATATTAGAATAAAGGTATTTTTTAGATTCATTGATGTCAACATGGTCAAATGCAATACTCTTTTCTACATGATATGCAGAAGTGTCGGCAATTTTTACAAGACCATTATATCTCTCTACAAATTCAATATCAAGTCCAAATGCTTCGTATAGTGCATCTTCTACATTCTTTTCGATTACCTTATAGTCTGGCAATAAATTTTTTAATGGTGTAGGAATATCACACATAAAAGCTTCTGATGCATCATGTAGCAATGCAATCTTTGCTAGGGTATAATATTGATATTCTGTATATTTTACTCCACTTTCTCTAAGTAGGACTTCCACAATAGATGCTACAAAAATAGAATGAAATAGAACTGAATATGGTTCACTTGTTGCACCACTAAATCTAGGCATTCTGCTTAATGGGACAAATACATCATCTAAATTCAGCTTCCATGTACTAGGATTTTTATAGTCAAACATCTGTCCAGAATATGTTACAATACTGCTCATTTTTAATCTCCAAAATTAAGTCTTGCGGTTGGTGTATGTTCCCATTTCAAGGGAATTAGTAGTTTCTTTAGTGGTTCTAGGAATGATTTTTCCCATTGTAACTCATAGTCTATATACTGCCCAATTTCCAACACAGGTTTTTCATCTGCTGGTAGAAATCCTATAACATTTTCTCCAACAGGATTAGGAGATTTTAGATAGATAAATCTTATCTTATCACCATTTGAGATAGGAATGGCAGTCTTGTTTCCTTTAATCATTTTGTTATATACAATTGCAGACCTGACATGAATAGGACATCCAGACTTATATCCATCCTTATCCTTATACTTGTCAATATCACTTACACCTCTAGGGAATGCAATGTCAGAAATTTTTGAATTTAGAAAGTCTGTCTTGATTTTCTTGACATATTTTTGAATATCTCTCTCATTTGTAGTAAATACACGTTCAAGAATGACATTCAAGTGTTTTCTGACAAATGCTGGTGTACTAGACCTTACAATTTCAATGCCAGTAATTTTAATAGTAGGAGGATCATACTTTACACCTTCTGAATCATGTACATACATGACATATCTCTTTTTTGCCATGAAGATTGATTTAGATGATATGGCTTCTCTCTTACAGCCTAGAATCTTCTCAAATCCATTCATGTTATCATAAATTGTATCCATAGAACTGTTTATGATAGGCTGGATAGTAGATTCTGCATACTTGTCAAGAAAATCCACAATCTCATCATTTGTCATATTGACACAATGCCTTTCAACTACCAAAGCACAATCAACAAATGATGAATCGGTATCATTGTATGGGATATAATTTACATCTGGATCATACTTTTCCTTTAGGTATCTGTCAATTTTACCTGACATGTATTGAATGGCATACTGTCCGGTTGTCGTGACTGCTTCTGCAACAGACTTGTCATAGAAAATGAATCCTGCTGTTCCTAGACAACCATATAATGAATTTGCCAGATACTTCAATGCCATCTGTCTATTATTCAGTGATGAAATTTCTTTCTCAAGAGAAACTTTGTTTGAAGACTTCTGCAATTCAGACTTCTTTTCAAGCATTTTCTTCTTGGAAACTTTTCTACCATCCATACAGAATTTTAGAACTTTAGGCAAGATACCTATTTTATCAATGCTAAATTGTGCGCCATTTGCGGCAATAGAACATCCTTTAGATGGTTCAATCAATGACTGATTCTCTAGCCATTGTAAAGGTTCAGTATACTTACCAATCCCTCTATATGTTTCTGGTGAAATGTTCCATTGTCTGATAATTGATGGGTACAGACTTGAAAAGTCAAATGTCATCATCCATGTATATGATGAAGGTTCAATATCCTGCACAAACCCACCAACGTATTCTTCGCTGATGTTACTATGCCTTGGAGGAAATATGATATTATCCTCTAATAGAACACTATGGATAAAGCATTCCCAAGGCGCAACTGTCTTGAATACATCAGAAATGTTGCATTTCATCAGGTATCCAATAGTAAAGATCAATTCAAACAGCTTCATCTTGTCATCTAGTTCCTTGACAAGTAAAGTATCTATTGCATTATAATAGATAAAATCGTCGGTATGATTCTCATAGTTGTCCCTGAATGATATACCAGACAACTCTACTTTCTTTTTGTTAAGTTCGATACCTGATATGTAACCAAGCGAATATTCTGGTTGACCAGTGTAGGTAAACTTTTTATATAACTGTAGATAATCCAGACTGATAATACCACAAATCTCATAGCTTTTAACATCTTTTCCCCTATATTCAACATTTTTTTGATATGCTACACCAAATGGTGACAACTGTTTTATGTAGTCTTCGCCTAGAATCTTGTTGATCCGATTAAGCATATAGATTGTATCAAACAGGTCAATATTCCATCCAGACCAGAAATCAAATGTATACCTGTTCTGATATGCTATAAATGCTCTCAGAAGACTATTTTCATCTTTTAGCTTATAATATGTGTATTGATCTGTCTTTGGCACATGATCTTTAAGACCAAATACAACCAATTCATTGTTAACTGAGTTATAGACTGAAATCAATACAACAGGTTCATTTGCCTGTTCAATATCAGGGAACCCGTTATCAGAGATAACCTCAATGTCATAAATCATGTACCTGATATTTGACTGATCTGGATTCAATTCATGCTTGAACTTATGTGCAAGAAACTGATAATGAAACTTGTCATATCCATGAACTTCAAATCCATGAACATCTGAATACTTGTTGATAAAATCTTTAGCGTCTTTAATCTTGTCAAACTTTTTCTTTGCTAAAGGTTTGTTTCCATAGAAGCTTTTATATTCTCCATCACCCTCAACAAATAGATATGGACTATATGACTCTTTTTTTACAACCTGTTCACCATTTTCATATCCACGATATAATAGAGTGTTTCCATAAGCTGTGCAATAAGTATAAAATGTGTTATCCAACAAGAATCCTTAATAGTGTTTTGCTAGGTATCTTTTGACTCGATTGACCAGTTCATCAATTGTTCCTTCATTTACAACATGGAAGTCAATCAACTCGCCTGATAGACCTGTCTCTGATCTATGTACTTGAGTATGTTCATCGAGTATATTTGTATCAGGTCTAATAATCTCAATTATAACACCACCTAGGTCATGGATCAAATATGCTTCATTGTCGAACCTTACATCAGTAACAAACACTGTAGTATCATCTGAATCATAAGATACAATCTTTTTTCTTGCTACTTCCAACCAGATATTCTGATGGATAAGATGTCTTCCCCATTCTGTACCAAGAGTCTGCATCATATGTCTTAGACTATTTCCCATGAAATAATCAGGAGCATTTTTCTTTTGTTGATCTAACATATCAGCAAATGGAATATCAAACCCTGCTGCAATCATGTCCCTGATAGGATCAGCAAATGCTACTCTTTTAGATGAAGGATAGTTCTGAAATAGAGTATCCTTACCCACCCCGGCTTTACCATGTAAGCCTACAATCATAATTATACCTCGTCTGTTGTATTTTCTTGAATCTGTTCTTGCTGTTCTTGATTTGCTTCTATTTTTGCATCAATTTCTTCTCGTTCTAGGAATTCTCCTAGTTCCCATTGATCTTTAGGAAATTGATATATTGACTTCAAAATATATGCTATATAATCATCATTAAGATAAATTGATGATTTGCAGATAAAGTAGTCTTGATTTTCTACTTTTGTCCTGCCAAGAATTGTATAATCTTTACCATTATTCGCTATCATCCTGTCCACCAGTCATATAAATTAACCAATTATGTGCTTCAACTTTTGACCCAAAGTATTTTATGCTGAAATACATTAGCTTGCCATTAGCCAACATAACTAATGTATTTTCTCCAATTGACGATACTTTGAACTTCCAATGCCCTATTTTATTAATAGGATATGATTCTAGTCCAGATTCAAAGTTCATTCTGTAAGCAATTGCTTTACTTCACTGGTGACTTCTTCTACTGCATTTTTGTCTGTTACAACATTTCTGATCTTGTTGATTAGATCATATGAAGTCTTTGCAGGCAATTCTCCTAGACCTAAAAGGACTGCCCCTAGTTCAACTTCTGATAGATTGATATTATAATCGTTTGACATTATGATTCCTTTCTTAGTGTCTTGTACCAATTTTATATTTCGGGCTTAAATCCCATTCTTCTTTATCACGATATGATAAAACTCGAATCTTATGTAAGGGTGCCTTGTTTTCTAGGACAGTTACATTCTTTACTTTTAGCAGACCCCAATCTTGTAGCAGACCTGCAATCAGGTTTCTACGCTGAATATCTTCTTCTGAAATATTGTTTTCTCTGCCATCAAGGACAAATAGTTCCTTAAAATGCATGATATAATACTTACCACGTTTATGCAAGATATGCGCAGATTGATATAGAGTTTTGTCTTTCCTAGATGGAATACCCATTCTAGTCAGACTTTCTTTGATTAATAGGAAATTTTCAGGGGATGAAATATCTACTTCAATTCCTAGGTTAATATCGTTATTGTTTTCCATTTAGGCTACCTTTCAGGTCAATTATTTGTTGTTTTTCTTCATCACTTAAAAATGACAAGTATTGCTTTGCCACATTGCGATTGCATGAATATAATTCACATAAATTATTTATCAGCTTATCATCATCTGCTAATTTATTCCATTTTCCATATCTTTTTCCTTTTGGGATAGCATGATATAAAAAGTCAAATTGCATGGATTCTGGAATATGATATTCATATACAGCAGCAGCATATAAAGTAGTATCCATTGTATTAGATAAAGCATGTAACACTATCCATGAATTATATGATGCCTTTACTTCATCTGTTACAGGAGATTTACTATTGATAGCTTTCAATGCATCAAATGGACTCATGGCTTACTTCCATGTAATAGACTGATTCATTATCACCGATGTAAAGAATGCTGTCAGGTTAATTTCCTTGTTAGGAACAAATGAAGACTTGTATGAATATTCACCAATCAATAGAATCAGTTCAGGCAATGATGATGGATTAATATAGTCTACAGACTTTTTATAGAGCATGTCAAAAATATGATCCTGTTCTACATTTGAGTGGTCTGTAACCCACTTCCTGATGCTGGTAAACTTCTTTGCCTTTAGTAATCCGATCAAGTCTGTAAACGATTCGTCTGTAATGACGGACAGTAAAGATACGCCAATCTTACCTGATACTGACATTGACTGCAATTCATTCACAATTGATCTTAGGTCAGGAAATCTCTGAATTACAAACTCTGCAACAATTTTCTGGTCAAACTCTACATTTTCAGTCTTTAGGATAGAAAATACACGCTTCAAGAACATCTTTACAACTTCTTGCTTCTCAAATGATAGTGGATTAAAGTCAAATGACTTACATCTTGACTTTAGAGCATCAATAATTCTGCCAGTATGATTTGATGTAAAGATAATCGTATTGTTTGCAGAATATTCTTCAATAAATGATTTTAGGGAATCTTGACTTGCAGCAGACATCCTATCACATTCATCAAGAATGGTAATCTTTTTTGATCCTGTCATTGACACACTTGAAGCAAATTGTAACACCTTTGTCCTGATAGTGTCAATATTCCCTTCCATTGAAGCATTGATAAACAATACTTCTGCATCAATATGTTTTGCAATGACATACGCTGCTGTAGTTTTACCTAGACCCGGACTACCATGAAATAGCATGGTAGGAATATTACCCGACTCTGCAATGGCAAATAATGGTGCCTTGATCCGTTCAGGTAATACAAGTTCATCAAATGTCTTTGGCCTATACTTCTCATTCCAAACATTATACATGATTATAGACCAATTATAGAACTGAATCGGCTTCAATGGCAATAAAGAACGTCATCTTATTGCCGTCAACAGTAGTAGACCACTTTGATGCACTGGCAGATACTTCTAGTGCATAATCAGCAGGGAATAGCTTCATGTTTTCTACCTTGAAATAGATGGTAAATTCTTCTGATGACTGGACATCAAGATCAATGATAAAGTCATTGGTAGATGGATTCGCCTTGTCAAACACTTTAAGCTTGATGTCTTTTCCATCAGAAATGATAGCCAAGTCAGATGCGCTGATAAGGTTAGCCATTTTCTGCACTTTTGACAGAATATCAAGAGTGATATTAAGTCTTGCATGGACATCGCCTAGAACTGGCGACTTTTTAGGCCAGACCAGAAGGTTTTCATCAGAATAAAGCCATTTTGTTTTGTATTTACCTGATGAAATCGTACAGAACTTATCATGCAACTCTACTTCTGGATCAGTAAAGGCTGATACTACGCCTAGAAGACCTTGAAGTGAGTATAGGGACATATTCTTGTCAAACTTTTCTGGACATTCATATTCCATAAAGATGTTCTTTGCAGCAGATACCGTAGAAATCTTTGAACCTGCTTTAATGACAATATTGTTGTTAATCATGGTTGAATGTTTAAGAACATCCAATGTTAGTTTAGATAATTTCAACGTCTGTTACCTCTGAGTCAATGTTAGTGATTGCTTCTTCTTGAACTGTTAAAGATTCTTTAACAGTGATTGCTTCTTCTTGAACTACTAAGGATTCCTTAGGAGTTAATATATTATACTTCTCGAATAGTGTCTTGTCCACTGAACGATTGACAAGAGACTCAATGAATGGCGTACTGGTAGCAGGATGATTGATACCATGTAAAGCATTCCGCAACATCCTTCCTTTCCCTTTTACAGCCATCTTACGCCATAGTTTTTGCTTGTTTTTCATCATTATTCCTTTGTTTAATAATTTTCTGTAAGATAAAAATCACTGTCATAGTATTCATCATCTTCATCATCTGGATCATCGCCACCATAATATGAACCGTCAGAAGATACTACTGGACGATCAGTATAGTCAAGTTCAAGTGTCTTGCGCCAATCACCTTCAATTTCACCAACCACTTCATATCGACATGTACGGCCTTTGGCATTGTTATAGTCTGATGGAATTGATACTACATCAGCAGGATTGATTTTAACAAGCATACACCGATCATTTCCATTTGACGAACCATAATGAGGAAGGTATGTCTTTGAACAGAAGTGAAGACCTGTTGAGCATAGATTATCACGAACATCATCAACTTCAAATCGTTCCATTTCTGGTGTGGCACCAATACTGTTATCGAAAGTATGGCTATACAGGTCTTTATAGTCATGTCCTACAATCTTATAGGCAATGAAATGTCCGTCTTCTGTGATTGGCAGACCAGATGCTTCAATGAATAGAAACAGTTCATCAATAGAAGTTTTTGATGGATTTTTATACAGATTCTTGATAAACTCCTTGATAGGTTCCAAGTCCATTTCAAGATCATGCATTTTTGTAAGATGTTCGCTAAGAGAATGGTGAACATCATACTTTTTACCATTTACATCAATCTTCCATGTCCCGTATGAATATTCAAGTTCATCAAAGTATTCTGCGACATCTACTGCTTCTGACTCTGGTGTAACAATGTCAAATACCAGATTATATTCATGATTACGAATAAGATTCAGTGCATATTCAAAATTGCTTTCATCATCTGCATGAATCTTTACAGTCTTTCCAGTTAAGGTATCAACCACCATTAGGAAATCATCATTTATAATTGTAGCATAGTTATTCATTTACAACTCTCCTGTTTTCAAGTTTGAATTTAGTTTCTCTATCGACGTAATCAAATACGTCCTTTTCCGATATATCACGATTAAATATTGCCGATAACATCGGGAATTCGGCAATAATACCATTTTTTACTGATTCATATTTAAAATCCAACATCTTCTTGGATACATGTTCTTTATTATAACACAGTTGACTAAAAAAGATCAATTTATTTCTTTCAGAATATGCTTTCAAAAATCCTTTGTGGTATAACTTATCAAGTAATTTTACCACAATTTCTGTATTATAGGAAATTTGATTATTGATACAAAGAATAATATGAATGTCCTCTGACAACAACATTGACATTGCTTCTTTATCACGATCAATATATTCATCTACTGTAACCTTACTGTCATCTAACTTGTCAAAATCTTTTTGTCTGACAAAAATAAGATTACGAATAAACGGATAGTTCAGATATTCCTTTGCGCCGTTAAACGAATCAATTTTATCTACAATTCGTTTGTTTTCATACGAAACCCTATATTTCACCAAGTCATCTTTAACACAGAACACATACCCTTTAAGGTCAGATTCATCAATCTCTACTGGCGACATATCTTTGTCATAATATTTTGGTGTAACAGACTTCTTGGATGATTCTCTTTTTACAGGAACATGCAAATCCTTGAAGTCATATAGAGTCTTAATCCTGCTACGGATAAACTCTGGAAGAATACTAATATCACCCTCAACATAATAAAGATAACATTCTTTAAGGTATTTTGCATAAAATTCTGCAAAGATAGCTTTCTTATGGAACTTTTGTTTTCCATCATCATAGATATAAATTGCATCATTATTACAAAATTCATTAATGTTATAATGAATTACTTTAGGTTTATCACTATTGATATAAGAAGTATATTTCTTGTTTGTAACTATACGAATTGAGACAAGTTCATTTACTTCAATTCCTACATAACCTTTAACTGCATATAGATAAACATCTAATTCAGGCATACTTATATTTTGTAATGCGACAATAGAAGCCTTAAGAAATGTATAGTTATCAAACGTAAATTGACGAAGTTTATCAATATCATCCTTTACTTGCAGATATTTGTCATTAAGCACAAATAACTTACGCTTTATGTGTTTCTTTACTTCATTATACCTTTCAACAATTTTATTGATGGTATAGGTGTCATATTGCAGTTCTTCTCTTGACAGTGATACAGACAATTGACCAGTCTTGAAGAACATATATTTGATATAACCTGAATTTTTAATGCCGCATTTTTGGGTATCTAGTGCATATACTCGGTTATTAATTACAACATCGGTATGATTACTGCTATCTACAGAGACATTTTCCCTAAAAATACAATCAACTTTTTTATCAAAATCAGAATAATCAAGATATTCTGTTGATAGTGTATGGTTAATCAGTTCAGGCTTTACCTTGTATGGAAAGAATACATGCTTTGCAGAATTTTGCCATTTGTGATATGAGTCTCCGCCAACAGGAATGCTTACTTCCAGACCAGTTTCATCAGTAGGAATAGAATATAGTTTGCTAAGAGTTGGAGTTCCATTCCGTTCAATCATAATGACATATTCTGTCATGACACCATTATAATATGACTTCACATTCCAGACTGATGTTACTGCCATTGGACTCTTTGATCCAATACCATATCCGCCAATAAATTCATTTGAGTCTTGTTTAGATGACTCTCCATAGGTTGTCAGAAATCGTACTACTTGTTCTTCTGACATACCGGGGCCGAAATCCCTGACTGTAAGATGTGGGTATGTGTTGATTGGCAATACTACTCTGATAGGTAGATCATGCTTTCCTACCATAGCATGAGCATCAAGAGCATTAGAACATAATTCTGTAAGGACTGCTCGTTCCTTGTCCTTATATAGTGAAGTGGATAGCATAGAAAACAGTTTTGTGCTATTTTCTGTAACCTTGAATTGGACTTTTGAATCAAGCCCGGTAGATTGTACATTATGTACTGGAACATCAATAATTGCCATAATTTCCTCAAATAAACAACTAATTGTAAACTAATTCTGGTGCCCCGAGCAGGACTTGAACCTGCAACATTCTGTGTAGAAGACAGAAACTCTATCCAGTTGAGTTATCGAGGCATAATTCTATTATGTTATTAAATTTTGGTGGGCCTCCTCGGAGTCGAACCGAGCACCAACGGATTATGAGTCCGCTGCTCTAACCAATCATGAGCTAGAGGCCCCATATCTTATATCAGGGAACAATTTATGACAGTATTTTTATCACCATAAGTAACCGTTTCCTACACCAACAATATTCTGGTGCGAAGGGAGAGAATCGAACTCTCATACTGTTTCCAGTGCTTGCTTCTAAGGCAAGTGCGTCTA